>Ga0180221_1000478_pt1 | contig 35437 bp, 33 predicted proteins | sample eDN5th37CKraftMG_FD_151339 | JGI IMG/M metagenome (GOLD analysis project Ga0180221, IMG submission 151339) | Enriched Miracle-Growth compost microbial communities from Emeryville, California, USA - eDNA 5th pass 37_C Kraft MG (version 2) (version 2) ...
GTACCTGAACTCCGAGATCAACCCGCAGTTCGCCAACATCGTCAGCCCCACCGAGACGGTGGTGGTGTCGCGCTTCCACGTCGAGCTGGACGGCGGCGGCGGCGAGATCCACCTCACCCTGCCTTACGCGATGGTGGAGCCGATCCGCACCCTGCTCGACGCCGGCGTGCAGAGCGACCGCGTCGAGCGCGACGACCGCTGGGCCGAGCTGCTGCACGAGGAAGTGCTCGACGCCGAGGTCGAGCTGACCGCGCTGCTGCTGGAGACGCGCCTGTCGATCGGCGAGTTCCTGCACCTGCGCCCCGGCGACGTGATCCCGGTGCAGCTGCCCGAATTCACCACGGTGTTCGCCGAGGACGTGCCGGTGTTCCGCGCCCGCTACGGCCAGGCCAACGGGCGCAACGCCGTGCGCTACCACGCTCCCACCGGCCGGCGCGAAGTGCGCCTGTCCGGCGACCTGACCCTGGAGAAGAAACTCGCATGACTGCCAACGACGCAACCGCCGACGCCTCCGCGCGCGTCCAGTTCGACACCTTGAGCGGCGCCGCCGGCGAGACGCCGGAGGTGAACCTGGACATGATCCTCGACGTGCCGGTGACGCTGGCCATGGAGGTCGGCCGCACCCGCATCAGCATCCGCAACCTGCTGCAGCTCAACCAGGGCTCGGTGGTGGAGCTGGACCGCGCCGCCGGCGAGCCGCTGGACGTGTTCGTCAACGGCACGCTGGTGGCCCACGGCGAAGTGGTGGTGATCAACGAGAAGTTCGGCATCCGCCTGACCGACGTGATCAGCCCCGCCGAGCGCGTGCGCAAGCTGCGCTGACGCCATGCCCGTGCTGCTCGCCTTCGCCCCCGCCGCAGCCGCGCCCGACTTCAGCGTCGGCGGCGAGCTGCTGCGCGTGCTGCTCAGCCTGGCCGGCATCGTCGCGCTGATCTTCGCCGCCGGCTGGCTCAGCCGCCGCCTGCAGGCGCGCACCGCGCCGGGCGGGCGGCGCATCCGCTGCGTGGAGAGCTTCGCGGTCGGCGCGCGCGAGCGCATCCTGCTGATCGACGCCGACGGCAAGCGCCTGCTGGTGGGCGCCGGGCAGGGCGGGCTGCGCATGCTGCATGTCTTCGAGGGCACGGCTCCGGCGCCGGAGCCGGCCGCGCCGGCCACCGCGCCGGGCTTCGGCGAGCTGCTGGCGCGCCTGCGGGGGCGGCCATGAGCGCGCGCCTGGCCACGCTCGCGCGCCGCCTGCTGCTGGCCGCGCTGCTGTTGCTGCCGCTGGCCGCGAGCGCCGCGCCGCAGGCGGCCGCGCCCGCCACGCCGGCGGCGGACACGGCCGCACCGGCGCAGCCCGCGGCCGGCATCCCGGCGCTGACCGTGCGCGCCGCGGCCGGCGGCGGGCAGACCTGGACGCTGTCGCTGCAGGTGCTGGCGCTGATGACGGCGCTCACCCTGCTGCCGGCGATCCTGCTGATGATGACCTCGTTCACGCGGATCATCATCGTGCTGGGCTTCCTGCGCCAGGCGCTGGGCACGCAGGGCACGCCGCCCAACCAGGTGCTGCTGGGGCTGGCGCTGTTCCTCACCCTGTTCGTGATGTCGCCGGTGCTGAACAAGGCCTACGTGGAGGGCGTGAAGCCCTACATGGACGGCCGGCTCGCCGCCGAGCAGGCGCTGCCGGCGGCGGCCGCGCCGTTCAAGCGCTTCATGCTGGACCAGACGCGCGAGGGCGACCTGCAGCTGTTCGCCAAGCTGGCCAACGAGAAGCCGTTCGCGGACAAGGACGCGGTGCCGTTCCGCGTGGCGCTGCCGGCCTTCGTCACCTCGGAGCTGAAGACCGCGTTCCAGATGGGCTTCCTGCTGTTCATCCCGTTCCTGATCATCGACCTGGTGGTGGCCAGCGTGCTGATGTCGATGGGCATGATGATGGTGTCGCCGACGATCATCGCGTTGCCGTTCAAGATCATGCTGTTCGTGCTGGTGGACGGGTGGACGCTGCTGGTCGGCACGCTGGCCGGGAGCTTCTACACATGACCCCCGCCACCCGCTTTTCTCCCTCTCCCCTTCGGGGAGAGGGCCGGGGTGAGGGGCCGTTCTTGCGTCACCCTCCCGTTCTCGTCGCCCCGGCGCAGAGCCTGCCCCGGACTCGATCCGGGGCCGGGGCCCAGGGCGACGCGGCTCGGTTGTCGCCTGGCGCTCGGCGTATTCGTTTTTCCTGGCATTGCGATGGTCGGGTCCGCCTTCGGCGGGGTTCCGCCCGCCTGCCGGCGGCCGGGCTACTTCTCTTTGCTTGCCCACGCCCGCGCCTGGAGCGCGGGCGAACGGCGAAGCCGACCCGAAGGGCGGAGGGCAGGATGCCCGAAGTAAAGAGAAGTAGCCAAGAGAAAGGGCACCCCGATGGCGCGCCTTCCGGGCCTCCTGCCCGGAAGGTGCGCGGGCGGACGGCGGGGTTTTTCGACGGGGCATCCCGCCCCGACGAAAAACTGGCCGGCATCCTGCCGGCCACCCTTCGGGCTGGTCCGCCGCCCGCCCGCCGCGCCATAGGGGCCCCGAAGAGCGGCGCGCTTCCTGCGCGCACTTCTTGCACCCGCTGCGCGGGCGAAAGCCGAGAAGCGAAAAGTGCGGGGCGAGGAATGCGGGGCTTGCGGTATCCCCTTGCTCCCTCTCCCCGTCGGGGAGAGGGTTGGGGTGAGGGGGCAAGGCTTGCGGCGGCGCGGCTTCGTGCGGCGACCCCGCGCCTGGTTCTTTTCGCCACTTCCACGAACGGGCGCATTCGCAAGTACCGGCCCCTCACCCCGGCCCTCTCCCCGGCGGGGAGAGGGAGCAAAGGCGCGCGGCGCGAGGTTTTGGCATGACGCCCGAATCCGTCATCCAGTTCGGCCAGCACGCGCTGTACGTCGCCATGCTGGTGGCGATGCCGCTGCTGCTCACCGCGCTGGTGGTGGGCCTGCTGATCGGCGTGGTGCAGGCGGCCACGCAGATCAACGAGATGACGCTGTCGTTCATCCCCAAGCTGGTCGCGATGGCGCTGGTGGCGCTGATCGCCGGGCCGTGGATGCTGCGCACGCTGGTGCAGTTCACGCGGCAGCTGATCGAGGGGCTGCCGGGAGCGATCAAGTGACGCCGCAGCCGCTCGCGCTCGACCCCGCGCTGCTGCAGCCGTGGATCGGCGCGCTGCTGTGGACGCTGGCGCGGGTCGGCGGGCTGTGCCTGGTGGCGCCGGTGCTGGGCGCCGCGGTGATTCCCGCGCGCATCCGCGTCGGCGTGGCGGTGCTGCTCACGCTGGTGCTGCTGCCGCTGGCGCCGCCCAGCGCGATCGACCCGCTCGGCGCCGCCGGCGTGGCGGCGATGGCCGGGCAGCTGCTGCTCGGCGCGCTGCTCGGCTTCGTGCTCAGGCTCGCCTTCGAGGCGGTGGCCTTCGGCGGGCAGCTCGTCTCGCAGAGCATGAACCTGGGCTTCGCCGAAGTGGTGAACCCGACCGAGGGCGGCAGCACGCCGGTGCTCAGCCAGTTCCACACGGCGATGGTGACGCTGCTGTTCCTGGCGCTGGACGGCCACCTGCAACTCATCGCATTGCTGGCCGACAGCTTCCGCCTGCTGCCGCCGGGCACGGACGCGGTGAGCGCGGGCGGCGTGCACGCGGTGGTGGCCTTCGGCGGCCACCTGTTCGCCGGCGCGGTGCGCGTGGCGCTGCCGGCGATGACCTCGCTGCTGGTGGTGAACCTGGGCTTCGCCGCGATCAGCCGCGCCGCGCCCGCGATGAACCTGTTCGCGGTCGGCTTCCCGATCACCCTGACGCTGGGCCTGGTGGTGCTGTGGCTGGCGCTGCGCAGCCTGCCCGGCGCGTTCGCCGCGCTGCAGGACGACGCCTGGGCGCTGATGCGCCAGCTCGCCGGAGGTTGAGCCGTGGCCGGGCACGACGACGAGCAGGAACGCACCGAACAACCTTCCGAAAAGCGCCTCCGGGAGGCGCGCGAGAAGGGCGACGTCCCGCGCTCGCGCGACCTCTCCGGCGCGCTGGTGGTGCTGGCCGCGGTCGCGGCGCTGCTGTCCACCGCGCCCGGCGCCTACGTGCACGCGCAGCGCATCTACGCGCTGGGGCTGGGCTACGGCCGCGAGGCGCTGTTCTCCGACGCGCTGCCCGCGCGCGTGCTGGGCTTGGCGCTGCGCGAGGCGCTGCTGCTGTTCGCGCCGGTGGCGGCGGCGACGATGCTGGCGAGCTTCGCCGGCCCGGTGCTGCTGGGCGGGCTGAACTTCAGCGGCGAGGCGCTGCAGCCCAAGCTGGAGCGGCTCGACCCGCTGGCCGGCCTCGGCCGCATCTTCGCGCTGCGCGGGCTGGTGGAGCTGGGCAAGTCGCTGCTCAAGCTCGCCCTGATCGGCGCCGCGCTGGCGCTGCTGCTCCGGCACTGGGAGGGCGATCTGATGGCCACCGGCCGCGGCGCGGTGGCGGCCGGCATCGCGCAGTCGCTGGGCCTGCTCGGCCGCGCGGCGCTGATCTTCGGCGGCATGCTGGCGCTGATCGGCGGCGTCGACGCGCTGTACCAGAAGTTCGACCACGCCAGGCGCCTGCGCATGACCCGGCAGGAGCTGAAGGACGAGGCCAAGGAGACCGAGGGCAACCCGGAGATCAAGGGCCGCGTGCGCCGCGTGCAGTACGAGATGTCGCGCCGCCGGATGATGCAGGAGCTGCCCAGGGCCGACGTGGTGGTGACCAACCCCACCCACTTCGCGGTGGCGCTGCGCTACGACGAGGGCAGGAGCGGCGCGCCGCGGGTGATCGCCAAGGGCGTGGACGTGCTGGCCCAGCAGATCCGCCAGGTGGCCGCCGCGCACCGCATCCCGCTGGTCGAGGCGCCGCCGTTGGCACGCGCCTTGTATGCCACCACGGCGCTGGGACGGGAAATCCCCGTCGCGCTGTACGTGGCGGTGGCGCAGGTGCTGGCCTACGTCTACCAGCTGAGGCAGGCCGCCGCGCGCGGCGACGCGCCGCCGCCGGCGCCCAGCCCCGAGGTCGATCCGGACCTGATGGGTCCCTACAAGCCGTAACCGCCGGAAGGAACACGCATGGCCGCCACCACCAGCGCCCTGGACAACCTCAAGCAGCTCGGCCGCCGCGGCGTCGGCGCGCCGGTGATGATGCTGGCCGCGCTGGCGATGGTGATGCTGCCGCTGCCGCCGTTCCTGCTGGACATGCTGTTCAGCTTCAACATCGCGCTGTCGCTGGTGATCCTGCTGGCGGTGATCTACGTGATGCGGCCGCTGGAGTTCGCCGCGTTCCCCACCGTGGTGCTGGGCGCCACGCTGCTCAGGCTGGCGCTCAACATCGCCTCCACCCGCGTGGTGCTGCTGCACGGCCACGACGGCCCCGGCGCCGCGGGCAAGGTGATCGAGGCGTTCGGCGAGTTCGTGATCGGCGGCAACTTCGCCGTCGGCCTGGTGGTGTTCGCCATCCTCACCATCATCAACTTCGTGGTGGTGACCAAGGGCGCCACCCGCGTGTCGGAGGTGACCGCGCGCTTCACCCTGGACGCGATGCCCGGCAAGCAGATGGCGATCGACGCCGACCTCAACGCCGGCCTGCTCACCCAGGAGCAGGCGCGCGAGCGCCGCCAGGAAGTGCGCGAGGAGGCGGACTTCTACGGCTCGATGGACGGCGCCTCCAAGTTCGTGCGCGGCGACGCCACCGCGGGCATGCTGATCCTGTTCATCAACATCGTCGGCGGCTTCATCGTCGGCGTGATGCAGCACGGCCTGTCGGCCGCCGAGGCGGGGCGCACGTACACGCTGCTCAGCATCGGCGACGGCCTGGTGGCGCAGATCCCCTCGCTGATGCTCTCCATCGCCACCGCGGTGATCGTCACCCGCGTGTCGCGCGCGCAGGACATGGGCAAGCAGGTGGTCGGCCAGGTGTTCGGCCAGCCGCGCGCGCTGGCGGTGGCCGGCGTGGTGCTGGGCGTGATGGGGCTGATCCCGGGCATGCCCAACATCGCCTTCCTGCTGCTCGGCGGCGCGCTGGGCGGCGCGGCGTGGCTGCTGCTCCGGCGCGAGCGCGAGACGCGCGAGAAGCTCGCCGCGCCGGCCGCCGAGGCGCCCGCCGCGGCGGCGCCGGCCGAGCGCATGGAGCTGGGCTGGGAGGACGTGGCCAGCGTCGACCCGCTGGGCCTGGAGGTGGGCTACCGGCTGATCCCGCTGGTGGACGTGCACCAGGGCGGCGAGCTGATGGGGCGGATCAAGTCGGTGCGCCGCAAGCTGTCGCAGGAGCTGGGCTTCCTGGTGCCGGCGGTGCACATCCGCGACAACCTCGACCTCGGCCCCAGCACCTATCGCATCACCCTGATGGGCGTGCCGATGGGCGAGGCCGAGGTGCACGGCGACCGCCTGCTGGCGATCAACCCCGGCCACGTGCACGGCCCGCTCAGCGGCATCGCCACGCGCGACCCGGCGTTCGGGCTGGAGGCGGTGTGGATCGAGCAGGGCCAGCGCGAGACCGCGCAGAGCCTGGGCTACACCGTGGTCGACCCGGCCACGGTGATCGCCACGCACCTGTCGCACATCCTCGGCAACCACGCGCACGAGCTGCTCAGCCACCAGGACGCGCAGCAGCTGCTCGACCGCCTGGCGCAGACCGCGCCCAAGCTGGTGGAGGACCTGGTGCCCAAGCGGCTGTCGCTGGGCGTGGTGGTCAAGGTGCTGCAGAACCTGCTGGCCGAGCGGGTGCCGATCCGCAACATGCGCACCATCGTCGAATCCTTGGCGGAGCACGCGGGGCAGAGTCAGGATCCCGGCGTGCTCACCGCCGCCGTGCGCGTGGCGCTGGGCCGGCAGATCGTGCAGGAGATCAGCGGCCTGGGCACCGAGATCCCGGTCATCACGCTGGCGCCGGAGCTGGAGCAGATCCTGATGAACTCGCTGTCCGGCGGCGGCATGGCCGGCGCGGCGGTGGAGCCGGGCCTGGCCGACCGCCTGCAGCAGGGCGTGGCCGAGGCCGCGCGCAAGCAGGAAATGAGCGGCGAGCCGGCGGTGCTGCTGGTGCCGCCGCAGCTGCGCCCGTGGCTGGCGCGCTTCACCCGCCACGTGGCACAGAACCTGCACGTACTCGCCTACAACGAGGTGCCCGACAACCGCCGGGTGCGGCTGGTGCAGGCGCTGGGGCGTTGAAACGTTGAGGTGAAGCAGATGACTCAGACGAAGCGGGAACGGGGAATGGGGAACGGGGAACGCGGAGGCGGTCGCAAGGTCGGCGCGCCGGTTCTCCCCGCCGCCTTCGTTCCCCGTTCCCTGTTCCCCGTTCCCGGCTTGCGGAGCAGGCAACCATGAAGATCAAGCGATTCGTAGCGCAGGACATGCGGCAGGCCATGCGCCTGGTGCGCGAGGAGCAGGGGCCGGATGCGGTGATCCTGTCCACCCGCCGCCTCGACGACGGCATCGAGATCATCGCCGCGGTCGACTACGACGAGGCGCTGGTGCGCGAGGCCGCCCGCCACGGCGCGCCGCTGCCGGCCGCGCCGCGCCAGGCCGAGGCGCCGGTGGTCGAAGGTTCCGCGGCGGGCGCCGGCGAGGCGCGGTTGCAGGATCGCGGCCGGAGGCCGCTCCCACCGGGCCGCGACGACGTGGCGGGAGCGACCTCGGTGGGAGCGGCCTCCGGCCGCGATCGCCCCGACGCCACCCCCCACCGCGCCGCCAACCCGACGCCGCCCGCCGACATTCCGGCATCGCCCGCCGCCGTGCCGTCGCGCGCCCGCACCGCGGAGGCCGCCGCGCCCAACGTCACCCGCATGGACAACGCCCGCGCCGCCGCCCCGGCGAAGCCGGCCGCGCCGGCCAGGCCCGCCGCCGCGCCCGGCGAGCCGGCACAGGTGCTGATGCACCCGCTGATCGAGCGCGCCGCCGCCGACACCCGCCGCCTGCGCGCCGAGCTCAACAGCATGCGCGAGATGCTGGAGCTGCAGCTGTCCAGCCTGGCCTGGAACGACATGGAACGCCGCCACCCGCTGCGCGCCCGCGTGCTGCGCGAGCTGACCCGCCTGGGCATCGACGCCGACGTCGCCCGCCGCCTGGCCGACGAGCTGCCGCAGGAGATCAACCCCGAGCAGGCGCGCTACCTGCCGCTGGGCCTGCTCAGCCGCGCGCTGCCGGTCGGCCTGCGCGGGCGCGGCGAGGAGGGCGGCGTGCTCGCCCTGGTCGGCCCCACCGGCGTGGGCAAGACCACCACCCTGGCCAAGCTGGCCGCGCGCGCGGTGCGCCGGCACGGCCCCGGCCAGGTCGCGCTGGTCAGCACCGACCACTACCGCATCGGCGCCGCCGCGCAGCTGGAGCACTACGGCCGCCTGCTCGGCGTGCGCGTGTACCCGGCCGACGACGCCGCCAGCCTGCGCCAGGTGCTGCGCATGCTGGAAGGCAAGCACACCGTGCTGGTCGACACCGCCGGGCTGGCCGGCAGCGACCCGCGGCTGGAGCAGCAGATGGACGTGCTCAACGAGGTCGCCCACGGCGGCGACACCGGGCTGCACGCCTGCGTGGTGCTGGCCGCCAACGCGCAGTCGCAGTCGCTGGACGAGGCGGTGCGCGCCTACCTGCCGCTGGAGCCGCACGCCTGCATCCTCACCAAGCTGGACGAGGCGCCCTGCCTGGGCGGCGCGCTGTCCGCGCTGATCCGCCACCGCCTGCCGCTGGACTACACCACCGACGGCCAGCGCGTGCCGGAGGACATCGCCGTGGCCGACGCGCGCGCGCTGGTGTGCCGCGCCGCCAAGGCGCTCAGGAGCAACGCGCCGGCCGAGGACGACCTGATGGCCGAGCGCTTCGGCTTCGCGGTGGCCCAGGCATGAGCGGGGCGGTCGCGATCAACCAGGCCTGGGGCCTGATGAACCTGTTCGCCGGCCCGGCCGGCCCGGCCGCCTGCCCGGCGGACCAGGCGGGCGCGCCCGCCGCCGCGGCGCGCCGGCCGTGCCGCGCCATCGCGGTGGCCGGCGGCAAGGGCGGCGTGGGCAAGACCACGGTGGCGGTGAACCTGGGCATGGCGCTGGCCATGGCCGGCCACGACACCATGCTGTTGGACGCCGACATGGGCCTGGCCAACGTGGACGTGCTGCTGGGCCTGACCCCCACCCGCCACCTCGGCCACCTGCTCGACGGCAGCGCCACGCTGGAGGAGCTGGTGATGGAGGCCCCGCACGGGCTGAAGGTGATCCCCGCCGGCTCCGGCGCGCGCCGCCTGGCGCAGCTGGGCAACGGCGAGCACGCCGCGGTGATCCGCGCCTTCGACGAGCTGGCGCGGCCGCCGGAGTTCCTGCTGGTCGACACCGCGGCGGGGCTGTCGGACAACGTCTCGATGTTCGCCGCCGCGGCCGACGAGGTGATGCTGGTGGTCTGCGACGAGCCGGCCTCGCTCACCGACGCCTACGCGGTGATGAAGGTCTTGAGCCGCGACTTCGGCGTGCGCCGCTTCCGCATGGTGGCGAACATGGTGCGCAACGCCGGCGAGGCGCGCTCGCTGCACCAGAAGCTGGCGCGGGTGTGCGACCGCTTCCTCGACGTGGTGCTGGATTTCGCGGGCCTGGTGCCGCACGACGAGCGGCTGCGCCAGGCGATCCGCCGCCAGGGGGCGGTGGTGGACCTGTGGCCGGCCAGCCGGTCGGCGCAGGCATTCAAGCAATTGGCGGGTGCGGCCGATACATGGGGCGAACCCGCGCGCGCGGGCCGGGGCCGCATCGCCTTCTTCGGCGGCCGGGCCGCACCGGTGGCGGGGTGGTGAGATGAGCGTGGCATCGGAATACCTGCAACTGCAAAAGCAGAGCGCGGACGAGCTCGTGCGCCAGCACGCGCCGCTGGTGCGCCGCATCGCCTACCACCTGATGGGCCGGCTGCCGCCCAGCGTGGACGTGGGCGACCTGATCCAGGCCGGCATGATCGGCCTGCTGGAGGCGGCGCGGAACTACGCCACCGACCGCTCGGCCAGCTTCGAGACCTACGCCGGCATCCGCATCCGCGGCGCCATGCTCGACGAGCTGCGCAAGAGCGACTGGACCCCGCGCTCGGTGCACCGCAAGGTGCGCGAGATGGCCGAGGTGGTGCGCCAGATCGAGATCGAGACCGGCGCCGACGCCGACGACGCCGAGGTGATGAAGCGGCTCGGCATGTCGCCGGAGGAATACCACGCCGCGCTGGCCGACGCCGCCAGCGCGCGCCTGCTCAGCCTCACCGCGCCGGACGACGGCGAGGGCGCCGCCGCGCTGGACGTGGCCGACCAGAACAGCCTGGGGCCGCAGGACAGCATCGAGCAGGAAGGCCTGCGCGAGGCGCTGATCGAGGCGATCGGCTCGCTGCCCGAGCGCGAGCAGCTGGTGATGTCGCTGTACTACGAGCAGGAGCTGAACCTCAAGGAGATCGGCGCGGTGCTCGGCGTGACCGAGTCGCGCGTCTGCCAGATCCACGGCCAGGCAATCGTGCGCCTGCGCGCGCGCCTGGGCGACTGGCGTGACGATGGAGGGAGTAGGGAATCGGGAACAGGGAACAGGAAAGGCCGTTCCCGCGAAGCTTCCGGTCCCTCCCGACGCTGACCGATTCCCCATTCCCGATTCCCTATTCCCCTTCAATCCCCGAGGAAACATGGACAAGAACATGAAGATCCTCGTGGTGGACGACTTCTCCACCATGCGGCGCATCGTCAGGAACCTGCTGGTGGAGCTGGGCTTCAGCAACCCGCTCATCCAGGAGGCCGACGACGGCAACAGCGCGCTGGCCATGCTGCGCGCGCAGCCGTTCGACCTGGTGGTCACCGACTGGAACATGCCCAACATGACCGGCATCGACCTGCTGCGCGCGATCCGCACCGAGCCCGCGCTCAAGGCCCTGCCGGTGCTGATGGTCACCGCGGAGAACAACCGCGACCAGATCATCGCCGCCGCCCAGGCCGGCGTGAACGGCTACATCGTCAAGCCGTTCACCGCGGTCACCCTGCAGGAAAAACTCACCAAGATCTTCGAGCGGCTCGCCGCCAGCGGAGCCACCGCATGAACGCCGTACTGCCCAGCATCGACCACGCCAACCTTCCGCCGGAAGTCCACGCGCTGCTCAACAGCACCGACGGCGCCGCCTTCGAGGCCGCGCTGGACAGCCTGGTGCGCCAGCGCGAGCAGCGCCTGTTCCGCGCGCTCGGCCTGCTCGCCCGCGACCTGCACGACGCGGTGCGCCGGCTCGGCAGCGAGCTCGCCCACGAGGGCGTGCCCGGCAGCGTCGCCGACGCGCGCAAGCACCTCAACGACGTGCTGGAGATGAGCGCGCAGGCCGCCCACCGCAGCATCGACTTCGCCGAGCGCATGCGCCCGGAGGCCGAGGCGCTGGCCGCCAACGCCAACGAGGTGCTGGCCTTCACCAGCAGCCCCAGCGACCCGGCCGCGGTGCTGGCGCGCCAGGCCGGCGACTTCGCCGACCGCTGCAGCAACGGCCTGGCCGACATGGTGATGGCGCAGTCCTGGCAGGACCTGTCCGGCCAGCGCATCAAGAAGGTGGTCAACTTCATCGAGAGCGTGGAGTCCTCGCTGCTGGAGCTGGTGCACCTCACCGGCGCGCTGGCCGGGCGCGAGCCGCCGCCGGCGGTGGAGAAGATCTCCAGCCAGGACGAGGCCGACCGCCTGCTCAGCGAATTCGGCTTCTGAGGGAGCCCTGCCGGCATGGACCCGACGCTGGACAGCGAGCTGCGCGACGATTTCCTGGTCGAGGCCGGGGAGCTGGTGCAGCGCCTGGGCGAACAGCTGGTGGCGCTGGAGGCGTCGCCGCGCGACGTCGAGCTGCTCAACGCGGTGTTCCGCGCCTTCCACACCGTCAAGGGCGGCGCCGGCTTCCTCGGCGTGGAGCCGATGGTGCAGCTGTGCCACCACGCCGAGGACCTGCTCAACGAGGCGCGCAACGGCGCGCTGCTGATCGACACCGCGCGGATGGACGCGCTGCTGGAGGCGCTGGACCTGCTCAACGCGATGATGGCCGCGCTGGCCGCCGGCGCGCCGCTGGCGATGCCGCCGGGCGCGCTGCTGGCGCGCCTGCGGCCGGGCGCCGCGCGCGCGCCGGCCCCCGCGCCGGCGCCGGTCCCCGCGCCCGCCGCGCCGGCGGACGGCGAGGCCGGCACCATCGACGACAGCGAGTTCGAGGCGCTGCTCGACACGCTCTATGGCACCGCCGCGCCCGGCACGGTGGAGCCCGCGCCGCTGCCGCCCGGCATGGCGCCGAAGGGCGAGGCCATCAGCGACGACGAGTTCGAGGCGCTGCTGGACGAGCTGCACGGCAAGGCCGCGCCCGGCGCCGCGGCGGCCCCGCCGCCGGCCGGCGGCGGCATCGACGACGGCGAGTTCGAGGCGCTGCTCGACCAATTGCACGGCAAGGGCGGCGCGCCTGGCCAGGCGCCCGCCGCGGCGCCCGTTCCCGCGCCAGCACCCGCCGCCGCGCCGGCCCGCGCCGCCGCGCCGGCCGCGCCGGAAGCCACCGTGCGCGTGGACACCGGCCGCCTCGACGCGCTGGTCAACCACGCCGGCGAGCTGCTGCTGGTGCGCAACCGCCTGCAGCTGCTCGCCGCGCGCAGCGGCGACGAGAGCCTGGCCGCCGCCGCCGGCGAGCTGGACCGCGTGGCCGACGAATTGCAGGGCGCCGTGCTCGGCATGCGCATGCAGCCGGTGGGCCGGCTGTTCCAGCGCTTCCCGCGCATCGTGCGCGACCTCGCGCGCCAGCTCGGCAAGGAGGTGGAGCTGGTGCTGGAAGGCGAGAGCACCGACCTCGACCGCAGCCTGGTCGAGGCGCTGGCCGACCCGATGGTGCACCTGATCCGCAACGCGCTCGACCACGGCCTGGAGACGCCGGAGGAGCGCGCGCGCGCCGGCAAGCCGCGCAAGGGCGTGGTGCGCCTGTCCGCCGCCCAGCGCGGCGAGCGCATCGTGATCGCGGTGGCCGACGACGGCCGCGGCATGAACCCCGAGGTGCTCAGGCGCAAGGCGGTGGAGAAGGGCGTGATCGACGAGGCCCAGGCCGCGCGCCTCACCGAGAGCGAGTGCTACGAGCTGATCTTCCGCCCCGGCTTCTCCACCGCCGCGGCGATCTCCGACATCTCCGGCCGCGGCGTCGGCATGGACGTGGTCAAGACCCGCGTCGCCGAGCTGGGCGGCACCCTGCAGGTGCGCTCGCGGCTGGGCCATGGCAGCGAGCTGGAACTGGCCGTGCCGCTCACCCTGGCGATCCAGCGCGTGCTGATGGTGCGGGTGGGGCCGCGCCTGCTGGCGCTGCCGCTGTCCAACGTGGAGGAGGTGTTCGAGCTGGCCGCCGGGCAGGACAGCCTGCTCGACGGCCGCATGGTCGCCGCGCACCGCGGCCGCGCGCTGCCGCTGGGCGACCTCGCCGGCTGGGCCGGCGTGGCCGGGCCGCGCGGGCGCCACGTGGCGGTGCTGCACATCGGCCACCTGCGCCTGGGCTGCCTGGTGCACGAGGTGATCGGCCGCGAGGACGTGATGGTCAAGCCGCTCGGCCACCTGTTCGACGGCGTGCCCGGCGTGGCCGGCGCCACCGTCACCGGCGACGGCCGCCTCGCGCTGGTGCTGGACCTGGCCGGCCTCGCCGACGCCGGCGGCCAGCTGCTGCCCACCCTGAGGATCTCCGCCTGACATGGACATCGTGAGTCTCATCGGCACGATCCTGGCCTTCCTGGTCATCATCGTGGGCACCATCCTCAAGGGCTCCTCGGTGGACGCCCTGCTGAACCCGGCCGCGTTCGTCATCGTGTTCTGCGGCACCTTCGCCGCGCTGCTGGTGCAGACCCCCGGCAAGGTGCTCAAGCGCGCGCTGGCGATGCTGCCGATGGTGTACAAGCCGCCCAAGTTCCATCCCGACGACCTGATCAGCCGCATCGTCGGCTGGAGCGAGATCTCGCGCCGGCAGGGCCTGCTCGGGCTGGAATCGCAGATCGAGGCCGAGCCCGACCGCTTCGTCGGCAAGGGCCTGCAGCTGCTGGTCGACGGCGGCGAGCCGGAGGCCATCCGCAGCGTGATGGAAGTGGAGATGGAGGCGCGCGAGCACAGCGACATCGCCGCCGCCAGGGTGTTCGAGAACGCCGGCACCTACTCGCCCACCATGGGCATCATCGGCGCGGTGATGGGCCTGATGGCGGTGATGCAGAACCTGGCCGACCCGAGCAAGCTCGGCCACGGCATCGCCGCCGCCTTCGTCGCCACCATCTACGGCGTCGGCCTGGCCAACCTGCTGATGCTGCCGATGGCCTCGCGCCTGAAGGCGCTGGTGCACAAGCAGACGCAGATGCGGGTGATCCTGATCGAGGGCCTGGTGGCGATCGCCCAGGGCGACAACCCGCGCCAGATCGAGGCGCGCCTGCAGGGCTACCTGCCATGAGCAGGCGCAAGCGCCGCGAGGAGCACATCAACCACGAGGCGTGGGCGATCCCCTACGCCGACCTGATGACGCTGCTGCTCGCCTTCTTCGTGGTGATGTACGCGGTGTCGGTGGTCAACGAGGGCAAGTACCGCGTGATGTCCGAATCGATCATCGAGGCCTTCAACGGCTCCAGCCACGTGATCGCGCCGATGCCGCCGCAGCCCGCCAAGCCGAAGAACGTGGACCCGGCGCTGGCCGCGCCGCAGGGGCAGCCGGGCGCCGCGGTGACGCCGGTGGCGCTGCCGATCCCGCAACGTCCCGCGCCGAGCCGGCAGCCCGACGCGCTGCGCCCGGCCCCGGCCTCGACCCAGCAGCAGAACCTGGCGCGCATCCAGGACCAGGTGCAGCGCGCCATGCAGCCGCTGATCGACCGCAACCTCATCGTGGTGCGGCGCTCGCAGAACTGGCTGGAAATCGAGATCCGCACCGACATCCTGTTCCCCAGCGGCGTGGCGCAGCTGTCGGCGCAGGCCGGCGCGGTGCTCGACAGCCTGGCCGGCATCCTCGCGCCGTTCTCCAACCCGCTGCGGGTGGAGGGCTACACCGACGACAAGCCGATCAACACGGCCGTCTATCCGTCCAACTGGGAGCTGTCCGCCGCGCGCGCCGCCAGCGTGGCGCGGCTGTTCGCCGAACACGGCGTGGAGCCGAGCCGGCTGGGCATCATCGGCTGGGGCGAATACCGCCCGGCCGCCGACAACGCCACCGCCGAGGGGCGCAACCGCAACCGCCGCGTGCTGGTGGTGGTGCTCAGCGACGACAAGGCGCCGGCGCGCTTCTACAGCGACCCGGACAAGCCCGTCTCGCCGGGCGAACCCGCGCCGCCGCGGCTGGCGCAGCAGGCGACGGACAACGCGCCGCCGGCCACCCGCGCGCCGCCCGTTGCCGCCGCGCCGGAAGCAGCCGCGGCACACGCCCGGGCCGCGGACGCCGCCGGCCGCATCGCCGGCGGCGGTGCCCTCTCCCCGGCGCTGCCCGCCGTGCCTACGATCCGCCGTGCCGCGCCGCTCGCCGAAGCGCCGGCTGCCGCTGCGCCGGTCCCGGCCCCGGGCAACGCCACGCTGGTCGTCACGCCGGACGGCGCGCACTGAGCGCCGCGTCCGGCCCACCGCAGGAGAATCGCGCATGAGCACCGCCCCGCTTCCCGTCGATGCCACGCAACGCTGGCTGTCCTTCCGCCTCGCCGGCCAGCGCTACGCGGCGCCGCTGGCGCAGGTCAGCGAGGTGATCCGCGAAGGCGAGCTGACCCCCGTGCCCGGCGCCGCCGGCGACCTGCTCGGCATCCGCCACCTGCGCGGCCGCATCGTGCCGGTGATGGACGGCCGCCTGCGGCTGGGCCTGCCGCCGCTGGAAAGCGACACTGACGCGACGGCTGTGCGCCTGGTCGTATTGAGCCACGAACACCACCTGGTCGGCCTGCGCGTGGACGCCGTGGGCGAACTGCTCGACGTCGCCCCCGAAGCCATCGCGCCGCCGCCGCCCGACCGCGCTCTGCGCGCCGACGATCCGGTCTATGGCGTACTTGCCGTACCCGGCGGTTTCGTGGCGCTGCTCCACGTGCCGCATCTTTGCCGTGCGCCAGATATTGGGGCTGGCTGAATTCGATCGTGCGTTCCGCAAAAAAATTGCGATTGACGTTGCTGCTGGAACTCAAGTAGAAAATCCCTACTGCCTGTGCAAGTCAGGCTTCTACAGGGGAAAATTCGCATGTATTGGATGCCAAAGGGACGCTTGGCGCGCGTTATTGCGCTTGCGGCATGGGGCTGGCTGGCGAGCGGTACGTTGCATGCCCAGTCCGCGACGCCGGTAACGCCGGAAGACGAATACAAGAAGAACATCCGCGTCAGCGAGGACATTCAGCCGCTGGGCGAGAATCCCTTCGGCGAGAGCATCAGTCTGTACAGCGGTGGGCTCTCGTTCGAGCAGACCGACGTCAGTGCCGCAGGCATCGGTCCGGTGCTGTCGTTGAGCCGTCATTACGAGTTGCCGGCGCAGCAAGAGCACATCAATCTCCTGGACAACGCCTTTGGCAGCTGGGATCTGGACCTGCCGCGGATCACCACCGTCACGGCCAACCAGCAGAATGTCACCGGCTGGGTGACGGCCAGTGGCGGCAAAGCCATCTGCTCCGGTTTCGGTGCGCCCCCGACCGTGGGTTCCACCGATACCGCCCGCGGGCCGTGGGCGCCGTCGCAATGGTGGCATGGCTATCAGCTGGTGATCCCGGGCCAGGGCAGCCAGGACCTGCTCGGACGCGCTTCGGCCAATACGTTGGCGCCGTCGATGGGCGGGATGAGTTTCCCGATCGTCACCAAGCAGAACTGGCAGATCAGCTGCCTGGCGCAGGCCGAGAACGACAGCACGATCGAGGCCTTCCTGGCGGTGGCGCCGGACGGCACCAAGTACTGGTTCAACCATTTGGCCTACCGCTATCTGTCCAGCATGACTCGCGGGCTGCATTCCAATCCCGTACCCCAGAGCATATCGCTCGACGGCAGCTTGCAGCCCATGGCTTCGGCGGAGGACTTTCTGAACCGCCGCGAGGCGTCGATGTTCGTCACCCGCATCGAGGACCGTTTCGGCAACTACCTCACCTACAGCTACGACGGAAGCAATCGCCTGACCGCAATCACCGCCAGCGACGGCCGCGCCCTAAGCGTGCAGTACAGCGACAGTACGCCGTTGATCCATTCCGTAACCTTGCAGCCGGCCAACAGCACTCCCCGGACCTGGACCTACACATATGGCCAAGGGGTCTGGGGTGCCTCCAGCAAGGAACTGATGGGGGTCACCCTTCCCGATGGCTCCGCCTGGCAGTTCGCATTGTCGACGCTGACCGGGAATGCATGGATCGATACCACTGATGCAGGTTCGATCTGCAACGCCCCGGCTGTACCCAACAATTTGAATACCAGCTACACCGGAAGCATCACTCACCCGTCCGGGCTGGTCGGCACATTCACCGTGAAGCCCCTCAAGCGCGGTCGTTCTTATGTGACCCGCGAATGCTGGGCGGGATCGACGAACGGTCAAACAGGTCCAATGGATGCCGGTACGTTCGCTTTGATCCCCGACGCCTGGTACGCGATGGCGATCACGCAGCGCCAATACAGCGGTGCGGGGATGCCAGTGCGCACCTGGACCTACGCCTATTCGCCGTCCAACGAAAGCTGGACGGCCGACAGCTGCGCGAGCGCCGGAACGTGTGCGACGACGGTATACACGGACGAGACCGATCCGTCAGGTAATGGCACGCGCTATACCTTCAGCAACCGCTTTGACGCCAGCGAGAGCCTGCCGCTGCGCACGGATTATTACAGCGGGGCGGCGGGTGGCACCTTGGTGCGTGCGGAAGTGGACAGCTACGCCAATCCCACCGGTGGCCCCTGGCCGGCATCACTGGGCTACAACGAGCAGACGTACGTCAATCAGGCGCAGACCACTGAACTGTCCCCGCTCAACCAGCGGGTGATCACCTAGGACGGCGACACCTACACCTGGCAGGCGGAATCGTTCAACGAATACGCGCAGGTGACGCAGACGAAGCGATTCAGTTCGGTCGCCGAGCAGATGCCGCTGGAGGAGGCGACGGCCTACCTCAACGACACGAACCTATGGGTGCTGGGCCTGCCGACCACGGTGACCAACGTGGCGACGGGGGAGGTGGAGAGCCAGAACGTCTACGACGGCGCCAAGGACACGCTCAAGGAGCGCTGGCGCTTTGGCCAGAAGCTGATGAGCTACGGCTTCGACGCGCAGGGCAACCTGGCCAGCTTCACCGATGGCAACGGCCACGCGACGACGCTGGGCAGCTACCAGCGTGGCATTCCGCAGGCGATCGGCTATCCGGACGGGACCCACCAGAGCCTGGTGGTGGATGACTTCGGCCAGATCGGCAGCATCACCGACCAGGCCGGCAGCACCACCAGCTACAGCTACGACGCGATCGGCCGGCTCACCGGGATCAGCTATCCGACCGGCGACGAGCAGGCCTGGTATCCCAAGACCTTTGCGTACGCCTACGTGACCAGCGCCGAGCGCGGTCTTGCGGCCAACCACTGGCGGCGCACGATCAGCCAGGGCGACTACCGCCAGGTGACCTGGTTCGACGCCGAGCTGCGGCCGGTATTGACCGATACCTACAGCGCGGCCGACGGCAGCTCGCACACCAGCGCGCGCACGGACTACGACTGGAGGGGCCAGAAGGTGTTCGTGTCCTACCCGGTGGCGGGCAGCCCGGACCTGGCCGGGATCGGCACCGGCACCCGCAGCACCTACGATGCCCTGGGCCGGCTGACGGCCACCCAGCAGGACTCGGAGCGGGGTCCCCTGACCACCGCCACGGCCTACCTGTCCGGCGCGCGCCAGCAGGTGACCGATCCGAAGGGCAACGTCACCACGCTCAGCTACCAGGTGTTCGACGAGCCGAGCTATGACCGGGTCTACCGGACGCAGACGGCGGCCGGCATCACGCACACGGTGCACCGGGACGTGTACGGCAACCCGCTGACGCTGCACCAGTATGGTAGCTACAACGGCTACAGCAGCGACCTGAGCAAGACGCTGGTCTACGACAGCTACCACCGGCTGTGCCGGACGACGGAGCCGGAGACGGGCAGCACGGTCACGGCCTACGACGGGGCCAACAACGTGGCATGGACGGCCGAGGGCCTGGCCATCACGGGAGCGGGCTGCGGCCAGGAGCAGGTGGCGGCGGGGGCGAAGACCACGCGCACCTACGATGCGCTGAACCGGGTGCTGACCCTGCTGCCGCCGAGCGGGACGCAGGGCACGAGCTACACCTACGACGCGCTGGGCCACGTCCAGAGGGCGGTATCGGGGGTGACGACCTGGACGGGCACGTACAACAAGCGGGGCCAGCTGACCGGGGAAGCCCTGCAGCTGGACGGGCAGGCGCCCTGGGCGATCGGCTATGCGCACGATGCCTATGGCAGCGCGAGCCTGATCCACTACCCGGACGGGGAGAACGTGAGCTACGCCCCCGACGCGCTGGGTCGGGCGACCCGGGTGGGCAGCTACGTCAGCGGCATCACCTATTTCCCGAACGGGCAGGTGGCGTCCTTCCAGTACGGCAACGGCGCCAGCTACGTGGCCGAGCAGAACGCGCGGCAGTTGCTGGGCAACTTCAGCTACGGGCAGGGCGGCACGCTGGCGATCAGCCAGGACTACGCCTATGACGCAGCGGGGAACATCACCGCGATGACGGACCTGGTGGACGGGACGCGGACCAAGAGCTTCGGCTACGACGCGCTGAACCGCCTGACCAGCGCGACGGCAAGCCACCTGTGGGGGACGGAAAGCTACGCGTACGACCCGTTGAACAACCTCCGCTCGCGGGTGAGCGACGGGGCGACCTTCACCTACAACTACGATGCGACCAACCGGTTGGCCGCGATCACCTCGGGCAGCGCGAGCAGCCCGTTCACGTACGACAACCGCGGCAACGTGATCGGCAAGAACGGGGTCACGCTGGCGTTCGACGCGAAGAACCAGCTGACGGGGCTGCCGGGCCGGGTGAGCTATGCCTACGACGCGTCGGGCCGGCGGGTGAGCAAGACGCCGCAGGGCGGCTCGCCGACCTACTACTTCTACAACCAGGCCGGGCAACTGCTGTACCAATGGGACACCGGCACGGCGGTGACCACGAACTTCATTTACCTGGGCCGCCAACTGGTGGGCGACAGCGAGGACGTGCATCTGGTCGCGCCGGCCACGCTGGGCGTCGACGCCAACCCGAACAACGGCAGCTACGCGGTGAGCTGGCCCGCGGTGGCGGGAGCGACCGGCTATACCTTGCAGGAGCAGGCGAACGGAGGCGGCTGGAGCACGGTCTATACCGGCACGGCCACCAGCAAGGCCTTCAGCGGGAAGGCGGGCGGCAGCTATGCGTACCAGGTGCAGGCCTGTGCGGGCAGCACCTGCACCGGCTGGACGGCCTCGGCCACGGTGGGGGTGACGCCGGCGCTGCCGACGGTGACGGTGCCCGCGGGCACGGTCAACGGCAGCTACATGGTGAGCTGGACGGCGGCGGGGGCAACCGGTTACGACGTGCAGGAACGGGTCGCGGGAGGCAGCTGGAGCACGATCGCCAGCAACACGCCGGCCACCTCGATCAGCCGACCGGGGACGAGCAGCGGCAGCTACAGCTACCAGGTCTCGGCCAAGAACGGCTATGGCACGCGCGGTTGGGCGGTATCGGGGACGGTGACGGTGGATACCACCTACGGGGTGGTACCGACGACACCGGGCAGCCTGAGCGTACCGGCGAGCAGCAGCACCGGCGGCGCCACGTTGAGCTGGGGCAGCGCGAGCCTGGCCACGAGCTACACGCTGCAGCAGAGCGGCAACGGCGGTACCAGCTGGGGCACGGTGTACACCGGCAGCGGCACCAGCGCGGCGCTGGGCGGTCTGGCCGACGGCAGCTACGTGTACCAGGTGCAGGCGTGCAACACGTATGGCTGCAGCGGGTGGAAGGCGGGCAGCGGGGCGCTGGTGGTGACGCATCCGCCGGGCAGCGCGCCGACGTTGAACGTGCCGGCCAGCAGCAATACGGGCAGCTATGCGGTGAGCTGGACGGCGGTGGGCGGGACGACCTACTACCGGCTGCAGGAGCAGGTCAACGGCGGCGGCTGGGTGCTGCTGCAGGCCGACGGCAGCACGAGTTGGAATGCCAGCGGCAAGGGCAACGGTACCTACGGCTACCTGGTGCAGGCGTGCAATGCGGGCGGCTGCGGGCCGTGGAGCAGTGTCCAAAGCGTGACGGTGTTGCTGCCGCCGGCGGCGCCGGGGAGCCTCACGGTACCGGGCACCAGCACGGGCAGCATCGCGGTGAGCTGGGCGGCGAGCGGCACGGCGACGGGCTATACGCTGCAGGAGAGTGCCAATGGCGGCGGCTGGAGCACGGTGTACAGCGGCAGCGGCACCGGCACGACGGTGGCGGTATCGGCGAGCGGAAGCTACGCGTTCCGGGTACAGGCGTGCAATGCGAGCGGCTGCAGCGGCTGGCTGGGCAGCAGCGCGGTGGCGGTGACGCTCCCGCCCTCGGCTGCGCCGAGCCTGACGGTGCCTTCGAGCAACACCACGGGCAGCTATGCGGTGAGCTGGACGGCCCTCAGTAGTGCGACCAGCTATACGCTGCAGGAGCAGATCAACGGGGGCAGCTGGGGGGATACCTACAGCGGGGGCGGGACGAGTTGGAACGCAAGCGGAAAGGGGAGCGGGATGTACGGGTACCGGGTGCAGGGGTGCAATGCGGGAGGCTGCGGGCCGTGGAGTACGACCCAGAGCGTGAGCGTGGTACGGATTCCGGCCACGCCGGCGGCACCGCACGCCAGCTATACCGGAACGACTTACAAGCCGACGGTGACGGCCACGTGGAACGCGGTGGCCTATGCGACCAGCTACCAGCTGGAGCAGGACGACCCGCAGAACGGGGCGAACATCGTCTATAACGGCCCAGGCACGTCGTGGACGCAGTTCGTGGTGGCGAACGGGACGGTGACGTATCGGGTGAAGGCATGCAGCAGTGCAGGGTGTTCGGCGTTCAGCGCGGCCAGCAACGGGCTGCAGCTGGAGTCGGGCGCGGGCGGCTTCTGAGCAGGGAGAGCAGACGATGAAGCGGGCAAGCCTTTTCTTCTTGCGGGTGGCGCTGGTGCTGCTGTGGAGCACGGTGGCGCCGGCCAAGACGGTGCACTACTACTACACGGACCCGCAGGGGACGGTGCTGGCGAAGACGGACGTGAATGGGCACATTCTGGCGCGGTTCGACTACCGGCCATACGGGCGTCCGGCGCAGGCGCAAGGGACGCTGCCGGCGGGGCCGGGATACACGGGGCACGTGAACGACGCGGACACGGGGCTCGTGTACATGCAGGCGCGGTATTACGATCCGGAGGCGCGCATGCTGAGTCCAGATCCGGTGGCGCCGGTGCCGGGGGATGTCTTCGGATTCAATCGGTATGCATATGGAAATAACAACCCCTATCGATATACAGACCCGGACGGTCGCCAAAGCGTAGGCGAAATGATTGATTCGGCCGCAGAAGGATGCGGAGTTGTCAGTTGTGCAGGCTGGGCGGCCGCTAAAGCGGGATGGATGGTTTTTGGTGCCGAGGGCGTGAGCCAAGTTGCTGATAAAGGCACAGGCGCTAGCACTGGCGACAAGGTAATGGCTGGGGTTGAAGTCGCAACCCTGGGCCTTGGTGGAAAAGTGGGTGCGGGTGTCCGCGCAGTTGAAGGGGCGGCTAAATGGTTCAGCCCAGTTGCCCGCATGTCACGTCAGATTGCAAGAGAGTTTGGCGTTGTCGGTGGTGCAGCCAAGAACGGCAGCGGTACAGTTTTCAAGCTCGCGGATGGGAAGGTCACTGTGCGAATTATGGACTCCGGCGGTGGTCGTTCGAACTATCTACGGTTGAGTGTTGAAGGCAAAGGCAGTGTTGATGCGACTGGAGTTTTGTCGAGCGACAAGGCGGCGACACATATACCAATCAATAAGGACTCTCTTAAGCTCATCAAAGATGTCGTGAAGAGGTATACGGAATGACCCACACTATTGATTTTGATCAGTACTGGGGTGTTCGTGTTTCCGACATCCGCTTCGATTGCAAAGCGATGTCGATCGTCTTAGACATGTATTGGACGGTTAATTCCATTGCACATCGAGCTCGCTTACGATTTGATAACGTATCGAAATTCGAGTTCAGCTCTGAAAAGGTCTTCGACAGCGAAGTCGTCGAGCTGATATCCCTAACAGGGAAGAAAGTAAGTGGCAGATGGTGTGTTATAGGAGAGATGTCGAACTATGAATTTGTAATCATTTGCGCTAGCATTACAGACAACTGATGGAGTCAGGCTCGCACTGCGGGCCTTGTTATTTGCAGGGTTGCGGTACGCGGCTACTAATGCGCGGCGATAACCGAAGCCAATACCTGCGTGATGGCATGCAGCTTGGCGAGCGGTAACGCTTCAACCTCGGGCAATTTGCCTATCGTGTGCGTGCTTGCAACAACGCCTGCTACTTGGGATGCGTGAGCTCCCCGTCAGGCAGACACTACCAAAAGTAGAGCCGCTGGCGGCTTGTTGGCGGTACTCGGCGGGCGTCAGGTCATCGAGCGATTCGTGGGGGCGCTGCTCGTTGGTCGGCTCTGAAGAACTCTCCAGAGCCGTCGGGTTCAAGGTTTTGCGACGATGTAGGCGTGCCTGGATTGGCAGATTTCGCCAGTCTGAACATCGGTTTCTTGCAAATTCCGAGCATGCGTACACGCCGTCCAGCGGTCGATAGCCGCCCCGCCGAAGAACGATCAGAAATCGTGGGTGCTGTGGTTCGCTGAAAAAGGATTCTTCAGAACCGACAAATTATAGGGACGAGGTCACCCTCAGCCACGCCCATCCCCCGCCTCGTAGACGCTCGCCAGCACCGAAGCCGCCGCCGCGTACAGCGTGGCCGGCACGTCCTCGCGCAGGCGCAGGGCGGCCAGCACGGCGGCGATCTGGGCGTCGTGGTGCAGCGGCAGGCCGAGCGCGCGCGCGCGGGCGAGCAGCATGTCCAGCGCCTCGGGGCGCAGCGTGGCCGGCTTTTCCTCGGCGGGGCCGGCCAGCCGCAGGGTGACGCGGCGGTAGGCGGGGGGCGGCGGCGGGTTCATGCGGTGGCCTTGAGCAGCAGGCCACCCGCCCGGCCGGGACCGTGGGGCAGGCCGGCCTGGCAGCTCAGCTGGTCCAGCAGCACGCCGCAGGCGGACAGGCGCTGGCGCAGGGCGACGAACTGGCGCTCCAGCTTTTCCACCGTGCCGGCGCGCTCGGCCCACAGGCGCACGGCCAGGCGCAGGTCGCGCAGCTGCAGCTCGCCCTGTACCGGGCCGAGCGCGGGCAGGTCAATGGAGAAGCCCAGTGTCCAGGCGCCGCCGCCTTGCTCGCTCTCGCGGGCCATCTCCAGATGCAGCTGCAGCACGTCGCGGCCGTCCTCGCCCTGCACCGGGATCTCGATCATCCACGCCTGCGCCTGCGCGTTGTCGAGCTGGGCGACCTCCAGACGCGCCAGCGCGGCGCGCACGTCGCCGTGCAGGCGCTCGATCAGCGCGCCGATCTCCTCGTCGCCGTCCTCGGCCGGCGGCGGGGGCACCGGCTGGCGCGGCTGCGGCGGCTGCAGGCCGCGCTGGTGCAGCGGTGGCGGGGTGTCGGCGGCCGCCGGCCGCGGGCGCGCCGGGGCGTACTGCTCGAGCACGGCGGCCAGGTGCAGCAGCACCGCCTTCCAGTCGTCGCCGCCGAGCGCGAGCAGGTCGGTGCGCGGCTGCACCAGCTGGGATTCCAGGAACAGGCCGCTGCGCAGGATCGCCTCGCGCAGTCCTTCGCCGCGGGTGATTTCCTCGGGCATGCGCACGGCGTGGTCGAGCAGCGCCAGCGCCTCGCGCAGCGGCTGCGGCAGCTGGCGCAGCACGGGGCGCTGCGACAGCGCGGCGAGCGAGGCGAGCAGCGGGGCGTAGCCGTTCTGCTGCGGCAGGCGCTCGCGCAGGGCGCGGTAGACGATGGGGTCGGGCGCCCCCGCGCCGACGACCTCCAGCAGCGGCTGGCTGCCCAGGCTCTGCACGCGCACCTGGAACTGCGGCGGCAGCTGGCCGTTGGCGAATTGCTGGCCGGCGGGCAGTTCCGCCTCCACCGTCACGCCGCCGATCTGCAGCACCAGCAGGCCACGCTCGTTCACGCCGAGCGGGCGCGCGGCCAGCACCGCGCCGATGCGCCAGCTCTCGGCGCTGGTACCCGCGGCGGCCCCGGCCCAGGTCATGGCGGCCAGGCTGGTGGGTTGGATGATCACGCGGGCCTCCTGCGCTCTCCGCCGGAACCGGGCGCGGTTTCGGGCGTTCGCCTGCGTATCGGCGCCGTGCCGCCGAACTTGAGGACGGTCGCCGCGCCGGGCCGCCGCGTGCCGGCCGGGCGCGCGCCCCGCGGAGCGGCGCGTGCGTCCGCGGCTAAAGCACGGGCTGGTGCGGTCGATAAACCATCCGCAGGGGCACGACGGAGTCCACATGGGCGGCAAGCGGGCGATGGCACGGGATGAGACGGCGCAGGCGGCGACGATCGGACTGCCGGCGGACTGCCGCATGGCGGCGCAGGCCGCGCTGCTCGGCGAACTGCTGGGCGCGCTGGACGCGCCGGCCACCGCGCTGGACGGCCGCGCGGTGGAGCGCGTGGACACCGCCGCGCTGCAGCTGCTGACGCTGTTCCGCCGCGAGGCGGCGGCGCGCGGCCGCGCGGTGACCTGGCTGGGCGCGAGCGAGACGCTGCGCGACGCGGCCGTGGTGCTGGGCCTCACCCAGGCATTGGATCTGCCGGCGTCGCCGGCCTGAACTCGAGAGGTGGAAGATGGCAAGGATTCTTGCGGTGGACGATTCGGCGTCGATGCGCGGCATGGTGGCCTTCACCCTGCGTGGCGCGGGCCACGAGGTGACCGAGGCGGAGAACGGCCAGCAGGCGCTGGACGTGGCCGGCGCGGGCGCGTTCGACCTGGTGCTGGCCGACGTCAACATGCCGGTGATGGACGGCATCACCATGGTGCGCGAGCTGCGCGCCAAGCCCGAGTACAAGGGCGTGCCGATCCTGATGCTGACCACCGAGTCGCACACCGACAAGAAGATGGAAGGCAAGGCGGCCGGCGCCACCGGCTGGCTGGTCAAGCCGTTCGACCCGGACCAGCTGCTGGCCACGGTCAAGCGCGTGCTGGGCTGACGGACGGCCGCGAGCGGCGTCCGCGCGGTCCGGCCGCGCGCACGCCGGCGGCCCGGCGGACGGCGCGCCGGGCGGCGTCCCCGCGACGCTTCATCTGAGGATAGGCATCACCATGAGCAAGGCCGGTCTGGCGCAGTTCCAACAGGTGTTCGTCGAGGAAAGCCTGGAAGGGCTCGACACGATGGAATCGTCGCTGCTCGCGCTGGACGAGGGCGGCGACCCGGAGCTGGTGCACACCATCTTCCGCGCCGCGCACTCGATCAAGGGCGGCGCGGCCACCTTCGGCTTTCCCGAGATCTCCTCCTTCACCCACGAGGCGGAGTCGCTGCTGGACGAGGTGCGCGGCGGCAAGCGCGCGATCGACCGCGGCCTCGTGGAGCTGATGCTGCGCACGGTGGACTGCCTGCGCGGGATGTTCGCCCGCGCGCAGGCCGGCGGGCCGCTCGACGATGCGGTGAGCGAGGGGCTGCGCGCGGAACTGGCCGCGGCGATGGGCCGCGGTGCTCCGGCCGGGGCGCAGGCGCGGCGCGCGGCGGACCAGGCCGACGCCTGGACCATCCGCTTCCGCCCGCACCCGGGCATGCTGGCCGGCGGCAACGACCCGCTGCGCCTGATCCGCGAACTGGCGGAGCTGGGCGAGCTTGCCGTGACGGCGGAGCTGGACCGGCTGCCGCCGCTGGCCGGATTCGACCCGTGCGAGTGCCACCTCGGCTGGACCATCGCGCTGAAAGGGCCGGTCAAGCGCGAGGACATCGCCGCGGTGTTCGACTGGGTGCAGGACGAGTGCGACCTCGTCATCGAGCCGCGGCACGCGGCCGCTCCGGCGCCCGCCGCCGCGCCGGCGCCCGCGCCCGGCGCCGCTCCCGCGCAGGCGCCCGCGCGCCCGGCGCGCGAGGCGGGCGGGCCCGCGGCCGCCGCCGAATCCGGCTCGGTGCGCGTGTCGATCGGGAAGATCGACGGCCTGATCAACCTGGTGGGCGAGCTGGTGATCACCCAGTCCATGCTCGACACCTTCCGCGGCGGCGGGCTCGATTCCGGGCGCCTGGCGCTGCTCGAACAGGGGCTGGCCCAGCTGGCGCGGCACACGCGCGAGCTGCAGGAAAGCGTGATGGGCATCCGCATGCTGCCGATCGCCTCGGTGTTCAACCGCTTCCCGCGCATGGTGCGCGACATCAGCCAGAAGCTCGGCAAGCAGGTGCGGCTGGAGCTGGTCGGCGAGCAGACCGAGCTGGACAAGACGGTGCTGGAGAAGATCGGCGACCCGCTGGTGCACCTGGTGCGCAACGCCATCGACCATGGCCTGGAAACGCCGGAGCAGCGCCGCGCCGCCGGCAAGAGCGAGCAGGGCACGCTCACGCTGGCGGCCTCGCACCGGGGCGGCAACATCGTGGTGGAGGTGCGCGACGACGGCGCCGGCCTCGACCGCGAGGCGATCGTGCGCAAGGCCGTCGAGCGCGGCCTGATCGCCACGGGCGAGGGCCTGGGCGACGAGGCGGTGGCCGAGCTGATCTTCCAGCCGGGCTTTTCCACCGCCGCGGTCACCACCGACCTGTCCGGCCGCGGCGTGGGCATGGACGTGGTCCGCCGCAACGTGGCGGACCTGGGCGGCAGCGTCGCCATCCGCAGCACGCGGGGCCAGGGCAGCGCCTTCACCATCACGCTGCCGCTCACCCTGGCCATCATCGACGGCCTCACCGCGGCGGTGGGCGAGGAGCGCTACATCGTGCCGCTGCTCTCCATCGTCGAGTCGGTGCAGCTGCAGGCCGAGGCGGTCCGGACCGTGGCCGGCGGCGGCGAGCTGTTCCGCTTCCGCGGCGAGTACCTGCCGGTGATCCGCCTGCACGAGGCGTTCGGCTGCGCCGCAGCGGTGCGCCGCATCGAGGACGGCCTGATGATCGTGGTCGAGGGCGACGGCAGCCGGGTGGGCCTGTTCGTCGACGGCCTGGTCGGCCAGCAGCAGGCGGTGGTGAAGTCGCTGGAGGACAACTACCGGCGGGTGCAGGGCGTGTCGGGAGCCACCATCCTCGCCGACGGCTCGGTGGCACTGATCGTCGACATCGCCGGGCTGGTGCGCCTGCAGGGACGGCGCAAGGCGGCCTAGCCGCGAGGCGGCGCGCAAGGCGTCGCCACCCCGTGCAGACCGGCCGCGGCGGCAGGCCGCGGCCGTCGCGCGCGCGAGTCGCGGCCGGCGGCGGCGGACTACGGAGCGCGGCGGCGCTCAAGTTCCGCGCGCCGCCGCCGATTTCCATTCGAGAAGGGGGTGCCGCGCGGCGCCCCGCGACCGAGGCACCCCATGTCCGACACCGCCCACAGCGACGCTCCCTCGCAGTACCTGACCGTCAACCTCGCCCACGAGGAGTACGGCATCGACATCCTGGCCGTGCGCGAGATCCGCGGCTGGACGCCGGTGACGCGCATTCCGCAGGCGCCGCACTACGTGCTGGGCGTGCTCAACCTGCGCGGCGCGATCGTGCCGGTGATCGACATGCGCCTGCGCTTCGGGCTGCCGCGCGAGGACTACGGTCCGACCACCGTCACCGTGATCGTCACCGTGGCCGGGCGCAACTTCGGCGTGGTGGTCGACGCGGTGTCCGACGTGCTGGACGTGGCCGCCGACGCGGTGCGCCCGGTGCCGGACATGGGCACCGCCGTGGACACCGAATATCTCAAGGGGCTCACCGCCGTGGACGAACGGATGGTGCTGCTGCTGGACGTGGACAAGCTGTTGCAGCCGCAGGACGCGCAAATGCTCGAAGCCGCCCTGCCGGCGGCAGCCGATGTGAAAGCCGTGGCCTGACAGGAATCACCATGAAAATGCCGAAACTGAAATTCAAGATCTCCGCCCTGACGGTCCGCGGGCGCCTGCGGCTGGTGCTGGGCCTGCTGGTGCTGATGCTGTTCGGCGGCGCCGCGGTGGGCCTGGGCTCGATGCAGCTGCAGAACGAGGGACTGCGCCGCATGTACGAGGAGGAGATCGTGCAGGGGCAGACGGTGTCCAAGCTGACCCAGCGCTCGCTGATGTCCTTCGTGGTGCTGGGCGAGGCGGGCAACGTGGCCGGCAAGCCCGACCAGCTCAAGCAGAAGCTGGCCGAGTTCGACAAGCTGCAGGCCGAGGTGGCCGACCTGAAGAAGCAGGTCGCCGGCTACCGGCTGGAAGGGCCGCTGGCCAAGCCCTACAAGGAATACGTCTCCACCGAGAGCGACTACCAGGCGGCGCTGAAGGACATGCGCGACGCGCTCAAGCAGGCCGACGGCGGCGCGCTGGACGTGCTGGAGCTGGAGGTGCGTCCGCTGCTGATGCAACGCCAGGACGCGCTGAACCGGCTGGTGGACCTGCAGAGCGAGGAGGCGCGGCAGATCTACGCCGAGCAGCTGGCCCGCTTCAAGGTGATCCGCGCGGCGAGCATCGCGGCGCTGGTGGCGGGCCTGTGCCTGGCGCTGTTCATGGCGCTGATGCTGAGCCGCTACATCGTGCGCACGCTGAGCTACGCCGGCCGCGTGGCCCGCGAGATCTCCGAGGGCAAGCTCGGCCATGCCATCGAGGTGAAGAGCAGCGACGAGCTGGGACAGTTGCTGGACGCCTTCCGCACCATGGACGAGCGCCTGAGCGCGATCGTCGCCGAGGTGCGCCACGGCGCCGGCGCGGTGAGCACCGCCGCGCAGCAGATCTCGCGCGGCAACGACGACCTCAGCCAGCGCACGCAGGAGCAGGCCTCCAGCCTGGAGGAAACCGCCTCCTCGATGGAGGAGATGACCTCGACCGTGAAGCAGAACGCCGAGAACGCCAGCCACGCCAACCAGCTCGCCCGCGGCGCCCGCGAGCAGGCCGAGCGCGGCGGCGAGGTGGTGGCGCAGGCGGTCACCGCGATGCGGGAGATCAACAGCGCCAGCGGCAGGATCGCCGACATCGTCGGGCTGATCGACGAGATCGCCTTCCAGACCAACCTGCTGTCGCTGAACGCGGCGGTGGAGGCGGCGCGCGCCGGCGAGCAGGGCCGCGGCTTCGCGGTGGTGGCGGCCGAGGTGCGCAACCTGGCCCAGCGCTCGGCCGGCGCGGCGAAGGAGATCAAGGCGCTGATCAAGGACAGCGTGGACAAGGTGCAGACCGGCTCGTCGCTGGTCGACCAGTCCGGCAAGGCGCTGGCCGACATCGTCGAAAGCGTGAAGAAGGTGACCGACATCGTGGCCGAGATCGCCGCGGCCAGCCAGGAGCAGTCCGCCGGCATCGACCAGGTCAACCATGCCGTGCTGCAGATGGACGAGATGACCCAGCAGAACGCCGCGCTGGTGGAGCAGGCCGCCGCCGCGGCGCGCTCGATGCAGGAGCAGGCCGGCGAGCTGGCCGCGCAGGTCAGCTTCTTCCAGATCGCCGGCCGTGCCGAAGCGGCGCCCGCGCCCGGGGCGCAGGCGCGCCAGCACAGCGTGGCGGCCGAGGCCGAGGCGGTGTTCGCCGCGGTGCGCAAGTCGCGCCCGGCGCGCAAGGCCGCGCCGGCCGAGGCGGTCGAGACGGCCGACGCCGGCGCCTGGAAGGAGTTCTGATCGATGGTCGCCGGCGTGCTGGCCGACGACGGCATCGCGGCGGCTGGCGGCCCGCAGCTGGGCGAGACCGAGTTCCAGTTCCTGCGCGACTTCGTCCACCGCCACTGCGGCATCGCGCTGAGCGAGCAGAAGCGCCAGTTGGTGCAGGGACGCCTGCTGCGCCGCCTGCGCGCGCTGCGGCTGGGGGACTTCGCCGGCTACTGCGAGCTGCTGCGGCGCGACCCGGACGCCGAGCTGGGCGAGCTGGCCAGCGCGATCAGCACCAACGTCACCGCCTTCTTCCGCGAGGCGCACCACTACGAGCTGCTGGAGAACGAGCTGCTGCCGCAGTGGCTGGAGCACAAGCGGCGCAGCGGCGACCGCCTGCGCATCTGGTCGGCCGGCTGCGCCACCGGCGAGGAGCCCTACGCCATGGCGATGGTGCTGGCCGAGGCGCTGGAGCGCGCCGGCAAGACGGTGGACGCGAAGATCCTCGCCACCGACCTGTCGCCGCAGGCGCTGGGCGTGGCGCGCAAGGGCGTGTACGCGCTCGACCGCCTGGGCGGGGTGAGCGAGGAGCGCCGCCGGCGCTGGTTCCTGCGCGGCGAGGGCGAGTACGAGGGCTACGCCCGCGTGCACCCGCGCCTGCGCGAGCTGGTCACCGTGCTGCCGCTGAACCTGCTGCACGACTGGCCGATGCAGGGGCCGTTCGACGCGATCTTCTGCCGCAACGTGGTGATCTACTTCGACCAGCCGACCAAGCAGCGGCTGTTCCGCCGCTACGCGCAGATGCTGCCGCCGGGCGGCTACCTGTTCCTCGGCCACTCCGAATCCATGCACGGCCTGTCCGACGACTTCGAGCTGGTCGGCCGCACCACCTACCGGAAGCGCGCATGAACTCGCTGGCCGCCAAGCTGGACCACCTGCCGGTGCTGCCGGGCTTCGAGCACCTGCGCCGCTTCTGGGACAGCACGCACAACTGCCCGACGGTGAAGGTGCTGCCGGGCGAGTTCTACGTGAGCGGGCACGAGGAGGTGGTGTCCACCGTGCTCGGCTCGTGCGTGTCGGCCTGCATCTACGACCCGCGCCGCCGGCTGGGCGGCATGAACCACTTCATGCTGCCGGCGCCGTCGGGCGAGGGCGCGCGCGAGCGCGACGACTGGACCTGCACGGTGGGCCGCGCCGCCCGCTACGGCAACGACGCGATGGAGCAGCTGATCAACGCCATCCTCAAGGCCGGCGGCCAGCGCGCCGACCTGGAGGTGAAGATCTTCGGCGGCGGCCGCGTGCTGGCGCAGATGACCGACGTCGGCCGGCGCAACATCGAGTTCGTGCAGCACTACATCGAGACCGAGCGGCTGAAGCTGGTGGCCGCCGACGTGGGCGACGTGTACCCGCGCCAGGTGCAGTTCTTCCCGGCCAGCGGCAAGGTGCGCGTGCGCCAGCTCAAGCGCGCGGCCGACGCCGGCGTGGTGGCGGAGGAGAAGCAGTACCTCAAGCGTTTGGCCAACGATCCGATAAAGGGAGAGGTGGAGCTGTTCTGACGGCGCGGGGGCTGGCGCCGCGGGAGCGTGCACATCGGCTGTCGCGCCGGACGCCCGGCGCCGCGAGCGGACGGGCGCTCCCGCGACCCCAACCCCTGCCTTCCACCTTCGAGCACGACGAGACGAGAAACCCAAGGCAATGGAAAAAGTGCGTGTGCTGGTCGTCGACGACTCCGCCCTGGTGCGCAAGCTCCTGTCGACGATGCTCGTCTGCGATCCGGCGATCGAGGTGGTCGGCACCGCGCCCGACCCGCTGATCGCCCGCGAGAAGATCAAGCAGCTCAACCCCGACGTGCTCACCCTGGACGTCGAGATGCCGCGCATGGACGGGCTCACCTTCCTGGAAAACCTGATGCGGCTGCGGCCGATGCCGGTGGTGATGGTGTCCTCGCTCACCGAGCAGGGCGCCGAGGTGACCCTGCGCGCGCTGGAGCTGGGCGCGGTGGACTTCTTCACCAAGCCTTCCAGCGACCTGGCCAGCAGCTTCGCCGCCGGCGCGGAGGAGATCTGCGCCAAGGTGAAGGCCGCCGCGCGCACGCGCCCGCGCCAGCGCACCGTGGTGCGCCGGCTGGAGGTGGCGCCGCGGCTCTCCGCCGACGCCGTGCTGCCGCTGTCGCAGGGCGCCGGCACGCGCGGCGGCAGCCCGATCATCGCCATCGGCGCCTCCACCGGCGGCACCGAGGCGATCCGCGTGGTGCTGGAATCGATGCCGCCCGACGCGCCGCCCATCGTGATCACCCAGCACATCCCGGCGGCCTTCAGCGGCCCGTTCGCCAAGCGCATGGACGCCTGCTCGGCGATGCGCGTGTGCGAGGCGCGCGACGGCCAGCCGATCCAGCCCGGCCACGCCTACATCGCGCCGGGCAGCCAGCACCTGCTGGTGATGTGGGACGGCGCCAGGCATGTCTGCCGGCTGCACGACGGCCCGCCGGTGAACCGGCACAAGCCCAGCGTGGACGTGCTGTTCCGCTCGATGGCCGCCAGCGTCGGCAAGGCCACCGTCGCCGCGCTGCTCACCGGCATGGGCGACGACGGCGCGCGCGGGCTGCTGGAACTGTCCCAGGCCGGCGCGCCGACGCTGGTGCAGGACGAGGACAGCTCGGTGGTGTGGGGCATGCCCGGCGCCGCCTGGAAGCTCGGCGCGGCGCGCGAAATGCTCCCGCTCGACCAGATCGCCGCGCGCCTGCTCAAGCTGGCGCGCCTCCCCATCGACAGCGCGCAGCGCGCTGCCGCCCCCGTGAACGGATGAACCCATGAACGCGATGCTTGCCTTCCTCCACGCGCGCCCCTGGACCGGCCTGCTGGCCAGCGCGGCGGCGCTGCTCGTCGGCCTGCTGTGGCACCCGGCCTGGCTGGCGCCGGTGCTGGTGATCGCGCTCACCGCGGTGTGGATCGTGGAGACCCGCCGCGGCGCCCTGCGGGCGGAGGAGGCGCAGGGCGCCGACGAGGACGCCGCGGTCCACGCCGCGCCGGTGCGCGAGGCGATGGAGGACGTGCGCAGCGCGCTGGTGGACGAGCTGGGCCACGCCGCGCGCGAGCTGCACCAGGCGCTGGACCTGCTGCGCGACGCCGTCTCCGAGCTGGGCGGCGGCTTCGACGGCCTGTCGCAGAAGACCGGCCTGCAGCAGGCGCTGCTCAAGCAGATCATCGACGCGCAGCACGGCGAGGTGTCCGTGCAGGACTTCGCCGCGCGCACCGGCGACCTGCTGGAGCACTTCGTCGGCATGGTGGTGCAGATGTCGCGCGAGAGCCTGCGCATCGTCTACCGCATCGACGGCATGGCCAAGGAGATGGACGCGGTGTTCGGCCTGCTGAAGAACGTCAACACCATCGCCGAGGAGACCAACCTGCTGGCGCTCAACGCCTCCATCGAGGCGGCGCGCGCGGGCGAGGCCGGCCGCGGCTTCGCGGTGGTGGCCGGCGAGATCCGCAACCTGGCCAGCCACTCCAACCAGTTCAACGAGCAGATCGGCAGCCACGTCGAGCGCGCGCGCGCCGCGATGGAGCAGCTGCGCGGGCTGGTCGGCACCATGGCCTCGCAGGACCTCAACGTGGCGCTGTCGGCCAAGGGCGGCATCGACGCGATGATGGCGCACGTCACCGAGAGCGACGCGCGCACCAGCGCGGTGGCCGACCAGGTGGTGGAGATCAACCGCGGCCTCACCGGCGACGTCTCCACCACCATCCGTTCGCTGCAGTTCGAGGACATCCTCAGCCAGCTCATCAACCAGACCCGCACGCGGCTGGTCGAGCTGCAGGAGATCGCCACCGACTGCACGCGCGACATCGAGGAGCTGGCCTGCAACCGCATCGACGCGGCGGCGCTGGAGGCGCACGCGCAGCGCGTGCGCAGCCGGCTGGCGATCCAGCGCGAGAAGGCGCGCCTGCGCTCGCGCGGCCCGGCGCTGCAGAGCTCGATGGACGCCGGCGAGATCGAACTGTTTTGAGGTGACCCCATGAGCAGCCTGACCGTCCACCACGACAGCGAAAACGACTGCCTCACCCTGCAGCTGGGCGAGCGCTTCGACTTCAGCGTGCACCGCGACTTCCACGACGCCTGCCTGGGGCCGGCCAGGCCGGCGCGCAGCTACGTGGTGGACCTGGGCGAGGTGAGCCGCATGGACAGCTCCGCGCTGGGGATGCTGTTGCTGCTGCGCGAGCATGCGGGGGCGGACCGGGCGGAGATCCGCATCGTCAATGCGGGGGAGGAGTTGCGGGGGACGTTGCGGGTGGCGGGGTTCGACAAGCTGTTCGTGCTGCACTGATTGCGTGTGCTGCGCTGGAGGGGTGGGGAGTCCTTTTCCTCGTTGGGCCCGTCCCGTTCGCTCCACTTGTTCCGCGCGTCCCGCTCGTCGCCCCGGCGCAGAGCCGGCCCCGGACTCGATCCGGGGCCGGGGTCCAGGGCAACGCGGCCCGGTTGTCGCCTTGCGTCCCGGTTTTCGCTTTCTCTGGCGCGGCGGTACCTGGGTCCGCCTCCGGCGGGGTTCCGCCTGCCGGCGGGCGGGCTACTTCTCTTTGCTTGCCCACGCGCGCGCTTGGAGCGCGAGCGAACGGCGAAGCCGGCCCGAAGGGCGGAGGGCAGGATGCCCAGAGTAAAGATGAAGTAGCCAAGAGAAAGGGCCCCCCGATGGCGCGCCTTCCGGGCGTCCCCGGATCAAGTCCGGGGCAGGCTCTGCCCGGAAGGTGCGCGGGTGGGCGGCGGGGTGTTTCGACGGGGCTCCTGC
>Ga0180221_1000480_pt1 | contig 35337 bp, 30 predicted proteins | sample eDN5th37CKraftMG_FD_151339 | JGI IMG/M metagenome (GOLD analysis project Ga0180221, IMG submission 151339) | Enriched Miracle-Growth compost microbial communities from Emeryville, California, USA - eDNA 5th pass 37_C Kraft MG (version 2) (version 2) ...
CCAACCTTGCGGTCGCCGTCGGCAGGATCGCATGCTTCTCAAGGATTGGCGGGGCTTATACGGGCTGGCGGCGGGCAAGTCAACGCATGCTCCAAAGCGCGTTAATCCACCGCCGCAGATGCCAAGTAGGGTGCGCCGGGGCGCCGGAAATGGCAAATCAAGTTAACCACTTCGGCAGGCGTCCCGTATCCGTAATTTTTCGCCGCCGGATGGGAAACGTTCGGTGGGCTGAAGGGGGATGGCAATGTCGGGATCTAAGCCAGAGGTGGCGGCGTCAGGGGCCAAGGCGGAAACCGACAGCGAAAAGATCGTCACGGACATCTGTGTGATCGGCGCGGGGCCGGCCGGATTGGCGGTCGCCACCGCAGCCGCAGCGTTCGGCCGCAACGTCGTGCTCGTCGAGCGCCAGCGCTTCGGGGGCGATGCGCTCAATTCGGGCTGCATTCCGTTGCGGGCTCTGGCGGCCGTCGGCGCGCGCGCCCATGGGATGCGGACGGCCGGCACGTTCGGCATCGGCGCGCGGGAGCCTGAAATCGACATGCGGGCGGTGCATCGGCATGTCGAGCACGTGGTGAACAGCGTGGCGCCGAATTTTGCGCCGGAGCGCTTTGCCGGTCTCGGCGTGCGCGTCGTCCATGCGGCGGCACGCTTCGTCGACCGGCGCACGGTGATCGCAGGCGAGCACCGCATCCGCGCGCGGCGCTTCGTCATTGCGACGGGCGCGACACCGTCGATCCCCTCGATCCCGGGTCTCGACAGCGTGCCCTATTTCACAACGGAAACGATCTTCGACAACCGGGAGCGCATCAACAGCCTCATCGTGCTCGGCGCGGGGCCGGTCGCGCTGGAGCTTGCGCAGGCCTATAGTCGGCTCGGCGCGCGCGTCATGGTGCTCGATGCGGGGACGGCGCTACCCCACGAAGATCCCGAGCTTGCCAAACTCGTGCTCGATTGCCTCACCGATGAAGGCATCGCGGTGCACCAGGGCGCCAAGGTGGAAAGCATCGAGGGCGGGCTGGGGCGCATCCGCGTGAACGTCAGCGTCGATGGCGAGAGGCACGTCGTCGAAGGGAGTCATCTGCTCGTCGTCGATGGACGCAAGCCGGCGACGGCCGACCTCGGTCTCGATGCGGCGCGCATCCGTCATGATGCGAAGGGGATCAAGGTCAGCCCCGGCCTCAAGACGACGAACCGGCGCGTCTTCGCCGTCGGCACAGTGGCCGGCGGCACGCCGCATAGTCAGGTCGCGGATTATCACGCGGGGATCGTCATCAGCCGCGCCCTGCTGCGCTTGCCGGTACGTGTCGACGGGCGGCTCATTCCGCGCGCAACGTTCACGGACCCGGAGCTTGCCTATGTCGGCCTGTCGGAGGCGGAGGCCACCGCGGGGGGCAAAAAGATCCACGTCCTGCGCTGGCCCTTCCGGGAGAACGACCGCGCCCAGGCGGATAGCGAGACGGCGGGCCATGTGAAGGTCATCACCAGGCCGGACGGGCGTATACTGGGCGCGGGCATCGTCGGCGCGCGGGCGGGGGAGCTGATCCAGCCCTGGTCGCTCGCAATCGCCCAAAACCTCAATATCAAGGCCATGACGCGATGGAATCCGCCGTATCCGACGCTTGGCGAGATCAACAAGCGCGTCGCGAGCAGCTACTATGCGGGCAACCTTTCCAGTCCGACCTTACGCAAGATTATAAATCTGTTTGCTAAGCTCGGATGATCGACCTGGGGGCGAAAGGACGCGTGTGCTCCGCGAAAACAAAGACGAGGCGCGGAAGACAGATTTAACCGGCCGCTGGCGCGCGGGCCCGCCCATTTCGAGGTGGGCTGCGAAGTACGTCAAGGGCTGGCGCGACCTCGGCTTGCCCGCCAAGCTTCTCATGCTCACGGCCGTTTTCGTGATGCTGGCGGAAGTTCTGATCTTCCTGCCGTCGATCTCGACGTTCCGCGTCGATTGGCTGAACGAGCGCCTGACCGCAGCGCAGCTGGCAACCCTCGCTGCGGAGGGTTTTCCGGGCGGGGACGTTCCTTCCGGTCTTCGCGCGGAGATGCTGCGCACGGCGCAGGTGAAGGCGATCGCGTCGCGCCGGCAGGGCGTGCGGCGCCTGGTGTTGCCGGTCGATCCGCAGATGACGATCGATGCGCACTATGATCTGCGCCAGCAGCCGGAGAACTGGCTCGACGGCGTGCGTCTGCGGCTGGAGCAGATCGGCGATGCGCTGGCGGTGTTCTTCGCGCCGGAGGGACGCACGATCCGGGTGCTGGGCAGCATCGGCGACGACAAGGACGATCTCGTCGAGATCGTGATGCCCGAGGCACCGCTGAAGGCGGCGCTCGATGCCTATGCGCTCAACATTCTCGGCGTCTCGATCATCATTTCGCTGCTGACGGCCGCGCTCGTCTATTTCGCGCTGAGCCGTCTGCTCGTGCGGCCGATGATGCGCATCACGCATGCCATGGTGCATTTCCGGCAGGATCCGGAAGACCCGGCACGCATCATCGTGCCGTCGGACCGGCATGACGAGATCGGCACGGCGGAGCGCGAGCTGGGCGAGCTGCAGCGCCAACTCTCCGGCGCGCTGCTGCAGAAGACGCGTCTTGCGCAGCTCGGTCTCGCGGTGAGCAAGATCAACCACGACTTGCGCGGCATGCTGGCGAACGCGCAGCTTCTTTCCGACCGCCTGACGGCGATTCCCGATCCCACGGTGCAACGCTTCGCACCCAAGCTCATCGCCTCGCTCGACCGCGCCATCAACTTCTGCAACGACACCTTGCGTTTCGGGCGGGCCGAGGAGGCGGCGCCGCGGCGCGAGCTGCAGCGCCTGAAGCCGCTCGTGGAAGAGGTGGGAGAGGCGGTGGGCCTGCCGCGCGAGGGCAGCATCGCGTGGGTGCTCGACATGGACGATACGCTGCGCATCGATGCCGATCGCGACCACCTGTTTCGCATTCTCTCGAACCTCGTACGCAACGCGGTGGAAGCCCTCGAAGGCCTGGGCGACAAGCACGCGGGTGAAATCCGCGTGAAGGCGTGGCGCGAGGGGCGACGCGTCTTCGTCGAGGTGCAGGATAACGGGCCCGGCGTGCCGCCGAAGGCGCGCCAGCACCTGTTCGAGGCCTTCACGGGCTCGCAGCGGAAGGGTGGAACGGGGCTCGGCCTCGCCATCGCGGCCGAGATCGTCGGCGTCCACGGCGGACATGTGCGCCTCCTCGATACGGAGAAGGGCGCGACGTTCCAGATCGAAATTCCAGACCGCGGGGGGCATTGACCGGCCCCATTGCAGGGCGCAGGAGCCGATTTTGCGCAATTTTCACGCGGCACCACGTAGCAGCGCCAAGGCACTTGCGTGATACGCTTCGAGCCATTAGTAGTGGCGAACTTCGGCGCGGCTCCGCCCGCCGGTCAAAGGGTTGCTGCGTTCCCATAAATACGCGGAAAGCACCGGTAGCTCAGCTGGATAGAGCACCAGACTACGAATCTGGGGGTCGGGAGTTCGAATCTTCCCCGGTGCGCCATTTCAGAACAGAACTATGAACGCCGAACGCCGCCGATTTCCCTCCCGAAGCGGCGGCGACGAGCGTTCGCAGCAATTCCGACTTCGATCCCATGATGCGAGCCTCGGCGTCGTCAACTTCGACCCGCTGTGCGAGCGAGCGCAGATGGTCGCGGCGATAGCCGCCGTCCTCCAGCCGTATCCGCTCGCGCGCCTTGCGGGCGAAGGACATGAGCATGTCGGCGCTGATGGCCTCGCCGCCCTCGCTTTCTAGCGCGGCCTCTATGCGGTCAGCATCGGCCTGGGCTTGATCCCTGACCGCCTTGAGGCCGGCAATGCGATCTCTCGCCACCGAATCGTCCTTATCGACCAAGCCGGATTCGATGGCGTCAAATAGACGGCCGAGCCGCTGGTCTGCCTCCGTGATTCGCCGATGCAATTCGGCAAGATGCTCGCGACGGCGTTCGCCACGCTCCTAGTGGCGGTCGATGACGATGGCGAGGACGGTTTCCAACCGCTTGGGCTGGCGTAATCGATCCTCGATATGACCGGCGACGGGATGATCGAGCTTTCCCATCGAAAACGCTCGACCCTCGCAGCCGGTCTGCCCTGCCGTGCCTTGGTCGCTGCACCGCAAAGGTCTTGGTTCGCTTGCCGACGATCAGCATGGAGGCGGCAATCTCCGTGTCGCACACATGATTTGTCTATCCACGATCAATCATTGGTGGCGGCCTTCTCTCGCTGATGTTCGTCGTAGGATTTTCGGTTCTCTGACTGACAGCGCGTGCGATCATCGCCCATGGATTCGCGGCAGAGGCTCTGACGCCACGCTTGGCCCCCGTAATAAAGTTGCCGCGATGAGCAGCCTCCCAATGTCAAACAAACACCTATCGGCAAAATCAAAGACTTCACTGCGATGAACCGGGAAGCAAACGACCAGCTCATAGAGAGTTTCCTCCCTCGGGTTCGGCTCGTTGGTAGCGGAGGAGGTCGCCAGGCTGGCAGTCGAGGAAGTCGCAGATCCGCTCCAGCGTTTCGAAGCGGACGCCTTTCACGTGGCCCTTCTTGAGAAGCGAAAGGTTTGCTTCGGTGATCCCGACATATTCGGCGAGGTCCTTCGATTTGACGTTGCGTTCTGCGAGCATGACGCCGAGCCGGACCTGAATGGGCATGGCCGGCTCTCCTCAGACGAACTGATCGTTCTCGGCGGCGACATCGGCCGCTTCGACCAGCACGCCCGCGATGATCGCAACCATCGCCGCGAACATCAGCGACAGCAGCGTGTCCGAACCGATGTTCAGCACCAGACTGCGCGTATGGGCCGGTGAGAGCGCACTGAGCAGCAGGCCGAGCGCAGCCCCGGCTATGGGCTGGAGCAGGGCCGACGCGCCGACGCCGAGCGCGAAGCCGCGGAGGCTCCGCGCGGCGTCACTGGAAAAGATGCGGCCGGTCGCAAAACAACCGAAACAGCGCCGGGCACTTAGCAAGCCGACAATCAGCGCGCCGAGCGGGATCATGGCGACCGCGAAGGCGGCCAACCGTATGGGCAGCTCGATCTCCGTCGGCGGTGGGATAACGAGGCCGGCGTGGCGAAACAGCATGTCGGCAGGCGTCAGGCACCAGTAGAGCAACATCGCGGCTCCAAGCAGAATTGCCACCGCAACACTGATCGTCGCCATAGCCCCACTGAGGCGGCGAACGCGAAGGAGGCGGGTTGCGCGGGGTTCATCGTTTCTAGTGGGCACGCTCATGCCGGTGTGGCCATGCGGGAAGCTCCTGTGGAAGACCGCATCATAATACGAAAAATTATCGTTTTACAATAATATATTTCCATGTAACGGTTATCACCTCATCTCGGAGGTCACATGTCAGTTTCTCGAACCGTTCCAATGACGGTCGCCATGTGGGCATCGTGCTTCGTCGCCGTTCCTGTTCATGCGGAGCCGTCGACGAAAACCGGCGCCATATCGGTCGCGCAAGTCGTTCAGATGTTGGACCAGGCGCCGAGCAATCGAACGGCGCAACAGGTGCTGACCGCGTATCTCGGGGGTGTCGGCGAGGCCGTGCGAGTTGTGATCGACGCAGGAGGCTCGCTATGTCAGCGACCACTTGCGCTGACCACGCCGGAGGTTCGTGCGGCCATTGCTGCCGCGGCTGCCACGAGCGCGCAAGCGAACCAGATTGCCGCAACGCCGCTCATCGTTCGTGACATGCTGGCGCGCGCCGGATGCCACCGCAGATGAGCGAAGCAATTGGATCGGTACTTTCACGTCGAAAGGTTCTGCAAGATACGTTCGGACTGACTGGGAGCGTTCCCCGAATACGACGAGCCCCTTGATCACGGTGGCTTCTCTAAAGCGACCATCGATTGGCTTGGGAGGGCTATAGTTCTCATCTTCACCCAGTGGAGTGCGCCATTTCAGAACAGGACCATGACGCCGCTTCACGCTAGAAGCGGCCACTAGCGTTTGCAGCGGTTCTGACTTCAATCCCATGATACGAACGTCATCCTCCGTGACCTTGAGGCGTTGCGCTAAATGAGCACCTGCCGAATGGCTCCAGCTCCCTCCAAAAGCGTCAGCGAGCCGCCGGTGGTCACCGAGTGGCGGGGCCCGTTCGACAACGCCGAAGTCAATTTGCTGCATGCAGAATGCTTCGAGCACGGGGTGTTCGAGGACGATTGGTGGGCCCGGGTCAATCGCTTCAGTCTGGGCTGGGTCTGTCTGCGCCGAGCGACGAAGCTGATCGGGTTCGTAAACGTCGCCTGGGATGGAGGTGTCCACGCCTTCGTTCTGGACACGATGATAACGTCTGCGGCGAGGCGACGGGGTCTTGCGACACGCTTGATCGAAGAGGCGATGGGACGCGCGAGGGAAGCCGGCTGCGAGTGGCTGCATGTCGACTTCGATCCTCACCTGCGCCCGTTCTATTTCGATGCTTGCGGCTTCAGCCCAACCGACGCTGGGCTGATCCGACTCAAGTAACGAGCGTCGAACGTCAGGCAGCCGTGAATTCCACCTTTCTGTGCTGTCCACGCGCGTGCAGACACACCGGAGGGGCGCCCGATCCGATTGCCGTTTGCTTTTGGCGCACCGCTATTTCAGCAGCCATCGAAACGCCGCGCGCAGTTCGGCCGCTCCATTCGTCCGGCACCAGCGCCCATGCGCGAAGATGATGCGCTCGGGATTCCAGGCGAGCATAGTCTTCACGGCCGCCAGCAATTCGCGCTTGTGCCGCCACGTGAAGGTGAGGCGAAGGTCGCGCGGAAGACCGCCATGGGGCGCGGAGACGCCGCCGATCCGATTGAGCAGGCGCATGAACAGGGAGCCGACTTTCTCCGGCTCGAAGTTCTCAATCAGATCGGTGAGAATGAGCGTGCGGCTCGCCCGGTGAAAGAACTCCACTTCCGTCATGAAGCTGCCGACGATCGGCAGCGTGGCGATTTCGGCATCCCATGGATAGCCGGCATCGGCGACGAGCGGCAGTCCGTCGAAGGTAATGCGGTCTTTGGCGCGCTCCCGGATACGCGGCGCGAGATAAACCTCGGCATCGGGAAAGGCAGCCTTCCATTCCGGAATCCACCAGTAGTGGATGCGGTTCGGACCAACGATGAAGCGGACGACGCCCTCGGTTTCAATCTTGGCCTTCAACGCCGGCGTGAGCGGCGTCGGCGAATGGATGAACAGATCGCCGGATGTCAGTCGAACGACCGTCATGCGCGTGGGAAAGGGGAACTTCGGCCATGGCAGACCAAACCGTATCACCGGGCCATCGACGATCCACACGTTCTCCGCCACGCACTTGAGCGTGTTGATGGGTGGATAGGTAGCGCGTGCATCGTCTTGCATGGTTCGATCCCACGGCCTGAGTTCACATTTAGGCGTTTGAAGACGCGGGCGCACCGCTGCTTTTCGTGGCGGCTACCCGGCTGCACCATCGCTCGAGTGGCCGTTGTTGTTGGAGAGCGCGGCGTTCAAGCATAGGCGCACAGCGCAGTGATGTTTGCGGCCTCTTGCGCTGCGTCACGCGATGCGCATCGAACGCCATACGCCCTCATCGCCTCGCCGCGCGATGCGCCAGGAACGCGCCTTCACGGTGTGGCCCTTAGCCGTTTTGTAGTCAGGGACGTTCACGTCATAGTGGCCATCGGCTGCGTTGGCCAATTCGCCGATGACCATCGTGCCGTCGCCGAACTCCACCATACATGACGGCCCCGGCGCTGCGTCGTCCTGCACCGTCAATTGTCCGCCGCTGAACGCGTGACTGTGTGGGAAGGTGAAACGCATGGCGTTGACCGTACCCCGAGTTTCAAATGTTTCCGCCGAGGCGCATTGCGAAACCGCGATCCTCGGGGCTAGGCGGCGCTGCAGGATGCGGTTCCATCGCTCCCGGTTGCGGAGACCTTTCCAGTGGGCGGCAATGGAATTGCCACCTGGCAGCATGGCGCTGTTGCTTCCTAACGGCGGGTAAAGCCTGTTAAGGCGGCATGTGCACGCGTTAACTCATCTGTCCTCCACGCTTTACATTTTCTTGAACGAGGCTCGGCTAGATTGCCGGCATCGCCCTGCTATTGAAGGTCCGTGAGCGGTGATGAGGCACTCCCTATTGCGATCCATCACCGCGAATCCCTGGACCAGCATTCACGATGCCCTTCTCGGCATCAGTGTGCTGTGCGTCGCGGGGCTGCTCGCCATCGAGTTCGATCTGTTCCGCTTCGGCGAAGAGCTGACCGCAGAGGAACGCCGCATATCGCTCGCGGAGGCGATCGCCCTCACGGTGCTGCTGGCGATCTGCATCGCGGTCTTCATCTACCGGCGCGTGCAGGAGCAGCGCGTCGAGAACGCCCGTCGCGCGGTGGTGGAAGACGAGATGCGCGAGCTGCGCGACCAGGCGATGCGTGATCCACTGACCGATCTCGCCAACCGCCGCGCCGTCCTGGGGCGGCTCAACGAGCTGGAGGCGGACGGGCGCACCCACGCGTTCTTCCTGCTCGATCTCAACGATTTCAAAGTCGTCAACGACAGTTTCGGGCATTCGGCGGGCGACAACGTCCTGCAGGTGGTGGCGGAGCGCTTCAAGCGGGTTACGCGCCCCTCCGATCTTCTGGCGCGCCTCGGTGGCGACGAGTTCGCCGTCCTTGCCTACGATGTCGACCGTGCCGGCGCCGAAGCCGTCGGCGCGCGTTTCCTTGCGGCGCTCGCCAACATGGTCTGGGTCGACGGGGTGGGGCACGAGGTCGGCGTCTCGATCGGTGCCATCATCATCCCCACCGATGGGGTGGCCGCGCCCGAGATCCTCGCCAATGCGGACGTGGCGATGTATCGCGCCAAGGCCGCCGGGCAATCGGCGCTGGTTTTCTTTCGCGATAGCAACGGCGAAGCGCCGGCTTCTCCGCAGGCTCTGGGTTGAGCGCGCTGGGCACCGTTGACATCGGCGGGCGCTGATCCCTATTTTGCAGTTGCCAATCATTCGCAACTAGCGCCGGTCTCTGGGGAGCGTCGCGGGGTTTGCTTTGATGGTCTCGCTTCTTCGGGAGCGGGCTCTGAAACGCCGAAGCGCTCCGGAGACGACACTTGGAGATCATCAAAAGAACGTTGATCCGCACCGCCGTGCTGATCTGCATCAGCATGCTCGTGGTTCCAGCCATGGCGGCGGCGGCGCGCGACAAGCCGCTGCGCGTCGTCACCACATTCACCGTCATCCGCGACATCGCGCAGAACGTTGCGGGCGATAGGGCGGTTGTGGACTCCATCACCAAGCCGGGGGCCGAGATTCACGATTATCAACCGACGCCCGGCGATATCGTGAAGGCGCAGTCGGCGGATCTGGTGCTGTGGAACGGCCTCAACCTGGAGCGCTGGTTCGAGAAGTTTTTCCAGAACGTGGAAGACGTGCCGAGCGTCGTCGTCAGTGACGGCATCGCGCCGATCGGCATCGGCGAGGGCGCCTATAAGGGCATGCCCAATCCCCATGCGTGGATGTCGCCCAGCAACGCGCTAATCTACGTCGAGAACATTCGCAAGGCACTGGTGGCGCACGATCCGGCGAACGCGGAAGCCTACAACCGCAATGCCGCCGCCTATTCGGAGCGCATCAAGGCTGTCGATCAGCCGCTGCGGGAGCGGCTCGCGGCGATCCCGCCGGCGCAGCGATGGCTGGTGACGAGCGAGGGGGCGTTCAGCTATCTCGCCCGGGACTATGGCCTGCGCGAACTCTATCTGTGGCCCATCAATGCCGATCAGCAGGGCACGCCGCAGCAGGTGCGCCGCGTGATCGACGAAGTGCGCAAGAACAACGTGCCGGTGGTGTTCAGCGAAAGCACGGTTTCCGACAAACCGGCGCGGCAGGTCGCCAAGGAAACGGGCGCGCGCTATGGTGGCGTGTTGTACGTCGACTCGCTCAGCGAAAAAGGCGGCCCGGTGCCCACCTACCTCGACCTGCTGGAAACGACGGTCGCTACGATCGCCAAAGGCTTTGGCACATGAGCGAACGTCACGCGGGCGAGACCGGCAAACTGGGGAAGGGAAGCACGATCGCCTCCCTGTCGGTCCGCAACGTTACGGTGGCTTACCCGAATGGCGTCACGGCGCTGAAGGACGCGTCCTTCGAGCTGGGCCCCGGAACGATCAGCGGGCTCGTCGGCGTCAACGGAAGCGGCAAGTCGACACTCTTCAAGGCGATCATGGGGTTCGTCCGGCCGAACAGCGGAGAGGTGCGCATCGCCGGCCTCTCGGTGAAGGACGCCTTGAAGCGCGGCTGCGTCGCCTATGTGCCGCAGAGCGAAGACGTCGACTGGGATTTTCCCGTCCTGGTCGAGGACGTCGTTATGATGGGCCGCTATGGCCGCATGAACTTCCTGCGCATTCCCTCTTCGACGGACCGGCGCAAGGTGGACGAGGCGCTGGGGCGGGTCGATATGCTCCGCTTCCGGCACCATCAGATTGGCGAGCTTTCCGGCGGCCAGAAAAAACGCGTTTTCCTGGCGCGTGCGCTGGCGCAGGAGGCGGCAGTCATTCTGCTCGACGAGCCTTTCACAGGCGTCGACGTGAAGACCGAAACCGCCATCATCGATCTGTTGCGGCAGCTGCGCGCGAGCGGCCACCTGATGCTGGTGTCGACGCACAATCTCGGCAGCGTGCCGGACTTCTGCGACCACGTGGTGCTGCTCAATCGCACGGTGCTCGCGGCGGGGCCGACGGCAGTTACATTTACACAGCAGAACCTTGAAAAGGCGTTCGGCGGCGTCTTGCGCAGCTTCCGGCTGGAGGGCGGCCAATTGCACGACGACCGCGACCCGCGCCGCGTGACGGTGCTCACAGACGACGAGCGCCCCGTCGTGTTCTACGGCGAGGGCGCGGCGAACGAGGAGCCGCTGCGCCGCAGGGGCGACACCGGAGAAAAGTGATGGGTGAGCTCATCGCGCCGTTCCTCTACGACTATATGCTGAAGGCGATGTTCGTCAGTGCGCTTGTGGGCGCGGTGTGCGCATTCCTCTCGGCATTCCTGATGCTCAAGGGCTGGTCGCTGATGGGCGATGCGCTGGGGCACGCGGTGGTTCCTGGTGTTGCCGGCGCCTACCTTTTGCAGCTTCCCTATGCTGCCGGCGCCTTCGTCGCGGGGCTGCTGGCGGCGCTCGGCATGGCGCTCGTCAAGCAGCGCACGCGGCTGCGGGAGGATGCCATCATCGGGCTCGTCTTCACGGCTTTCTTTGCCGCGGGGTTGCTGATCGCGTCGATCTACCCGACGTCGGTGAGCATACAGACCATCGTGCTCGGGAACATTCTGGGGATTTCGGACGAGGATGTGGTGCAGGTCGTCATCATCTCGCTCGTGTCGCTCGCGATCCTGATTGCCAAGTGGCGCGATCTCGTCGTCGTGTTCTTCGACGAAAGCCACGCGCGGACGGTCGGCATCAGGGCGGACGCGCTCAAAATCCTGTTCTTCACGCTGCTGGCGGCGTGCACCGTGGCTGCGCTGCAGACGGTGGGCGCCTGTCTCGTCATCGCCATGGTGGTGACGCCGGGCGCGACCGCCTATCTCCTCACCGACCGCTTCGGGCGGCTCATCGGCTTGAGCGTTCTCATCGGCGCGGGAACGAGCTTCATCGGCGCCTATCTCAGCTATTTTCTGGACGGCGCGACCGGTGGGGTCATCGTTACGCTGCAGACGGTCGTGTTTCTCTTCGTCTTCTACTTCGCGCCGAAGCACGGCGTGCTCGCAGGGCGGCGCCGGCAGGCGCAATCCTCCGGGGGCACGATCCCATGACCGAGCTGTGGGATTTTTTCGCCACACCCATGGGCTATGCCTTCATGCAGCGGGCGCTGATCGCAGCCGTGCTCATCGGCGCCGTGTGCGCGGTGCTCTCCTGCTATCTGGTCCTGAAGGGCTGGTCGCTCATGGGGGATGCGATCTCGCACGCGGTGCTGCCGGGCGTGGTGCTGTCGTTCGTGATGGGATTGCCGCTCGCCATCGGCGCTTTCGCGGCCGGGCTGACGTGTGCGTTGCTGACGGGCTATCTCAAGGAGAACAGCCGCGTGAAAGAGGACACGGTGATGGGCATCGTGTTCTCCGGAATGTTCGGCCTGGGGCTGGTGCTGTTCACGAAAGTCGAGACCGAGCAGCACCTCAGCCACATTCTCTTCGGCGATATGCTCGGCATCACGCGGCAGGACCTCATCGAGGTGGCGATCATTGCGGGCGTGACGCTGCTGATCATCATCGCCAAGTGGCGGGACCTGCTGCTCTATTGCTTCGATCCGCAGCACGCGCGCGCAATCGGCCTGCCGCTCGGTGTCATCCACTATGGTCTGCTAGTTCTGCTGGCGCTGACGATCATCGCCTCGCTGAAGGCGGTGGGGATCATTCTCGTCGTTGCGATGCTGGTGGCGCCGGGCGCCATCGCTTATCTCCTCACCGACCGCTTCTCACGCATGCTGATCATCGCGGCGGCGGTGGCGATCGGGTCGAGTGTCCTCGGTACGCTGGTGAGCTTCCATGTCGACGGCGCGACGGGACCATGCATCGTGCTGATCCAGGCGTTCGTGTTCGTGCTGGCGTTCCTGTTTGCGCCGCGCCGGGGGGTGTTCGCCCTGCGGCGCGCCGCACTCACTCGGCTGGCTGATTGAAGCCGCCGCCAGCGGCGGGCGCCGGGTGTGGCTCAGCGGCAGCGCGGCCGCCGCGATGTTCACGCGCGATGTATGTGTAGACCGCGGGCGTCACGAACAACGTGAACAGGGTGCCGATGGTCATGCCGAAGGCGATCACGATGCCGATGGCGAAGCGCGAAGCAGCACCCGCACCGGTCGCGAAGATCAGCGGCACCATGGCGATCACCATGGCGGCGGTGGTCATGAGGATCGGCCGCAGACGAATAGCGGCGGCTTCCTCGATCGCCTCGCGGCGGCCCATGCCCTGCGTCTCCTGCAGGTGATTGGCATAATCGACCATGAGGATGCCGTGCTTCGAGATGAGGCCGATGAGGGTCACGAGCCCGATCTGGGTGTAGATGTTGACGGTCGCGAGGCCGAGCGTCAGCGGTAACAGTGCGCCGAAGATCGAGGTGGGCAGCGCGATGAGGATGATGAGCGGGTCGCGGAAGCTCTCATACTGCGCGGCGAGCACGAGGTAGATCACGATCAACGCGAAGATGAAGGTGACGACGAGGCGGTTGCCTTCCTGCTCGTACTGGCGGCTTTCACCCTGGAAGTCGTAGGTGAACGACTCCGGGAAGATCTCCTTCGATTTCGCCTTCAGGAACTCGATGACCTCGCCGATGGTGCGGCCGGGGAACGGCACGCCCTGCAACATCGCCGAGTTGAGCTGCTGGAAGCTCGTGAGCGCGTTAGGCTGCACGCTCTCGCGCACGTCGACCACGGTCGAGAGCGGCACCATCGCGCCCGACGTCGTTTTAATTTGGTAGCGCTTGATCCAATCGGGCTGCAGGCGGAAATCACGCGGCACCTGCGGGATCACCTGATAGCTGCGGCCGTAGAGGTTGAAGCGGTTGACGTAGTTGCCGCCAAGCAGCGTCGCTAGCGAAGCGCCGATGTTCTGCATGGTGATGCCGAGGCTGTTGGCTTTGGCGTGATCGATCTTCACCTCGAGCTGCGGCGTGTCGAATTTCAAATCGCTGTCGGCGAAGATGAAGAGGCCGCTCTGCAGCGCCGCCTGCTGCATCTTCTCCAGCACCTGGGCGAGCTGCTCATAATCCGACGTTGTCGTGATGACGAACTGGATCGGCGGGCCGCCGGTGGATCCGGGCAGCGAGGGCTCGCCAAAGGTGAGGATCTGGGCACCCGCGATGCCGTTCACCTTGGGCTGCAGCTCCTGCAGGATCTGCGACTGGGTGCGCGTGCGCTCTTCCCACGGCGTGAAGAGGATGCCGGAGAACGCCTGGTGCACATCGCCGCCCATGCCGTTGATGGAGAAAACATGCTCCTTCTCGGGCACGGTCTTGAAGGTCTCGTAGAGGTGGTCGGTGACCTGCTCGGTGTAGTCGATGTTCGTCGCCGGGGGCGTCTTGACGAGGCTGAACAGGATGCCCTGGTCCTCCTCGGGCGCCAGCTCCTGCTGCGCCGTTGCGTACATGAGGCCGGTGGCGATGATAACGCCGACGAGAACCAGCAACGTGACCGGGCGATAGTTGAGCGTGAGGGAAAGGCGGCGCTGATAGCGATGCTTGAGGCGCTCGAACGTGCGATCGAGGAACCTGACGAAGCCGCCGGCGGAAAGCTCCGACGTCAGCAGCTTCGAGCACATCATGGGTGACAGCGTCAGCGCGATGATGCCCGACACGATCACGGCGCCGGCGAGGGTGAAGGCGAATTCGCGGAACAGAGAACCCGTGAGCCCCGAGACGAATCCGATGGGTGCATAGACGGCCGCGAGCGTGATGGTCATGGAGATGACCGGTACGGCGATCTCGCGCGCGCCGACGATGGACGCATCGAACGGCGAGAGGCCTTCCTCGATGTGGCGGTGGATGTTCTCGACGACGACGATGGCATCGTCGACCACGAGCCCGATGGCGAGCACCAGGGCGAGGAGGGTCAAAAGGTTCAGCGAGTAGCCGAGTGCGAGCAGCGCGAACATCACGCCGATCAGCGACAGCGGAATGGTGACGATGGGAATGAGGGTGGAGCGGAGGCTGCCGAGGAACAGGAAGATGACGACGATGACGATCACCGCGGCCTCGATGAGCGTCTTGCGCACCTCGGCGATGGAGGCGTCGATGAACTTGGTCGAGTCATAGGCGATCGCCGCCGACATGCCGGGCGGCAGCTCGGCTTCTATGGAGGGAAAGGTCTTGCGGACGTCGCCGATGACGGTGAGCGGATTCGCCGTGGGGGTCGAATAGATGCCGATGAACACCGCCTTCAGCCCGTCGAACGCGGACGTGGAGTTCACGTCCTCGGCGCCGAGGGCGATTTCCGCGATGTCGTTGAGGCGTACGAGCGCATCCCCGCGCGCGGCGACGACGAGCTGGCCAAAGGCATCGGCGCTGGCGAGCGAGGTCTCGGCATTGATGGTTGTTTCGACGAAGTCGCCCTTGATCTGGCCGGCGGCGGTGGTGAAGTTGTTGGCGGCGAGCGCGGCGCGCACCTGGAGAGGCGTGACCCCGAGCGCCGCCATCTTCTCCGGGTTGAGCCATATGCGCATGGCGAAGGTCTGGCCGCCGAGGATCTGCGCGTTGGCAACGCCGTCGACGGTCTGCAGCTTCGGCTGGACGACGCGGGTCAGATAATCGGTGATCTGCGAGGACGTCAGCACGTCGCTGTTGAACGACAGATACATCAGCGCTGTCGACTCGCCGGTCTGCTTCACGACGACGGGATCCATCGCCTCCGGCGGCAATACGCTGCGGACCTGGTTGACCTTGGAGAGCACGTCGGTGACGGCGCGGTCCGGATCGGCGTTGAGATGCAGGTTCAGCGTGACCGTGCTGACGTTCTGGCGGGACGTGGAACTCAGCGTGTCGATGCCCTCGGCGCTCGCGACAGCCTGCTGGATCGGGATGGTGATGAAGCCCTTGATCACGTCGGCGTTGGCGCCAGGGTAGGTCGTCGTGATCGTGATCGTCGTGTTCGACAGCTCGGGGTACTGGCGAACCTGCAAATTGAACGCGGCGCTCAGCCCGATCAGCAGGATGAGCAGGCTGACGACGGAGGCGAGGACCGGGCGGCGGATGAAGATGTCGGTGAACGACATGGATATCCCTTATTGGTACGGCCGCTCGGCCGGGGGAACCAGCGCTTGCGAATTATCGACTTTGACGTGGCTGCCGTTGGTCAGCTTCACCTGGCCGGTCGTCACCACCTGCTCTCCGGCGGTGAGACCGGAGGTGATGGCCACGCGCTCCTGGCGCACCTGCCCGGTCTTGATGAAGCGGCGCTCGGCGGTAAACACCGTGTCCTCGGGCTTCGCCGGCGCGGGTTGACCTTCGAGGGGCTTGAGCACGTAGACGCTGTCGCCATAGAGGCTGAAGGTGATGGCGGTGCGCGGTACGGTGACGACGTTGGCGGGTGCGCCGACGAGGACGGCGACGTTCGCGAACATGCCGGGAAGCAGGGTGCTGTCGGGGTTCGCGAGCGTTCCGCGCACCAGGAGCGTGCGTGTCTCCTGGGATACGCGCGCGTCCAGCGAGGCGATGGTGCCGGTGAAGACCTTGCCGGGGAAGGCATCCACGGTCAGCTCGATCGTCTGGCCCACGCGCAGCTTGCCGACGTTCTGCTCGGGCATCGGGAAATCGACCCAGATCGGGTCCAGCGCCTGCAGCGATACCATCGCGAGGCCGGGCGAAATATATTGCCCAAGCTCGACGTGGCGGATGCCAAGACGTCCCGCGAACGGCGCGATGATCGTCTTCTGGGCGATGAGGGCCTTGATACGGTTGAGCGTTGCGACGGCGCTGTCGCGCTTGGCTCGCGCGGTGTCGACGTTGGCTTCGGACGCCACCGATTTGGTCAGCAGGTCGGACTGGCGTTTGAACGATACCTCGGCCTCGCGCAGGATGGCCTCTGCGCTGGCGAGGTCGGCCTGCTCGACCGAAATATCGAGCTGGACGAGGTTCGCCCCGGCGGCAACGGGCTGGTCGCTCTCGAAGTGCAGCTCCGTCACGATGCCGGCGACCTGGGCCGCGATCTCCACGCCCTGGGACGCGATGAGCGTGCCGATGGCAGGCAGGCGTTCCACCCAGGCCTCGGTCTTGGCGGCTTCGGCGGTGATGGTTGCCGGCGGCGGCGTTTGCGCGGCGAGGAACTCCTTGATCATCTTCGGCTTGAAGACGAGCTGGAAGTAGGCAAGGCCGCCGATGAGGACAGCAAGAATGATGAAAGCGATGAGGAAGCGCTTAATCATGGATGTGTCCTGAAGGCGCGGGGAGGGGATCGGACGCGCTGCGGATCCAAGCTGCGCGCCGGCTGTGCTACGAGGCAGGGGTTTTATCGGAGGTTATGCGCGCCGTCGACCATTCCATTTGCGGCCGCGCGATGAACTGTCGTCTACGCCCGGCGTCGATGCCGATGCGTGTCGGGAATGTGACAGGAACTGGAGCGGCCGGTTGTATCCGGCCGCGGCTTCAATCGGATTGCTTGCGCCGGTTCGTGAAGCGGGCGTTGCCAAGCCCGGTGCCGATGGTCAACACGCCCCAACGGTCATACTTCTGCATGATCGGCAATGCGCTGAGACCCTGCACGACGGCATCGTTATGGATGACGATGTGGGTTTCATGCCCGCCGATCTGCGGGATGTCCGCGCGGATGCAATCGGCGAGGTTGAAGCGGCTGCTCTCCCAGTTGCCGGGCAGGTTCTGCGCCCCGGCCTCGATGGAGCCATCCTCGCGGATGCGCCCGGGACAGCCGATACCGATGACGGGTGCGAGCTTCAGGTCTTTTTTCTCGGCGATCGCGATGTGGTCCTGCAGCATTTCGATGAGGCGGGCAACGGCCTCGTCGCGCTTCGTCTTCTCATCGCCGTGACGCCAGATCTCGGATGCAAAGACGCTCGCCTTGGAGAGATCCTTTGCCTTTTTGAGGCGCATCTCCAGGATGCCGGCACGGATGTTGGTGCCGCCGATGTCGACGGAGAGGATGCCGTCGAAACCTTCGAGAATCCAGGAGGGCATCAGGTGCGCGGTGCCGATCAGGCCGGCTTCATCGGGGTCGTGGTCGATGAGTTCGAGCTCCAGCTCGAGGCCGGACGCCTTCAGCAGAACCTCCGCCCGGCCGATGGCGAGTTCACCGACGCGGCTGCCGCGCATGCCGCCGCCAAAGACGATGGCCTCGGTATCGCGCCAGTTCGCGGTTTTGAGGAAGCGCTTGATGACGCTGACGATCGCCTGGGCGAACTCTTCGATGGCGCTGTGCACGATGCCGCCCGCTTCCGGGTGGCCTTCCGCGAGCAGCTTGTCGAGCTGCTTCTTGGAGAGCTGCTCGGATGCCTTGTCACCGAGAGGATCGGCGCCAAGCTCGCGCAGGGGCTCACGCCATTTCTCGAGGATCGCGTGGAACGCTCCGCGGCTGGCGCGGTCGCCGATGAAGCCGTCCTCGTCCTTGATGGTGAGATTGTAGCAGTCGACCTCGACGCTCGGTAGCCGCTTAGCGCCGTGCGCACTGAGGACGGGACGGTCTTCTGCAGTCATTACGCTCATCGCTCTCGCCGCTAACGCGCAGTCCCCTCTGTCGGCGGCGCACGGGATGGCAATCGAATTGGACGTGCCTGCGCCGCGTAGTAAACCCGCTGCGCGAGCAAAGGGTTCCGAACGCAGGAACCACGCGCATAAGCGCGGCGTTTATGTTCGCGATGGCATATCTGAGCGGCAAAGATCCTTCATTGTTCACGAGGTTTGCTCGCGCCGCCTCGCATGCGGCGGGCACACCCTATGCGTTTGTCCTGGCGGTCGCCGTGGTGCTCGTGTGGGCCGTGTCGGGACCCGTGTTCGGCTATTCAGATACGTGGCAGCTCGTCATCAATACGGGCACGACGATCGTTACATTCCTGATGGTGTTCGCCATTCAGGCGTCGCAGAATCGTGACTCAGATGCGATCCAGGTGAAGCTCGACGAATTGATCCGCGCGATCGAAGGAGCGGAGAACCGGTTGCTGGATCTGGAAGAGCTTGAGGAAACCGAGATCGAGCGGTTGCGGTGCGAATATCGCAGCTTGGCAAAGGCAGCGCGGGATGAAGACGGCGTGGAGACCGGATGTCCACCCGCCCCGCGCTAAAGCACGCCGGTTCAGCGCGCTGCGATTTCACCTCTATGATTCCAGGCGCGTTTATCTTTCCAGCCGCGCGGCAAATTCCTGGAGCCAGGCGAACACGGCCGCGGGGCCGAGGAAATCGACATCCACGCGTCCAAATTGCTCGCCCGCAACGCGCATGCCGGTGCCGCCCAGGCGGTGCGCGGCGGCGAATGCGGGCAAGTCGCCAATATCGTCGCCGATCATGATCGGCCGCCGGCCTGTGAACATCGGCAGCTCGGCGATGGTTTCCAGCGCTGTCCCCTTGGAATGGCCGGCGGGAATAATCTCGAACAGCTTTCGCCCGTGGGAAAGAACGAGCTCGTCGCCGTATTGCGAGAGAACGGCGCGAAGCTCAGCTTCCAGCGCATCCTTCAGGTGCTGCGCCTGCCGGTAGTGTACGGCGAGGCCCGGCCCTTTCGGCTCGGCGATGATGCCGGGCAGCTTCTGCATGCGATGCATAACTGTATCGAGGAGCGAAGCGGGAAGCGCTCTGGCGACGCGCGCGATCGTGCCGCCTGCAACATTGCGCAGCTCGCCGCCGTGCACGCCTGCGCCGACAAATCGCGCCGGGGCGAGCAGGGAGTCGATCTCGGCAAGCTGGCGTCCGGTGACGATCGCAAGGGCGCCGTTGAGGCCGGTTGAAATGCGCTCCAGGAGCGGCACAAGGCCCGGGGGAACACGGACCTCGTTCGGCGTCGGGGCGATGTCGAGCAGCGTGCCGTCGCAATCGAGGTAGAGGGCGTATTCGTGAACGCCGGCTGCGGAAAGGAGCCGCGCCGGCAGCGCGTCGCGCCGGGCGCGCACCGCGTCGTGCTCCGTTTGCACGGGTGTGCCGGTGCCGGCGGCCGGACCGTTGTTCGATGGCTTCGGTGCGGTTTGGCGTGAGCTCATAATTTCCACTTGCGTACGTGCAGGTCCGAGCGGACGGCGAGGCGCCCTTCGAGGGCCTCGCGGCGCAAAAGCCCGCTCTGGGTATCTATATAGGCGACAACGCTGGCGGCGTTGATGGTGGCGGCCCGCAACGCAACGTCACCGGGACGTCCGAGCGCGATATAGGCCGCGAACGTTGCCGCCATGGCATCGCCTGCTCCGGTGGTGCTGGCGACGGTCGCATCGACCGCCGGGCAGAAAAGAACGCTCTCGTTCGCACACACGAATGCTCCGCCGTGTCCATCGGTGAGCATGACATACCTGGTGCCGAGGCCGCGGACGGCGTGCAGGAAAGCGGGCAGGCTCATCTCATAGCCGCCGCCGACGAGGCCGCGTGCAAGCAGTGGCGGCGGCTGCTCGCCTGCGTCGAGTGTGAGTGTTGCACCGCCTTCGCCGAAACGCGCGACGAGACCCGGCACGAGCGCTTCTGCTTCAGGGCGGTTGATGGCGAGAATGTCGACCTTGGCGAGACTGTCGAGGAAAGTGCCCCCACGGACGGAAAGCTGGCGCACGCCGGCGTTGACGGCAACGAGCGCGCCGGCGGCCTTCGCTTTGTCGATGATGGTGGGGAAGCAGTCGGCGGACCTGTTCGACAGGCTCGACACATAGACAAGATCGGCAGCGAAGGCGGCGTCGGTGAGATCGGCGGGCGACAGCGTCGTGTTGGCGCCGCGAAACGTGAATACCGCCGCGTTGCGATCGTGGGAAGAGACGATGACCGATGCGCCGGTCGGTGCCTCGGCGTCACGGATGACCCAGCGGGTGGAGACGCCTTCGGCACCGAGACGCGTCAGAAGAAACTCTGCGCGCGCATCGCGCCCGAGCTTCACAAGGGCCGAGACGTCGAAGCCCAATCTGGCTAGGGCCACGGCCGTATTCACGGCGCCTCCACCGCAGTGGGTCGAGACGTCGAGCGCTTCCGTTTTGCGACCTTCCTCGAGCAGCAGAAAGGACGTCTCGGCATTGAGCATCGACATGCGCTCGATGCGATCGCTCTCGATGATTGCGATCGTATCGACCATGGCGCCGCCGATGGACATAGCCTTCATAGCGTACCCTCAATGCGCAAGGTGCGTCGTCAGTTCGGCTGCCCACGTGGAGAAACGCGTGCCAGTTCGATTTCCTGCAACGCCTTGCGCGCGGCCTCGGACGGCGAAGCGGGGATGCCCAGCTTGCGGCGGCGGCCGACATGTTCGAGCGCCTGCAGGAAGGAGCGGCACCAGGAGAAAGTGTCGTGCTGTTTGACGCCGGCGAGCAAAGCTTCGTATCGGGCGCGTCGCTCGTCGAGGTCCATGTCGAGCGCGGTCTTGATCGCGTCAGCCATTTCCTCGACGTCGTAGGGATTGACGATCAGCGCGTCCTTCATCTGCTCCGCGGCGCCCGCAAAGCGCGACAGGATGAGTACGCCGGGATCGGCAGGATCCTGCGCCGCGACGTACTCCTTGGCGACGAGGTTCATGCCGTCGCGCAACGGTGTGACGAAGCCCACCCGCGAGGAACGATAGACATCGACCAGCATCCTGCGGGGCGCGGCACGATGGATGTAATGAATGGGCACCCAGTCGAGCTCGCCGTAGCGGCCGTTGATGCGCCCGGACAGCGTCTCGAGCTCATGCCGGATTTCCGTGTAGGCGCGCATCGTCTCGCGCGTCGGTGGCGCGATCTGCGACAGGATTACGCGCCGCCGGTATTCGGGATGCTTTTCGAGGAAGCGACCGAAGGCGCGGAACTTCTGCGGAAGGCCCTTCGTATAATCGAGGCGGTCGACGCCCAGTATACGCGTGGCGCTCGTTACGGGGTCACGGGTGCGCCGCGTGCGGGCACCGACGAAGGCATCGACGTCGATGCCCACGGGAAAGCTCGCGATCGATAGCTCGCGGTCGAAGGCGCGGATGCGGCCGTCCTGAAGGATGCGGCCGAATACGCCGTCCTGCAGATAATCGATGAGATTGCCGACATCGACTTTGGTCTGCAGGCCGATGAGATCATAGGAGGCGAGGCCGCGCGCCAGCTCGCGGTGCTCGGGTATGGCGAGGAACATCTGCGCCGGCGGCACCGGGATGTGCAGGAAGAAGCCAATGGGATTGGTGACGCCGAGCGCGCGCAACTCCATGGCGAGCGGGATCATGTGATAGTCGTGGACCCAGATGGTGTCGTCGGGCTTCAGCAGCGGATGCAACGCGCGCGCGAAGCGGCGATTGACGGCCAGATAGCGCTCGTAATACCCCGCGTCGAACTTGGCGATGTCCAGGCGGGCGTGGAAGACCGGCCAAAGCACGTTGTTCGAATAGCCGGTGTAGTAGCCCTCATGCTCGCGTGTGCTGAGCGGCAGCGTGGCGATCGTCGTGCCGTCGAGCTGAGTTATATCGGGCGTGGTGCGCTGCTCTTCACTGCGGTCGCCAATACGCCCGTTCCATCCCAGCCAAAGGCCCTCGCGGCTACGCAGCGTATCGGCAAGCGCAACGGCCATCCCGCCGGCCTGCGAGGCCTTCGAGATGTCGGCGACGCGGTTCGACACCAGAACGATCCGGCTCATAGTTCTCCCGTTGATAGCGAGAGTGAATTCCCCTAGCAGACAACCAACTCGTGAACGTTATGGTTCCATCTGAGCAAATCCGCAGCGATCAGCGCGCGGCCCAGGCATCTTCCCAGCTTCGCGACAATTTCATGCCGGTGTTAATGATACCCGCCATGCAATAGGTCTGCGGAATGTTGCCCCACAACTCGCCGGTTGCGGGGTGGATGTCCTCGCTGAGCACGCCGAAGGAATTTGCGCGCGAAAGCACGTCGGTGAAGATGTCGCGCGCCTTGGCCTTCTCGCCGATGGAGGTCAGCGCGTCCGCATACCAGAGCTGGCAGACGAGGAACGACGTCTCCGGCTCGCCGAAATCGTCCTCGGCGATGTAGCGCATCATGTAGCCGTTGCGGCTGAGCTCGCGGCCGATCACGTCCACCGTGCGGCGGTAACGCTCATCGTCGGGGCGTACGAGGCCGAGATCGGCGATGAGCAGAGCGCTGGCGTCGAGGTCGTCGTGGTCGAGAGCGCCGGCGAACGCACCCCACTTCGCGCTCCACGCGCGCTCGAGAATATCGGCGCGGAGCTTGTCGGCGGCTTCACGCCAATAGCCGGCGCGGTCATCGAGAGAGAGCAATCCGGCGAGGCGCGCAAGCCGGTCACATGCAACCCAGCACATCGTCGCCGAATGGGTGTGGATGCGCTTGCGGCCGCGGTATTCCCACGGACCGGCGTCCGGTTCGAGATAGAGACGCCGCGCCTGATGGCCAAGCGGTTCGAGCCGACGGAAGAGACTCGCATCGCCCATGCCCGGCAGGCGCTCGTCGATGAACATGTGCGATGCGCCGAGGATCACGCTGCCGTAGGCATCGTGCTGCGTCTGCTCGACGGCCTGGTTGCCGACGCGCACAGGGCCCATGCCGCGGTAGCCGGCGAGGTCGGCGGCGGTGCGCTCCTCGAGGGATTGGTTGGGGATGATGCCGTAAACCGGCTGCAGCGGCGGCTCGACGTCGACCGCGATGGTGGTGATGTAGTTGAGGTAACCTTCCATCGTCTGTGTCGCGCCGAGCCGGTTCAGCGCGTTGATGACGAAGGCGGCATCGCGCAGCCAGCAGAAGCGATAGTCCCATGTGCGGGGTGTGTTCGGTGCCTCGGGGATCGAAGTCGTGTGCGCAGCGATGATGGCGCCGGTTTCCTCGAAGCTGCACAGCTTCAGCGTGATGGCGGCGCGGATGATCGCTCCCTGCCAGTCGAGCGGAATGCCCAGCCCACGCACCCAGCCGAGCCAGTAGCTGCGTGTGCGCTCCAAGAACTCGCGGGCCGTGGTGTCGACGGCGGCGTTGAGCGGCTCGTCGGGCCCGAGGATCAGCGACACCGGATGGGTGAGGGCGAAGGGCGTTTCGTGCGCGATGTAGGAGAGGGGCGCATCGGTGGTGACGCGAAGCGCGTCCGCGCCGCCGTTGTAGCGAATGTGGTTGGAGCCAATGGCGGCGATTTCCGCCTTTCGTCCGTAGCCGAATGTCGGGCGCACGCGGATGGAGATACGCGGCAGGCCTTTGATCGGCTCGATGCGGCGCACGATCTGCGCGGGATGGAACGCGCGCTCATAGAGCATGAACCGGGGCGCGAAATCGGTTACGCGCACGGCATTGCCGGCGGCGTCCTCCAGTATCGTCTCCACGACAGCGGTGTTGCGCACGTATTGCGCGCGGGCGGAAACCTGCCCGTGCAGCACGACGTCGCAAAAGCCCTTCTCCTCATCGCCGGCGAGCAGACGGGAGAACACGGGATCGCCGTCGAGGCGCGGGAAGCACCACCAGACGATGCGCGCGTTGGTATTGATGAGCGCCGCGATGCGTCCGTTGCCGATGGGTGCCAAATCGAGGTCGACGGCATCGGTCAAGGATTTGTTCCGATTGGGCATTTCATCCCCCGAGGAGAGTGCAAACCCGCCTTTAGGGCGTCGGCCATCGGCTGTCCAGGGAAGCGGAGAATTTGGTGAAAATGCTAGCTTTGGGCAAAACCCAAAAGCGCGAGACCCGTATGCGCTGGCTTTCGTTTCAGCGCTGGCCGGAGGGCAGAGGGGGATGGGGAGAGACGAGTCGGCGCGGGAGCATGCGCTGAGCGAGTTTAACGCAACTCACCGGCACGCTGTCCGCGCCGACTGCGCCGCGATACGCAATACCAATTCCCGGCGCCCACAGACACTAAAACTGAAATGTCTTTCGACAAAGCAAATGGACTTCGCCGGCGCCACGCGAAGCGCTCACGTTTCCTTATCGGACATGTCAATCCAGGGGCGTTCCTCGCGCCGCCGTAACAGCCAGCCCGTCAGCGGCAACAGCAGTGCGTGGGGGATGATCCAAAGCGCAACTTGCAGCAACTTGCCGGTAAGGCCCGGGACAAAGAGACGCCAGCCTAGCACGTAGGCGCGGTAGGCGGCGCGCGCCGTCTGATCTGCACTGAGGGCGAGCAGAAGCTGGCGATAGAACGAAAGCTCCGCGCCCATCGCCTGGTGGAAGCCGGTGTCCACCGGGCCGGGGGCAAGCGCCATGATGCGAACGCCGCGGCCGGCATTCTCGGTGGCGATGGCGCGTGTGAGGGAAACGACGTACGCCTTGCTGGCGTAATAGGCGGCCTGGTTCGGTCCGGGCACGAGGCCGCCGAGGGATGCGACATTGAGTATCCCCCCGCGCCCGCGCGCCAGCATCTGCGGCAATGCGTGGCGGGTAAGGCGGGTGAGGGCTGATGCGTTGGTATCGATCAGCGTATCGATGGCTGCTTCCGGGTGGCTGACAAAGGGGCCGGCGAGCCCGGTGCCGGCACAATTGACGAGCACGTCGAGATAGAAGCCCTCGGTGGCGAGCGCGGCATCGATGCACTGCGCTGCGTCCCTGTCGGCGACGTCGAGGGCGAGTGCGAGAGCCTTAACGTCATACTTACGGGCAATGGCCGCAGCGGCGTCGTCAAGGACGGCGGCGCCCCGCGCGACGACGGTGACGGGGTAGCCTGCGCGCGCGAAGCGCCGCGCGATGGCAAGCCCAATCCCCCGGGATCCGCCGGTGACGACCACCATAGGCTGCAAATGTGCGACGGCCGCTAGGGCGTCGGCCTGGGGCTCAGCGTTGCGGGATAACCAAAGATCGATGATACGGCGCAGCACGCAGCGTCCCTTCTTCAGCGGGAGGCTGATGGTCCTAGCAGACTGAATCGAGGGACGCGAGCGTGTCGCCGCAAAACTACCTCAACGTCCTGCGCTGGAAGGCAGGGCGGGTTGCGACACGCGTCAGGAGCGCTCGAGCACCGGAGCGTCCGCGGCGAGGGCATCGAGATAGCGGGCATAGGCGCTGCCGTGCCAACGCCGGGCGGCGGCGCGCACACCGTCGGCATCGATCCAGCGGGCTGCAAAGGCGATGTCCTCGAGGCAGCCAATCTTGCGCCCGCTTTCCTTCTCGAGCCGGCGTACGAGGCTTGCCGCCTCAAGAAGGGAGTCCGGCGTGCCGGTATCGAACCACGTCTCCTCCGGCGGCAGGGTCTCCACGAAGAGGTTGCCGTGCTTCAGGTAGGCGCGGTTGACGTCGGTGATTTCGATTTCGCCGCGCGCGGAGGGCTGCACGGAGGCGGCAATATCGGCGGCGCTCCCGTCGTAGATGTAAAGTCCGGTGACCGCATAGTTCGACTGCGGCTCGTGCGGCTTTTCCTCGATGGCGGTGGCGACGCCATTTTCATCCAGCGATACGATTCCGAACGCTTGCGGATTATCGACGGGCGTTGCGAACACGGTTGCGCCCGATGCGCGGCGGAAAGCGTCGCGCATGAGCTTCGCGGTGGCGCCGCCGAGGAAGAGGTTGTCGCCGAGAACGAGTGTGGCGGGCCCGCCGCGGGTGAACGCGTCGGCGATGATCAGCGCCTCGGCAATGCCGCGCGGCTCGGCCTGCTCCGCATAGCGCAGGACGATGCCGAACTGGGACCCATCGCCCAGAAGCTGCCGGAACGCCGGCAGGCTCTCGGGCGTCGATATGAGCATGATCTCGCGGATGCCGGCCGCCATAAGCAGGGCGACCGGATGGAAGATCATGGGGGTGTCGTAGATGGGCAGGAGCTGCTTGGAGATCACGCCCGTGGCCGGTAGTAGCCGCGTGCCGCGGCCGCCGGCTAGGACGATGCCGCGCACGGGAGCGCTCCCAGACGCTTGATGATCTTGCCCTCGATAACGACCTCCTCGATGCGGCTGCGCCACTCTTCGAGCGCGCGGTACCAATCGAGGGTGAGCGTGTCGAGGCTGCGCGACAGATGCTTGGATTCGAGCGCGCCGACGATTTCGCGGACGCCGTCCTCGACGCCCATCGTGGTGGTGTAGCCGAGCGCCGCGATGCGATCGAATGCGACGCGATAGGAGCGGGTGTCTGGGTCGCCGTACCAGTCGATCTCGACGTCGCGCGGCACGTGCGCGGCGACGCGATCGGCGAGCGCACGGATCTGCACGTTGAGGTCGTTGGCGCCGGCGTTGAAGACCTTGCCGTTGATCGCTTTGGCGTCTGCTCCCAGCATGAATTCCAGCGCGCGGGCGGCGTCGCGCACGTGGATCATCGGGCGCCACTGCGTGCCGTCGCGCATCAGGGCCAGCTTGCCGGTGCGCCAGGCGGTTTCCGTCATGCCGTTGATCGCGAGGTCGAAGCGCATGCGAGGGCTGACGCCGAACAGCGTCGCAAAGCGTACGATGCCGACGGTGAAATCGTCCGACGCCAGCGGGCGGATGTCATTCTCCGCCGCGAGGTTGGCTTTCGCGTAGACGGTGAGCGGATTGGGTGTGCAATCCTCGTCGAGGATCTGTGAGGGCGGGAAGAAGCCGTAGATGGAGCAGGAGGACGGCATGACGTAACGGGGAACGCCGGCCTCCTTGGCGAGGCGAGCGTTGCGGGCGCGCGAAAGGTGGTTGATCTCCCACGTCTCGTCGGTGAAGGCATCGCCTAGCGGATCGTTGGAAAGCGCGGCGAGATCGATCACCGCTCGAACGCCTTCGAACGCCGACGGCTGCAGCAAGCGCACGTCGCTGCGCAGCTTCGTCAGGTTCGCATGGTCGGCAAGCTTATCGATGCCGAAGAAGAAGCGGTCGACCGCAACGACATTCCAGCCGGAGTTCAGCAGTTGCGGCACGAGCACGCTGCCGATATAGCCGCCGGCGCCCGTCACCAAAATCGTTTCGTTTTTCATTCCAGCCCGTTCGAATTCTGCGCCGTTGGATACGCCGGTAAACTATGCGCGGAAGCGGCTGATGCGCAGGGCCTTTCGCTCGCTATACTTAAGGGGCCGGGGGCTGCCGAAAGCTCCGTTCGCCATTGCCAGATATCAGCGAGGAAACCTTGTCAGGGTTCGTCCCATTCAACCGCGCCCCTGTGACAGGCCGCGAGCTGGAGCTCATCGCGGAGGCGCTGAATGCCCCGCATATGGCAGCCGATGGCGGGCACACCAAGTGGTGCCAGGCATGGCTGACGGAACGATTGGGGGCGCCGCATGCGCTGCTGACGACATCCTGCACCTCGGCGCTCGAGCTTGCAGCCATTCTCTGCGGCATCGGTCCGGGCGATGAAGTCATCATGCCGTCCTTCACTTTCGTGTCGACGGCGAACGCGATCGTGATGCGCGGCGGGACCCCGGTTTTCATCGATATTCGTCCCGATACGCTGAATATCGATGAAACGCGCATCGAGGCGGCCATCACGACGCGCACGCGGGCGATCTACGTGGTGCACTATGCGGGTGTCTGCGCGGAGATGGATGTCATAAACGACATCGCCCGGCGGCATGGGCTCCTGGTGGTGGAGGATGCCGCGCAGGCGCTTTTGTGTAGCTATAGGGGCCGGCCGGCAGGCGGCCTCGCGGACATGGCCTGTTTCAGCTTCCACGAGACGAAGAACGTCGTGAGCGGCGAAGGCGGCGCGCTCATCATGTCGTCGGCGGACCAATACGCGCGGTCGCGGATTCACGCGGAGAAGGGGACGAACCGCACCGCTTTCATGCTCGGCCAGGTCGACAAGTACACCTGGGTGGACAAGGGCGCCTCCTATATGCCGAGCGAGATCACCGCGGCCGTGCTGCGGGCCCAGCTGGAGCGTGCCGACGACATCATCGCCGACCGGCTCGCGGCGTGGCAGCGCTATCATGATGCCTTCGCGGAGGCTGAGCGGGAGGGTCTGCTGCGCAGGCCGGTGGTGCCGCAGGACTGCATCCATAACGGCCATATTTACTATGTGCTGCTGCCCGATAACGCTCAGCGCAATGCCATGATTGCCACGCTGAAGGCGAATAACGTCGGCTCGGCTTTCCACTATATCCCGCTGCATTCTTCGCCCGCGGGCGAAAGGTTCGGGCGTGTCCACGGCGATATGACGGTGACCGACACGCTGCCGGGGCGCCTCCTGCGCATGCCGCTTTGGTATGACATGGGTGCGGCGGCGGATGCGGCAGCCGAAGCTCTGCTGAAAGCGCTGCGCGTGCCGCATCCGGCCTGAGCGCGCCGTTCGCCGTGGGGCGGGTGCTGCGATGCGCCGCCCATCGCGGGCATCGGTCGGCATCGGCAACTCGCCAACGATTAACGCTAAATTGTATGCAACCATGCCGTTGCGGCCCGCGGCTTCTATTGTCGTCCCGTTGCCAGCGCCTTTTGTGTCCGGCATGCCAGAAGCCCTTCCGGCTCAAGGGGATCGATTGAAGATGTCGGCCGAAGCCGTCCGCCCCGAATTCCATTGGACGAGCGATGCGCATTACTGGACCGCACTTCTGCGGTCCGGACTGCGCACGATCGTGCTGACGGTTCTCGTGTTCGTGGCGCTGGCTGCCGCCTACCTCTTCATCGTACCGCCGCGCTATACGGCGAGCACCGAAATCTTCCTCGATCCGCGCGGGCTGCAAGTCATCCAGAACGACGTCACGCCGCGCTCGGAGACGAACGAGCTCGCGGTGTCGCTGGTGGAAAGCCAGCTGCGCATCGCCCAATCGGAGGCGGTGCTTCGGGAGGTGGTGCAATATCTGCGGCTCGATCAGGACCCGGAATTCGTGCGGCCGCCGGGGCTCCTGAGCAGCGTGCGCGGCTTGATCTCGTCACCCCTCCATGAGGACGACAGCACGCGGGCCATGCGCGAGCTGCAGCGCGCCGTCGATGTTCGCCGTGCCAACCGCAGCTATGTCATCATCATTTCAGCACGTACGGAAGACCCGGCGAAATCCGCGCTGATCGCCGATACGACGGCGAAGCTCTACATCGAACACGAGGTCAACGCGCGCGAAAGCGCTGCGGAGCGCGTCGAAACATCCATGACGGCGCGTCTCAACGAGCTTGCGGAACGGGTGCGTAAATCCGAGGACGCGGTCGAGAAATTCAAGGCGCAGAACAACCTCATCGGGTCGGCTTCGCGCCTCATCAGCGATCAGCAGCTCGAGGAGCTGAACACGCGCCTCAACGTGGAGCACGCCAACGTCGTACAACAGCGTGCGCGCATGGAGCAGCTTACCAAGCTGATCGAGAGCGGCGCCGATCCCGATTCGAGCTTCGAGGCGGTGCAGTCGCCCACCATCGCGAACCTGCGTGCGCAGTACGGGCAGCTCATGCGCCGGCAGGGGGCTGCGGAAGCACTGCTCGGCAGGAAGCATCCGGAACTCAAGGTGATCAACGAGCAGCGGACGGCCTATCGCAAGCTGATCACCGAGGAACTGCGCCGGATCGCCGACGCGGCGCGGTCGGAATACGCGCGGGCGGAGGCCAGCGAGAAAGCCCTGCAGGCCGATCTCGAAACGATGAAGCAAACGACCGTGCGCTCGAACGGCGCAATGGTGAAGCTGAGGGAGTTGGAGCGCGTTTCGGAATCGAACCGGCAAATTTATCAGGCGTTCCTGGTGCGCGCGAAGGAGATCGGCGCGCAGGGCCGGATCGATACGTCGAATGCGCGTATCATCGCGGCGGCGGTGCCGCCCATCAGCCCATCGGCGCCGCGGGGCTTCGTCCTCGTGATGGGAGCCGTGGTGGGCCTGATGTTCGGCGTGGCATGGGTGGCGCTGTTCGGCCGGCGCGGTTTCGGCCGCTGATGCAGGCGTGCATCGAGATGCATCCCCCGCGCAAACGCAGCTTGGCCGTTCAGCAGGCCGCGACGCGCTCGCCGGGAGCTTCCTCAACCGTCTCACGCACCACCGCATCCAGTGACGCCACACAGGCCGACCAGCCGTAATCGGCGCGCGCGTGGCGCATCGCCTTCTCCATCCCGCAGCGCAGCTCCGCCAGCGGCGTACGCGTGATGAAATCGGCGGTCTCCGTGACGCAATTCTGCTCCGGAACGACGTGGCCGGCGTAGGTCCCCACCATGTACGCGGCGCCTGGCAAATCGATGCAGATCGGGAAGGCGGCGCAGGCGATGGCTTCGATGACGATCAGCGGATAGGAATCGACCGTCGAGAGGTGCACGAGAATGTCCGTTGACGCGAGCAGGCGGGCATAGTCGGGCTCGGCGAGGCTTCCCACCATCTCGATATGCGCGCCGAGGCCGGAAGCTTCGATGGCAGCGTCCAGGCGCTCGAGGGTTGCGCGGTCTGCCCCGCCGGCGATCGTCGCGGTGAACGGGATGCCGCGATCGCGCAGCAGCCGGCAGACCTCGACGAAATGAAATGTGCCTTTGCCTTCGGAAAGGCGCGAGACGTGCGCGAGCCGCAACGGCTTCTGCTCCGGCCGCCGCGGTGCGTGCTCACCCGAGATCACGCACGCGGCGAGGAAGGTGCGCAGGTAGCTGCGCGGCACGTCCGGCGGAAAGGCGAGCTCGGTTTCCTGCGTGTGCGACAGAAGCCCCAAGCGGTCCGACAGGCCGAGGAGACGCTGGCTCAGGGTTCGCAGCATCGGGTTGGATTGCGAACGCCAGTTGGCGCCTAGGTGGGGCGTTACGAGAACCTTGAAGCCGAGCAGCTTGGCCCACGGGAGATAGAAGAGATCCGGCAGGTTCGAGTACTGCAGCCAGACGCAGTCCGGCGGCCGGCGGCGTTGCCGGGCGAGGCGGTAAAAGCCACGGGCGAGGCCGGGCAGCTTGCGCAGGCTGAGGAACGCCGTATCGGTATTCTGGTGCTCCACGACATCGGGGCTGAGCTGCTCGATCGCCTGCTTGGCGCGGGCGCAGAATGCCTCGACGCCACCCCGCTGGCCGGCCGAGCCGCCCAGTATCAGTATTCGCATAGAGCCCGCCTCAGGCGCCGTCTTTGGTGAAATGGAGTGTGGGTCGCGGATATGCCGCTGGTGAGTGTTCGGCACGAACGCCTTCCGCTTCTGTCCCGGTGGTAAGCTAAATGCAGAATGGCCATTTGCGCCGCGCAGCAAAGATCCCATCGGCAATTAAGATTAAGTGTTCTATTCCGCAACCCCAGGCGCACGGCGGTTATATTCGCCACGCTCTCGCTAGCCGCCGCGGCGTGCCTCCGATCCCGGGGCTGAGCCGGCCTTGAGATTTCGCAGATACGCATGATCGGCCGCCACATCGCCTATTATTTCGGCTCCAAGGGCCTCGCTGCAATCCTCAACGTCGTCACCATGGCGCTGTTCGTGCGCATGGGCGGCGCGGAAACGTACGGCGGGTTCGTCCTCTTCACGGCCATCGCGACGATCGTCTACGGTCTTGCCCTGCAGTGGCTGCGTTTCAGCTTCTTCGCCTGTTATCGCGAGGATGCAGGGCCCGGCTTCATATTTGCCTACCTCGGAACGCAGGCGGTGGGGCTTGTGCTCGTCGCGGGCGGACTCGCGCTTGCCGCATCCGCAGGGCTCGTCACGCCGACCGAGGCGCTGGCGACGGGCTTTCTCATCGCGGGCCTTGCGAGCTACGACGCCCTGCACGAGATCGCACGCACGCGTCTGCATGCGGAGATCGTGGCGCTTGGCGTGCTGGTGCGGTCGGCGCTGATGCTCGCGCTCGGCATTCTCGCCATCGCCGGCTTCGGCTCGGCACTGTCGCTCGCAGTCGCGGTGGGAGTGGCAAATATCGGCGCGGCGATCGCGCTTTCAGCGAGCATATGGCGTATCGGCGCCTGGAGGTGGAACGGCGCGGACGCACGGCGGCTGCTGAGCTACGGGCGGCCGCTGGTGCCTGCTTTCGGTTTCGAAGCGGCCGGAAATCAGCTCGACCGCCTTTTGCTCGCGCGCTTTGCCGACCTCGCTGAAACCGGCCGCTACGGCGCGGTGAGCGATCTCTTCCGCCAGGTGCTGATCGTGGTCGCGGAGGCGATATCGGGCGCCTATATGGCGATTGTCCGCACGCACGTGATCGCGGGCGAGCAGGAGCGGGCGCGCGCGGTGCTGGGGCAGGCTTTTCTCGCCTATGTGGCGCTGCTGACGTTTGCGCCGCTCGGCTTCCTGCGGTTCAGCGTTCCGATCCTCGATACGGTGTTCGGTGCGGACTTGCGCGTCGCGATCGAGCCCGCGCTGCCGCTCATCGTTGCGAGCTCCGTCGTTGCGGTGCTGCGCGGCTACTATTTCGGGCAGGTGATTCACATCGTGCAGCACAGCCGGCTGCTGCTCGTTTCCACGGCGGTGCATGCGGTGACGGTGGGCATCGCCGGGCTTATTGCAATTCCGCGCTATGGCATCGAAGGCGCGGCCGGATCGCTGCTGCTCGGCAACGTGCTCGGCTGCGCGGTTTTCATCGTGGCATGGCGCAATCATTTCGTGATGCGTTTACCCTATCTCGAAGCGCTCGCGGTCGCGGCGTTCGGGGTCGCGGCGTATGTGCTTTCCGGCCTCACGCTGCAGGTCTTGGGGGACACGGTTTCGGGGTTCGTCGCCGGGGCGGCGATTTTTACCCTGGCGGCGCTTGCCGCGGCGCGGCTCTACAACTTGCTCTCCGTGAACGACATGCTGGCCCGCGCGTGGGAAATGCTGATCGCAGCGCGGCAGAACGAAGGCCGCTAGCGCGGCCTTCAAATTCGCGTCCGATGCGACGGGTGGCATCGCATTTACGATTGCACGCTGGGAGGTTTGACTGCCCGGCGCCATGCCGCCCATACCGGTGTCCCGAGGGCGTTTCGAAAGTCGATCATGGCCTGTGCCAGCGCCGGCTCCGTTGCCGAACAGACGATCTGGCTGCGCCTTTACGCGCTGGCCGGCGAATGGCTTGCGCCGCTACTCGTCGTCGGCGCCGTGCTGTTCAACGCCGGACTCGCCTTCGTCAATGCGCACGCGTTCCCGCTCAGCTCCGGCGTGGTCATCGCGATGGAGGTTCTCATCGTCGGTGCTGCGGGGGGCTGGGCGGTGCTGCATTTGCGTCCGGAGATGAAGCCGTGGATCGCGCTCGCGGTGTTCGCGGTGGGGTTCGGCCTCGTGCGCATGGGCGCCATGGAAGACTTCAACCCGAAATTCATCCGCGACATGCTTCTGCCTGCGACGTTCGTGATGCTCGGCATTACGGCTTCGCCGCGCTCGGCGACGCGCGCGATCGTGATCATTCAGATCGCGGTTCTGATCGGCGTCGTCTGGGAAGCGGCGGCGCTCGATTCCTTCTCTCAATTCTTCAACCCGAAGGAATACTACATCGCGACGCGCGGGCTTTCCTTCGACGAATTCACCAACGCCGATTCCGATCTTTACATCAGCGCGACACGGCCGGAAGAACGCTTCTTTCCGTTCTTCGAGCTGCACAGAATTTCCTCGCTGTTCATCGAGCCTGTGTCGCTCGGAAATTATGTCGTGACGGTGACAGCTTTCATTGCCGCCTTCTGGCGCTCGCTGGGCGGGTGGAAGAGGGCGTTCCTCATCCTCACAAATTTCCTGTTCCTGATCGCCTGCGACGGACGCTTCGCCTTCATATCGTCGCTACTCGTCGTCGGGAGCATTTGCTTTTTGTCGCGTGCGGTTCAACGTGTCGTCCCGCCGTTCCTGCTGCCGGTGGTGACCGGCTGCGTCATGCTGTTGTCGGGATTGCCGGAGCTGCAAAGCTCGGCGGATGATTTCGCAGGACGTATCGGCTGGACAGTGCGCATGCTCGAGGGCATGGGCATCGAGGATTGGATCGGCCTTTCGGACCAGTACCTGGAAGCATCGGTCGACAGCGGCATCGTCTATCTCATCATCACGCAGTCCATATTCGGTGTGGCGTTGTATTGGGCCATCGTCTCGATGCAGGCCGGCGCGAGCGCTGCGTTCCGCCGCTACCGCCTGGCGATCTGCCTGACGCTCGCGGTGGGATTGCTCGTCAGCAATGCGTTCGTCGGCATCAAGACAGCGGCCCCGATGTGGTTCCTGTTCGGTGTTGGACTTGCGATGCGTGGCGACGAGGATGATGGAGTAAATCGCAGCGGGTATGGCCGTGAAGCTCACGCGTAGGGCATTTGCCGGCGGCGGGGCCGCCGTTGCGGCGAACGTCGGCGTGCTCGGCTTGCCGGCCTTTGCGGCGTGTGCGCCGGAGGGTCCGCGTCTTGCACTGCGCGGCGTCAGTCTCGCCGGCGCGGAGTTCGGCGCGCGCATGCCCGGCACACACGGGAAGGATTACGTTTATCCCGGCGCGGCGGATATCAACGCCGTGGCGCGCCTCGGATTCAATTCGGTGCGCCTGCCGTTTCGCTGGGAGCGCCTGGTGCCGGAGCTGAGCGCCGCTTTCAACGGGAATGAATGGCGGCGGCTTGCCGAGACGATCAATCTCGCCGAGGGCGCTGGGCTGCGCGTCGTTCTCGATGTGCACAATTATGCAGGCCGCAAGGTGGCGGCGGACGGCTTTTCGGCGGAGCATAAGATCGGTTCGCGGCTGGTGCCGGCTGCGACCTTCGTCGATTTCTGGGGCGTGCTCGCTGCGCGATGCAAGGCGTGGCCGAACCTCGTCCTCGGGCTGATGAACGAGCCCTTCGGCATAGAGCCGGAGGCTTGGCTTTCTATCGCCAACGGTGCAATCGCGCGCATGCGGTCGACGGGCTCGCGGCACCTCGTTCTCGTGCCCGGCGTCGCCTATACCGGCGCCCATAGCTGGCATGCCAGCGGCAACACGGCGATGGCGGGCATCCGCGATCCGCGGGACAACTTCGCCATCGAGGTGCATCAGTATCTCGATGCAGATTCCTCGGGCACGCGCGCAGACGTGGTCAGCGCCACGGTTGGACCGGAACGTATCGCGGCGTTCCAGGACTGGGCACGGGGGCGCGGTCTGCGGG
>Ga0180221_1000485_pt1 | contig 35137 bp, 33 predicted proteins | sample eDN5th37CKraftMG_FD_151339 | JGI IMG/M metagenome (GOLD analysis project Ga0180221, IMG submission 151339) | Enriched Miracle-Growth compost microbial communities from Emeryville, California, USA - eDNA 5th pass 37_C Kraft MG (version 2) (version 2) ...
CAGCGCATCGGCGGCGCACAAGGCGCTATATTCGCCCAGCGAATGGCCCGCGACGAAACCGGCCTTGTCCGCGAGGCGGAGGCCGCCTTCCCTTTCCAGCACGCGCAGCGTCGCGATCGCGTTCGCCATGATCGCGGGCTGGGCGTTCTCGGTCAGGGTCAGCTCGTCCTCCGGCCCCTCGGTCATCAGCCGGAAAAGATGCTGGCCCAGCGCCTCGTCGACCTCCTGGAACACCTCGCGCGCCACCGCGCTCGCGTCGGCCAGCGCCTTGCCCATACCGACCGCCTGGCTGCCCTGCCCCGGAAAGAGAAATGCGCGCATCGTCCGTCCCTCGATAGAAAGCGCGCTCGGTAGGGGAAGAACGCCCCGCCGCGCAAGCCGCCGCGCGCGGCGCGGGCTTGCCTTTTCGCGCCGTTTCCGCCAAGAGCGCGCCCTCAAGAAGGCCGGAGGGGCGTCCGCATGGGGCGGCGTCAGCGATCGGCATGAAAGGAAAAGCGCGCATGGCTCTGTACGAGCATGTATTTCTCGCGCGTCAGGACCTGGCCCAGGCCCAGGTCGACGCGCTGGCGGAAGCCGCCACCAGGATCGTCGAGGAAGGTCAGGGCAAGGTCGTCAAGACCGAGACCTGGGGCCTGCGCAGCCTCGCCTATCGCATCGCGAAGAATCGCAAGGCGCATTATGTGATGCTCGAGATCGATGCGCCCGCCGGCGTCGTCGCCGAGCTGGAGCGCCAGACCGCGATCAACGAGGACGTCATCCGCTACATGACCATCCGCGTCGACGCGCACGAGCAGGGCCCGTCCGCGATGATGCGCCGTGGCGAGCGCGACGGCCGCCGCGGCGAGCGTGGCGATCGCGGGGATCGCGGCGACCGTCCGCGCGGCGACCGCGACCGCGACGGCGATCGCCCCCGCCGCGACCGTGACGACCGCGACGCGGCCTGAAGGAGAACATAAGACATGGCACGCCCCTTTTTCCGCCGCCGCAAGAGCTGCCCCTTCTCCGCGAAGGACGCTCCCCGGATCGACTATAAGGATGTCCGCCTGCTCCAGGGCTTCGTGTCCGAGCGTGGCAAGATCGTCCCGTCCCGCATCACCGCCGTTTCGGCCAAGAAGCAGCGCGAACTCGCCAAGGCGATCAAGCGCGCCCGTCATATCGGGCTGCTTCCCTACATCGTGAAATAAGGAGGCCGGACACATGGACGTGATCCTGCTCGAACGTGTCGAGAAGCTGGGCGCCATCGGCGACATCGTCTCGGTCAAGGCGGGCTTTGCCCGCAACTATCTGCTGCCGCGCAAGAAGGCGCTCAGGGCCAACGAAGCCAACAAGAAGGTGTTCGAGGCCAATCGCGCGCATATCGAGGCGGAGAACGCCAAGCGCCGCGAGAATGCCGAGAAGGATTCGAAGGGCATCGACGGCACGTCGGTCGTCCTGATCCGTCAGGCGTCGAACGTCGGCGCCCTCTACGGCTCGGTCTCCGCGCGCGACATCGTCGAGGCGCTGGAAGGCGAAGGCGCGAAGGTCGCCAGGAGCCAGGTCGTGCTCGATCGCCCGATCAAGAATATCGGCGTCCACGAGGTGAAGGTCGCGCTTCACCCCGAGGTGACGGTGATGGTCAAGGTGAACGTCGCCCGCTCGCCCGAGGAAGCGACGCTTCAGGCGCAGGGCGTCGACGTCATGGCGTCGATGTTCGAGCGTGACGAGGCCGGCTTCACCGAGGATTACGATCCTAATGCCGAGCCGGGCGAGATCGCCCAGGCCCCGGCGGCGGACGCTGGGGAGAGCGCCGAGGGTTGAGGCGTTTCGGGGCGGGCGGATAACGTCCGTCCGCCTGAAAATGCGAACGATCAGGTGCCGTTCGACAAGATGGACGGGCCGCCCGGCACATGCCGGGCGGCCTTTTCCTTTTTTCCGTCCCCCTGTTTTCCCCGCCCTCCGCTTTGACGGTCAGCGCGTCGAGATCAGCACCACCGCGCCCTCGCCGGCATAATCGTTCTCGATCCCCGCGAGCGCGACGCGCACCGGCAGCTCGCCGCCCTTGTTGACCATCAGCGCGCTGTCGAACGCGCGCGGACCGCCGCCCGCGAACTGCGCCTCGACCTCGTCCCCCACCTCGACGCGGCGGTTGAGCGGCAGGATGTCGGTGAGGCGCACGCCGAGGAGGCTGTCGGGATCGAAGCCCGCCATCGCGGCAAGCGGCCGGTCGACATGGGTGAAGGTCGCGCGGGCGCTGAGCCGCCCGCAGCCGATCTGGCCATGCGCGGCCATCGCCCGATCCATCGCGGCGCTTGCCGCGCCGAGGTGACGCGCCTCCACCTCCCCGGTGATGTTGCGGAACAGGCAGGCGGCGCCACCGCCATAAGGGAAGGTCTGGAAATGCAGCCTGTTTCCCGGATAGCCGAGCGACGGCGCATCGAACGCCGCCACCTCCCCCGCATGCGCCGCGCGCGTCATATTGGCGAAGAGCAGCGATCTGGCGAAATCGGGATGCGCGTCGGCCAGCGGCTGGCCGATCAGCATGTCGCGCGTCGCGCGCAGATAGGCGCAGGCCACCGGGTTCGCCTCGACGATGCGCAGCGCCGGATCTATGGCGAGAAAGCCTTGCCCGATCCGTTCCAGCACCGTGGCGAGGCGCATCCCGCTGTCGCCGTGTGCGCCGCCGCCCGCGCCGCCGCCGACCAGCGCCTGATATTTCTCCATCGACAACGCCACCAGCCGTTCGCGGCCGTGATGGGTGACGACCACAGGACTTGCCGCGATACAATCCTGCCAGCGCCCGAACTGGCGAACGAAATCCGCCGAAGTGACGCTCTGTATAGGCTGCAACTGGGTCGTTCGTCCTCGTCCCCGCCACTTGGTCGATGCGGAAAATCTGACGCAGGATGGTTAATCGAAACTTGCCGCCGTAAGACAAGTCCGCTCCATTACGGAGGGTTGCGCAGAAATCCCGGCGATATCCCGTCCGTTGCGGACATTTCTTCAACGTAATTTCGAGGTTACGCGCCGAACGCTTCCGAAAATCGGCTCCGGATATTCTTCGCTCTTCCGGAGGCGGAGTGGGCAGATGGCATGGTCTGGTAAGGGGAAGCGCGGCTTCTGGCGGGCATTGGCGGCCGGACGCGGCGGTGTCGCGATCGTGGAATTCGCGCTGGTGGCGCCGATCTTCCTGCTGATGCTGCTGGGGATCATCGCTTATGGCGGCTATTTCTGGCGCGCCCATTCGCTCCAGCAAATCGCGAACGACGCCGCGCGCGCCTCGATCGCGGGGCTGACGGCGGCCGAGCGCGAGGCGCTGGCCCGCGCCGCGGTGAGGAGCGAGCTGGCGGCGCTCACCGGGCTGCGTCCCGACAGCGCGGTCGTGGGGGTGAGCGAGGCGAGCGACACGCTGCTCGTCACGCTCGATTATGACGCGAAACAGGACATATTCTTTCATCTCGCGCCCGTGCCGATGCCCGCTCCGCTGATCCGGCGCACCGCCGCCGTCCGGCTGGGGGGATTGTGATGGCGCGCCCGATCCCTTTCCTGCACCGGCTGCTGGCCGGGAGGCGCGGCGCGGTGACGGTGCTGGGCGCGGCGGCGCTGGTCGCCTCGCTCGGCTGCCTCGCCTTCGCGGTCGATCTGGGCTCGATCTATTTCGAGAGCCGGCGCCTTCAGGGCGTGGTGGACGCGGCGGCGCTGTCCGCCGCGGCCAATCTGAACGGCGCGCGCGACGCCGCCGACGCGGCGGTGGCCGCAAACGGCTGGAAGGGCCGTTACGACATGAAGGTGGAAACCGGCGTCTACCGGCCCGACGCCGCCGTACCCGTCGCCCAGCGTTTCGACGGCGGCGACAAGGGCACTCCGGATTCCGCGCGCGTCACCATCACCACCGATAGCCCGCTCTTCTTCGGCATCCTCGCCGCCGGGAAACGCAATGTGAAGATCCAGCGCGCTGCCACCGCCGCGCGCGTGAAGCTGGCCAGCTTCTCGATCGGCTCGCGGCTGGCGGCGCTTCAGGGGGGGATCGGCAACGCCCTGCTGGGCGCGCTCACGGGATCGCAGGTCAGCCTGTCGGTGATGGACTATGAAGCGCTGCTCGGCGCGGATGTCGATCTGCTCCGCTTCAGCGACGCATTGCGCACCGGCCTCGACCTCAAGGCCGCCACCTATGACGACGTGCTGAACGGCAAGCTCACGACGGGCACCGCGCTTCAGGCGCTCGCGGGTGCGCTCGATGCGGGGGGATCGGCGTCGGCCGCCTCGGCGATACGCAAGCTCGCCGCGAGCATCCCGCCCGCGACGCCGCTCAAGCTCGGCCAGCTCATCGATCTGGGGCCGATCGGGGCGCAGGATCATGCCAGCTCCGGCCAGGCGCTCAACGTCAACGCCTTCGATCTCGCGCGCGCGATGCTGGAGCTGGCGAACGGCAGCCGGCAGGTGCAGCTCAACCTCGGCGCCACGATACCGGGGCTGGCGGACGTGACCGCGAAGCTATCGGTGGGCGACCGGGCGGCCGAGTCCCCCTGGCTCGCCGTGACCGACAAGAACGAGCCGGTGGTCCGCACGTCGCAGACGCGCCTCTATATCGAGGCCCGCATCCTGCCGGCGGCCAATACGCTCGGCATCGCGTCGGTGCGCCTGCCGCTCTATGTCGAACTGGCCGAGGCCCAGGCGAAGCTGTCGCAGATCGATTGCGCGGGATCGTCGCCGCGCTCGGTGTCGCTGCTGGTCCACCCCTCGATCGGCCACGCCGCGATCGCCGATCTTTATCCGGCCGACATCGGCAATCACCGCATTCCGCTCATCGAGAGGCCGGCGCAGATCGTGGCCATCCCGCTGGTGACGGTCACCGGTCAGGCGCGGGTCGACCTCACCGCGTCCAACTGGACCAGCGTTTCGTTCGACGCGAACGACATCGCGCGGCGGCAGGTCAAGACCGTCTCGTCGAACAGCCTCGTCCAGGGGATCGTTCTGTCGCTGCTGACCAAGCTCAATCTCACCCCCACCATCATCGGCATCAGCCTGCCCGGAATAAGCGGCCTCGTGAGCAGTCTGGTCGGCAATACCCTGAGCGCCGCCGCCCCGGCGCTCGACGGCGTGCTCAACACGCTGACCGACCTGCTCGGCATCCATCTCGGCCAGGCCGACGTGCGGGTGAACGGGGTGCGCTGCGGCGTTCCGGCGCTGGTCGCCTGACCCCGGCGCCGGGATCAGCTATCGAGCGTGACGATCCGCGTCGCCAGCCGCTCGACCTCGGCGCGGTCGTGGCTGACATAGAGGATCGGCAGCGTCATCTCGTCGCGGATGCGCTCGATCACGCGCATGATCTCCTCGCGCCGCGCAAGGTCGACCGACGACAGCGGCTCATCCATCAGCAGGAAGCGCGGGGCGGAGAGCAAGGCGCGCCCGATCGCGACGCGCTGCGCCTCCCCGCCCGAAAGCGTGCGCGGCCAGCGATCGAGCAGGTGGCCGATGCCGAGGAAGGCGACGGCCTCGTCGAAGCCGATCGGGCGGCGTTCCGTGCCCACGGAGCGCGCGCCGTAGAGCAGGTTCGCGCGCACCCTGCGATGCGGAAAGAGCCTACCGTCCTGAAAGACATAGCCGGCATGCCGCCGCTCGGGCGCGATGTCCACGCCCGCCGCGTCGTCGAACAGAATCTCGCCGGCAACCGCGATCCGCCCCCTGTCGGGCCGCAACAGGCCCGCGACCATGTTGAGCAGGCTCGTCTTGCCCGCCCCCGACGGGCCAAGCAGCGCCGTCAGCCCCGGCCCGGCGCTGATGGAAGCCGCGACATGCGCGCCGGCGCCCAACCGCCGCTCGACCGCGATCTCAAAGGACATGGCCGCCCCGCCCTGCCCCCGCGCGCCGCGCCAGCGCCTCCGACACGACCAGCGCGCCGAGCGAAAGCAGCACCGAGACCACCGCGAGCCGCGCGGCCACTCCCTCCGATCCCGGGATCTGCAAGGCCGAATAGATGGCGAGCGGCAACGTCCGCGTCTCGCCCGGAATGTTGGAGACGAAGGTGATGGTGGCGCCGAACTCGCCGATCGATCGCGCGAAGCCCAGCACCGCGCCCGCCAGCACCCCGGGCAGCGAAAGCGGCAGCGTGATCGTCAGGAAGGCGCGCCACGGCCCCGCCCCCAGCGTGCGCGCCGCGCCCTCCAGCCGCCGGTCGACCGCCTCGATCGACAGGCGGATCGCGCGCACCATCAGCGGCAACGCCATCACCGCCGCGGCGAGCGCGGCCCCCGTCCAGCGGAACATGAAGGTCAGCCCCAGCCAGCGCGCGAACCAGATGCCGAGCGGGCCGTTGGTGCCGAACGCGATCAGCAGCAGCCAGCCCGTCACCACCGGCGGCAGCACCAGCGGCAGGTGGACCAGCGCATCGAGCAGCAGCTTGCCCGGGAAGCGCCCGCGCGCGAGCAGCCAGGCAAACCCGAACGCCACCGGCAGCGTCGCCGCCATCGCGACCAGGCTCACCTTGAGCGACAGGCGGACGATCTCCCAATCGTCGGGCGAGAGCGGCGGCAATATTATCTCGTCGTGAAGCCGTAGCGCGCGAAGATCGCCTTGCCCCGCGCGCCGGTCAGGAAGCGGCGGAAAGCCTCCGCATCGGGGCTGGTGGACGCCTTCAGCACGGCGACGGGATAGGTGATCGGCGGATGGCTGGCGGCGGGGAACACGCCCACCACGCGCACCGCCTTCGACGCCCTCGCATCGGTGGCGTAGACGATGCCGAGCGGGGCCGCCCCGCGCTCGACCAGCGCCAGCGCCGCGCGCACGTTCTCCGCGCGCGCGATATCGTTCTCCACCGACGGCCAGACGCCCAGGCTGGTCAGCGCGGCCTTGCCATATTTGCCCGCCGGCACGGCGTCGGGATCGGCCATCGCCAGCCGCCCGCCGGCCAGCGCGCGCGCCAGCGGGAAGCCGGGCCGGATCGCGAGATGCACGCGGCTCGCGACGGGCGCGACGAGGACGAGGCTGTTGGCGAGGAAGGAAACGCGCGTCCCGGGCCGGATCAGCCCCTGCGCCGCCACCGCGTCCATCCATGGCTCGTCGGCGGAGATGAACAGGTCCGCGGGCGCCCCCGTCTCGATCTGGCGCGCCAGGGCGGAGGAGGCCGCGAAGGACAGCACGGGCTTTTCATGCCCCGTCGCCGCCCACGCGCGGGCCGCCTCGTCCAGCGATTCCTGAAGGCTCGCCGCCGCCAGCACCAGGGGCGGCGCGGCCTGCGCGGGCGCCACGCCCAGCAGCAGCGACAGGAAGACCAGAACCCGTCCGAGCATCCCCATCACGCCTGTCTCCCCATCCGATCGATATCCATCGGAATATAGCGTGGCCGCGACGGCGACAAGCGCTTCGCGCCGCCCCCAACGCGGACCCAAAGGGGGAGAGCGGCTCGCTCCAGCTATTTGTTGTCGCGCCATTTTCGCGGAAAATCACTTCCCATCTTTCCGCACGATGCTCTAGGTTCGCGCATCCTTGGACAGGGGGACGCAACATGCTGGACCGTCGGACCTTCCTTCTCGCCTCCGCCGCGACCGGGCTCGCGACATCGCTGCGCGCCTTCGCGCAGGATCCCGCCACCCCCAATCCCGCCGACGCGGCGCTCTATCGCCTGCTCGACAGCTTCTTCGAGGAAGGGCTGCGGCTGCATCCCGAGAGCGCGACCCAGCTCGGGCTCGACAAGGGGGCCAATGCCGCCCTGCGCGCGAAGCTCAGCGACGAATCCGACGCGGGCCGCGCCGCCGCGCGGGCGCTGACGCAGGATCAGCTTCGCCGGCTCGCCGCGATCGATCGCGGCCGGCTGAGCCGGGACGGCCGGATCGATTACGACACGATCCTCTATACCCGGCGATCGTCGGCCGCCATCGAGCGCTTCGATTTCGGCGGCGCGGCCTTCTCGCCCTCGCCCTATGCCGTCAGCCAGCTTACCGGCGCCTACCAGTCGATACCCGATTTCCTCGATACCCGGCACGTCATCGAGACGCGGGAAGATGCCGACGCCTATCTGTCGCGCCTCACCGCCTTTGCGGGACAGATCGAGGCGAACAGCGCGCGGGTAGGCCATGACGCGGGGCTGGGCGTGGTGCCGCCCGACTTCATCCTCGACGTCACGCTCGACCAGCTGGTCAGGACGCGCCAGCCCGCCGACGAGGCGCTGGTGGTGCGCTCGATCGTCCGCCGCGCCGCCGCGAGCGGCCTGCCCGACAGCTATGGCCGCGATGCCGCCGCCATCTACGAGCGGAGCATCCTCCCGGCGCTCGACCGGCAGATCGCCTTGCTGCGTGAACTGCGCGCCAAAGCGGTGCATGACGCGGGCGTCTGGCGCTTTCCGGAGGGGCCGGCTTTCTACGAGGTCGCGCTCCACAACACGACCACGACGCGGCTGTCGCCCGAGGAGGTGCATCGCTTCGGCCTCGATCAGGCGAAGGAGATTTCCGCGCGCCTCGATTCCGTGCTGGGGGCGCAGGGGATGAGCAAGGGGACGCTCGGCGAGCGCGTGGCGGCGCTCTATCACGATCCGGACCAGCTCTACCCGAACACCGATGCCGGCAAGGCGCGGGCGATCGCCTATTGCAACGAGCGCCTCGCCGCGATCCGGGCGAAGCTGCCCGCCATGTTCAGCCGCCTGCCGGACTATCGCTTCGAGGTGCGCCGCGTGCCCCCGGCGCTGGAAGCGGGCGCGCCATCGGCCTATTCGCAGAGCCCCGCGCTCGACGGATCGCGCCCCGGCCTGGTTTACTTCAACCTGCACGACAGCGCCGAATGGCCCAAATTCTGCCTGGCCACGACCGTCTATCATGAGGGGCTGCCCGGCCATCAGATGGAAGGCGGCCTTGCGCTTTCGAACCGCAGCCTGCCCACGATCCGCAAGACCGGCGGCTTTTCCGGCTATGCGGAGGGATGGGCGCTCTATGCCGAGCAACTCGCCGACGAGATCGGCATGTATGAGGACGATCCCTTGGGCCGGATCGGCTATCTCAAATTCCAGCTCTTCCGCGCCAATCGCTGCGTGGTGGACACCGGCATCCACCACATGCGCTGGGGCCGCGAGCGGGCGATCGACTATTTCGTGGCACAGGAAGGCGAGGCACGCGGCTTCGCCACCCGCGAGGTGGAGCGCTATTGCGTGACGCCGGGCCAGGCGTGCAGCTACAAGCTCGGCCATTCGGTGTTCACCGGGCTGCGCGCCAGGGCGCAGGCGGCGTTCGGCCCGCGCTACGACATCAAGGCGTTCCACGACACGGTGCTGGGCTGCGGCCGCGTGCCGCTGGAAATCCTCCAGGCGATCGGCGACGAATGGATCGCGGGCGGCGGAACCGGCTGACATCCCCGTCGCCTGCCGAAGGGTGGCGGCGGCGATCTCCCGCCGATCCGGCCGGCCGAAGCACGCGGCGCTTGACGATCCCCGCCAAGCGATGGAAGGGGGGAGCGACCAGCAGGAGAGGAGCAGGACGGATCGATCGGCTCGCAAGCCATTGATCGCAGATTGTCGGGGAGTAGCGCAGCCTGGTAGCGCATCTGCTTTGGGAGCAGAGGGTCGCAGGTTCGAATCCTGTCTCCCCGACCATATTTTCAAGCATTTAGACACTACCTCCTGGGTTCGTTTTACAGGGGTTTACACGGCAGCCCTCGCGATCTGCTCCCCGATGGCGATAACGACCTTCGCCTGATCGACATATTTGATGCGATCGCGACCACCTGTTTCGTGGTCCAGCCGAGAATGCCGGCAATCTGCTGATCTGTCGGATCCGCAATCATGCACCGCGTGGCGAAGGTGCCACGGAGATCATGAAGGTGACTTCGATGCCTGACGCCTGCTTCGCGTCGTTGAACCGGGAGCCGAAACCCGATGGCGTCCACGATCCCCAACTTTGGTTCGAGAGGATCGTTTTCGGCAATGGCTTGCGCTTCTTTTCAGGCCGCGACGCCATGTCAGCGGCGTGACGATCCCTGATCCGCTGCAACAGGGCCTTGGCTTCAGGAAGCAGCGGCACCACGATCATCGCCTTGCCCCTGCTCTTTCCGGTCTTCCAGATGATGGCGTGATCGCCCACGGCATCCCAATGCACACGCACAAGACCGCCTCGCCGCATTCCCGTGCAAGCGGCTAGTTCGATGCCTTCCAGCACTTCAACGCTGGCGTGTCGAGTGAACCGCTCGAAGTGCGACTGCTCCCAGATGATCTCCGAGCGATCGTGTTCGTAGAGCTTGCCGACGCCTGCGGCCCGATTGTTCGTCAACCTCCCCCGGTCCACAGCCCACGACAGAAGACGGGACGGGACAGCACCTGCATTGCAATGTCCGCGCTGTGGCTTGTCCGCCCAGCGGTCCCGCCACTCCAGCATCGCAACGTGATCCCCGACGATCAGTTTGCAATTAATTGCATGCGTCCAACTTTCCCGCTCCATCGCTGTTTTCGTCATGGCGGTTTCCAACCTTCCGACAAATCGGATAGGGCATCTCTCCATCCCTTCAAGATTGGGGGGGCTATAAGTTAGAATTATCGGAGGTTAGGGATGCAGCCCCTCTTTGTTTCGATTGAGTTCATCTGCAAATTCAAGGCTGAGCACCCGGCGGCCGACAAAGCGACGATACAGGCGGCCTACATTCAGGCATTCAACCCGAATAAAGCCCGTAGTGTCTTGGTTGGCGATGGCTTCGCTCTCAGGTTCTCGGAGGCCCGCACGGGTTCATTTTCAAACACAGTTTTGTCACTGTCAGCGCTTCAGGCGTATGACGCCCGGCCCTTCGTGGTTGTAATCGTGCGGCCGGATCGGGTGGATTTCATGCTCGCAAATACGACTTTTCTCAAGAAGGTCAGCCATAGCTCACTTCAATTACGCCGCGATAATATCAAAGGCAGCTTCAACGGAACCGATATTATGACAGACTACGAAGGGCTGCCAAACAGCCCTTCGCAATTTGAGGGCCTCTTTGCCCTACACTCTGCTTTCACATGGGAAGAGAATGTTGATCGGCTCGTTGAGGCGACAAACGCCATTGTCGGTCGCGATAATCGGTTCAGGCCAAGCGAGAATGACGTCGCTATGATCATGGAGGCACCCGCCAGAGCGGTGGCGGCTCTCGCCGCTACGCAGTTCCTCGACACGGAGCGCGAGCTTTGTGAGCGGCTCGAAGCTCAACGCGACGCAATTCTCAGCGCGGCGATGATCGACAATGTCAATCTTCGCGGTAACGCCATTGAGCAGTTGCTGACAGGGGCTGGAAACGCTCATGAACTCGGCGACTTGGTGCGCCCCCTAGGCAAGGGACAACTCGTAGTCGATATTAAGACGAAGCTACTAGATCGTGCATCTGCACCTAAGGCCTACAACATCGACAAGATGCTCAAATTTCTCGCCGAACCCGGCTCTGTTTTTTCCTTTTTCATGGTCGCAGTCGATATACACATGGAAGCAGTATCGGGCCGGTTGCTGCCGATTTTGGAGAGTGCGCTGCTGGAAGCGACCGGCGTGCAACATCACTGGGCAGGCCGAGCTTCGAGAGGTGTTACCCAGCTTTCGGGGCAGTTCGGTAGGGCTAGTGAACCTGCCTATCAAGCAAGCGTGGACTTGAACCGAGCGTGTTCATTTCTCAAAACGCTCCTAGTCCTGTAAGCACTTCCTGGATAAGTAGATTGAGTTCGTCGCTCGGCATTGCCGGGGCGCAGTGCGATGCGCCCTGCCATTTATGGCGTTAAGCGTATTACGCTCCCAGAAGACCCCTTCAGCGTAGCCTTGGATGGCCCACTCTTGTTCGGCCTGTCGCAGTCGCCACTCGGCCAGAAGGGCATACTCCTCAACGATCTCGATACCGAGATACCGCCTGCCAAGTTTGCTCGCGACGACTGATGTAGTGCCACTGCCCAAGAAGGGGTCGAGAACCAAGTCGCCCGGATTAGTGCTAGCCAGAATGAGCTTCGCAAGCAGCTTCTCGCTCTTTTGCGTAGGGTGGTCGGTATTCTCGGGCATCGACCAAAACGGGATCGTTATATCAGTCCAAATGTTCGACGGGTGCGTATCTCGAAAGTTTCCGTCCGTTGTTTCAGTCCAATCCTTCGGAGAGCCGTCCCCATTTCGATAGGGGGCAATTACCTTCCTTCGGAGCTTGACGGCATCAACGTTGAACGTGAAGTTATCGCTCATGGTGCAGAACCATATGTCCTCACTGGAGTTCTTCCAATTGGACTTGGCGCCTCGGCCTTTCTCACGCTCCCAAGTTATCCGATTGCGGACCTTCAAACGGCCGGCCGCCGCTGCGAAGATCGAAGCGGAGGTGTGCCAATCACCGCAGATGTAAACTGTTCCTGTCGGCTTCACGAGGGGAAGCACGGTATCAAGCACCTCCCCCAACCAGTCGGTGTATTCGTCCACCGACCGCTTCGAGAACGTGTTGTCGCCGAAACACTTGTTTAGGTTGTAGGGCGGATCAAGAACAAGGAGATCAACGTCAGCAACCGGCAATTGCCTCGCGATCTCAAGGCAATCGCCGAGGATGGTGCAGTCGCGGGCCGGGCTAGGAATATCCGTGGGGTGATAGATGCGATTGGCCAACGCCCTTCGATCCTCCGCCGTAAGAGTGATTGTCCTATTCCTTGGCGCTCGTTCCTTGCCACTCATTGATCCGATGGTCGCCTTCTTGAAAAAAATCTGCTGTCGCTGGTTAGTCGCCTATCCGATAGCGCAAACGTATCTTTAGCATCAGATTGCCTGAACGCTACCCATCTCCAGCAGTCGTTAATGTTTGTCGCTCAAAGCACCGCTCCAGCGGCGTTGTCGATGAACAGGTTTCCGTCACGAACGCAGCGGCCCAACATAGCATCGCTCTTATGGCCCGTTTGCGCCCTGATCTTGAACGTGGAGGCTCCGGCCATGACAGCGCTGGTGGCGAACCCTGCGCGCAAGCTATGTCCCGAAAAGACAGCCGGATCGAAGCCCGCCGCCTCAACCCGCCTTTTGGTGATTGTCGCCACCGCTTTCCCTGATAGACGATTGGAAGCGATATGTCCGTGCCGGTCAATGCTGCGGAAGATCGGCCTATTCTCTATCCTGGCATGGGCAAGCCAATCGGTGAGGTGACGCACAGGGCACCAACGAATGCGCCCGTGCGGCGATCTTGCCGCCTTACCCGTCTTGATCGGTTTTCGACCTGCGGAGATGCAACACGATCCCTTGCCGGAAATGCTCGATATCATCGCAGTATAGCCCGACCACTTCCGAGCGGCGGAAGGCAGCGGCGAAGCCGATGAGCAACAGGGCCTTGTCCCGTATGTCGATAGGACAGTCGCCCATGCGCTCCAGCACCAAAAACAGGTCATCGCGTTGCAGGGCTTGAGCCTCGCGCTGTGCCGTGCCCTTGATACGCCGTATCCCGCGCATTGTCGCCTTCACGATTTCCGCCCGGCAAGAATCGTCATGGCCGGATGCCTGATGCGCCTTGGCGATGGCCGCGAGCCTGCGCTGGATCGTCGCGACAGCATGCGTGTCCGCAATCTCGGCAAGGTAGCCCGCGACCGCTTCGGCGAACAGGGGATGTTCCCGCCCGACGCCCGAAAATGGGCTAAATCGGTCGCGTAGGCGCGTTTGCTGTTGGCGGATAGGGAACGGGATAGGAGGTGACGGACCGGCTCTGGAGGTGTCCCTATGGGTTGCCCCGTCTGATCGCCAGATTTGTAACTAATTGTACAAATCGGATCACCCGTTTTTGTATTTTGCACTTTCTCCCTGTGATTTCATCGGGATGTTCAAAGTCGCTGTGCCCAAAAAAGGGGCTAAGATCGCGGATTCAGCCCAATTTCCGCTCTTGCTGGGCATAGGCTTCCGCCAGTCGCTGGTTGCGATCCGTCAGCAGATCGCCAGTCAGCTTGTGCCGGGATAGCAGCCGTTCCCCGGCGAGCCTCGCTATCACGGTCGCGCTCCCGAGATACGCGGGAGGGGGACGTGGAAACTCCGAGCAAAGCAATTCGGTCACCGACTTCGGCGGCCGCATGTCCAAGGCTCTGCCCAAAAGGAGGCAGCACCTTGTGCTTTGCCGAGGTTTCCAACACCCGGCTTCGGCCGTCGCCCCACAGGAAGGACCGGGGCGACGGAGGGCAAGATCAGCACGACATCACAGCAGGCCGGGGAACCGACATTCGGGATCGGCGACGTGATCGCCAAGGTTTCACAGGTCGCGTTCGGCAAGGCTACCGTGCGTGGATTCCGGGGCCTCGCCAGCACCGTTCTCAATGAGAGTGGGCTCTTTGAGCCAGACTGGGTAGAGCATCAACTCGCCCATACCCCGCAAGGCGTTCGTGCTTCCTATAATTCTGCACGTTACCTTGGCCACCGACGCGGAATGATGCAGTGGCGGGCCGACTTCCTGGAAACGGCCGAACGTCGCAGCCGCATCGATAGTCGCGCAGCCCCGGAGAGGGTTCATCAACCACTTATGCTTACCGGTGAGTCAATTTCAGCAGACCATGGGCACTGAAACTTGCTGTTGGCGAATATTCGGCCCGCTTTAATGGCCGCACTCGACCACAATCAGACATTCAGCTTGTCGGCAGTAAATAACCGTTTCGGAGAAAATCGGTTGTTTAAGCTCGCAGGAGCGGACCAGCGGCAATGCGCCCAGTTCGCACCGTTCGGCCGGATTGATCGTGGTTCCCGAAAGCCGCCATTTGAATGGCTGTTGCAGATGCAGCATCCTTTTCGGATCGTATGCTGCAATCGCACCAGTTAATCCCGCAAAGATTGCTCGCTAGGCGAATATTTCCATTAAAATACATATGGTTAAAGTTAGTGGCACGCCCCTTGCTACGAACCTTGCGACAACTGGGCGCACTTCGCGCCTGCGAACCATGGGGGAACACCTTGTCGTACCGAATTCAATACCGCAGCCCTGTCGGTGCTGCCCGGCTCAGCTTGCTGACGCTGGCGCTGCTGACCTCTACGTCCGCATTCGCTACGTCGGGCGGGGATGCTGTCGCAGCTGAGGATGCCACGGCGAGTTCCGATGCGGAGATCAACGGCGGCGCCAGCAACGATATCGTCGTCACAGCCGGCCGCCGCGAAGAAAAGCTCCAGGATGTGCCCGCCGCCGTCAGCGCACTCACCAAGGATCAGTTCCAGGTCGGCGGTGTCGGTCGATCGGCCAATGAGGTGCTGAACTATGTGCCCAACGCGACGGCCGGCACGCAACAGCACGGCCGCCCGCGCTGGTGGATTCGTGGCGTAGGGGCGGGACAGCAGCAGATCGACCTTGCAAACCCGGTCGGCTTCTATCTTGACGACGTCTACATCAGCAACGCCAGTGCCACCGGCATCCCACTGTTCGACATCGAGCGCGTCGAAGTGCTGCGCGGCCCGCAGGGCACCCTGTGGGGCAAGAATACCACTGGCGGCGCGATCAACGTCATTTCCAAGCGACCATCCTTCTCGCCGGCGGACGACGACAATTATGTGAAGCTCGAATATGGCAGCTATGACGACAAGATAGCTGAAGGCGGCGTCGGCACGGCGATCGTAGCCGACAAGCTTGCGGCCCGCTTATCGTTCCGCATCGACGACCGGGACGGTGATTACCGCAATCTATACACAGGCGACAAAGCCAACGGCATCAATGACGCTGTGGTTCGCGGCCAGATCCTGGCGAAGCCGACCGACAATCTCGAGGCGCTGCTCAGCATCCACTATCGCCGGTACGACACCCGCGGCACCTATTGGACCACGGACAGCTACGCGCCATCAGGCGTCTATCGCAGCGGCTATATCCCCCCGACGGACAAGAACGACGTCAACACCAACGCACCGGATTCGAGCGTCAACAAGCAGGTCGGCGGATCCCTCCATCTCGACTGGCATCTCGGCGACACGACGCTGACGGCGATCACCGGTTATGAGCGCTTCCTCACGCGCGTCCTGGCCGATACCGATTACACGCCGATCGAAATCTCGCGCGGTTATACGGCGGCGACCTCACGGCAATGGTCTCAGGAACTGCGCCTGACCTCGCCCAAGGACCAGCCTATTTCGTGGATCGTCGGCCTCTTCTATTTCAATGAAAAAATCCATTCCGACATCTTCTCGGCCGCATTGCCGCAGACGGCAGTGCCGGCCTTGCAAGTGCTGCCGGCGCCCACCGCCTCCTTCAGCCGTACGAGCTACGATCATAAAACCGAAAGCGGCGCCGTGTTCGGCAGCAGCACGCTGAAGGTCACCGATCAGCTCAAGCTCACGGTCGGCGGACGCTGGACGCGTGAGACCAAGGATCTCGACTTCACCCGTGTGGCCTCGCCCAACGCGGCGGCGACCAGCTGGAGCAACTACGCCCAGTGGTGGAACAATTATACCGGCACTTATGGTGGCGCGGGTACGTTTTCCAACACGCTGAAACACACCTGGGATGCGTTCACCTACGACGTCACCCCGTCGTTCGAGATCAACCGAAACAACCTCTTATATTTCAAGTTCGCCCACGGCGTGAAATCGGGTGGCTTTAATACCGGGGCCACGCTGCCGGTCGCGTTGATCACCGTCGCGCCGGAAAAGCTGAATTCCTATGAGGCCGGCTACAAATCGCAGTGGTTCGACGGACTGCTGACCTTCAACGCCACTGCCTTCCACTATGATTATCGCAATATCCAGGTGAACGTGGTCGGGCCTAACCCCGGCGCGGTCGGCGGCGCCACCGTGTCCTACCTGCAAAACGCTGCCAAGGGTAAGGTGAACGGCGCCGAGTTCGAGCTGGCTGTCAACCCGCTCGAGCATCTGCAGCTGAACGCTTCGCTGGGTCTGCTCCATACCAAATATACCAGCTTCAACGTGTTGAACGGCGGCGCCAATCTCGCGGGGGCGCAGTTCGTGCGATCGCCGCACGTTACGCTCAATGTCGGAGGGGACTATACGGTCCCGCTGGGCAAGGCGGGCAAGCTTCAGCTGGAGGCGGACGCGCGATATACTTCTCTCCAATATTATTACGTGACACCGCAGGACACGGTAAACCGGTATCTGCTGACACAACCGGGGTATACGCTTGCCAATGCGCGGATCACCTGGACCAACGCTGACGATCGCATCAGCCTGTCAACCTTCGTCAACAATATCGGCAATGTGCGCTATCGCAACCATGCGCTGCCCGCCGCTGCCCCGGGCGTGACCGGTGACATCGTCCAGTGGAGCGATCCACGCACCTGGGGTGCTTCGGCCATCTACCGGTTCTGACCATCGAAGCGACGGAGTGGAGTCCATTCCGTCACTTTCTTTTCGAGGCGTGCAAATAAAAGGGGCGCCGGGATGATTTCCCGGCGCCCCTTTTTTACGCGCGTGTGAACAGCAGCGACGTCGTTATTCGGCTGCCTCCAGTAGCGCTGTCGAGTGTCGTCCCAGTAACGGCAGTACCTCTTCGCCGATGCGGTAAGCCTCCTCGAGATGGGGTGTGCCGGCGAGGATGAAGCCGTCCGCACCCAGGGCGATGAGTTCATCGAGCTTGGCCGCGCATTGCTCGTAGCTGCCGACGATCCCCAGCGCGGGTCCGCCGCGCAGCAGGTTGAAGCCGCCCCACAGGTTGGGAGCGACGATCAGATCCTCATAGCGACGCGCATCGGTCGGCCGCAGTGCGGCCTGGCGGGATGCGCCGACGGAGTCCGTCGCCTGCCCGCGCCACCGCTGGCGCGTTTCCTCACTGACATTCTCGAAGCCGATCTTGATATCGCGCCACGCTTCCTCTTCGGTGGGACGAGCGACCAGATCGACGCGGATCGCGCATTTCTGCTCGCCGCCGAGTTTCGCGGTGCGCTCCTTCACGCTCGCGAACTTGGTAGCGAGTTGCGCGAACGGTTCGAGCCAGGACAGATAGTAATCGGCATGCACCGCAGCGACTTCCAGCGCCGCATCGGAGGAGCCGGAAAACCAGAGTTCGGGGAATTCCTCGGCGGCGAGGAGCGGCGACAGACCGGCATCCTCGACCCGATAGAAGCGGCCGTCATAATTGAAGCCCTTGCCGCCCCAGATGCCGCGAAACACGTCAAGCCATTCGCGCGTGCGGCCATAGCGGTCGTCATGCGAGAAGCTGTCGCCCCACCACAATTGCGCAGGGCCGCCACCGCCGGTGATGATATTGAACAGCAGGCGGCCGCCGGTGGCGCGTTGCAGGCTGGCCGAAAGGCGCGCGGTGTGGACCGGATTGCCGAAACCCGGCTGGAACGCGATCATGAAGCGGAAACTGCGCGTCTCGCGCGCCAGCAGTGGTGAAATCACCCAGGGATCGTCCGTGTTCGGGAAGGATGGGATGAGGCCGCCCTGGAAGCCGGCGCTCTCGGCTGCCTTCGCAATCTCCGCGAGATGGTCGATATAGGTGAAGCCATCGCTGTCGGCGCCATTGACGGTGCCGGGCGCGATGTTTCCGGCTTGGAGCGGAGACCAGTCGCCGCGATCGTAATTGCCGCTGCGGATGCTGGAATGGCAGCCGTGGGTCGGCAGCCGCCAGTAGAAATCGATCGTCATCAGATGCTCCTTATCAGGCGGCTGCACGCAGGCTCGACAGCCGGGTGCGCAGGCGGGGGAGGACGTATTGGCCGACCCGATAGGCTTCCTCGAGCGAAGGTGACGCCGAAAGGACGAAGTGCGAGACGCCGAGCACGGCAAGTTCCGCGAGGCGATCGGCGACGTCGTCATAGCTGCCGACCAGCGTATGTTCCGTGACGCCGGATCGCTTTGCATCGCGCTCCGCCTCGTCGGTGAATTCGCGGGCGACGATCGGCTGGATCAGGCCGAAGCGGGGGGAGCGGTCCGCTCGCTTGGCCAGGTCGTCCAGCGCCTCGATCAGGTGGCCGAGGCGGCTCGTTTCGTTCGCGCGGAACAAATGGACGTCGGCTTGGCATGCGGAGAGCGAAAGATCGTCCTCGCTATCGCCCTGAAGGAACACGGTCGGGAAAGCCGCGCGGTTGAGGGGCGCGTCGAAGCCACCGTCTTTCACCTCGAAATGGCCGCCCTTCAAAGTGAAGGGCCGGATGCCGTGAACACCGCGCGCGACCTTCAGGAATTCCTTTACCCGTTCGGGCAGTAGCCCGTCTTCGATATAGTCGCCCTCGCGCTGCCGGCTCGCGGCGTCCGCCCCCTGGGTGACCGCCCATCCGAAGCGATTGCCGGTGCCGCGCTGGAAGGTCACGGCCTGTTTCGCGGCATAAACCGCCGATCCTACCGCCGCGGGAAATTCTGCGACGAATTCGACGGACGGCACTTCGCGCGCGATAGCGGCAGCGATGATGCGGCTCTCATCCGCTTCGGCGCGATACCGGATGAACAGGCCGTCAAATCCGGTCTGGACCGCCGCCTGGCCGATCTGCGCGTAATAATCATATCGGTTCTGCGTCGGCACCCGGCGATCGCGAACGATGCCGGGCAACTGCAGGCGCAGGGCCGGCTCCGAACGGTGCGGCTCGACGGCGGGATCTATCTGCCAATATGTCCTGATGGTCATGCTGCATCCCTCTCTTTTTCGAAGGCCGGCTGACCGAAGGTGCCGGCGAAAACGGTTTCGATGATGGGGCGCCGGGTATTGGGACCCTCGGTTGAGTGGAAATCGGCGTGCAGCGTATCGAGGCCGCCTTTCCGGCCGAGCGCGATCATCGCCTCGATCGCAAAATCGTCCGGCACCGCCAGCAACTCGCGCGCCGCGGTGCGGTCGAACCCGCCGATGCCGTGCGTGTGCCAGCCGAGTTGCAGGGCCTGGTGCGCGAAATTCGCCCAGGCCGCCCCGGCATCGAAGCTGTTCGAACTGCTCTGGACCCGTTCGCCGCCCCGCTCCACGTAACGATGCGACAGGATCACGACGAGCGCGGACGCCCTGGCGGCCCAGCGCGCGTTGCGGGGCGCCAGCACGCCGACCAGAGGTAACCACAGGGCGTCATCCGGCGTCGCGACCACGAACCGCCAGGGTTGCGCATTCATCGCGCTCGGGGCCCAGCGGGCCGCCTCGAACGCGCTGCGCAGCACGGCTTCCGGCACCGGCTCGCCCGTAAAGCTGCGCGGCGACCAGCGCTGTGCGTAGAGTGGATCGATGGGATGATCGGGCTGGCGGGACATCAATGTACGTCCCTTGCCGGTAACCGGAGGAGCTTGGCGGGTTCGCCATTGCCGTTTGGCGTGGCGGTGAGTTCCTCGAGGATTTCGTCCTTGAGGCGATGGAGGAGCGACGAGCGGCGATCGCGCGGATGGGGCAGGTCGACCTCGACGATCCGCCGGATCCGCCCGGGATGCGGCGACATCACAATCACCCGGTCGCCGAGATAGAGCGCCTCCTCGACGTCGTGCGTCACCATCACCATGGTGGAGCGCTGCGCCATCCATATACGCTGCAATTCCTTCTGCACATTAACGCGGGTCAGGGCGTCGAGCGCGCCGAGCGGCTCGTCGAGCAGCAGCAGCTTGGGTTCGGTGACCAGCGCGCGCGCGATCGCGCCGCGCTGCGCCATGCCGCCCGACAGCTGGTGCGGATAAGCATCCTCGAAACCCGTCAGGCCGACCAGCGCGATATGCCGCTCGACGATCCGGGCGCGCTGCGCCTTTGGCACATCGGTGTTGCGCAGCGCCAGTTCGATATTCTGGCGCAACGTCATCCATGGGAACAGGCGATGGTCCTGGAAAATGATGCCGCGATCGAGGCTGGTGGTGGCGATCCGCGAACCGTCCAGCCGGATCTCACCCTGATAGTCGTCGTCGAGTCCCACGATCAGCCGCAGCAGCGTCGACTTGCCACAGCCTGACGCGCCGACAATGCTGACGAACTCGCCGGGGCGGACGGACAGGTTGATGCCGTCCAGCACCTTCCGGTTTTCACCACCGATGGAAAACGACTTGGACAGGTTGCTGATGACGAGTTCGCCACGGAAATTCTGCTGGCCCGCGCTGACGGAAGGGCGTGGCAAAGGGTCTGTGCTCATCGGGATTCCTCTCAGGGAAGAACGGGTTGCCAGCGCAGCAGGGTGCGCCGCAGATGCTGAAGGATCAGGTTGATGCCGAAGCCGAGCGCAGCGGTCGTCGCGACGGCGACCAACACGATGTCGAGGCGCTGCTGCATCTGTGCCTGCTGCATCGTCACGCCAAGCCCTGCATTCGCGCCCATCAGGATTTCGCCGCCGATGGTGCCGATCCACGCGAAGGCCAACGACTGGGTCAGGCCGGTCATCACAAGCGGAAGTGCCGCCGGCAGCTGGATGAACCGGAGCCGCTGAAGCCGGTCGAGACCATAGACGCGGCCGACATCAAGGAACCTTCTTTCGACGCCGGCCGCGCCCGCATGGCTATTGAGCATGGCTGGGAAGAAGGCGGCGACACAGACCACGATCCGTTCCGCTCCCTCGCCCGAACCGAACCATAAAGCGATCAGGGGCAGCCAACCGATCATGGGCACCTGTCGCAGGGCATGAAGGGCGGGCCCGATAATGCGGTTGAGCAGGGGAAACAAAGCGGTGGCGATCCCGATCGCGGTCCCGAGCGACGCGCCTATGAAGAAGCCCACAAAGGTTCGGGTCAGCGTAGCACTCGCATCGGCAAGCAGCGTGCCGTTGCGCAGCACTTCGCCGAGCGCATTGAACAAAGCGGAGGGTGGGGCCATGCCGATCACGGCGTTCCCGCTGCCCGCCCGCCATTGCCACAGGGCGATCAGGATGACGGGCGCGACGAAGCCGATGGCGATCCGTTGCCCGCGCGAGAGGGACCGCGCGCTCATGCGGTCCTCCAGCGCGTTGCGCGGCTTTCGATCGCGCGGGCGCCGCGGTCGATCAGGAAGCCGATCACGCCGCTGACGATCACGCCCGCCAGCACGACGTCGATCTGGAACAACTGGCGTCCCATCTCCATCATCTGCCCGATGCCGCTGTCGGCTGCGAGGAGTTCGGTCGCCACCAGCACGACCCAGGCGCGGGTCAGCCCGATCCGCAATCCGGTCACCACCGCCGGCACAGTTGCCGGTATCAGGATGAGGCCGATCGTATCGGCCAGCCGCAGCCGATAGACGCGGCCGACGTCGAACCATGCCTTGGGGACACCGCGGATTCCGTCGAACGTGGCAATGGCCACGGGGAAGAAGGCGGCGATCGCCACGGTCGCGATCTTGAAGGACTCGCCGATCCCCAGATACATGACGAGCAGCGGAACCACCGCGATCACCGGGACTTGCCAAAGTGTCATGAACAACGGCGACAAGGCCGCCTCGGCGAGGCGCGACAAGGATATCGCGGCCCCGAACAGCAGGCCCGCGGCCGCGCCGATGACGAAACCAATCGTCAGGCGGAACAGGCTGTCGCTGACATGGCGTTCGAGTTCGCCCGACTGCGCCATCTTGAACAACGTGTGCAGCACGTCGGCAGGCGGCATCATGATCTGCGGGGGGAAGATGTGCGACATGCTGGCCACCTGCCACAGGGCCAGCAGGATCAGCAGCGGCGCGGCGCTCGTAAGCGCGGCCGCCACGGAACGCCCCAGCTCGCCGCCAGCGCCGCGCAGGATGGCGGTCGTCATCGGGCGGCTACCTGCGCAGGGGTGGCCGCCCAGAAGTCCGTCAGATGGAGGTCCTTGAGCCCCTGATTGACGAACCGATCGTCCAGCAAGGTATTCGGGTCCACCTTGTTCCGCACCAGGCCACGCCGGACGACATAATCGGCGACCGAGCGATAATGGGTGCGCACGGCATCGCTGAACAGCGGTGAGAAGCGCTCCCGCCACGGCACGCTGTTGCCATAATCCTGCTCGATGATCTCGGGCGGTAGTGATCCGCGCGACGACTCACGGATCACCTGCGCACGGTTGGCATCCAGCGAGGACCAGGCGGCCGCCCGCAGATAGGCGTTGACGACCAGCTGGGTCAGGTCTGGATTCGCGTCGACATAATCGCCACGACCGAACAGCTCCGCGCGCATCCGCCAGTCGGCGGGGGCCTGCTTGGTCGACCAGATGATCCTGCCAATGCCCTTCTGCTGCAGCAGCAGCGCGTCCGACAGCGAAATGGTCGCGTCAACCGAACCCGATTGCAGGGCCGCCGGCGTGGCCGACGGGTTTATGTTGACGATCGTGAAGTCGCTGAATTTCAGGCCATTGGCTTCGATCAGCTTGGCAAAGGTGAGCTCCCATGGCCGCCCCCGGTGGAGCGCGATACGCTTGCCCTTGAGGTCGGCGATCGAATTGGCCGCAAGTCCCTTGCGGACGAGCAGATAGACATCCTGGCCCTGGCCAACGGGTGCAACCACCTTGAGGGGCACGCCGCCGGCGTCGGCGATCACCGCAGGAAAATCGCCATAAGCAGCGAAGTCGATGCGCTTGCCGGAAAAGCCTTCGTTGATCAGCGGCGCGCCGACCGCGGTGGATACCGGCGTGAACGTCAGGGTCGCGCCCTTCTTTTCCAGTTCCGATTTCAGCCAGCCCTCCCGGACGACGACGCCGGTCAGGCCATTGAACACCTGCTGACCCTGGAAGGGATAGGCGATGCTGGCGATATTGACCGAACGCTGCTGCTTTCCACCATTGGCGGACGGGCGCAGCCACAGCCCGACGGCGACCGCGAGGATCACCACGACGGCGATGACGATCAGGATCGTGCGCGACGGTGATGAGGATGCGGCCGGGTTCGGGCCGGTTGGATCGTTGGTCACGGGAGCGCGCCGCCTTTTATGCTGACATTGAACTGGGCTTGGCATTGCAGGTCGCGTGCCAATCGGCGTGGCTGGCCAAATCCGGACGTTCGCCCCATTCCTGGCTTCGGGGAACTGTGGAATTCGGTGCAGGGCGCTGCGCGGAAGTCCACAAGGACCACCGCATCGCCGGTATTTTTCAGACCCGAATTCCCGAAGTCGCACCATCGGACCGGATTGGCATGACGTTTGCGAACCGAGACGATCCTAAGCATATCCCGATCGCACGCCGGCCGCGCCGGATACGAGCGACCGACCGGAGAACATGATGTCCGTTGGGCGATCACATTCGGTACCCGCGCCACCACCGGCGTCCGTCTGGTTGACGGTTGGCCCGGTACCAGCAGCTTCGGCTGTCGCCTTGTCGCTGGGCTGGATGGCTGATGCCTTCGGTCGTGACGGTATCGGCGTCGGGCGTGTCGAAGAAGAGGGTCTCAACCTTGTTGCCGCGGACCCCGATCGTCAGGCGCGCCATCTTTTCCGCGAGGGCGGTAATATCAAGGCCCTGGCCGCGCGGGCGCTAGGCGCGCCGACCAGGGTGATAGGGCTGACGTGGATCGACGAGCGGCAGGCGATCGTTGTTCGTCCCGAAACGCGGGTGCTTCATCCGGCCGATCTTGGCGGGCTGCGCTTCGCGCTCCCTGCTTTCGGGCGCACGCCCGGCGAAAGCATCGGGCGCGGCATGGCGCTTCACGGGATTCGCAGCGCCCTCGCCCTCGGCGGACACCCGCTCGATGCGGTGGAACTGATCGAAATCCCCGCGCCACCCGCGGCCATTCCCAGCCCCGACAGTATGCGCGGACTCTGGCAGGGACTCGATCTGCTCGCGGACGGGCACGTGGATGCGGTCTACATCAAGGGCGCCGCCGCTGCCGAAGCCGCCGAGCGGCTGGGGCTGGTCGTCGCGATCGACCTCGATGCCTATCCCAGCCGGCTCGCCCGCATCAACAACGGCACGCCCCGTCCGCTAGTCGTCCACGAACATATGCTCGAACATCATCCCGATCTCGTCGAGCGGTTCCTCGAGGAGACGCTGCACGCCGCGGACTGGGCCGCCGCGCATCCGCGCGAACTCAGCCGCCTGCTCGCCGATCAGACGATGTCCGGCCCGGCCGGCGTCGCGCTCGCCTATCGCAACGGCTTCTATCGCTCGCTCCATCCGGATCTGTCGTCGGATCGGATAGGCATGCTGCGAATCCAAGCGGAGTTCCTCTGGTCGCACGGCTTCCTGAGCCAGCCGGTCGATGTTGACGCCTGGATCGATCCGGCGCCGTTGCAAGCCGTGGTGGCGCGCCGGAACGTTTCGGAAGCGCGCATTTCCGCCGATTAAAGCTTGGCTAATTAGCGGAATGTATTTTCTACCACTATTGTAGATAAATTCGCCGTTATGGTCGCGGGCTTATTGGAGGATTGCATGCCCGTGACTCGCGAGAACCATGACCAAGGTCGTCCTGACGTGGGCCTGGTGTCGGGCAAGAATGCCGATGGCCGGCCGATCCTGACCTTCGATCGCGACGATCATCACGCGGAAGGGCCGCGGGCAAGGGCGCTCGTCTTCACCGATCCGCGATCGCGCGCGATCCTGCCGATGCTCCAGAGAATTGCGCCGAGCCAGGCGAATGTGTTGATCATCGGCGAAACCGGCACTGGCAAGGAACTCGTCGCCCGCTATATCCACGAGATGAGCGATCGCGCCGACGGGCCGTTCCTCGCGGTCAATTGCGGCGCCTTTTCCGAAGCGCTCGTGGAAGGCGAATTGTTCGGCTATGAACGCGGGGCCTTCACCGGCGCCCATGTCAGCCGCGCCGGCTGGTTCGAAGCCGCGAATGGCGGAACGCTGTTCCTCGACGAAATTGGCGACCTGCCACCAGCACTCCAGGTGAAGCTGCTGCGCGTGCTGCAGGAGCGGGAAGTCGTCCGTATAGGGTCCCGCAAGGCTGTTCCGCTCGATGTCCGTATCATGGCGGCAACCAATGTCGATCTTCAGAAGGCCGTCGACGAAGGCCGCTTCCGGTCGGATCTCTTCTACCGGATCCAGGTCGTCCCGGTGCCGTTATTGCCGCTGCGCGAACGGCGGGCCGATATCCTCCCGCTTGCACGGCATTTCCTGAGGATATACGGCGACAAAGCCTCGTCGGGCCCAATCGACCTGTCGGCCGCAGCCGAGGAGGCGCTCTACGGTCACTCTTGGCCGGGCAATATCCGCGAACTCGAAAATGCGATCCACCGGGCGACGTTAATCTGCCAGAACGGGCATATCGAACCGCAGGACCTGGGCCTGGTGCGCAATCATGCCGTCGACGGCATCGAACTGTCCTCCGGTGCGCTTGAGGATCAGATGCGTCCGTTCATCGCCCGCCTGCTCGCGGGCGGGCATGAGGAGCTGCTCGACCGGCTGATCGGCACGACCGTCAGCGAAGCGTTTGTCAAGTCGGGCACCAACCAGATCAAGACTGCGGAAGCGCTCGGCGTCACCCGCAACGTGGTGCGCACCTACTTGAAGAATCTCGGCCTGATCTGAACTCCGTGGCGTTGCAAATGCAGCAGCGCCGCTGCGCAATAAGCCGCAACTCTCGTTCGCGCCCGGAGCGGAAAAGCGCGGAATATAAGGCCCGATGCATTTGGCATAGCTCTTGCGATTGTTCCGGCGAGATCGATCGCCAAGGAAATCACGGGAATGCCCAGCACGCACGAAAAGCCCGAAGCCATCTGGTTCACACGCTGTCCGGTCCCCACCGCGACGGGCATCGCCTACAAGCTCGGATGGCTGTCCGAAGCCTTCGCCAGCGACGGCATCGAACTCCGCACGCTGCAGGAATCAGGCTCTGAGCTTGCCCGTCACCATTATGATCATCGCCTTCCAACACTGATCCGCGAAGGCGGTAACATGCTGGCTTTCGGCGCCCGCGCCCAGGGCGAGCCGACGCGCCTGATCGGCTTGACCTGGATCGAGGAAAGCCAGCTCATCCTGAGCCGGCCCCACAGCGGCATCCGTTCAGCGGCAGACCTGAAGGGCAGGCGACTGGCGCTCCCCAGCTGGAACCGGAATCCCATTCCCAGCCATGTGCGCGGCACCAGCATCGCGCGGGGCATGTCGCTCGCCGGCTATAAGGGCGCACTCGCTTCCGCCGGCCTGACGTTCGACGATGTCGACCTCGTCGAGACGCAGGATCGCCTGCGCAATATCGGCGGAGCAAGGCGCCACCTGCTGCCGCGCGGCGCGGACCCGGGTGCCGGCCGGCTCTGGCCGATCGCGGAATTGGTCGCCGGGGAGGTCGATGCGATCTACGTGAAGGGCGCCTCCGCGCTCGATCAGGTCCGGGAGGCGGGTCTGGTCGTCGCGATCGACCTCGACGCGCTGCCCGACCCTCGTTTTCGCGTCAATAACGGCACGCCGCGTCCGATCACGGTCCATCAGAGCTTGCTGGACGACCATTTCGATCTTGTCGTCCGCTTCCTCGCGGTGACGCTTCGAGCAGCCGACTGGGTCGCGCAGGAGCCGGGGCGGCTTCGTGAGATTCTCGAATATGAAACCGTCGCCAGCCCTGAGGCCGTCGATCGCGCTTATGCGCGCCTGCATGAGGGGCTGCGGCCGACGCTCGACGAGGAACGTCTCGCTCTGTTCGATCAGCAGAAGAAATTTCTGTTCGCGCACGGCTTCCTCGACGCGGATTTCGCGCTGGCCGACTGGATCGACCCGCGCCCGCTGGAAGCCGCGATCGCGCTGAACGCCGACCATTCCCGACCCGTGCATGCTCTTGCCTGAGGATAATCTGCCATGACCCAGACCTTCGCCTTGTCCGCTGACGCCATCAGGTTCGTGCTTGCCGCCGAAAAGGATGCACGCCGCGGTTTCCGTTTCCTGCGCGAAACACACACGATCTCGCCCAGCGGCACCGTCGGCTTCGCGCTGCGGGTGCCCGGCGAGGATAAGATCGTCACCTTCGGCTACGCCGGCCCCTGGGAGGACGATCCCGATCAGCCACGCACGCACGTCCTCGATTTCGACGGCAATTCCTATTGGGATGGCCAGCCGTCGGGCGAGGCACGCTATATCAAACTGTTCCGCCAGCACCCCGAGTTCCAAGCGATCAGCCACATCCACACACCGCATCTCGGCGCCTATTCGCAGGCGCATTCGGCGCTGCCGCTGCTGTATGTGCCCAACCGCCGTTTCCGCTTCACGTCCGAACTGCCGGTCTACATCAACCGCCGCCAGAAGGAGGTCGACTTCATCCTGGAATCGATCGAGGCCGACCGTCAGGTGCCCGGCATCGTCGAGGCCAATGGCGGCGCGACGATCTGGAGCTGGAAGGGCCTTCGCGATCTCGTCAACACGATCGCCCTGCTCGAGGAAGGCGCGCGCTTCCAGATCCTCGCCGCGGCGATCGGCGGATCGAAGCCCTTCGGCCCGGGCGTGCTCGAACAGCAGTGGAAGATGGGCAAGCTGGTTCCGGCCGACGCACATGTCGAGGATAACGGCACCATCGTCTACACGCAGGACCTCGTTGCGGCGCAATAGGCCGGCAGCAGGCCGGCGCCTCATGCATGGCGGTGCCGGCCGCCTTTCCAGACAGGTGCTGAGGAGTTCCTTGATGACCAGTTCGCGCCGCCGGCAAATGGCGATCGCCGTTTTCCTGACCCGCCACGGCCATCATCCGGGCGCCTGGCGGCAACCCGGCTCGGCGGCGACGGGCAAGCCCGATTTCAATTATTGGGCGGATCTCGTCCGTACCGCCGAACGCGGCAAGCTGGATGCGGCCTTCTTCGCCGATTTTGTCGGCCAGGCCGGGGACAGCACGCACGCAATCGAGCGGCGCCACGCCTTCCTCGATTTCGAGCCGCTGACGGTAACGGCCGCGCTGGCCAGCATCACCAGCCGGATCGGGCTGGTCGCCACGGTCAACACGAATTTCGAGCAGCCTTATGCGCTTGCCCGGCGATTGGCGTCGCTCGATATCATCAGCCAGGGCCGCATCGGCTGGAACATCGTCTCCTCGCTGGGTGACGGAGCGGCGAAGAGCTTCGGTATCGATCAGCCGGCCAGCCATGCCGAGCGCTATGCCCGCGCCCACGAATTTGTCGATCTTGCCAAGAAGCTGTGGGACAGCTGGGAAGATCGCGCCTTCGACGATGCCGACCGCACCAGCGGCATCTATCTCGACCCCGACGCCGTGCATCCCGTCCATCATCGCGGCGAATATTATCATCTCAACTCCGTGCTCGACATGCCGCGGCCGCCGCAGGGCTATCCTGTCTTCGCGCAGGCCGGCAATTCGGAGGTCGGCCGGGATTTCGCGGCCAGGCATGCCGAGATGATCTATGCCGCCGCCCAGTTCATCGAGGACGCGCAGAGCTTTTACGCCGACGTGAAGGGCCGCATGACGGCCTATGGCCGCGATGCTGACGCGCTTAAGGTGATGCCGGGCCTCTCGTTCACGATCGGCACCAGCATCCAGGAAGCGCAGGACAAGTTCGGCGCGCTGGAAGATGCGGTCGACTTCACCGGCCTGCGCGACCTGATGGGGCAGGATGTCAGCGGCTATCCGCTCGACGGGCCGCTGCCCGATCTGCCCGAGCCTGAAAATGGCAAGGGCCGCTGGCGCCAGCTAACCGCGTTGGCGCGGCGCGAGAATCTCACGATCCGGCAATTGTTCCTGCGTTTCCATGCCGTGCGCGGCCACCGCGTCGTGCTGGGCACCGCATCCGACATCGCCGATCAGATGCAGGACTGGTTCGAGCGTGGCGCCGCCGACGGCTTCAACCTGATCCCGCCCCTGCTGCCGTCCTCACTGACCGATTTCGTCGATCAGGTCGTGCCCGAGCTTCAGCGGCGCGGCATTTTCAGGACCGAATATGAGGGCACGACCCTGCGCGAGCATCTTGGTCTGCCGCGCCCGGAAAACCGCAACGTTCACGCACCGCCAAGCGCGCTCGAAGCCGCCGAATAATCCATCCGCCACGAAACGGGGAAACTCATCATGACCGCACCTCTCGATACACTCTGGTACACGCGTTGCCCCGTTCCGACCGGTCTCGGCATCGCTATCCAGCATGGCTGGCTGGAGGAGGCCTTTGCGCGCAGCGGCACGAAGCTCGCTTCCATCATCGAATCGAACGATTTCGCCACGCGCGAATCCCATTTCAGCCACACGGTCCGCAATTCGGTACGGCACGGCGGCAATATCCCGGCCATCAGCGCCCGGTCGCGCGGCCGCGACACGCGCCTGATCGGCCTGTCCTGGGCAGATGAGACCCAGTTGATCCTGACGACGCCGGAATCCGGCATCGCCTCGGTCAAGGATCTCAAGGGCCGGCGTTTCGGCCTGCCGAACTGGAAGAATGTAGAGATCGACTTTTCTCGAGCGCAGGCGATCCGGGGCCTTGAAAATGCCCTGCGCCTCGAAGGGCTGGAAGTTTCCGACGTTGAGCTGGTCGATCAGACGATCGAGCGCCATTATTCGGACGGCACGGCCGAAAAGGTGGCCGGTACGCTTTCATGGAACGGCCGCAGCACCAGTCGCGGAAGGGCCAACAATCTCGAACTCGTTGCGCTGCTCCGTGGCGAGGTCGATGCGATCTTCCTCAAGGGCGCGCACGGCGCGCAAGCCGCCAGCCAGTTCGGGCTGGTCACGGTGATCGATACCGGCACCCATCCCGATCCGCTGGTCCGCGCCAATAACGGCACGCCACGGACCTTGGCGGTTGATGGCTATCTGATCGACAATCATTTCGACGCGGCCGTGACGATCCTGGAGCAGGTCATCCGCGCCGAGCAATGGGCCCGGGAGCATCCTTCGGACGTCCGCCGCTTCCTGGGTCGCGAGACGAATGCCAGCGAATATTGGGTGACCGTCGCCTATGGAGAGGATGCCCACAAAAAGCTGCGCACCGATCTGGCCGAACAGTCGGTCGTCGCGATCCAGGACTTCACCCGCTTCCTGCACCGCTGGAACTTCATCCCGGAGGCGTTCGACGTCCATGACTGGATTGATGCGCGCCCGCTCGAAGCCGTCCGCTCGGTCGCGCTGGCAGGCTGATCGGCAAGCATGGCCCGAAAGTCGTCATCGCCGTCCGGTGGGAAGACCGGGCGGCTCGCCGCCGGTCCGTTGCTGCGCTGCCTCGCCATCTATCGCGAGATGCCGCTCCGGTTCCTGCTGACGGCGACCATGTTGGCGACCGTCAATGTCGCGCTCATCACCCAGCAGGTGCTGGTCGGTCATGCCGTGCAAGCCGCCAGCAAGGGCGAGCTTGTCCGTCGCCTGACGGACGGCACGCTGGACTATGCACCAGCCTGGCACTGGGCGGTACTGCTGCTCTCTCTCTCGCTGGCGCGCGCCGCCGTGCAATATGGGGCGGGCCTTCTCTCCCTCTCGATCGGGCAGGAACTGCTTACCAAGCTTCGCGCGCGCATCATGGCGCAGATCCAGCGTCTCGACCTTGCTTATCACTGGCGCCACGGCGTCGGCGAGATGGTAACGCGGATGACGCGCGACGCCGACAAGGTGCGCGACGCGCTGATCAATTTCTGGCGGCAGATGTTCGAGACCGGCCTGATCATCGTCATCTCGCTGAGCCTTCTTTTTACGTGGTCCCCCCTCCTGGGGCTGGTGCCGCTGGCGCTCGTCGTGCTCGGAATCGGCCTGCTCGCGCGCGAAGCGGACGAACTGGTGACGCTCGACCGGCGCATCGGCGCGGCCTATGACGCGGTGACACAGGATTTGTCCGAGGGCGTCAACGGCGTCCGCGTGATCAAGGCGTTCGCGCTGGGAAAGGCGCGCACCCGGCGCTTCCAGGCACATATCGACACGTTCCGGCGCGAAGCCCGCGCCGCGCTCCGTCACGCCTCGCGCCACGTCCCGTTTCCGCAGACCGTGATCGCGCTCAGTCATGCCTGGGTGCTGGGGTATGGCGCATGGCTCGTGATCCATGGGACGCTGGGGATCGGCGCGCTGGTCGGCGCGATGCTGGTCGTCAATTCGCTCGTGCTCAGGGTGGAAGGGATCGGTCGGCTGCTGCAAGTGATCGCCGATGCGCGCGCTTCAGCGGCACGGATCTGGGAAGTGCTCGATGCCGAACCGGACATAGTCGGCGGCACGGATGTCTTGCCCGACGGCGCTTTGGGCCTGCGGCTGCGCGATGTCGCGATCGCACCGCTTGGTGACGGCGCGACTGTGCTCCGCCATCTCGACCTGACGGTCGCGCCGGGCGAGATCGTGGCCCTGGTCGGCCCCACCGGCGTCGGCAAATCCCTGCTTACGGCTTTGCTTCCCCGTCTGGTCGAGGCCGAGAGCGGCGCTGTCGAGATCGGTTCGGATCAGTTGGGCTGGCACGACATACGCTCGCTCGGTCTCGCCGGGCTGCGTCGTCGCGTCCACGTCCTGCCGCAGGAAAGCTTCCTGTTCTCCGACACGCTCGAAGCGAATCTGCGCCTCGTCGCGCCTGATGCGAGCGAAGCGGCGTTGCGCCGTGCTTTGCACCTCGCCACGGCAGACGAAGTGCTGGAGCGGCTGGCCGATGGTTTCGCGACCCGGGTTGGCGATCGGGGCGTCACCCTGTCGGGCGGCCAGCGCCAACGCATCTGCCTCGCCCGCGCGCTGCTCGCTGGCGCGGATATATTGGTGCTCGACGATGCGACCAGCGCGCTCGACGCCGAAACCGAGCGACGGGCGATCGACAATATCCGCTCGTTGCGCAGTGGTGTCGACCGGCCGGTCACGACGCTGATCGTGTCCAGCCGCCTCTCCACGATCCTGGCCGCCGATCGCGTGATCGTGCTCGGCCAGGGCCATATCGCCGCTTTGGGCACGCATGCCGAACTGGCCGAGAGCGACGCGGGCTACCGCGCCTTGATGGGTATTTGAGATGAATGCATTTCGGGGCGACTCTGCTCTGTCCGATATCGAGCTAGAAGAGAAATTCGCCAAGACCGCGCTGAACCGCGGCATGACGCGGCGGCTGCTGCCGCTCATGCGGCCGGTGCTGCATCTGATCGCGACGGTGATCGGGATCGAACTCGCGCAAGTCGCGGTGATTTTCCTGCGGCCGGTTCTGATCGGGCTCGTTGTCGATCGGGGCCTGCGGCACGGCGGCGTGAACCCGAACCTGATCGCCTGGGCCTGTGCCGGTCTCGCCGCGACCTGGGGCGCGCGCTTCGTCCTCGGCGGCTTCTCCCAATATTGGGCGGGAACCGCAGCGGTCCATGTGCTCAACGAACTGCGGGCGACCGTCTTCGCGCATGTCCAGACGCTCAGCGTCGGTTATTTCGACAAGACCAAGGCGGGCCGGATCATCGCGCGCGCGGATCGCGATGTCGACACGCTCGAACCGCTGCTGATTCAGGGTCCGCCAGAATTCCTTTCCGCCGTCCTGCGCCTCGTGATTTCCGCATTTCTCCTGTGGCTAATCGCGCCCGCGCTAATGCTGGGCCTGGTCGGCATCGTGCCGCTGCTGGTCGGCGGCACCTGGCTGTTCAAGCGCGTCGCGCAGCGCAGCTGGGCGAAGGTCGCCGAAAATCGCAGCCGCTTCACGGCGCATCTCGTGGAGACGGTGGCCGGCGTCCGCCTGATCAAGCAGACCGGGCGCGAGCGGGAGAACCTTGCCGCTTATCAAGGGCTGTTGCGCGACTTCAATCAGGCGCTGATCCGAGGCTCGTCCCGATCCGGCTGGTTCGCGCCGTTCACCGGCGTTCTGGCTACGCTCGGCCTCGCGCTCACCCTCGTCATCGGCGGGCGCGGGATCGCGTTGGGCAACCTTACGCTCGGCCAGCTGACCCAGAGCCTGTTCTACGTATTCCTGTTCCTCGCGCCGTTGCAGGAGTTCAGCGACCTGTTCGAACGCTTCGCCAACGGCATCGCCTGCGCGCAACGCATCTTCCTGCTGCTCGACACCCGACCGGACATCGTCGAAGCGCCCGAGACGATCTCGCTGCCGCCCCTGCAGGGCAGGATCGAATTTCGCGACGTGTCCTTCGGCTATCGTCCCGGCAAGACCGTGATCCACGATCTGAACCTGATGATCGAGCCCGGCGAGACGCTCGCCATCGTCGGCCCGACGGGGCACGGCAAGAGTACGCTCGTTCAACTGTTGACCCGTTTCTACGACGTCGACAAGGGCGCGGTGCTGCTCGATGGCTATGATATACGGTCGCTGGCCGAAGCGGATCTGCGGCGTGAGGTCGGCGTGGTGCTGCAGGACAATGTCCTGTTCGGCGGCACGGTGCTCGACAATCTGCGGCTCGCGCGTCCGGAAGCCGGCGATGACGACCTGATCCGCGCCGCGCGAGAGATCGGCGCCGATGAGGTGCTCGACGCCCTTCCGCACGGCTATCACACGCACGTCGGCGTGCTTGGCAATCAATTGAGCCAAGGTCAGCGCCAGCTCGTCTGCCTTGTCCGCGCCTATGTCGCCGATCCCGCGATCCTGGTGCTCGACGAAGCCACGTCGGCGGTCGATGTCGCGACCGAGCGCCGCATCCAGGCGGCACTGCGCCGCGTCTGCGAGGGCCGCACATCGGTGATCATCGCGCACCGCCTCGCGACGATCCGTGACGCCGATCGCATCGCCGTCATACGTGATGGGGAGATCGTCGAGTTGGGCTCGCACGACAGTCTGGTAGGCTTGGGCGGCCATTATGCCGCGCTCTTTGCCGCTTATTCGAGCCTGCCCGACAGGGCGGTGGCGTTGGCTGTTTCAAGCAAGGGTGGGATAGCCCGCCCGGATCGCGCGCTTTTCGAACGTCAGGATGGCGTCATACCGGCTTGAGCCGATCTGGCGCACGTCATCCAGCCGCAGCACGTCGCAGGCGGCGCGCACGTCAGGACTACGGACGGCAGCGCGCAGCGCCCTGATCAGGGCGGCGGTGTCCGCCTGCGACGTGCGGACCGACGTGACGAATGGGAGGCCCGGCGTCAGGTCGGTCCAGCCGACCGTGCGAAGCTTCGAGGTCACGTCCGGTTCATAGCGTTCCAGGTGGGCGTAGCTCACGGCATCGACGGCAGCGATATCCGCCCGCCCCAGCGCGATCGCTCGGGCGCTGTCTGCATGTGAGCCCGTCTCGATCACGTAGTTGAAGAAGGGGCCGATCGGCGCAAGGCGGGCGATCGCCGCCCGCAGCAGGTTCATGCCCGTATTCGAATCCCACTGGTTGACGGCGGCGATCGCGCCGCGAAAGGCGGACAGCGCCTCGCGTTCGTCGTCGATCCGGACGATCAGACGACTGCGATGCCGAACGCCATCGCAGCCTGCCGCCAGATAGATCGGGGTCGCAAGATAGCGCACGCGCCCGGCATAGGCGGTGGTCATCGGATAACCGCAGCATTGCGCGACGAGCAGGGCTGGATCACTCCAGATATCGTGCAATGACCGGCTGCGATCGAGCCGATCCGGCACATCCGCGACGCCGGCGGCACGCAGATGCGCCGCGACCGCATCCCAGAGGGCGTCGTTTGCCGGCTGGAGTTCGACACGGTCATACATGCCGAA
>Ga0180221_1000486_pt1 | contig 35111 bp, 34 predicted proteins | sample eDN5th37CKraftMG_FD_151339 | JGI IMG/M metagenome (GOLD analysis project Ga0180221, IMG submission 151339) | Enriched Miracle-Growth compost microbial communities from Emeryville, California, USA - eDNA 5th pass 37_C Kraft MG (version 2) (version 2) ...
ACACCCAAGAGCCAGAGTTTGAATGGCAGGATCAACCTACGCCTCCCGAATGAAGGCGCATGTCATCGGCTGCGATGATAGCCGTAATCGGCTTGGTGCGTTTGCTACATAATGCCGAGCGCTTCGCCCGGCGTCAGTTCGGGGAGGATGCCGGGCAGGCAACTGGCCATCAGCGACTTGCCCGCGCCCGGAGGACCCGTCATCAACAGGTTATGTCCGCCCGCCGCTGCGATCTCCAGGGCACGCTTGGCGGTTTCCTGTCCCTTCACCTGTTTGAGATCGGCGGCGCGCGCGGGCGGCTCCACCGCGCCGGGTTGCGGCGGCGTCAGCGCCGCCGTGCCCTTGAAATGATTGAGGAGGCCCAGGAGATCGGGTGCGGCGACGACTTCGACCTGTCCCGCCCAGGCCGCTTCCGATCCCTGCGCGACGGGGCAGACGAGGCCCATGTCCCGCTCGCCCGCATGCAGCGCGGCGAGCAGCACGCCCGGCGTCGGCGCAACCCGTCCGTCGAGGCTGAGTTCACCGACCACCACATAGCCCGCCAGCGTCTCCGCATCGATCACGCCCATCGCGCCCAGCAGGGCCAGCGCGATGGGCAGGTCGAAATGCGATCCTTCCTTCGGCAGGTCGGCGGGTGAGAGGTTGACCGTGATCCGCTTGGGAGGGAGCGAGAGGCCGATGGCGGCGATGGCGTTGCGGACGCGCTCGCGGCTTTCGGCCACCGCCTTGTCGGGCAGGCCGACGACGATGAAATTTGGCAGGCCGGGCACAAGCTGGCACTGCACCTCGACGCCGCGCGCCTCCAGCCCGAGATAGGCCACTGTCGATACCGTGGAAACCAAAGAGCTTCCCCCTGCCCTTTTCCGATTGCCGTTTCAGCCCTGCTCTTCGGACCGCCCCTTGAACCCCTGCGCGACGACATACCATTCGACGCTGCCCTTGCGGCTCGCAGGGGGTTTCGCATGTTTGATCGTCGTGAAATGCTTTTTCAGCACGGCGAGCAAGTCCGCGTCGGTGCCGCCCGCGAAGACCTTCGCGACGAAAGTGCCGCCCTTACGAAGATTTTCGACCGCGAACCATGCCGCGGCCTCCACCAGCGCCATGGTCCGCAAATGGTCGGTCTGCGGATGACCGACCGTGTTCGCCGCCATGTCGGAAATCACAAGGTCGGGCGCTTCGCCCAGCGCTTCCCGCAGCAGGTCCGGCGCCTTGTCGTCCATGAAGTCCATTTCGAACAGGCTGACGCCGGGAATGGGGTCGGTCGGCAGCAGGTCAATGCCCACCACCTTCGCCTTGGGGCTGAGTTTCCGCACCACCTGCGCCCAGCCGCCCGGCGCGACGCCCAGATCGACCACGGCGCGCGATCCCTTCACGAAATGGAATTTCTCGTCCAGTTCGATCAGCTTGAAGGCGGCGCGGCTGCGCCATCCTTCGGCCTTGGCCTTGCGAACATAGGGATCGTTCAGATGCCGCTCCAGCCAGCGTGTCGATTGCGCGGTGCGCCCCTTCGCCGACTTGACCCGGATCTTGCCTGCGCCCGCGCCCCTCACATCATGCCTCCGCCGCGTTCCATCAGGCTCCGTAATATGCCCTCGCGAATGCCCCGGTCCGCGACGCCGAGCCGCTCGGCCGGCCAGATGTCGAGGATCGATTCGAGGATCGCGCAGCCCGCCACCACCAGATCGGCCCGCTCCGTGCCGATACAGGGCAGCAACTGCCGCTCCGCCAGGCTCATGGCGGAAAGCCGGGCGGAAATGGCGCGCATCGAGGTGGACGGAACGATGAGGCCGTCTATCACATGCCGGTCATACCGTTGCAGGTCGAGGTGCAGGCTGGCGAGCGTGGTCACGGTGCCGGACGTGCCGAGCAGCCGGATGCCTTCCTGATCGCGAGGCAGGCGGCGGGCGATGATGGAGAAAGCGTCCGACACCCGCGCGCGCATCCGGTCATAGGCGGCCAGCCGCTCGCCGGGATCGACATGATCGAATGCTTCGCTTTCGGTCAGCGAGACGACGCCCCAGGGAGCGCTGACCCAATCGACGATCTGCGGCGCGCCCTGCCCTCTGGCATCCACCAGCACCAGTTCGGTCGATCCGCCGCCAATGTCGAAGATCAGTGCGGGACCGTTGCCCGGCTCCAGAAGGGCGTGGCAACCCAGTACGGCCAGCCGCGCTTCTTCCTGCGCGCTGATGATGTCGAGCGCTATGCCGGTTTCACGATAGACGCGGTGGATGAATTCCTGCCCATTGGCGGCGCGGCGGCACGCTTCGGTCGCCACCGACCGGGCAAGCGTCACATGACGGCGGCGCAGCTTTTCGGCGCAGACGGAAAGCGCGGCGATGGCGCGGTCTATCGCCGCCTCGCTGATGCGGCCGGTCGCCGCCAGTCCTTCGCCCAGACGGACGATCCGCGAAAAGGCGTCCACCACGATGAACCCGTCCGATGACGGCTTGGCGATCAGCAGACGGCAGTTGTTAGTGCCCAGATCAATGGCGGCATAGGCATGGCGGTACTGCGATATATGAGCGGAAGACCCCCGTTTCGACGGGGGAGGAATGACCGCAGCCTTGCTCCCGCTGTCCGGGCCGCTGCGGGCGCGATTGCCCGAAAAACGGCCGGCAGGGCCAGAACTCTGCGGCGATGGGCGGCTGTGCTGCACCATGGCCGTATCTCACTTCATCAACGCCGGGCCGGGAGGCTCCGGTACTTGATGCCGAACCTAGGCAGATGCGAGCCAAAGCGCAAGGCGCGTGGAATCAGAGAGGCAGCAGCGCCGCGACAATCCAGCGTTCCTCGGCCCGCAGCACGCCCCATGCCCGGGCAGCGGCGCGGCTGTCCATGGCTTCGACGCCGATACCGCTGGATTCCAGATCGCGGACGAAGCTGCGGGGCGGCTGGCGCAGATCGGCGCCGGTGCCGAGGAGGAGAAATTCCGGGCGTGGATCGAGATCGAGCAGGTCGCCAAGTGACGCGACCGTCAGCGCTTCCGATCCAGGCGCATCGTTCCAGGCGAGCGCCCGCACGGGGCTGAGCAGCAGGCCGGTCGGGAAAACATCGTCCTTCACGCGGAAGCCACGGCCGGAAAAGCCGGTCACGATCGGCCCCTGCCCCGCATCGTCGCGGCGCAGCTCTATCCCGGCGCGCTTGCCGTTCAGGGCCGCGCCCCGTCGTCGCGCGGTCCCACCCGCTCAGCCTGGGCAGCGATGGACTTGCGCTCCTTGCGCTCGCCCGCCTGCGGCGTGAGGCCCAGCGTGATGAGCAGCGAGGAGGACACATAGACCGACGAATAAGTGCCGACGACGATGCCCAGCATCATGGCGGCGGTGAAGCCGCGCAACACATGGCCGCCGAACAGCAGCAGCGCACCCAGCGCCAGCATGATCGTGACCGACGTCATGACCGTGCGGGGCAGCGTTTCGTTGACGGACAGGTCGATCAGAGCCTTCATGTCCATCTTGCGATATTTTCGCATATTTTCGCGGATACGGTCGTCGATCACCATCTTGTCGTTGATGGAGTAACCTACGATCGTCAGCACGGCGGCGACGATATTGAGGTCGAATTCCAACTGCGTGATCGCGAAAAAACCCAGCGTCATCAGCACGTCATGCATGATCGCGACGAAGGTCGATATGCCGAACTGCCATTCATAGCGGAACCAGGAAAAGATCGCGATGCCGGTCACCGCCAGCATGACGGCCAGCACGCCGTTCCGGATCAGTTCGCCCGACACCTTGCCCGACACCGTGTCGTAGCGGGAGAAGGTGACGCCGGGGAACTCCGCTGTCATCGCCTTGCGCGCCTTTTCCACGATGGCGTTGGCCGCGCCCGCACCGCCCTGCTCGGGGAGCGGCAGGCGGATCTGCACCGTCCGGGGATCGCCGAATTGCTGAAGCGATCCCTCACCCACGCCCAAGCGGTCGACGGTCGTGCGGACCTTGTCGAGCTGGGGCGGTTGCTGGAAGCGGGCTTCGATCATCAGGCCGCCGACGAAATCGACGCCCAGATTGAGGCCGCGATGAAGCGTCGCGCCGACCGCCAGCACAGTGAGCAGCGCCGTGAGCGCGAACGCCCAGTGCCGCAGCTTCACAAAGCCGATATTGGTGTTGTCGGGGACGAGCTTAAGCAGTTTCATATTGTCTCTCCCGCCCCGTCAGATGTTGATTTCGGTCGGGCGCTTGGTACGCAGCCACCACGCGGCGAGCACACGCGTGAAGGTCACGGCGGTGTATACGCTGGTGGCGATGCCGATCAGCAGCACGATGGCAAAACCCTTGATCGGCCCCGATCCCAGCGCCAACATGATGCCGCCCGCAATGGCGTGAGTCACGTTCGCCTCAAAGATGGTGCGGCTGGCTTCCTTATAGCCATATTCGATCGCCTGCACCACGCCCCGGCCACGTCGCCGCTCTTCGCGAATCCGCTCGTAGATAAGGACGTTGGCGTCCACCGCCGTGCCGATGGTGAGCACGAAACCGGCGATGCCCGGCAGGGTCAGCGTCGCGCCGAGAATGCCCATCACGCCCAGAATGACCAGCACGTTGATGGTCACGGCGATATTCGCATAAACGCCGAAACGCCCGTAGCTGAAGAACATGAAGGCCGCGACGGCAACCACGGCGATAACCGAGGCGATCAGGCCTGCGCGAATGGAGTCGGCGCCAAGCTGCGGCCCGACGGTGCGCTCCTCCACCACCGTCAGCGCGACCGGCAGCTTGCCCGAACGTAGCGCGATGGCGAGCTGGTTGGCGCTTTCGACCGTGAAATTGCCGCTGATCTGCGCGGAGCCGCCCAGAATGGGTTCATTGATGTTCGGCGCGGACAGAACCTTGCCGTCGAGGATGATGGCGAAGGGCCGATTGACGTTCTGCGATGTCACCTGCCCGAATTTACGGCCGCCCGATCCATTGAAGCGGATGTTTACGATCGCCTGATTGTTCTGGTCATAGCCCTGCGTCGCGTCGGTCAAATCCTCGCCCGACACCATCACCTGCCGCTTGACCGCGATCACCGGCACGCGGGATGGATTATCCGGATAGGGCAGGACTTCGCTGCCTACGGGCGCGCGGCCCTGCGCCACTTCGGCGGGATTGGCGGTGACGTCGACCAGCTTGAATTCAAGCTTCGCGGTCTGGCCCAGAAGATCCTTCAGCGCCTTGGGGTTCTGAAGGCCCGGGACCTGCACGACGATACGGTTGTCGCCCTGCTGCTGGATGGTTGGTTCGCGGGTGCCCATTTCGTCGATGCGCTTGCGGATGACCTCGGTCGCGACTTCCATCGCGCTCTTGACCGCATTGTTGATACCCGCATCGGTGGGCGTGATGACGATGGTGGAGCTGTTCACCACCTCGACATTGAAGTCGCGCTGGCCAGTAAGCCCCGCGCCCTGCGTCAGCGGCCGGATGCGCTCGACGGCGGCATCGACCTGCGCGGGGTCGCGGACCATGAAGCTGAGCTTCCCGTCGCGGCTCGAAATGTCGCCGACCGCGATGCGCGGATCGCCCCGGCGCAGTTCGGTGCGGACCTGCTCCTCCATATTGGTGAGTCGCTGTTTCGCGACATCTTGGGTGGAGGCTTCCAGCAGCAGGTGGCTGCCGCCGGAAAGGTCGAGGCCCAGATTCACGCGAGTCTGCATGAATCGGGGCAGCTTTTCGACGGCCTGTTCCGGAAGGAAGCTGGGCACGGCGCACAGGATGCCGATGACCAGCGGCAGCAGGATCGCGGCGACCGCCCAGCGCGAGAAGTTCAGCATCGCGGGTTCAGTCGTTCGCGGGCTTGGCGGTCATGGGATCGACGACATCGGACAGGGTGCCCTTGACGGCCTTCACCTTCATGCCCGGCGCGAGTTCGACATCGACATAGATGTCGTCGACCCGGACGACCTTGCCGACAAGGCCGCCGCCGGTGACGACCTGATCACCCTTCTTCACCGCCTCGATCTTGGTCTTGTGATCCTTCATCCGCTTTTGCTGCGGGCGGATCAGCAGGAACCAGAAGACCACGAAGATCAGGACCAGCGGCAACATCTGCACCAGCATGGAAGCGCCGGAAGCTTGCCCGCCGGCGGTCTGGGCAAAGGCTGGAGTTATGAGCATGGGTGGGACTTTCGCCTTGTTCTCTTGTCCAATCGCGGGCGCGCGGCACCCACGGATCAAGGGCGGGCGGCTAACACAGCGGGACCGGCGAGGCAATATGATTAGGGAATGGGGCAGAACGCAAAAAGCGGTGATCGAAGCCCTTGCATGTTAAACGACATGCATCTATGTGCCGCGGCTCCGGTCGGGACGTAGCGCAGCCTGGTAGCGCATCACACTGGGGGTGTGGGGGTCGGAGGTTCGAATCCTCTCGTCCCGACCAAAAATACCAGCTTTATAAGTACTTAACGGACAGCGAAAGTTGCCCGTTTCCATTTGCGCTTTACCCATAAGCAGACCGTAAGTTGTAGGGGCGAATCCCGGCACCCCACGTTGCTGAGGCAGCTACGGGCGGGCACTGCACTGCTGGCGACGGTCACCGTCACCGAGAGCCGGTCAGAGGTCGGGTCGGGGTACAGGTCAAATCGTCGGGTCTCAGGCCCCATCGGCTGCTTCTTAACGCGGGCGCGAATTTGTCGATTGCGCCGATTTCCACAGATCGGTCGGCTTCGGTGCATTGCGAACATTGAATGAACGAAACGACCGCCTATCTCATCTCGGAGGGGAGAAGCAGTGCTTCAAGGGGAAATGATCCTTCGGATATGGGATGTAGACACGGTGCCTGCGCCATGCTCCATCACCAATTTCACGACCACGCTGCCGGAAGGCTGGCGATGATCGATTCCGGGCGCACGGCCCAATGGCGACCTAGCAGCTTCATACGGCACGGCATGAACCGATCCGTGCTGGACTATCTATTCATCACCAACGCCGACCAAGACCATATGGCCGACCTCAAGGGCTTGGAAAACGAGGGGATTCTCGTCGATACCCTGACCTCCGTCGTTAGACATTGCGCTAAGGGGAAACAGGGGAGCTTAAGAGACCATGACGGAAAGAAAATCTCTGACCGTCCATTACCGCCGGATGGACGATCCAGTCGGGGCTCTAAATGGCGCAACGCTTGAAGCAGCAGTGCGGAGTGCCCTGCTTCACCGGATAGATGACGGCGCACTTTCAGAACACTGGAACCGGCGAGCTTGGATTGTCCCGCCCGACAATACCGACACGATGCTTCTGAATATTTTCCACGACGAAGGCGTGATCTTCTTCGGAGACCTTACCGTTTACACGCGGGGTTTCATGCAAGCGCTACTCCACAACGAACAAGACGTCGCAATGCTCCCCGTGGAGCAGCAGCCACCCCCGGCTGGCCGGGAATACATCCATTCGATGATGTATTGGATGGCGATCGGGAATCATGTCGTCACGATCCAAAGCCGTTCGCTGGCGACGAAGCACCTAGAGCAATATCTGACTTGGCTCCTAGCCGAACGCACGCAACAGATGCGCGATAATGGCCACGTCCTATTGACCGCGAAATTCGACAGCTGAAATCGCATCGGCTTCAACAGGACCGAGCGGGAGGCAAATGCAAGCGCCCGAGCAACCTAGCACGTCGTCTAGTAATAACATTGTTGTAACGCCCTGTCCGATCCACTATATCACGGACCTGACATGGAGTGATGACGATGCAAGCGGCAATCAGACGTATGGGAAACTCGGCGGGTATTCTCCTGCCCAAGCCGGTGCTGGCTCACCTGCAGGTTCAGGCAGGCGACGTGCTCGACCTCGATCTAGAGAACGGTCGGGTCGTTTTGTCCGCTCTGAAACCGCATCCCCGTGCCGGATGGGCGGAGGCCGCGAAGGAACTGGCCGAAGCCGGCGACGATGAAGCTGTATGGCCCTATTTCGCCAATACCGACGACGCCACGCTCGAATGGTGAAGGCTCACAAACGGCCGACACGTGGCGAAATCTGGCTCGTCGCGCTCGATCCCACGGTAGGCAGCGAAATCCAGAAAACGCGCCCTTGCGTGATCGTGTCTCCACCCGAGATCAACGATCATCTGCGCGTGTTTCTGGTAGCGCCGCTCACCAGCGGTAGCAGGCCCGCGCCGTTCAGGATCGCGACTCAGGTGGGTGGCAAGGACGGCTTGATGCTGCTCGAACAGATTCGGAGCGTCGATGGCAACCGGCTGGTGAAGAAGATCGGCCAGCTCGATCGCCTGACGCTGCAAGCCGCGCTGGGTGTGCTTCGCGCCCTGTTCGCCGACTGAAGACAGAGGTCTTTCCATGAGCCGCCGCCGCAGTACACGGAAATACACCCCGTATTGCGAGCTTTCGCCACGCCGCCGCCGGGATGCGTTCATCCGCCTGCGCGGCAGGGTACTGGCCGATACGCCGACCTTTGGAGGCAAGTTCACCAGCCATCAGATCCTTGATGAGCCGGGGGCGGCCCGTGCTGTTCAATCAGTGGTTCGATTTCCTGTTCCTGGGCATGGACGGACGCACGATCTGGAACGCGGAAATCATCACCGCTCGAAGACATTTTTGGGACAAGGTGGAAACTCTTGCCTGGAATCGCGCCACGGCACTGATGAGCGAGGAGGAGCAGGCGGCTGAATTCAAGCTGGAATTCGAACCTGTCGGCCATCGCCGCCTGACAATGTATCGTCTCAAACCGCGTGAAAGACGAATTTACGAAGCTTTTGGCGGACTGACTTTCGAGGAGTACAAGGAGCAGGTGGAGGCCGATATCATCCGCGATGAACCGCCGCCGGTGCATGAAAGCTTCCGAACCGACCGGGAATACCGTTACGGGATCGGCCTCTATATCGTTGTGAATGCCGAAGAGATCGATCGCGAGGTTGTCGAGACCGCAATCGCGCGGTTTCAGGATCAGGGCGAGATTGACTGGATAGCACCCGAACCCGTCTCATGCGAGCGGCTTCCCCGTGATACGGAAGACGCCACTCTGGCTGCGCTGCGATCTGACAGCGCCGGAAAGTGATGACTATTCGCCATGACCAAATGGCTGAGTATTCTCATGCCGCACGCAACCATCCCCAATCATCGTGCCGGATTTCCTCCAGACGAACCCGAAGACTGCCATCTGGCGCCTTGTACAAAGTTCTATAAGATAACACGAAGGCCGACCAAGTAAAACCGCCGTTTCTTGCTCAGCGCCGGGAACGGTGTTTTTGTTTCAGCAATCACATAGCAAGCGCGGTGCGAGTTTTCGAAGAAGCAGGAGCGACAGAGTGGGCGATGCGGCTTTCGACTGGTTTGTCGCCAATTTCGAGAACCTCATCAGGTATCCGCTTGGTGTCTTTTTCATGGTTTCATCCGGGATCGCTATCGGTTGGTTCGTGAAAGGAAAGACCGTCCAATCGGAAGTGGCAGCTTCAAAGATGGCTGCGGACGCAGCGCAACATAAAGTTGACGCGGCTGCCATTCGCGCTGACGCCCAGAATGCCAAGCATCCCATGCTGCCGCAATTCTTCCGGAACCACAAGTTCGGCCTTCGCTGCCAAGCACACCCATATCTCAAGCGCTCCCGCACAGCTATTACTCCGAATCCTCTGTTCGAACCAATCGCGACTTTCTCGATCTGCGTCAGATTGCGAGAGAGGATGCCCGCCCCCGCTTCTGGCGCACGTCTTCGGCGCTATTGGATGTGGTAGCATTGGGAAAGGTCGCGTCGCGCTTCGTCAAATCTTGAACGAAACCGAACTCGCGGGTTTCCCAGTCATATCCGCCGCCGAGGAAACCGGGCACCTCAATGTCCATCTCGTCGTGAAACCGGGTTTAAAAGCGTGTTTCATTGGCATTAGAGTGGGTTTTGACTTGGACAGCCCATGCCGATCTTGACGACGTCGGTAAAGGCGGCGTCGGCGTTCCTTCCCGAAAAAATGAAGACGTCCCGCGATCCTGCCGGCAGTCGATACCATGCCGCGCCACAGCGCATTGCCTGCCCCACCAAAGCGATCAATGACCGCATTTGGATAACGCCCAGACATTACCTCAGTCAGAAGCTCAGGCGTGACGGCTTTCGCCTCGATAGGAAAGGTGAAGGGATGGTCGATCATGGACGCTCTTCTCGGTGGGCAAGGGCCGTTGCACCCCAGACCAACGGCAACTGGCGAATTGAGGTGATCGAACTGGCGAAAATGGGGATGCTGGCGCCTGGCTCGATTGTGAAAGGCGGAAGCATAGACAACAGCTCTTCCATTGCGATTACGAGTTCGCGGCGGGCGAGATGCATGCCGATGCAACGGTGCATGCCGCTGCCGAAGGCGAGATGGCTCGGCCTTCGGTCGAGGCGCACTTCATTGGGTGCATCCCAAGCTTCGGGATCGCGCGCAGCCAGCATTGTGGAAAGCGCAACCTTGTCGCCCGCCCGCATAAAGACGCCGTGAAAATCGGTGTCCCGCGTCACCGTGCGATAAACAGTGATCGCCGAATAGGCGCGCAAAAGCTCCTCGACCGCCAGCGGGATCCGGGACGGATCGGCGCGCAGTGTCGCCTGATGGTTCGCATGGGTCGCAAGATGATGATATTGCAACCCTAAATTGGTCGCCACAGTATCGAGGCCCCCGAGGAACATATTGAAATAATATCCGAAAATCATGTCGTCGGTCCACGGAGCGCCGTTGAACCGATAAGCAAAGACATGGCTGATGAGATCATCGCGCGGGGCTCGCCGGCGCTCCGCCAGCTTCTGCATCAGATAGTCCTTCACCGCACTGGTCGCGTCGTTCCGTACGGCCATCTCGGGGCTCTGCAAGGATGCGCCCCAGCCGGTGAACAAATCAAAATCATCCGCAGGCAGTCCGAAAAGCTCGAGAAAAATCGTGACAGGAAAAGGGACGGCGAATTCAGCGACGAAGTCGCACCGTCCATTGTCGGCAAATCGCTGTATCAAGGTGCGTGCGCGTTCCCGGACTCGCTCGTTGAGCGCAAACATCTTCTGGGGCGTAAACTCGGCGTTGAGCGAACGGCGCGCCTCGTCATGGATCGCCCCGTCCAACTCAGATGGCACCAACTGCCAGCTCTCACCCATCAGCGATGCAAAACCTGTCAGGTCGTTGCTACTGAACAGGTCGTCGGCGTTGAACGCTTCTTTCAGATATTCAGCCTTACGAATGACCCATCCACCGCTTCCATCGACCCAGATATTCGCGCACCAGTAAATAGGAGGTTTGCCATGCTCCTCTGGAATTCGCGTCTCGAAGATATTGTCATAATGAATGGCGCGGTCGGCCACCGGGCAGTCAAATATCAGTTCGGGCGGCACGTGCTCGGTCGGACGTTTCATCTGCAGTCTCCTCTCCGCTCTTTTTTCGCCATCCCCCGCTATCGACCGACCGCGTTCGCGATCAGGCAGCGCGATCGAGCATTACCACCTGCGCTGTCGGCCGGATGGTCGCGGTAGCGCCCAGAGTTCTGAAGAAAATTGCGCCACGCGCTCGGCCGCGCGTGTCCAGCCAATTGGGATGGCCGGGGTCAGATGCTGAGATCCAGAAAGTTGCTCCATCTCCTGACAGAAGGGCCGTGGCACCATTATAATTGGCGCCGGGTATGATCTCGAGCCAATGCGTCAACGTCTGGATCATCCAGTAGGTGCAGGGTGGTATGGCGACGTCGACACGCAGCGCCTCGCCGGGCTGCAAATCGAAATAACCGCTGAAATATCGCGTGTCCGGATCGCCCTGGACTTTGTCATTCAGGGTATCCGGCAGGGGAATGATGCAATTAGGTGTTGTTGCCAGCAGTTCGGACCAGCGCAGGAATTCCTCAAAGATCGGACCCATTTGGGCTTGTGCGGGCATAAGGCGAGCGGCCAGGTCCGGCCTTGGCTCCACGGGTGTGGCATCGAGCCGTTCAAGACTAATGGCGGCAGGGGCGTCGCCGCGCCGCAGCGTCAGTTCGCGGGTTATCAGGACGCGGCTATTTGCCGACGATAGCAGACTGCTGTCCGCGTCAGGGCCAATCGTCAGCGAAAATCGGCCGTTTGCGTCGCTATTTCGGCCGTCGACCGAACTATAGGCTTGCAGCGTCAATCCAAAACCAGGCTTAGGTGAATAGAGGCCGACTCCGAACCGGATCGCACCGTTGAGCGAGCCCCCTATCCGGTAACGGGCTCCCGGCATAATGACGGCCTGGCCCATCCTGTAATCGGGGTTGGCGCCGCCCTTAAGATGCTCTGCATAATAGAGGCCACCCTTTAGATGGCGCTCCGGGGAGAGTGCGTCGTCCAGTGCCGATGCCAGGCACCTTCCGACATAGGCAAGCCCCTCCTGCGCAGTCTCTTCATCAGGAGCAGCAGCGACGACCGCCTGCTCTGCTGAAGCAACGGCATTCCGCAAATCGAGCCACGCTCTTCTTGCGGCGTCAAGGCTCATGCGGACAGCCTCGCGAGGGCTTTTGATTCGGAGGGGATGTCAAAGGCGGTGATATAGTCCGCATATTCTTCGGCGATCTCGTCCGCATCCAGGCCATAATCCGCAAGCATATAGTCGTTGGCGCCGCGTTTGTTCTTCGGATTGCGGCGCACCCATCCCCGGATATCGTGCGCTACTGCGGGAGCCATCTCCAGGTTGAGGTCCCGATACACCCCGGCCATCATCTCGGCGGGTTGTTCCAAAGAATAGTAATAATCGACGTGGATCGCTCGTCCGGCATGCGCCGACGCAGCGAAGGCCATCAGGCCATCGAGATGCCTGCGAACGAACGCGCGCATCTGGCGGCCCACCAATAAGGCGTCACGATCTTCGCTGCGCGGCGCACGAAAGCTGTGTGTGAGACGGCAGAGTGATGCAAGCGTCTGCCGCGGATCGCGATGGGTGACAATGAAGCGAGCATCGGGATGGATCGCCATGATCACATCCATTGCAACGAGGTGATTGGGATATTTCAGCGCCCAGCGTTTAGGCGCGGCACCCCATTGCAACAATTGCAGCTGTTGCCGATGATTGCGGTAGGTCTGTTCAAGATTCAGTTCCGATGTAAGATAATCGAAATAATCTGGCACGTTCAGATAGTTATGATAACCCGCCGCACCGAATGTCTGTGTCAGCAAGGGGTGGCATTCTTCCGGGCCGTCGGCGTCGCTTAGATGAATCGCATTGTACTCGGGGTTGAGTTTGACCCGCTGAGCGATTTCGCGCCGGGTTGCCTCAAACCGCTTGTGCGCTGATGTCGGATCGACTGCGGGAGGTGGGCATATCCTGCTTGCCTCCCAAGCCCTGATCTGCCGAAATGCCGGGTCGATATTGAACAGATTTTGGAAATAAGTTGTGCCCGAGCGGGGCAGGCCGGTCATGAAAATGGGTTCGACGATTGATTGTTCGGCAATTTCAGGATGTCGATCGAGCCATCGACGCGACTCCAGGCGATTGACAATCGCGTCGACGAGTTCGGCATGTGTAATCGCATAACCCTGTGGAGAGAGCCGCGCTGTGGCATTTACAGACTTCACGAGCCTGTCGAGGTTGGGCTTGAATAGGGCTTTATCCGGATCTGTCATGCCAACGATGGCCTCGGCGTCAGCCTGAATAGCGTCGCTGTTCAGAAGGAGATCGCGCCTTGATTCACGCGCGGGTTCATTGGCGGTGTCGAGCATACATCCCTCTCCATCGCTGCCTCCACTCTTTGGGTCAGCTACCGATCCCTATGCGGATCAATCAATCGCTAGCGAAGCAGGCGCTCGCCCATTATCCGCAGGGCTTTTCTACTTATACAGGCGTGTATCATGACTAACTAGGAACGCAAGAGGGTAGGTCGCCGGGTGAAAGACTGCACCCAGTGCGAGCGGCTTGTCATCGAGCCAGATATATTCGCGTGTTGGGGTGCCTCATAATCCTACAGCATTGCGCGCAATTGCATCAGGTCATGCTGGAACTGATTCCGCTCACGCATCTGCGCCTCTCCATCGAGACGAAGCAGAAAGCTGGGATGCACAGTCAGCCATAGACTGCTTCCATCGGGCAAGGGGTGCAGCCTGCCGCGCTCCTTGGCGACGCTCGGTGTCCGTCCCAGCAAGGCCCGCCCCGCGCTCGCGCCCAGCGCCAATATAATATCCGGCTTTACGAGCCGACGTTCGGCATCCAGCCACCAGCGGCAGTGATCGATTTCGCCGGCGGTCGGATTCTGATGGATGCGTCGCTTGCCGCGCTGCTCGAACTTGAAATGCTTCACCGCGTTGGTGACGCGGATCAGTGATCGGTCGAATCCTGCCCGGTTTAGATGTTCGTCGAGCAGTTGTCCCGCTGGCCCGACAAACGGCCGCCCCTCTCGTTCCTCCTGATCCCCCGGCTGTTCGCCGACGATCAACAATCGCGCCCGCTCTGGCCCTTCACCGGGAACGGAGCGAGTTCCATTGCATCCGATGGGGCAGCGCCGACACAAGGATATGTCCTGCGCGATCTCTTCCAGTCTTGCCGGGAGTGCTTCGGGAAAGGTGTCGACGCCCTGTGCTACCATATCGGCTTCGCGTGCCTGCGCCCCCGCGATCAGTTCGGGAATCAGTCGCGCCTCGGGCAGATTTTTCCAGTAGCGGCGCGGCATTTCCTTTACCATCATGGCGACTTTCAACCGCGCAGGGTTGAAGATAGAGCCATAGTAGCGCCGCCAGAGATCCTCGGCGGCATCCTCGGCAGGCGCATCATTTCGGTTTGCGCCGGATGTTTCCGTCAGCACCTTCCCATCCCAATGCACGCACGAACCCGGAGTCAGAATCGACCAGCGCTGGCTGGCAAAGCGGTTGAGGAAGAAATCCGCATTCGCGCGCAGGATATGATGGTCCGGCTCGAACCAAGCGACATAGCGTTCTGTACCGTCTGATTCCTTGATAGCGCGAAACCGGACGAAGGCCCGCATCTTATGAATGTCACGGCGGACATGCCCTGCCATGACGGTCAGACGATGGACATCCCTGTCCGCCACCTTCTCCATCAGATGGGGATCATCCTGAAGCCGCCAGAGCAGCGTGTAGAGCAACGCGAAACGTGCCGGTTCCTTGTGCAGCATGGCGCTACGCGCCAGCCGCAGAAAGGCCTTGTTCGCTCTCACCGAACGCTGTGAAGAAAGTATTGGAGCGAGATCCCGCCCAGGCCCACCGAACAGGTCGCGCTCGCCTCGCCCGTCCGCTGACCAGACGATGCACTCAGGCGGGATATAGGCCGCTGCCATTGTCCTTGCCTGCTCGCGCCATCCATCGAAGTCGTCGGTACGGTCTATCGTCAGATGATGAAGATCGCCGGCTCCGGCGGGCGCGATGCTCATCCGAACAACTCCATCTGGCGGGGCGGTGCCGTCCGGGCGCGCAGGTCAAGTCTGTCAATCAACAGCGTCGGACGCCAATCAGCCGCGACAATGAAGGGACGTATCTTCGATATGGATCGCGTCAGCCGGGCGAGGTCGTCCAGCCGCAGATTGTGATGGCGCCGTGCTTGCATGACCGCCGCCACTGCGCGCGTACCCAGACCCGGCACCCGCAGCAGCATCTCACGCGGCGCACGATTTATATCGACTGGAAATCGCTCGCGATGCCCCAGCGCCCAGGCCAGTTTCGGATCGATGTCCAGGGGCAGCATTCCGTCCGCATCGGTGGCCTGCTGCACCTCATTCGCGGTAAAACCGTAGAAGCGCACCAGCCAGTCCGACTGATATAATCGATGCTCGCGGATCAGCGGGGGACGCTTGAGCGGCAGAACGGCACTCGCATCGGGAATCGGACTGAACGCCGAATAATAGACACGGCGCAGATGAAACCGGTTGTAGAGGTGGCTGGCCCGTCCGATGATCTGGCTGTCGTTCGCCTCGTCCGCGCCGACGATCATCTGCGTGGACTGACCCGCCGGTGCAAAGCGGGGAGCATGGCGAAAGCGCTTGCGCGCATCCCTGGCTTCCGCGATGGCATCGCCGATCCGCGCTATGACTCCCTCAATCTGCTTGCCGTCCTTGTCGGGCGCGAGCTTCGCCAATCCCGTCTCGGTCGGCAGTTCGACGTTGATCGATACGCGGTCTGCCCATAACCCGGCACGCTCAACCAGTTCCGGATCGGCCTCGGGGATCGTCTTGAGGTGAAGGTAACCCCGAAAGCCATGATCCTCCCGCAAGGAGCGGGCGACCTCGATCATCTGCTCCATCGTGTGACTGGAGGATTTGACGATGCCGGAGGACAGGAAAAGCCCTTCGATATAGTTGCGGCGGTAGAAGTTCAGCGTCAGGTCCACGACTTCTTTCGAGGTGAAGCGCGCGCGGCGCACGTTCGAGCTCTTGCGGTTCACGCAATAGTGGCAGTCGAAGATGCAGTGGTTGGTCAGCAGGATCTTGAGCAGCGAGATGCACCGCCCGTCCGGCGCATAGGCGTGACAAATTCCCATGCCCTGCGTGGAGCCCAGCCCCTTTCCGTCGCGGCTGTGCCGTTTCGCCGTGCCGGATGAGGCACAGGAGGCATCATATTTCGCGGCATCCGCCAGAATCTCCAGGCGCTCGCTCAAACTCAAACTGGACATATGTTCTGTATATGTTCCATCCCGGTAATGAGCAACCGAGCGCTGCACCTTTTCCCTCTGGCGAGGCCTAAACCTGACTCGCACAGACTGCGATCGCCGGTAATGTACTGGGCGAACGCCTTTTGCTGCAAAGCGATCCTGATCTGCGGCTTCATCCCGGAACAGCCGAAACCATCGGCCTTGCGCTTCACGAACTGACGACGAATGCCGTCAAATACGGCGCCTTGTCCAGTAGTTCAGGACGCGTGTTTGTAAGCTGGTCCATCCGGGACGGCGATGGTTCCCCTCATTGTGCATCAAAAGGGGGCCCGCCGGTCAAGGAACCGGAACGCAAGGGCTTCGGTTCCCTCATCATTGAACGCAATCCGCGCATCGTATCCGGCGCAAGGGTGAACTGCCACTACTTGCCCACAGGGGTCGTCTGGCACTTTGAGGCGCCCGCGCGCAGCGTTCTGGCTGGCTAGCCGGAGCGGTTCAGGAAAGGGAAACGGTTTTTGGCCACATTTCGGCGGTATCGTCGGCGGTCGCCGCGAGCAGATCGTTGTCCGCCAATAGGCCAGGAGTGCCACGGCTGCCGCTCGACGAGCCGGCAGCTGTGCCAGACAGGAACCTATGCCGAAATGATATGTTCTATGTAGTAGAAGAAGCGGAACCCCCGGGTGATCGCCGATGATCATCGCGACCGGGGTTCTGGGCAGATCGATAATATATAGGGGAGAGCCAAGATGGCTGAATCCGAAGTTTCGCCCAGCCGGACGAATTCACTTCATCATCATGCGCCGGGATCGGGGCAATCGTCACCTGAAACCACTCTCGGTATTGGTGGGGAGCTTCACCAGAATGTTCCCGCCGGCGCCGACCATGAAGGCGGTATTTCGCACCTGACCGATAATTTCGGCCATCGCGTCGCCGACAACCAGAACAGCCTTCGCGCCGGCGAGCGCGGCCCGACGCTGCTGGAAGATTTCGTCCTCCGCGAGAAGATTTTCCACTTCGACCATGAGCGCATTCCCGAACGCATCGTTCATGCGCGCGGATCGGGCGCGCATGGCGTGTTCGAATGCACGAAGGGGATCCCCGATCTGACGAAGGCGTCGATCTTCCAGAAGAAGGGCGATAGCTGCCCGGTCTTCGTCCGCTTTTCGACCGTGGCGGGCGGCGCGGGATCGATCGACACACCGCGCGACGTGCGGGGCTTCGCGGTCAAGCTATATACCGATACGGGCAATTGGGATCTGGTCGGCAACAACATCCCGGTCTTCTTCATCCAGGATGCCATCAAGTTCCCCGATCTGGTCCATAGCGTGAAGATGGAGGCCGATCGCGGCTATCCGCAGGCCGCCTCGGCACATGATACCTTCTGGGATTTCATCGGCCTGATGCCCGAATCGATGCACATGATCATGTGGGCGATGTCGGACCGAGCGATCCCCCGCTCGCTCAGGATGATCGAGGGCTTCGGTGTTCACACCTTCCGCCTGGTCAATGCGAAGGGCGAAGGCCATTTCGTCAAGTTTCACTGGAAGCCGGTGCTCGGCATCGAATCCACCACATGGGACGAGGCGGTGAAGATCGCCGGGGCCGACCCCGATTTCCACCGCCGCGACCTGTTCGAAGCCATCGAGGCCGGCGACTACCCGCAATGGGATCTGGGCGTGCAGGTCTTCGACGAGGCATGGGCGGCAAAGCAGCCTTATGACGTGCTCGACGCGACCAAGCTTATCCCGGAAGAAGAGATTCCGGTCGAGATCATCGGCCGCATGACGCTCAACCGCAACGTCGACAATTTCTTCGCCGAGACCGAGCAGGCCGCCTTCCTGCCGACCAACATCATTCCCGGCATCGACTTCACCAACGATCCGCTGCTGCAAGGGCGTCTCTTCTCTTATCTCGACACGCAGAAGTCGCGGCTCGGCACCACCAACTTCCATCAGATCCCGATCAACGCGCCCAAATGCCCGTTTCACAATTTCCAGCGCGACGGGATGATGCAGACGCTGGTGCCCACCGGCCGCGCCAACTACGAACCCAACAGCCTGGCCGAAGCGGGCGAGGATGCGGGGCCGCGCGCCTGCCCGGAAACCGGCTTCACCACCTTCACCGTCAATGATGAGCGCAATGATCAGGCGCAGAAATTGCGTATTCGCGCGGAACTATTCGCGGATCACTATAGCCAGGCGCGGCTGTTCTACCGCTCCCAGACAGAGAATGAGCAGGCGCATATCGCCTCGGCGCTGGTGTTTGAACTGTCGAAGGTGCAGCTTGATCACGTCCGCGCGCGCGTCATCTCCAGATTGCGGAACATCGACGAGGATTTGGGGAAGCGGGTGGCCGACGGGCTGGCCATCGACCTGCCCGAGAAAGCGAAGGCGGCTAAAGCGCCCGTCGATATGCCTCCCTCCGACGCGCTCTCCATCCAGAAACGGGCGAAAGACACGCTCCAAGGCCGCAAGGTCGGCATTCTCTTTGCGGAAGGGTCGGACAAGGCCACCATCGACACGCTCAAGGGCGATATCGAGAAGGCAGGCGGCACCGCCTTCCTGGTTGCACCGAAGGTCGGCGGCATCAAGGTCAAAGGCGGCATCCTGAAGGCCGATGGGCAGCTTGCCGGCTCGCCTTCCGTGCTGTTCGACGCGGTTGCCGCCATCCTGACGCCTGACGCCGCCGAAAAGCTGACCAAGGACGGAGCGGCGGTCCAGTGGTTCATGGACGCCTTCGGCCATTGCAAGACCATAGCCCATTGCAAGGGCACGCAGATCCTGCTCGACAAGGCCAATGTCGAGCCGGACGACGGCGTGGTTCCGGTTGAGAACTTCATGAAGGTTGGCGTCAAGCGCCACTGGGCGCGCGAGCCCAAGGTGCGCGATCTCGCCTGAAAGGAAGGCCGGCCGAAATCGAGAGTGAGATGGCGAAGTGCCGCGGGTTTGCGGGTGGCTTCTCTCCCCCCTCCTATTTTTCCTATTTTCCGGCCGCGCGCGGTTTTTCGCTGTCCTACAGGGAACCATATGGGATAAATGATTCGCCTTTCCGGGGACATGGGGACAGGCGGACATGGACATTGGGGCACTGATCGACGAGCTGATCGAGCGCGAAGGTGGATACAGCCATCATCCGGCCGATCGCGGCGGGCCGACCAACTGGGGCATCACGCAAGGCGTGGCGCGGGAGAACGGCTATGCGGGCGACATGCGGACAATGCCGCGCGCAGTCGCGGAAAGCATCTACCGGCGGCTTTACTGGGAACGGCCGGGCTACGCCTTCGCCGCGGAGATCGCGCCGGACGTGGCGGCGGAGCTGTTCGATACCGCGGTCAACATGGGGCCGGCGGTGGCGACGGGATTCCTGCAACGGGCGCTCAATGCGCTGAACCGGAACCAGAAGGATTATCCCGACCTGACCGTCGACCGGCGGATCGGCGCGAAGACGCTCGCGGCGCTGGGCGCCTTCATGGCCCTGCGCGGGCGCGGGGGCGAGCGCGTGCTGCTGAAGGCCGTCGAGGCGTTGCAGGGCGAGCGCTATATCGCGCTGGCGGAAAGCAGGCCCGCGAACGAAGCCTTTCTCTACGGATGGCTGGCGAACCGGATCGGTTAAGGAGAGGATGCCATGAGCAGGCAGGAACAGGCGATGGACGCAGACGACGCCTGGGTCAGGCGGGCGCGTCCGGCCTTTCTCTACGTGATGTACGGGCTGTTGCTGTGGTCGGTGCCGATGGGGCTGATCGCGGGCATTCGCCCGCGGATGGCGGCGGCCATCGTCGAGGGGATGCGCGCCTATCTGGAGGCGCTGCCCGAGCCGCTTTATGCGCTCTTCGGCACGGGCTATCTGGGCTATACCGCCGCGCGGGCGTGGGGGAAGGCGAAGGGGCTGGAGCGGTAGGCGGGTGGATGGCGGGAGCAGCCCGGCCATGCCTTCCCATTGATTCTCGGCAAGCCAGGCCGAGCCGAACGGGCGGCGGGCGTGGTCTTTGCGCAAAGGGTCATGTCATTTGCAAATTCGCGGCCGTGCGACGGCCGGGTTCGGGCAGGAGCGAACGTTCGATATCCCTCATGCCAGCGGAAGCTCTCATTAGGCTGGGTCGCGCCCTGCGGAAAACGGCGAACGCCGAAGGTGACGCGCGGCGCATTTGGGCTATAGGCGGGGCATGATCTCTTCTCCCCTCTGGTTGCCCGCCACGTTGATCGCGGGTGGGATGCAGGCGTGGCGCACGGCCGTGCAACGCCGCGTGGGCAAGAGCCTGTCGATCAACGGCGCGGGGCTGGTCCGCTATCTTTACGGCCTGCCCTTCGCGCTGCTGATGCTGGCGGCTTACCGCCTGGCGTTTCCGGCGCCCCTCCCCTCGGTCGGCAAGCTGTTCCTGCTCCTGTGCCTGGCGGGCGGGCTGGCGCAGATCATCGCCACCAACCTGTTGCTGATGGCCTTCCACCACCGCAATTTCGTGGTCGGGACAGCCTATTCGAAAACGGAGGCGGTGCAGGGAGCCATCCTCTCCTTCCTGCTGATGGGCGAAAGGCTGAGCGCGCTCACCCTGGGCGGGATCGGATGCGGGGTGGCGGGCATCATGCTGCTGTCCACGGGCGGACGGCGGATGGGGCCGCTGGATTTCCTGAAGGCGCTGGGCCAGCCGGCCGCGCTCTACGGCATGGGTTCGGGCTTCTTCTTCGCCCTGACGGCCATCGGCATCCGCCGCGCCGCGCAGGAGGCGGGCGGGAGCAGCCCGATCCATGCCGCGCTTCTCGTGCTGGCGACGACCGTGGCTCTTCAGACCGTGATGCAGGGCGGCTATCTGCTGCTGCGCGAACCGGGCGAGATGCGGCGGGTGCTGGCGAGCTGGCGGGTTTCGGGGCAGGTCGGGTTCCTGTCGGCGGCGGGATCGGCCTGCTGGTTCACCGGCTTTGCCACCGCGCCGGTCGCGCTGGTCCGGATCGTCGGGCAGGTCGAAGTCGCCTTCACGCTCGCCTTCGGCCATTTCTACCTGGGCGAGCGCATGAAGCGGAGCGAGGTGACGGCGCTGCTGCTGGTGGCGCTGGGCGTCGTCCTGGCGCTGGCGGGCGCGCTATGATCGATCGGGACAGGCGATCCTGTCCACGGTCATGCGATCGAATTTTTTCCCACCGAGGCGCGGGAAGCGCCCTTTCGGCGCGCTCTTGTTCTTCGCGTCGCCGCGTGAATCGGCCGGATCGGGATTGAATCGGCCCCCGCGCGCCGGGGGCATGGGCGCGCGCCCCTTGCCGCGCCGCCAAATCGCGCTATGTCGCTGATCTGGCAAAGGTTCGGAGAGCGCATGGATCGCCTGTTCAGGAAAATCGCCGGAGGGCTGGGCCTCGCGCTGCTGTTCCTGCTCATCGCCCTGTGCCTGGCGATCACCATCGTTCCGCCCTTCCTCGACCGCATTTATTATGAGGGGCCGGCCAGCCGCCATTTCGACGGCGCGCATTTCTTCAATCCCGATGGGGAGGACGATGCCGCGCCGCGCGGCCGCAACCTGCACATTGCCATCGCCCGCTATCTGATGGGGCGCGACGAGCAACCCGTCTGGCCCGACGCCATCGCGGTGACGCCGACGCGCCCCGCCCCCTTCGCCGCGCCGCGCGGCATGGTGGCGACATGGGTGGGCCATGCGACGGTGCTGGTGCAGGCGGCGGGCCTCAACATCCTGACCGATCCGATCTGGTCGGATCGCGCCGGGCCGTTCAACCTGATCGGTCCCCGGCGCGTGGCGCAGCCGGGCATCCGCTTCGACGACCTGCCGAAGATCGACCTGATCGTCATCAGCCACAATCATTACGACCATCTGGACATTCCCACGCTGAAAAGGCTGTGGGACCGCGACCGGCCCAGGATCGTCACCGGCCTTGGCAACGACGCGATCCTGAAAGCCGCCGGCATACCGTCCACGGCGCTGGACTGGGGCCGTTCGATCAGCGGAGCGGCGCTGGGCGGGCTGGGCGCCGACACGGTGATCCAGTGCGAGAATTACGAGCATTGCCCCGACTATCGCGTCCATGTGACGCGCAATCATCATTGGAGTTCGCGCTGGGCGACGGACCGCAACCGGGCCTTATGGTCCAGCTTCGTGATCGAGACGCGCGCCGGGAACATCTTCTTCGCGGGCGATACCGGCGCGGGCGACATGATGTGGCCGGAGGAAGCCGCCCGGCTGGGTCCGATCCGGCTCGCCATCCTGCCCATCGGCGCCTTCCGCTTCCAGAAGGGACAGATGGAATCGGGCGCGCATATCGGCCCGGAACAGGCGGTCCGGGTCTTCGAGCGGCTCAAGGCCTCGACCGCGATCCCGGTCCACTGGGGCACGTTCCGCCTGTCCTACGAGCAATGGGACACGCCGCCCCGGATGCTGGAGCTATTCCTGCGATGCGAGGGGATAGAGCGCAAACGCTTCGCGCCTCTCAGGATCGACCAGTCGATCCCGGTGCCCGCTTATACGCCCGTCGCGCGGGGCGCGAAACGCTGCGACCGGCGGGCGATCGCGGCGCTGGAATAGCGGTTTGCGGGTTGCGCCTGTCCCTCTTCCCATGGGGAGAGGGCGCGACCCCCTCATCCAACGCCGCCTGGCCTCCCCCACTCAAGGCCGGGGTCGGCAAGGCTGCATATCCTTCTCCCACAAGGGGGAAAGGGAAAGAAGGGGACCTGAATCAGCCGCCCTCGGGGCGATCGGTCCCTAGACCTTCGGGCAGTCGCCGACGCGCTTGCCATTCAGATCGTGCGTGGTCCGCAGGGTGGGCTGGCCGCCCACCGTCTTCGTCATCGTCGTGCCCAGCGTCAGCGTGTCGGCGGTATAATTGCCCTCCAGCGCGATTTCCGAGGTGCCGTTTCCAGCCTTGCAGGACAGGGTGGCGATCAGCCGTCCCTTGCGGAGCAGCTTGTCCTTGTAGGTGCAATCCTTGCCCTCCGTCCCGGCCAGGGCGTTGGCGTCGGGCACGCCTGCCGCGTCGACCGCGATGCAGACCTTGTCCTCCTTCACGTCCTTGAGCGCGGCCTGATATTCGGCGGGCGTCACCGTGGGCGTGTTATAGCCGGTCGTCTTGCGGGTCAGCGCCCATTCGCCCGCCTGCATCAGGATGGGCGCTTCTTCTGCTTCCGTATCCGGGGCGGGGCCGCTGCCGCACCCCGCCAGGCCGAATGTCATCACAAGCGGCAGCGCCGCCAGAACGGTAGAACGCATCATCCTCTCCCCTGTTCTCTTACGGAACGACAAGGAAGCTCAACCCTTCGGGCGCAAAGTGCAAGCGAAAATACGCCTTCCGCCGTCGCCCTGGCGGGCGGAGGCGGGAAAGGCGGACGGCCGGGATCAGGAACAGGTCGCGCCGATCCACTTTCCGGCCGTCCGCGCCTTCATCGCCATGGTCATGCCGCCGGGGCCGCCCGCCATCTTCATGTCCATGTGCATTTCATAGCTTTCGGGCGCGTAGCTGCCCGTCATCACCGCATCCATCGTGCCGTTTTCGCCCTTGCACGACACCTGCCCCTTCACCGTGCCGCCGCGCGCGTCGAAGCCGCCATAGGTGCAGTCATTGTTCTCCTGACCGGAGAACATCCTGCCGCTGGGGTTGGCGGCTTCTTCGGGCGTGAGGCAATATTGGATCGAGGACTGGCTCATCATCTGCTTCATCCGGTCCTTGACCTGCGCCGACGCGCCGGGCGTGTGCGACAGGTCGATGTCCTCCAGCGTGAAGCTGCCTTCCCATTGGCCGGGCTTGAGCTGCACCTTGTCGACCTCGCCCTTGACCTCTTCGCGGCTCATGCCGTCGGTCGCGGCGATGCCGCCCTGTCCTTGCGCCTTCCCGCCCGGCTTCTCGCCGCACGCCCCGAGCATCAGCGCGGCGGAGGCGATGGCGGCCGCGAGGGCGGTCCTGGGGGCTTTGTTCATGGCTGGTCCCTGTTTTGATAGGCGGACGGTTGCGGCCCGTCCTGGGGAAGACCATATCAAGCGGCGATGACAATTCAAATCCGCACATCGCTGGCAGAGCCGGAAACAGGCGAAGGCTTCGTCCCCCACCGTCCCGTGCGCCCGGAAAAGAGCGAGGGCGGCAGGCCCTTCAGGCTCGTTTCCGACTATGAACCGTCGGGCGACCAGCCCGGCGCCATCGCCGAACTGGTGGCCGCCGCGCGGGAAGGGGAGCGCGATCAGGTGCTGCTGGGCGTCACCGGCTCGGGCAAGACCTTCACCATGGCCAAGGTGATCGAGGCGTTGCAGCGCCCCGCGCTGGTGCTCGCGCCCAACAAGATCCTGGCGGCGCAGCTTTACGGGGAGTTCAAGAGCTTCTTCCCGGAGAATGCCGTCGAATATTTCGTCAGCTATTACGACTATTACCAGCCCGAAGCCTATGTGCCGCGATCCGACACCTATATCGAGAAGGAGTCGAGCGTGAACGAGGCGATCGACCGGATGCGCCATTCCGCCACCCGCGCGCTGCTGGAACGGGACGACGTGCTGATCGTGGCGTCGGTGTCGTGCCTTTACGGCATCGGATCGGTCGAAACCTATTCGGCCATGACCTTCGCCATGAAGAAGGGCGGGATAGAGGACCAGCGGGAGATCATCCGCAAGCTCGTCGCGCTGCAATATAAGCGCAACGACGCGGCCTTCGCGCGCGGCAATTTCCGGGTGAAGGGCGACAATCTGGAGATTTTCCCCAGCCACTATGAGGATACGGCCTGGCGCGTCAGCTTCTTCGGCAACGAGATCGAGGAGATCGTCGAGTTCGACCCGCTGACCGGCAAGAAGGTCGCGAGCCTCGATTATGTGAAGGTGTTTCCCAACAGCCACCACGTCACCCCCGGCCCGACGCTGAAACAGGCGATGGAGGCGATCCGGCATGAGCTGGCCGAGCGGCTCAAGGAGCTGACCGCCGAGGGCAAGCTGCTGGAGGCGCAGCGGCTGGAGCAGCGGACGAATTTCGACCTGGAGATGATCGCGGCCACCGGCGCCTGCGCGGGGATCGAGAATTATTCCCGCTTCCTGACCGGCCGCCTGCCGGGCGAGCCGCCGCCGACGCTGTTCGAATATCTGCCCGAAAACGCCCTGCTGTTCGTGGACGAAAGCCACCAGACCGTGCCGCAGATCGGCGCGATGGCGCGCGGCGACCACCGGCGCAAGATCACGCTCGCCGAATATGGCTTCCGCCTGCCGAGCTGCATCGACAACCGCCCCCTGCGCTTCAACGAATGGGACGCGATGCGGCCCCAGACCGTCAGCGTTTCCGCCACGCCCGGCCCGTGGGAGATGAACCAGACCGGCGGCGCGTTCAGCGAACAGGTGATCCGCCCCACCGGACTCATCGACCCGCCGGTCGAGATCAAGCCGGTGGAGGATCAGGTGGACGACCTGATCCACGAGGCGCGGGAAACGGCGAAGAAGGGATATCGCACCCTCGTCACCACGCTGACCAAGCGCATGGCCGAGGACTTGACCGAGTTCATGCACGAGGCGGGGATCAAGGTCCGCTACATGCATTCCGATGTGGAGACGCTGGAGCGCATCGAGCTGATCCGCGACCTGCGGCTGGGCGTCTATGACGTGCTGGTCGGCATCAACCTGCTGCGCGAGGGGCTGGACATTCCCGAATGCGGGCTGGTGGCGATCCTGGACGCGGACAAGGAAGGTTTCCTGCGATCCGAAACGTCGCTGATCCAGACCATCGGCCGCGCGGCGCGCAATGTGGATGGGCGCGTCATCCTCTATGCCGACCGGATCACCGGCTCCATGGAGCGGGCGCTCAACGAAACGTCGCGCCGCCGCGAGAAGCAGCAGGCATACAATATGGAACACGGCATCACGCCGACCACGATCAAGCGCCATATCGGCGACATCATCGCCCATGTCGCGAGCAAGGATCAGGTCACGGTCGATACGGGGATCGAGGATCGCCCGCACCTCGTCGGCCATAATCTGCGCGCCTATATCGAGGATCTGGAAAAGAAGATGCGCGCCGCCGCCGCCGATCTGGAGTTCGAGGAAGCGGGCCGCATCCGCGACGAAATCCGCAAGCTGGAGGCCGAGGAGCTTGGCCTGCCCGCCGACCAGCAGGTCGCCGCGCCAAGGGGCCGCGCGAACGAAGGCAAGCCGGGCACGCGAAAGCTGCGCTACGGCAAGACGCAGCGGAAATTCGGGCGATAGGACTCTGGAGGGACGAGGGATCGGGGAAATGTCCCCTTATCGCCGGAACTCCCCGCGCCCCGCAGAGCGGATCACACCAGTCCCAGCCTGGACAATTCCCCCAGCAGCGCGGGCGGCATGGCATCGAGATCGTCCGCCTCGCCCGATCCCAGATCCGGCGGCGCGTCCTTTTCTTCCAGATAGCGCCAGCCCTGATGCGGGCGTTTGGGCATGGCCCGCACCGGAATGAGGCGGGGTTCGAGACGAATCCAGAAACGGCCCTGCCCGGTTTCCTCGAAACCCAATATCGGGCTGCGGCCGACGAGCTGGCTGCTGTGTATCCAGTAGAGGGAACCGCCCGCCAGTTCCTCGAAACGCTTGGGCATGTAACGGGTGCTGGTCCGCGCTTCGCCCGCATGGCTTTCCAGCCAGGCGCGCAGGGTGGCGGGGCTTTGCGCGCCGAAGGCTATCTTGGTGAGGTGAAGGGGCATGGCGTCAAGATGGGCGCGGATTTCAGCCCGTCAATCCCGCCGCGCTCGCCAGCCCCAGGAAAGCGAAGAAGCCCATCGAATCGGTAATCATGGTGACGAAGATCGACGACGCCACCGCCGGGTCGAGGTTCATCCGGTCGAACGCCAGCGGCACCGCCGCCCCGGCCAGGCCCGCCGTCAGGATATTGGTCATCATCGCCGCCGCGATCACCGCGCCCAATGCCCCGTTCTGGAACACCAGCGCCACGCCGACGCCCAGCACCGCCGCCACGGTCACGCCGTTGAGCAGCGCCACGCGCATCTCGCGCAGGATGGTGCGGCGCGTATTGGTGCCGGTGATCTGGTTGGTGGCGAGCGCGCGCACGGTGACGGCCATGGTCTGGCTGCCCGCATTGCCGCCCACGCCCGCGACGATCGGCATCAGCGTGGCGAGCGCCACCATCCTTTCGATGGTCCCTTCGAAAATGCCGATGATGGTGGAGGCGACCAGCGCGGTCAGCAGGTTGGTGAGCAGCCAGCGCACGCGCGCGCGATAGCTGTCCATCACGGGTTCGTTGATGTCGCCTTCGCCCGCGCCCGACAGGCGCAGGATGTCCTCGCCCGCTTCCTCGGAAATGATGTGCACGATATCGTCGACGGTGATCATGCCGACCAGCCGCCCGCTGCCGTCCACCACGGCCGCGGAGATGAGGGCATATTTCTGGAAGCGCAGCGCCACTTCCTCCTGGTCCATGTCGACCGGGATCAGCGTCTGTTCCCGCTTCATGAGATCGGCCATGGCGACGGAACGCGGGCAGGTGAGAATCCACGAAAGCTGGCAGGTGCCGATGGGCTTGTGCTGCTCGTCCACCACGAAGATTTCCCAGAAATCGGTGGTAAGGTCGCTATTGTCGCGGAGGTAGTCGATCACCTGCCCGACGGTCATATGTTCGGGCACCGCGATCAGGTCGCGCTGCATCAGGCGGCCGGCGGATTCCTCCGGATAGGAGAGCGCGCTTTCGATGGCGGCGCGGTCTTCGGGATCGAGCGCATCGAGGACGGCCTGCTGGTCGGCATCGTCCATGTCCTCGATGATGGCGACGGCGTCGTCGGTGTCGAGTTCGCGGGCAAATTCGGCGACCTGTTCGGGCGCGAGCGAATCGAGCAGGTCATCGCGCACATAGTCGTTGAGTTCGGAGAGCACCTCCGCACCGACGAGATCGCCCAGCGCGGCGGCGACTTCCCCGCGCCGTTCGGACGGGGTGAGTTCGAGAAGATCGGCGATGTCGGCCGGGTGCAGCGGCGACACGAGTTCGCGCGCGCGTTCGCTCTCGCCTTCCTGCACCGCGTCGAGCACGGCGGACACGAAGTCGGTTTTCAGCCGGTCATCCTCGTCATGGCGGGAATCCCCCGCCTGATCGACGGTCGTTTCGTCAATAGGCTGCTCGTCCGGCCGGGGTTCGGCCACGTCGCCGTGCTCGCTCATCGCGTCCCCTACTGTCCGGTTCCTGTAACATCCGGCCGCTTTCGCTCATGCGGAATCGAATTGCAATGGGGTTCGGGGGAGGAACGGAGCGTCATGTCCCTAAATGCTTCCATCCCGGTCCCAAGCCTTTATATGACGGCCATCGACCCTTCCCAGAAAGAGGACATCATGGCCGACGAAACGCTTACCCTCACCCTCGACAGCGGCGGCGACGTCGTCATCAAGCTGCGCCCCGATCTGGCCCCCGGCCATGTGGAGCGCATCACGTCGCTCGCCAAGGACGGCTTTTACGATGGCGTGGTGTTCCACCGCGTCATTCCCGGCTTCATGGCGCAGGGCGGCGATCCGACCGGCACCGGCATGGGCGGGTCCAAGCTGCCCGACATCAAGGCCGAGTTCAGCCGCGAGCCGCATGTGCGGGGCGTGTGCTCCATGGCCCGCGCAACGAACCCGAACAGCGCCAACAGCCAGTTCTTCATCTGCTTCGACGACGCGACCTTCCTCGACGGGCAATATACCGTCTGGGGCGAAGTCACGTCCGGCATGGAGCATGTCGACGCCCTGCCCAAGGGCGAGCCGCCGGCAACCCCCGGCAAGATCGTGAAGGCTACGGTTTCCTGACCATGCCGTCGGTGGGGGAGATGGCGTTGGCCGCCGCTTCCCCCGCCGGTTCTTCGGGCGCGGTATAAGGCCCGATCGATTCGATGTGCCAGCGGCGGTCCGCTTCCGACGATCCGGGCACGTCGTTGACGCGGCGCAGCGTCACCTGCCGCAAGGTATACCAGGGCTTGCCGGTGGCGGCGACGCGGCCATAGACCTGCACCGGGACCGTCACATAGAGGGAGCCTGCCGCGCCCTCCACATCGCCGGGCACGCCGACATTGGCGTGGATTTCGCTGAAACCCCGGAAGCGGGCGGCGAAGAGGACATCCTCCTCCGTCCCGATGGGGCCTTTTTCGTTCCACAGATCCTGCGCATCGTCGAAGCGCTTTTCCTCCAGCAGGCCGTAATAGCCCTGCACCACCTGCGCCGCGCCCTGCGCGCTGTCGGGATCGATGGCGTCCTCGTTCACCGGTTCGGACGAAACGGGAAGGCCGCCGGGCGATCCCGGCGGCGGGGGCGCAAGCGGTTCCATCAAGGCCTGCGCTTCGGCCCGCACATCATTCTGCACCTGCACCGCATTGGCCCCGTTGGCCAGATTGTCGATCGCGCTTTCCTCACGCCCGTCGCAGGCGGCCAGCGTCAATGTGCCCAGAAGAAGAACCGTCCCCTTTTGCCATCCCATCGGTCCATCGATCTCCATATCGTTCAATTCGGGTTCTGCCTCCGCGAACCGCGCGGCTGCCGCTGGCCGCCATCGGGACGCGGCATCCGCGCCTCGGGACGCGCCTGCGGCCGGGGCGAGGTTACGGCATCGCGGCCGCCGCGCCAACGGCCTCGATCGCCGTCGTTCGTTTGCGGGCGAGTCCCTTGGGGGCGTTGGGGCCGATTGTTCCAGTTGCCCTCGCCCCGTCCGCCGCGATCCCGATTCTGCCAGCGGTCGCGATCCCCGCCGCGCCAGCCGTTGCCGTCGCCGCGCGTCGCGCGGCGGCCTTCCCAATAGCGGCGCTGCCCGTCATTCCAGCGATGACGCCTGCCGCCGCGATCATAGACATAATAGCCGCTGCCGGGGTAATAATAACCGTCATACCAGCCATTATAATAGCCGGAACCATAATAGCCCGAATCCCAGTAATTGCCGCCATAATAGCCGCTACCCACGCCGACGCCGCCATAATAGCCGTCGTCATAGGCACAGCCGGCCACCATCAGGGCGCCCGCCAGACTCATCACCGCGAACAAGGGCCGTTTGAACAAGGCCATCGCCTTTCTCCTCAGACGTTATCGGCCATCCATAATGGCTGGCGGTTGAATTGACCGTGAATGGCTGGGAGATGAAGCCGTCGTTTATCGGGGGTTCAGAAATACCGGTTTCCGTTCATCTACCCGACAGAAACCGTTGTATTTGTGCCGCAATTTCCCGGCGAGAGCAGGTTTTTCCTGCCTTCAGGAAACCTTCAAGGGCGCTGGCGGATTTCCTTTCCATGCTCCTGAGGCGCTTTGAGCGCACGGGCAGGCCGGGGGTCCACACTCCGGACGCGATTTTCCTTAAAACCAGAAAAAAGGGTCGTTTCATGAACAGACTGCTTTTCGCGGCGGTGGCCGCCGCGTCCTTCATTCCCGCCGCCGCAGTGGCGCAGGACGATGCAGGCGCCCCCCGCCGCATCGAACCCTATGTCGGCGTGATGGGCGGCGTGGACAATTATGACAGCGAAACCGGGAAGGAAGGCATTCCGCCCGTCGGCTACAAGGGCCGCATGGTCGAAGGCGTCGCGGGCGTGAACTACAATGTCGCCGGGCCGCTGGTCGTCGGCGTCGAGGGCACCGCGTCCAAGGGCGTCAGCGGCGACGTGGACTGGGAATATGGCGCGGCGGGCCGTGTTGGCGTGAAGGCGGGCAAGGACAGCCTGATCTTCGGCAAGGTCGGCTATCGCTGGGTCAATTTCGACGCGCTGGGACCCGACAGCCCCGATTTCCACGGCACCACCTATGGCGCGGGCGTGGAAGTGTCGGCGGCGGACCTCGGCAGCTCGGCGGCCAGCAGCCCCGTCCGCCTGCGTTTCCAAGCGGACACGCTGGGCAATTTCCGCTCCATCCGCCCGATGGCGGGCGTGGTCGCCAAATTCTGACATAAGGTTCGGGCGGGCGTCCCTTGCGCCCGCCCACCCATTCCTCTCCGGAGGAGTCGAGGACGGGTCAGCCATTCGGACTGCGGCTGATCCGTCCTCTTCCGTTTTCATGCGCGGCGGCGGCAGGCTTTCAGGCAGAAGAGAGCGCCAGACGCGCAACGCCTGCGGCTCATTTCTCCGCGCATAGGCGCTAACCGCTGTTCCTGAGCGCGGTGGCGATGGCGTTGATCGACAGTTCGATGCCCTCCTTGACGCGCGGGTCGTCCTCGCCCGCGCGGTGGCGCTTGAGCAATTCGACCTGGAGCAGGTTCAGCGGCTCGATATAGGGCAAACGGAGCCGGATGGATTCGTCGAGCTTCGGATTCTTTTCCAGCAGGCGCGCCTGGCCGGTGGCGGCGAGCAGGCCGTCATGCGTCATCGCCCAGCCGTCCCGGATGCGGGCGAAGATATCCCCGGCGCGCGCCTGATCCTCCACCAGCGGCAGATAACGCGCGGCGATGCCGAGATCGGACTTCGCCAGCACCATTTCCAGATTGGCGAGCGCGGAGCCGAGGAAGGACCAGCTTTGCGCCATGTCGGCGAGCAGCGCCTTGTCCTCGAACGCCGCCAGCGCATGGCCGACGCCATACCAGCCCGGCAGCATCACGCGCGCCTGCGACCAGCTGAACACCCAGGGGATGGCGCGCAGATCCTCGATCCGCGAGCTTTTGGTGCGGCTGGCGGGGCGCGACCCGATCTTGAGGCCGGAGATTTCCTGAATCGGCGTCAGTTCGCGGAAAAATTCCTCGAAGCCCTCCGTCCCATAAACAAGGTCGCGATAGGCGGCGAAGGCGGCTTGCGAGAGTTCGTCCATCGCGGCGGCGAAGCGGGCGGCGTCGCGCGGCGAGATGCCCTCCGGCTCCAGGCTGGCGAGCAGGGTGGCGCTGGTCATCGCCTCCAGATTCGCCATGGCGACGTCGCGCGTGGCATATTTGGCGGCGATCACTTCGCCCTGTTCGGTGATGCGGATGCGGCCCTGCACCGTGCCCCTGGGCTGCGCCTGGATCGCGGCGAAGGAGGAGCCGCCGCCGCGCCCGACCGCGCCGCCCCGGCCGTGGAAAAGCTGCATCGCCGCGCCCGCCTGCGCGAAGACCGGCTCCAGCGCCTTGCTCGCCTTGAACAGGCCCCAGGTGGAGGTGATGTAGCCGCCGTCCTTGTTGCTGTCCGAATAGCCGATCATCACTTCCTGATGGCCGCGCGCCTTCACCACGCCGGAAATCTCCGGCAAGCCGAAATAGGCGGACATGATCTTGGGCGCCGCCTCAAGATCGGCGATGGTTTCGAAGAGCGGCACCGCCATGATCGCGGCCTGCGGCGGATCGCCGTTCGCGCCCGCGCGCCAGAGGCCCGCCTCTTTCAGGAGGATGTTCACTTCCAGGAGGTCGGAGACGCTTTCCGCCTTGGAGATGATGTAATGGGTGATGCATTGCGGGCCGTAGATGCGGTGCGCCTCCGCCGCCGCCTCCACGATGGCGAGTTCGGAAGCGGTTTCCTCCGAATAGTCGGAAAAGCGGGTGCCGAGCGGCCGGTTGCTCGCCAGTTCCCGGCGCAAGAGGGCGATGCGCGCAAATTCGTCGAGGCCGGCATAGTCTTTCTCCACGCCCGCCCGGTTCAGCAGTTCGGCGACGACCCGCTCATGCACCGCGCTGTTCTGCCGCATGTCGAGCGTGGCGAGGTGGAAGCCGAAGGTTTCGACCGCGCGGATCAGGCGGCCCAGCGCGCCCCCGGTGGCCAGCGCGCCGTCGCCTTCGTTCGCAAGGCCCTGCGCGATGGTGATGAGATCGCGGCGGAAATCGGCGGGGCCGTCATAAGGCTCCCCCCCCGAGCGCGGAGGGGCGCGGCGGCATGTGGCCGGTGCGGCCCAGATAGGTGGCGGCGAGGCGGGCATAGATGCCCGAAATGGCGCGGCGATAGGGTTCGTCCTGACGGCTGGGGGACGCATCGCCGCTCGCTTGCGCCAGATCCATCACAGGCTGGGGCACATGGGCGAGTTCAGTCGAAAGCGACAGTTCCGCGCCCAGTTCGTGCACCGCGTCGAGATAATAGCCCAGCGCCGACTGGCAGGCGCGCGACAGGGCGAAGCGAAGCTGCGGCGCCTGGACGAAGGGATTGCCGTCGCGGTCGCCGCCGATCCAGGAGCCGACGCGCAGGAAGCTGGGCGGCCGCGCCTCCAGCACACGTTCCCACCGGGCGTAAAGCGCGGGCAGGGTCGGCAGGAAAATGTCGCGCAGATAGGTCAGGACATTTTCGATCTCGTCCGCGACGAACAGCTTTTCGCGACGCAGCGGGCGCGTCTGCCACAGCAGCGCGATCTGGCGCAGGATCGCCTCCTCCAGATTTTCGCCCTCGTCGGTTTCCGTGCGGCCCGCGTCGCGCAGGCGCATGAGGTCGGCGATGCGGTTGCGGTGGTCGATCATACTCTTGCGCCGCACCTCGGTCGGGTGGGCGGTGAGCACCGGCACGACCAGCGCGTCATCGAGCAGCGCCATGACCGCGTCGCGGCTCACGCCTTCGTCCTCCAGCCGCCTGAGGGCGGAGGCGACGTCCGCGCCCGGTTCGGCGGCGACGCCCTGCCGGTCTTCGGCAAGGTTGGCGAGCATCGAGAAGAGCATGAATCCGCGCACGAAGGACAGCGTGTCGTCGAGGCTCAAGGCGTCGAGGCCGGTGTCGGTGACGTCCGCGCCCTGGATGCCGCGCGCCCGGTCGACCGAGGCGGAGCGGATATATTCGGTCTGCTTGTAGAGCTTGTCCCCGCCATAGGCGCGGATGACATCCCCCAGCAGACGGCCGAGGTAACGGATATCGGGGTTTTGCGTGACCGCCGGAGCGCCCGCCGAAGGTGCAAGAGTCGCCATGGGAAAGGACGCTGCACCGCACCATGAACGGGGTCAAGGGAAACATCCCCTTTGCGCCGCTTCGTTGCGGCAGGGCTTGCGCGGGGGACACAGGCTGGGCCAAAGGACGAAGCGTGACCGCCAGTATCAGCATAGGAACGGACGGCGCGGGCAATCCCGTGCTCGTCGACGTGGAGGAATTGCTCGCGACCCGCCTGCTCGTGCAGGGCAATTCGGGGTCGGGCAAATCGCATCTGCTGCGCCGGCTGCTGGAGGAAAGCGCCCCGCTGGTGCAGCAGGTGGTGATCGATCCGGAAGGCGATTTCGTGACGCTGGCCGATGAATATGGCCATGTGGTGATCGACGCGGGCGACTATAATGAGCGCGAGATCGGCAAGATGGCGACGCGGATTCGCGAGCATCGCGCTTCAGTGGTGCTCAGCCTCGAAAGCCTTGAGCTGGAGGCGCAGATGAAATGCGCCGCGACGTTCCTTTCCACCCTGTTCGACGCGCCGCGCGACCATTGGTATCCCGCGCTGGTCGTGGTCGATGAAGCGCAGATGTTCGCGCCGGTCGCGGCGGGCGATGTATCGGACGAGGCGCGGCGGCTGAGCCTTGCGGCGATGACGAACCTGATGTGCCGGGGGCGCAAGCGCGGCCTCGCGGGCGTGATCGCGACGCAGCGGCTGGCGAAGCTCGCCAAGAATGTGGCGGCCGAGGCGTCGAATTTCCTGATGGGGCGCACCTTCCTCGATATCGACATGGCGCGCGCCGCCGACCTTCTGGGCATGGAGCGGCGGCAAGCGGAGCAGATCCGCGACCTGGAACGCGGGCGGTTCCTGGCGCTGGGTCCGGCGATCTGCCGCCGCCCGGTCGCGGTCAGGATCGGTTCGGTCAAGACCAGCACGCGCGGCGGCACGCACAAGCTGATGCCGCCGCCCG
>Ga0180221_1000487_pt1 | contig 34905 bp, 40 predicted proteins | sample eDN5th37CKraftMG_FD_151339 | JGI IMG/M metagenome (GOLD analysis project Ga0180221, IMG submission 151339) | Enriched Miracle-Growth compost microbial communities from Emeryville, California, USA - eDNA 5th pass 37_C Kraft MG (version 2) (version 2) ...
CCGTCGGTTTCCTTCTCCGCCGCCGCCACGGCTGCGGTGACGCGATCATGGTCGGCTTCGCTGAGGTGAAGGCGCATCACCATCCCCCCGACGCGCCGCCGCCGCCGAAACTGCCGCCGCCGCCGGAAAATCCGCCTCCGCCGCTGCCCCAGCCGCCTCCGCTGCCCCAGCCGGAGCCGCTGTCATGCCAGCCGGAATCGGAAGGGCCCCACAGGATGATCGGTCCCGCGCCGCCCCGATAGCGGCGTCCGCCCCGTCCCCGTCCGGCAATCATGGCGATGAAGATGATGCCGAGCACGATGATCCAGAAGATCGCCATCACCGTGCCGCCATTCCCGCCGCCCTGCCGTTCCTGCGCGGCGGCGGCCTGCGCGCGCGCCTTGGCCTCTTCAGGCGGCAGGGCCAGCAGCGCGCCGATCTCCTCCGCGCCCGCCGCGATGCCGCCCGCCATGTCGCCCGACTTGAAGCGTGGGGTGATCGCGTTGCGGATGATCTGCGATGAAAGGGCGTCGGTCATTATGCCCTCCAGCCCATAGCCGACCTCGATGCGAACGCGCCGCTCATTGGGCGCGACGATCAGCAGCGCGCCGTCATTCTTCTCCTTGTCGCCGATCCCCCATTCCCGGCCCAGCCGATAGCCATAGTCGGAAATATCATAGCCTTGCAGGTCGGGGATGGTCGCGACCACGACCTGCCGCCCGCTCTGCTGCTCCAGCGCGGCGAGCCGCTGGTCGAGCGCCTGCTCCTGCGCGGGAGCGAGCAGCCCCGCGTCGTCCACCACCCGTCCCGTCAGCTTGGGAAAGGTCTGCGCCTGCGCCGCCGGCGCGAAGGCCAGCAGCATCAGGATCAGGAGAAGGCGGCGGAGCATCAGAGGATCAAGTGCCGAAATCGACCTTCGGCGCTTCCTCCGCGCCCGGCGTGGTCGCCTGGAAAGGGGTCATGGGCTTTGCGCCATGGATGATCTTCGCGCCGATCGCGTCGGGGAAGGTGCGGATGCGCGTATTATAGGCGCGCACGGCTTCGTTATAATCGCGGATGGCGACGGCGATGCGGTTCTCCGTTCCTTCCAGTTGCGACTGCAGGTCGAGAAAATTCTGGTTGGTCTTGAGATCGGGATATGCCTCCACCGAAGCGAGCAGGCGGCCGAGGCCCTGGCTGAGCTGCGCCTGCGCCTGCTGGAACTGCGCGACCTTGGCGGGATCGGACAGGTCTTCGGCGTTGACCTGCACCGAAGTCGCCCTGGCGCGGGCTTCCGTCACCCGGACCAGCGTGTCCTGCTCCTGCTTGCCTGCGGCCTTCACCGTGGCGACCAGGTTGCCGATCAGGTTGGAACGGCGCTGATATTGCGCCTGCACATCGGCCCATTTGGCCTTTGCCACTTCCTCGGCGGCGGGCACGCTGTTGATCCCGCAGGCCGACAGCGCCAGCGCGCCGATCAGGAGCAGGAAAATGGCACGGAGGCGGGAGAAGCGTGGCATGGAGCATCCTCTGCTGTGTTTCGCTGCATGGAAATAGGCTGTTGTCCGATCGGGCGCAACGGCGCATGTTGCCTTTATCGAAGGGAGAACAAGGGGTTCATCATGGGTCTTATTTCCGAATTCAAGGCTTTCATCAATCGCGGCAATGTGATGGATCTGGCGGTCGGCGTCATCATCGGCGGCGCATTCGCCACCATCACCAAATCGTTGACCGACGACCTCATCATGCCGGTCGTGGGCTATCTGTTCGGTGGCGCGGACTTTTCCGGCTACTTCATCCGGCTGGGCGATCTCCCCGCTGGGTTCAAGGGCAACCCGGACAGCTATGCGGATCTGAAAGCGGCGGGCGTCGCCATGTTCGGATGGGGCGAGTTCCTGACCGTGCTGGTCAATTTCCTCATCCTGGCGTTCATCATCTTCCTGCTGATGAAGGCCGTCAACCGCATGATAGCCAAGCCGGAAGAAGCCCCTGCCGGGCCTTCTGAAGACGTTCTGCTGCTGCGCGAAATCCGGGATTCGCTCAAAAAATAAGCAAGGAATGCGATGAATCGAGCGAATAGGGGGAACCATCTGCCGCTCGACCGGTTGATCGCGGTCAGGGTTGGGGACGGCTTGGCGTCGGTCCTGCCCGATCGATGACGTCAGCCCAAAGGGGGCGCAACAGGAGAAAACGCCGTGAAAACCATCGTTACAGTCCTTGGCCTTGCCAGCATGGTCGCGCTTGCAGCTTGCGATTCCAAGCAGGAGAACAAGGTCGAGAACGCATACGAGAACCAGGCGGATACACTCGATAATCAGGCGGCGAACATGGAAGCAGCGGCGGATAACCTTTCCGGGACTGCCGAAAATGCCGCGGAAAACGCTGCCGACGCGCTGGAGAACAAGGCCGACGCGACCCGCGAGGCCGGGGAAGCGGCAGCCGACGCGGTTGAAAAGAACGAAAAGAAGTAATTTCTACGGCGGCTATAGCCGCGCCGGGCGTCGCGATAGAAAGCGGCGCCCTTTTTTATGGCCTTTAACGCCCCTTTAACCACGCATCACCATGGTAACGCACGCATTCATGGGGCCGTGGGAATGGACGAACTCCTTCAGGAATTCATATCGGAAACGCAAGAATCCCTGGAGGCTCTTGCCGGAGAGATAATCGCGTGGGAAGCAGACCCGTCCGATCGCGGCCGTCTGGACGCCATTTTCCGATTCTTCCACACCGTGAAGGGCAGTTGCGGATTCCTGCACCTTCCTCGCTTTGAGCGTCTCAGCCATGCGGCGGAGGACGTGCTGTCGGACATCCGTTCCGGCAAGCGCCATCCCGACGCGGCGACGGTCAACGCCGTTCTGGGCATCATGGACCGGATTGCCGAACTCACGCAGGCCGTCGCGGTCGGCGCGCCGCTGGCGCAGGAGGATGACGAATATCTCGTCGCCGCCCTTGCCGTGCACGAACCCGAATCCGAGTCCGACGCGTTCGCCCCGGCGCCGCGCCATGGCTCGGCCCAGGCCGCGCCCCGCACCATCCGCTTGCCGCTGGCCTTGATCGATCAGTTGATGAACGGCGTGTCGGACATGGTGCTCGCCCGCAACGAACTGGCGCGCCAGTTGCGCGACCGGGCCGGCGATCCCGCGCTGGAAGGGGCGTTCGAACGTCTGTCAGGCTGCGTCGCCGATATGCGCGATGCTATTTCCCGCACGCGGATGCAGCGGATCGACCGGCTGTTCGCCGCCATTCCCCGCACCGTCCGCGACCTTGGCCGGGACCTGGGCAAGCGGATCGAACTCAGCCTTGAAGGCGGGGACGTGGAGATGGACCGGGAAATGGTCGAAATGGTGGTCGACCCGCTCATCCATATCGTCCGCAACAGCATCGATCATGGGATCGAAACGCCCGAGCGCCGCCGGGCGCTGGGCAAGCCGGAAACCGGCCAGCTACGGCTGGAAGCGCGGCAGTCCGGCAACCAGATCGTCATCGAAATCAGCGATGACGGCGCGGGCATCGACACCGCCCGTCTGGTCGAAAAGGCCATTGCCGCCGGCCGCCTGACGCCGGATGCGGCCGCCCGCATGAACGAGGCGGAAAGACTGGATCTCATTTTCCAGGCCGGGCTTTCGACCGCCTCCGCCGTGACCGCCGTTTCCGGACGCGGCGTGGGCATGGATGTGGTCCGGGCCAATGTGGAACGCATCGGCGGGACGATCGGGCTGGACAATCATCCGGGACGAGGATTGCGCATCACCTTGAGCGTCCCGCTGACCCTGACGATCATCCCCGGCCTCGTCCTGCGCGCGGGCGGCCTTCATTTCGCGATTCCGAGGGCGGCCGTCGTCGAAATCCTCCACGACAACAACGCCATGCTGCGCATCGGCGAAGTGGGCGGCGCCAGGATCGCCACGATCCGCGACGTTCGCCATTCAATGATCGACCTGGAGGATGTGCTGGGCCTCGATATCCCCGCCGAGCCGGGACCGCGCACCGTCATGGTCGTCCGTTCGGCCAGCGGCCTTCCCTTCGCGCTGGGCGTGTCGGCGGTCGAGAATCATGAGGAACTGGTTATCCGTCCTGCCTCGCCCATCGTGATGGCCAGCGGCATCTATGCCGGGATGACGCTGCCCGACAATGGCAAGCCGATGCTGCTGCTGGACACCGGAGGCCTCGCCCGGAAGGCCGACCTGTCCGAAATCGCCGAGCACGCCGACGCCGTGAGGACGGCCGGGGAAAGGACGGACGCAACGGAGGGGGCGGAGATGGTCGCGGCCCTGCGGTTCGAGGAATTGTCGGGAGAGCGCCGCCTGCTTCAGCTATCCCTGATCGAAAGGGTGGAGGAACTGGAAGCCGGTCTTTTCGGCCATTCGGGTGATCGCGCCTTCGTGCGGCTGAAGGACAGGCTTGTCCCCGTCGTCAACGGTTGCCAGGGCTTTGCGCGGGAAACCGTGTCGGCCCTTCGCCTGCGCGACGACCGGCGGGAAGCCTATTATGCGGTCGCGGCGGTGCTCGATATCGTTCAGATGCCCGCCGTGCCCGACATGGTGGCCATGCACGGCAATCTGAGCGGCGTATGCGTCGTGGAGGGGGAGCATCTGGAAGTTCTCAACCCCTTTGCCCTGTTCGCGTCGCTGCCGGACGAACCGGCAGGACGCGAGCATTGCGGCCGTTGCCTGCTGGCGGACGCGGAGGACGGCTGGGCGCGGGAGATATTGGCGCCTCTGCTTCGCCAGGCGGGGCATGAAGTCCTGATCGGTCTGCCCGAGGGCGCGGCCGTCGATCCGAGCGACATCGTGCTTTGCACCACCTCGGACGCCATGCAGGCGGCAGACGTTCTGGGCTGCCGGATCGTTCAGCTGCGTGCCGCCCCGCAGCCCTCGGGACCACAGGACGCCAGCATCTATCGCTATGATCGGCGCGCCTTGATGGCAGCCATCGCGGGAGCGGGGCAATGAAGCAGCTCTATCTCTTTGCGACTCTTGCCGGGGCGCGGGTGGCGATCGCTGCGGAGGAAGTCGAGGCCGTGGTCAGGCTGACCGACATCGCGCCCGTGCCTGGCCTCGGCCGCCATGTGGCCGGACTGTCCGCCCTGCGCAGCCGCGTCCTGACCGTCATAGACGTTGCGGCGCTGATCCATGGCGCGGCCACACCCGCCGAAAGAAGGGAACTGGCGATCATCGCCGATATCGGCGGACACAGCTATGGCCTGATGGTGGACGAGGTGTCGGACATCTGCTGGGTGCCCGAGGGGGCGCTGCCCTTGCGCGGCCGGCTCGATCCGGTCTGGATGCCCTATGCCCGCGCTATCGTGGAGCATGAAGCCGTGCCCTGGCTGCTGGTTTCGCCTTCGGGCTTTCTGGAAAACGGGATCGCGGATCAGGCCGCATGAGGGGGATATCCATGTTTACGATTTGCTTGGTCTTCGAATCTAAGTTCGCCCGCTCGACAAGAAAAAATGCAAGGGACGCATCATGAAGAACTGCCTGGTGGTCGATGACTCCAAGGTCATCCGCAAGGTCGCCCGCCACATACTCGAATCGCTCGACCTGTCGGTCCGCGAGGCGGTGGACGGGCAGGACGCCCTGATTCAGTGTGAGGAATCGTCCCCCGATGTGGTCCTGCTGGACTGGAACATGCCGGTGATGAGCGGCATGGAGTTTCTTCAGGCCCTGTCCAGCGCCAGGATCGAGACGCGGCCCAAGGTCATATTCTGCACCACCGAAAACGGCATCGGCCACATCAAGGCAGCGGTGGAGGCGGGCGCCGACGAATATGTGATGAAGCCTTTCGATCGCGAAACGCTTGAAAGCAAGCTCGCCATCGTCGGCGTGATCTAGAGCGTCGACCGAGGTTTAAGCCGCGTTCTTCTTCTTGTCCGGAAAGTCTTCTTCGTCCCATGAATGCCATCGTTCCCATCCTCCACAGCACGCGCGCCGCCGCTTCGGCCGCGCGCGTGCTCGTGGTCGACGATTCGGTGGTCGTCCGCACCGTTATCGAGCGGATATTGAACAGCGATCCAGCCTTCAGGGTAGTGCGCAAGATCAACAATGCGGAACAGGCGCTGCACTATCTCGCCAAGTCTCCGGTCGATCTGGTGCTGCTGGACCTGGAGCTTCCCGGCCAGAGCGGACTGGCGGCGCTGCCGGCCATCCTTCAGGCCTGTCCGCGCGTCAGGGTGGCTATCCTTTCGGGCAATTGCGAGGCGGGAAGCGCCGTCGCCGTCCAGGCCCTTGCCCTGGGCGCGAGCGATATCCTGTCCAAGCCGTGCAGCGGCAGTTTCGGCCAGCAATTCCCCCAGGCGCTGATCGAACGGCTCAAACGGTTGCTGCATGGTGATCCGCCGCCGCCAGTACCGGAAGCGCAATCGCCTCCGCCCCCGATGGATACGGCTTCGGCGCATCTTCCCCTGGCCTGTCTGGGGATCGGCGCGTCGACGGGCGGCATCCATGCGCTCGGCCTGCTGTTCGGCGGCCTTTCCGCGCCCTTGGGCGTGCCGATATTGCTGACCCAGCATCTTCCCGCGAGTTTCACCTTTTATTTCGCGCAGCAACTGGCGTTGATGACCAGCCTCAAGGTCAGGGTCGCGGAGCAGGGCGATGTGCTGGAGCCTGATACGGTCTTTGTGGCTCCGGGCGACGCCAATCTGCGGCTGCGGCGTAATTTGCGGGGGCGGGTATGCGTCCATCTCACGTCCGAACGCACCCCGTCGGGCAATCTGCCGGGTGTCGATCCCATGTTTTCCAGCATAGCGGAAACCTATGGCGCAGCCGGCGCGGGGGTCGTCCTCACCGGCATGGGGCGTGACGGAACGGCCGGCGCGCGGGATATCGTGGCCGCGGGCGGCTGGGTCGTCGCGCAGGATGAAGCCAGCAGTGTCGTGTGGGGTATGCCCGGAGCGGTTGCCGCTGCGGGACTGAGCTGCGCGGTGCTTGAACCGCAAGCGATCATGGCTTTTGTCGCGCGGCACGGAAAGGCGCGCTCTTGAACATCATTCCGTCTCCGGGGCGTCCGTGATGCAGCGCGGCATTCGGGTTCTTTCCGCTTTGCTGGAAGCCCGGACCGGACAGGTCCTGTCGCCCGAGCGTGGCTGGCGGGTGGAAACCGCGCTCAAGCCCATCCTGCGCGCGCACGGTTTGCAGGATATCGGGATTCTGGCGGCGCATCTGACGCGTTACCGCGATCCGCGCCTTGAGATAGAGGTCGTGGACGCGCTTTTGAACAATGAAAGCAGCTTCTTTCGCGATCCCCAGATTTTCGAAATGATCCGGCGGCAGATTCTGCCGCACATCCGCGCGCGCAAGCAGGATCGCCGCCTGCGCGTCTGGAGCGCGGGCTGCTCCACCGGGCAGGAGGCCTATTCGCTCGCCATTCAGCTTTGCAACGACGTCGAGGTCTGGGACCGCTGGCGTGTGGAGATATTGGCGACCGATATTTCGGCGACGGCGATCGCACGCGCGCGCGACGGGATATTTCCCCAGATCGACGTCCAGAGAGGGCTGTCCATCAACGATCTGCTCAAATGGTTCGAGCCGGTCGCCGACGGATGGCGCGCCAGCGCGCAATTGCGCGCGATGATCGATTTCCGGCAGGACAATCTGTTCGATCCCCATGCGCCCGGCGGCGCCTACGATCTCCTGCTCTGCCGCAATGTGATGCTCTATTTCACGCAGGAGCGGCGGCAGAAGGTGTTCGACCTGCTGGCGCGGCACAGTCACGATCATTCCGTCCTATTGCTGGGCGCAGGGGAAACGGCGATGGGACATGGCGATCCCTTTGTCGCTCATCCCGAGTTCAGAGGCGCCTATCGCCGCCCGCCGGTCCAGCCGCTCTACGTGGACAGACCGATGGGTCCGGCGGTCTGATCGGCGGAGCGGACGTTTAACATCCGTCGTCCCAACGGAAACTGGGATATCATTGGGCTGGGTCGTGTCTAAGAAGAGAGATGCCAGCTTTCGCTGGCATGACGGAAGAGGGCTCTGCGACGTCCGCCAACCACCCATAGCTGCCAGTCAGCGCGGGTTTGCATGTTCCGTAACGCCCGTTCCTTTCACCGCGCTTGATTGCGGGGCCGCTCTCCGCCATTGTCTTCATCCGAGCGCCGCTTCATGCAAAAGCGGCCCGGAAAGGGCGCGATGATCGAGACTGTGTGGTGACTGGCCTTTCCCGATGACAGACATGCCGATGATCGATACGCCATCGCCCAATTTCGATGAGCGCAGCCTGCCCATTTCCCTGCTGGTGCTGCACTATACCGGGATGCCGGATGCGGCGAGTGCGATCAACTGGCTCGCCAATCCGGAATCGAAGGTTTCAGCGCATTACGTCGTGACCGAGGACGGGCAGATTATCCACATGGTGGACGAGGAGAAACGCGCCTGGCACGCGGGCCGCTCCCACTGGCGCGGGATCGACGATGTGAACTCCGCCAGCATCGGGATAGAGATCGTCAATCCGGGCCATGAATGGGGATACCGCCCGTTCCCCGAAACGCAGATGAGCGCGCTTGTCCCCCTCATCCACGATATTGTCCAGCGGCGGAAGATCACGCGCGGCAATATCGTCGGACACAGCGATATAGCGCCTGCGCGCAAGCGCGATCCGGGCGAGCTTTTTCCCTGGGGGCAGCTTGCCCGCCTGCGCCTGGCCCTGCCGCGCCCCACCAAGAACCTGATGGACCCGCACTGGTCGGACGGCGGCTTCATGCTGGCGCTGGAGCGATTCGGCTATGACATTGCCGAGCCGCAGGCGGCAGTCGTCGCGTTTCAGCGGCGCTTCCGGCCCGAACTGATCGACGGGATCATTGACGGGGAATGCCGCGCCATCCTGCTGGCATTATTGCTGCCCAAGCCGATGGGGGATGACTGACGCGGCATTTGCCTGTATAGGCCGCCCCGCCAGAGGGCTGGGCGGCCGCGGCGTGGAGGGGAACTTCCACGGCGAGGAAAGTCCGGGCTCCACGAAATGACGGTGCCGGCTAACGGCCGGCTGGAGTGATCCAAGGGACAGTGCAACAGAAAGCAGGTCGCCCAGTCTTCCAGACTAAGCTTTCGGGCAGGCGAAATTGAAAGGGTGCGGTAAGAGCGCACCGCGTCCCCGGTAACGGCGGACGGCACGGTAAACCCCACCGGGAGCAAGACCGAATAGGGGCGGCGCGCAGCTTGACTGCTAGGCCTGTTTCGGCCGAGACCGCCCGGGTTGGTTGCTTGAGGGGCGGAGTAATCCGTCCTCTAGAGGAATGGTCGCCTATCCCCGCAAGGGGTGGACAGAACCCGGCTTACAGGCCCTCTGGCATTTTGATCTTCTGCGGGGTGGCGTTTCCTGCCGCGCTTTCTTAATTTGGTGACATGGCACGAAACGGGCGATCGAATGACTGGGGCTTTCCCCGCTGGCGCAGCTACGGCGCGACGCGTGAGGCGCAGACCGTGCGGCTGTGCGACCGGCATGGCTGCGACAGGCCCGGCGACTGCCCCGCGCCCAAGTCGCCCAACAGCCGCGAACGCTGGTATTTCTGTGCCGATCACGCGGGGGAATATAACCGCAACTGGGACTATTTTCAGGGTCTTGATCAGGAAGAGCGCGAGCAGCGCGAACGGGCCGAGCAGCGGGAAGCGAATGGCTTCCAATCGAGCGCCTATCATGGCTGGGGCGGCCCCGGCGACGGCAGCCGTTCGCGGGACGAGCTTCATGCCTTGAAAGCACTGGAGCTGGAAGACGATGCGGATTTCGAGGCGGTGAAGAAAAGCTGGCGGCGGCTGGCGAAGGAATATCATCCCGACGTGAAGCCGGGGGACGCGCAAGCCGCCGTCCGTTTCCAGACGATCCAGGCCGCCTATGAAGTGCTGCGCGCCGCCGAGGAAAGGCGGACCTGGAAGCCGCGGGAGGCGGCGGATTGAAGGATCATGTCCAGTCGAACTGGTCCAGCGCGATTCTGGTATGCCGCAAATGTTCGAAGAAGGTGGAAGGCGGCTTTGGTCCCGATGGGGATGAGCGGCTGGCGAAAGCGTTGCGCCGACATCTGAAGCTCAAGAAGGGGCGCAAGGCGGCCGCGGGCATCGTCGAGGTCAATTGCCTGGGCATCTGTCCCAAGGGCGCGGTCACGGTGATCAACGGCGCGCAAAGCCGTGAATGGCTGCTGGTCCGGCCCGGCGCGGATCTGGACGATCTGGCGCGCAAACTGGATCTGCTGGCTGGAGAAGTCCATCCTCCGGGTTAAGGGAATCATGCTCCTGCGAAGGCAGGAGTCCGGAGCAGAGGAAGGAACCAGGCTCCTGTCTTGGGCAGGAGCAACATATTTCCGGGCGAAATTTGCTTTTCAACCCGAATGGTTCGATCGCCCGCCGCTGTCCCAGCGGCGGGCGATCGGGATCAGGCCGGCTGGTCGGCGCGGCTCACGCCCTGACCGTCCAGATTCTGGGCGGCGAAGTCCCAGTTGATCGCTTCCTTGAGCACCCGGTCGGCATAGTTGGGGCGCGCGTTGCGATAGTCGATATAATAGGCATGTTCCCACACATCGAGGATCAGCAGCGGCGCATGACCATCATGCGCGACCGGCGTGTCGGCGTCGTGATAGCTAGTCACTTCCAGCTTGCCGTCCTTGAGGATCAGAGCGGCCCAGCCGCTCGCGAAATGGCCGACCGCTTCGGCCTTCAGCTTTTCGACGAGTGCGTCGACCGAGCCGAAACCCTCGTTGATGAGGTCGAGCAGCTTGCCAGCGGGCGCGGTCTTCGTGGGCGAGAGCGACTGCCAGTAGAAGGTGTGGTTCCAGATCTGGCCGACTTGGTTGAACAGGCCGCCTTTCGACGATTTGATCAATTCGACCAGCGACTTGCCCTGTTGCGCGGGATCGGCGGCGATCAGCTCGTTCGCCTTCACCACATAGGCATTGTGATGCTTGCCATGGTGATAGTCGAAGGTTTCGGCGGACAGGATGTCGCCGAACGCATCCTTGGCATAGGGCAGGTCAGGCAGAACAAAGGCCATGGTTTTTCTCCTCGGTTTTTGGTGGACGGCCACATAACGGCTGGCACGCCCGAAGGCTCCGCCTGTTCCCTAGCAGGGAAAGGCACGCGGGAAAGACGATTTTTTGTTGCCAGGCCCCGTGAAAAATATTCATGCGAGCATCGGCACGATGCGGATCGATTGCGTCGCAGAGATCAGGGCTATCCGCGCCTTTACCCCTGCGGCGGGGTGGTTTCGCCGATTTCGTCCGCGGCGGGTTCTTCGCCCAGCGACAGGCCGTGGTGCATCAGCATCGGGATGTTGGCAACCGCAAAGACGACCGAGACGATGGTGACGCCCCACACCTTGACCGCCAGCCACGCATCGAAGCTCATCGAGCGGCGCATGACTTCGTTCGCCACCGCCATGGCGACGAAGAACAGCGCCCAGTTGCGGGAAAGCTTAAGCCAGCCTTCGTGCGTCAGGCCGTCATAAGCCGCCTGGAGCAGATATTTGAGCAGCGGCTTTCCCCGCACCAGCCCCGCGAACAGCATCAGCGCGAAGAAGGCGTAGATGATGGTCGGCTTGATCTGAATGAAGCGCTGGTCGTGGAAATAGATGGTGAGGCCGCCGAAAAAGAGGATCAGCAGCGCCGAGAGCCACAACATCGGCGATACGCGGCCCAGCTTCACCTTCGAAACGATGACCGCGATCACGATGGACAGCATGAAAGCGGCGGTGCTGAAGGTCATCGCCGTGATGGGATTGCCCGGACCCCAGATCCAGCCCGCGCCCTTGTAGGTGAGGAAGAAGACCAGCAGCGGCCCGAAATCGAGCATGAGGCTGAGCGTGCCGTTGTGGGGGGATTTGGTATCAGCCATAGTCTTTCTACTTCCGTTCGGGCTGAGCCTGTCGAAGCCTTGCACTTTTCTTCAAGGAAGGACAGTCCTTCGACACGCTCAGGGCGAACGGGAATGAAAGACCTTGCTCACCGCGCATAAGCCGTCCCCGCAATCGCCTTCGCCATATCGGTAGGGTCGAAGGGACGCAGATCCTCTATCTTCTCGCCCACGCCGATGGCGTGGATGGGCAGGTGGTATTTGTCCGCCGCCGCGACGAGCACGCCGCCCCGCGCGGTGCCGTCCAGCTTGGTCATGACGAGGCCCGTGACCTGCGCCACTTCCTTGAACACCTCGATCTGGCTCAATGCATTCTGTCCCGTGGTGGCGTCCAGCACCAGCACGACGTCATGGGGCGCCGCCGGATTCAATCGGCCGAGCACGCGGCGGATCTTCGCCAGCTCGTCCATCAACTCGGTCTTGTTCTGAAGGCGGCCCGCCGTGTCGACGATCAGTACGTCGATGCCGGTCGCCGTCGCCTGCTTCACCGCGTCGAAGACGATGCCCGCTGCGTCGCCGCCTTCCTTGCCCGCCACGATGGGGATGCCGAGCCGGTCGGCCCAGACCTTGAGTTGCCCGATCGCCGCCGCGCGGAAGGTGTCGCCCGCCGCCAGCATCACGCCATAATCCTGCTCCAGGAACAGGTTGGCGAGCTTGGCGATGGTGGTGGTCTTGCCCGACCCGTTGACGCCGATGACGAGGATCACCTGCGGACGCGGGAAGGCTTCGATCTCCAGCGGGCGGGCGACGGGGGCCAGCACCTTCTCGATCTCCTCCGCGATGATCTCGCGCAGATATTCCTCGGTTAGTTCGCGGTTGTAACGCCCTTCGGACAGACGGTCGCGCACGCGCGCAGCCATGGCGGGACCAAGGTCGCTGACGATCAGCGCTTCCTCGATCTCGTCCAGCGTCTGTTCGTCCAGCGCGGCCTTGGTGAAAAGGCCGGTCAGGTTCTCGCCGAGCTTGTCGGATGTGCGCTTGAGACCGCCGAACAGGCGGTCGCGCCAGCTATTGCCGGATTCAGTCATCCAGCGCCTCTTGCGCGATCAGCGCGTCCTTCTCAAGCCCCGTGATACGCGCGCGGACGATGGAGGAGGGGAGCTGCGGCGCCGCGAAGCGGACGGGCGCGAAATTTTCGGCATGGCCGCTGGCGCCGTTGCGTTCGACCAGCACGGATTGGGTCGTGTCGACAAGGCTTTGAAGCCAGCGCTGCCGTTCCTCAGCGCAAGCCGCGCGCAACCGGGCGGCACGGGCCTTGATCGTGGCGCGGTCGACCTGCGGCATCCGGGCGGCGGGCGTGCCCGCACGCGGCGAATAGGGGAAGATGTGGCCGTGGACGATTTGGCACTCCCTTATCAGGCGGAGGCTGTTTTCGAACATCGCTTCGTCCTCGGTCGGGAAGCCCGCGATGATGTCCGCGCCGATGCTGATCTCCGGCCGGGCGCTTTTCAGGCGTTCGACGATGCGGACGGCGTCGGCGCGGGCGTGGCGGCGCTTCATGCGCTTCAATATCATGTCGTCGCCCGATTGCAGCGACAGATGCAAATGCGGCATCATCCGCGGTTCGTGTGTGAGCAGATCGAACAGGCGCTCGTCGATCTCCACGCTGTCGAGGGAGGAGAGGCGCAGGCGCGGGAGGTCCGGCACGCCCTTTAACATGCGTTCGACGAGGAGACCGAGCGAGGGGCTGCCGGGGAGGTCCGGACCGTAGCTGGTGACATCGACGCCGGTGAGGACGATTTCCTGATAGCCCGCATCCACCAGTTGCTTCGCCTTTTCGATGACCGCGCCCGCCGGGACGGAGCGGCTGTTCCCCCGGCCATAGGGGATGATGCAGAAGGTGCAGCGATGATCGCAGCCATTCTGCACCTCCAGGAAAGCGCGGGCATGTTCGGAAAAGGCGCTCGCCATATGCGGCGCGGTGTCGCGGATGGCCATGATGTCGGAGACATGGAGCTTGGCGCCAACGCCGCTCGTGTCGAGCGGGCGATAGGAACCGGCCTCCATCTTCTCCCGGTTGCCCAGCACCGCGTCCACTTCCGGCATGGCGGCGAAGGTCTGCGGCTCGGTCTGCGCCGCGCAGCCCGTCACCATGATCCGCGCGCCTGGGCGCTCGCGGCGGGCACGGCGGATCGCTTGACGGGCTTGCCGCACGGCTTCGGTGGTCACGGCGCAGCTATTGACGACAATCAGGTCGTCCTGACCCGCCGCCATTTCCCGGATCGCCTCGCTCTCCGCGATATTGAGGCGGCAGCCGAGCGTGATGATTTCCGGTCCGCCCATCAGAAGCGCGACCAGTCAGCCTCGCCGTCGAACACATGAGTGGCCGGGCCGGTCATGCGGATCGTGCCGCCGGGCGTCCAGCCGATCACCAGATCACCGCCGGGCAGGCTGACCGTCATGGGACCAATCATCAGTTTGCGCCGGATCGCGGCTACCGCGGTGGCGCAGGCCCCGGTGCCGCAAGCGCGCGTCAGGCCCGCGCCCCGCTCCCAGACGACAAGGCGCAGATGATTGTCGCCCGCGACCTGCGCGAAATTGACGTTCACGCGCTGGGGAAAGAGCGGGTCATTCTCGATGATCGGGCCAAGGCGCGGAATGTCCACCGCGTCCAGATCGTCGCAGAAGAAGATGACATGCGGGTTGCCGACATTGACGGCGGCGGGCGCGGGAAGGTCTTCCCAGCTTGCCTGCATGGTGAGGGTGTCCATGGCATAAGCAAGCGGGATCGCGTCCCAGTCGAAGCGGGGCCGGCCCATGTCGACGCTCGCGCCGCCCTCTACCTCCTTGGCATCGAGCAGACCCGCCTTCGTTTCGATCAGCACGTCGCGGCCCATGAACAAGGGCACGCAGCGGGTCGCGTTGCCGCAGGCTTCCACTTCGCTGCCATCCGCGTTGAATATCCGCATCGATACATCGGCCCGGCCGGATGCGCCGATGAGGATGAGCTGGTCGCAGCCGATGCCCGCATGACGGTCGGCGATGGCTTGCGCGCGCGCGGCCGTCATCTCGACCGCGCCGTCCCGCGCGTCGATCACGACGAAGTCGTTGCCCAGGCCATGCATCTTCGAAAAGCGTCCCATATGGGAGCGCATGTAGGGGAAGGGGGGGCAAAAGGCCAGTGGGCGCAAGCGGCACGACGGTTTACGGGGGTCGGCTTGCGCTTTGGCCGGGGGTGCGCTAAGGCGCGCTCGCAATCGGGCGATTTCGATGGCTCGATACCCTGACACATCCATGGGGCGCAGGTGGCGCTTTATATGGACGCTGGCCGGCGAGGTTTCGCCCGCCGGCGATTTTGTCGTTTGACGGGTATGCACGGTTTTTCGGGCCATCCGGCCCCATTGAGGTGATGATGTTCGATTCGCTAAGCGATCGTCTGGGCGGGGTATTCGACAAGCTTCGGGGGCGCGGTGCGCTGACGGAGGACGATGTCCGCGCGGCCATGCGCGAGGTGCGAATCGCGCTGCTGGAAGCCGACGTGGCATTGCCGGTCGTGCGCCAGTTCGTCGACGATGTGACCGAACAGGCCGTGGGCCAGAATGTGCTGCGCTCGGTGACGCCGGGGCAGCAGGTGGTGAAGATCGTCAGCGACGCGCTGGCCGCCGTGCTGGGGTCTGAAACCTCCGAACTGCTGATCGACGTGACCCCGCCCGCCGTCATCATGATGGTCGGCCTTCAGGGGTCGGGTAAGACCACCTCCACCGCGAAGATTGCCAAGCGCCTCAAGGACAAGGAGCGCAAGAAGGTGCTGATGGCGTCGCTCGACGTGCAGCGCCCCGCCGCGCAGGAACAGCTTGCCGTGCTCGGCACGCAGGCCGATGTGGCGACGCTGCCCATCGTTCCGGGCCAGCAGCCGGTCGAGATCGCGAGGCGCGCGCTTCAGTCGGCGAAGCTCCAGGGCTTCGATGTGGTCATGCTCGACACCGCCGGTCGCCTCCACGTCGATCAGGCGCTGATGGACGAAATGAAGGCGGTCGCCGATGCGAGCGATCCGGCCGAAATCCTGCTGGTGGTCGATTCGCTGACGGGTCAGGATGCGGTGAATGTCGCGCAGAGCTTCACGGCTCAGGTGCCGCTGACCGGCGTGGTCCTCACCCGCATGGACGGCGACGCGCGCGGCGGCGCGGCGCTTTCGATGCGCGCCGTCACCGGGCGCCCGATCAAGTTCGCAGGCACCGGCGAAAAGCTCGACGCCATCGAACCTTTCCATCCGCAGCGCGTCGCGCAGCGCATCCTTGGCATGGGCGATGTGGTGTCGCTGGTCGAAAAGGCGGCCGAGACGATCGACGCCGAGGAAGCCGACAAGCTCGCCAAGAAAATGGCCAAGGGTCAGTTCGACATGAACGACCTGCGCGCCCAGCTCAACCAGATGCGCCGCATGGGCGGCCTTGGTGCGCTTGCCGGGATGATTCCCGGCCTCAAGAAGGCGCAGGCGGCGATGGCCGGCAGCGGCGCGAACGACAAGACGCTGCTGCATCTGGACGCCATGATCGGTTCCATGACGCCCAAGGAGCGGGAGAAGCCCGCCCTCATCAACGCCAAGCGCAAGATCCGCATCGCCAAGGGCAGCGGGACGACGGTGCAGGAAGTCAATCGCCTCCTGAAAATGCATCAGGAAATGGAAACGGCGATGAAGAAGATCCGCAAGATGGGCGGTCTCAAGGGGCTGGGCAAGCTGTTCGGCGGAGGCGGGCTGGGCGGAATGCTGGGCGGTCCCGACAGCGGGGCCGGCGCGCCGGATCTGTCTGGGCTTGGCGGGCTTGGCGGCAATATGCCCAAACTCCCGCCCGGTTTTCAGAATTTCATGAAGAAATAAGTGTTTTCAATAATTTATATTAGATCAGAAAGGTAAGGTTGGTTATCCATGGCAACGTCCATTCGTCTTTCGCGCGGCGGTTCCAAGAAGCGTCCCTATTATCGCATCGTCGTGGCCGACAGCCGCGCCCCGCGTGACGGCAAGTTCATCGAGCGCATCGGCAGCTACAACCCCGTCCTGCCCAAGGGCGACGAAAAGCGCGTTGTCTTGGATGTCGAGCGGGCGAAGCACTGGGTTGCCGCCGGCGCGCAGCCGACCGACCGCGTGGCCCGCTTCCTCGACGCCGCGGGCGTGAAGGAACGCGCCGCCCGCAATAACCCGCAGAAGGCGGAACCGGGCCAGAAGGCCAAGGATCGCGCTGAAGATCGCGCCACCAAGGCTGCCGAGGCCGAGGAAGCCGCGAAGGCCGCCGCCGAAGCCGAAACCGTGGAAGTGGTCGCGGAAGCGCTGGACGAAGCGACGCCGGAGGCCGCTCCGGATGCTGCTCCCGAAGCGCCCGCTGAAGAGCAGGCCGAAGGCTGAACGCTTTGACCGACAAGCCCGTCACCCTGGCCGTCATCATCGGTGCGCATGGTGTGGCGGGCGAAGTCCGTCTGAAGCTCTTTGGCGAGGGTGCCGAAACGCTCAAGGGCTATAAGAGCTTCGACGTCGGAGGGCGCGTGCTGACGCTCAAGTCGGTGCGCCCCGGCCCCAATGGCACGGTGGCGCGCTTTGCCGAGATCGGCAATCGCAGCGACGCGGAATCCTTGCGCGGCACGGAACTCACCATCCCGCGCTCCGCCCTTCCCGCGCTGGACGAGGGCGAATATTATCATGTCGATCTGATCGGCCTGCCCTGCATCTCCAGCGAGGGCGAGGCGCTGGGCGCGATCGTCGCGGTCGAGAATTTCGGCGCGGGCGACATTATCGAGATCGAACGGCCCGGCGTGGAAGGGAAGGGCGGCAAACGCTTCATGGCCCCGATGCACGCCGTTACGCTGGCCGATGGCCAGGCCGTGATCGAAGCGGCCTTCGCGGCCTGAACCGATCCTTATGCAGACATTTCTGGCTATCCTCTACCCGGTGGTGCTGGCGGCAATCGGCTGGGCGATCTGGGGGACGCGTTTCCACTGGGCGGCGCGGCTGTTGGCGGCGTTGCTCATTGTGGCGATAGCGCCCGCCTTCTTCATCCTGCCGACCCTCAGCGGGGCGCCGCAGGGCTTTGACGATCTGGCGCGCGCCATCGGCTGGCTGGTGCTGGGCGTGGGCGGGATTGCCTGCCTCGCGGGTATCGGCCTGCGTTGCTGCATGAGGGCGCGATGAGCTTTACCGCGCAGATATTGACCCTTTACCCCGAGATGTTCCCGGGACCGTTGGGTTACTCGCTCGCGGGCCGGGCGCTGGCGGAGGGCAGATGGTTCTGTGATCCCATCCATATCCGCGACTTCGCGACTGACCGGCATCGCACCGTGGACGACACGCCCGCAGGCGGCGGCGCGGGCATGGTGCTGCGCGTCGACATCCTCGCAAAGGCCGTGGATCATGCGCTGGAGAAGCGTCCGGATTTGCCGGTCGTCGCCATGACGCCGCGCGGCGCGCCGGTCACGCAGGGACGCGTGCGAAGCCTCGCAGTGGGGCCGGGCGCCACGATCCTCTGCGGTCGGTTCGAAGGGTTTGACGAGCGCATTTTCGAAGGCCGCCCGGTCGAGCAGCTCTCCATGGGTGACATCATCCTGTCGGGTGGAGAGATGGGCGCGCTGATGCTGCTGGATGCTTGCGTTCGGTTGCTTCCCGGTGTAATGGGCGCGGCTTCCAGCGGGGACGAGGAAAGCTTTGAAAGGGGCCTTCTTGAATATCCGCACTATACCCGGCCTGCTGAGTGGGAAGGGCGCACGATCCCGCAAGTGTTGCGATCGGGGGATCATGCGAAGATCGCCGCCTGGCGGAAACGAAGGGCGGAAGATGACACACGGCTAAGGCGGCCGGACCTTTGGGAACGCCATATCGGCGTTCGGGACCAGTCGCCCTCTGGTGCGCAACGCGAAGATAAGGACTGAGTTAAAATGAACTTGATCCAGCAGATCGAGGCCGAAAACATCGCGGCCCTGGCCAAGGATATTCCCGATTTCCGTCCGGGCGACACGCTACGCGTCGGCGTGAAGGTCGTCGAAGGCGACCGCAGCCGCGTCCAGAATTATGAAGGCGTGTGCATCGCCCGCTCGAACAAGGGCATGGGTTCCAACTTCACCGTTCGCAAGATCTCGTTCGGCGAAGGCGTGGAGCGTGTATTCCCGCTCTATTCGCCCAATCTCGATTCGATCACCGTGGTCCGTCGTGGCGTCGTACGCCGCGCGAAGCTCTATTATCTGCGCGGCCGCACCGGCAAGCGCGCCCGCATCGCCGAACGCCGCGACGTCCGCAGCGAGGATTGATCCTCCGCGCGGTTCACGAAAGCCGTGACATGAAACAGGCGGCGCTCCTTGGAGCGCCGCCTGTTTTCATTGGGGGCGTGGAGTGTATATGTTCGCGCCTTGCGATAAGCTGTGGAACAGCCGACGCGCATCATGAAAATGGTTTAGTTTGCGGAGTCGGCCTGCTCTTCGGACCCGTTAAAGGTGAGTGCTTCGGCGCTGCCTATGTTTCGTTCGCCCGAAAATAGCTGGTCCAATCGGTTCCGGATGTCCTGCCGGTAGTTTTCCGAAACGATCGCCCGTGGAGCGGATATTTCGATTTCATGCGCTATGGCGACCTTGATCCGCTCCATTGCGGCATCGTCGAGCACATTGGCGCGTCGTAATTCGGTGCAGAGTTGCAGTAGGCCCGTCGCCGTAGCCTGTGCGCGCAAACCGACATTCGTCAGGTCGAAATGCAGTTTCTTGTGCTTATCAAAATCCATCGTCATTTCTGAGTTCCTCCCCGGCTATATGGTATCGCATCATGCAACCGTTGAGCGAGACAATCCAGTCCTCCGTCAAGGGGGCGAACTGCCGGATGCGGCGATCGGTTCCCGAACGCGGTCGTCAAACCTCCCCGAACGGCAACAGCCTTTCATACACTGCCAGGCCCGGCTTGCCCTCCACCGCTGCGCCGCGCCGCATCAGGAAGGCATGGCGGACGATCTCCGCCTGCTGCTCCAGCCCATAGTGGCGGAAGGGCTTGCCCGGCACGATATCATAATCGTAGCGGCAGAAAGGATGGCGCATTAGCGGCAGATACCATTTCCCGCCGCGCTGGGCCTGCCACACATGGGTCATCTCATGAATGAACAGCCCTTGCAGATGTAGCGGGCTGCCGCAGAAATCGTCGCAGAACAGGTTGCTCGCGGGATGGAACCACAAGTCGCCGTCCGGGGCCATCGTCACGCGCCGGGGCTGGAAGGGCCACCATTTGCGATTATGCACCCGCACCCGGTCATAGGCGATGCTCTCACCGAAGACCGACCGGGCAAGCGCGATCTCCCCCGGCGTCAGGGCGCGGCTGGTCAATGTTCTTTATGCTCGTTCGTCTTGGCCGCCGGCTCGCCCGGCTTCCTGATCACCGCGTCCACCAGCAGGCGGTCGCCGTTGGAAAGCAGAAAGGTGAACTGCATCTTGCCCCGGCTGATCGCGGTGTCATTCACTCCCCACAGCATCAGGTGCTTTCCGCCCGGCGCAAAGGTCACGGCGCTCTTGGCCGGGATGTCGACGCTGGAGAGCGGTTTCATCGTCATAACGCCGTTTTCGCTGACGCTCTCATGCATCTCCACCTTCAGCGCATAATCGGTCAGTACGCCGCGCAACTGCACGTCGCTCGCCCCGCCATGGGCCACGAAATAACCGGCTGACGGCGTGTCCTTGTTGGGACTGAGGCGCACCCATGCCTGGTCGATATAGGTAGGCGCTGGATCGCCGCACGCGCTCAGGGCCAGCGGCGCGGCAAGGATGATGAAGGGAAGAATCGCGCGCATGGAATGGCCTTTCGGGACTGTCTCGTTTCCGGTCGGTTCTCTAGCTAATCGCCGCGGCTTCTTGTGCCAAGAAAAAGCGCGCCTATATCCCGCATGCAAACGGTCTTGCCTTGGCGCTTTCGTGAGGTATGGGGCCGTCAACCGCTGAATATGATTTGGGGTTCAAAGAGGAAAAGATGGCAAAAGTAATCGGTATCGATCTGGGCACCACCAACAGCTGCGTGGCCGTGATGGACGGCAACAAGCCCAAGGTCATTGAAAATGCGGAAGGCGCGCGCACCACGCCCTCCATCGTCGCCTTCGCCAAGGACGGCGAGCGGCTGATCGGCCAGCCCGCCAAGCGTCAGGCCGTGACCAATCCGGACAACACGATTTTCGCGGTGAAGCGCCTGATCGGCCGCCGTTTCGACGATCCCACGACGAAGAAGGACATGGAACTGGTCCCCTATTCGATCGTGAAGGGGCCGAATGGCGACGCATGGGTCAATGCGGGCGGCAAGGATTACAGCCCGTCGCAAATCTCCGCCTTCACGCTCCAGAAGATGAAGGAAACCGCCGAGAGCTATTTGGGCGAGACGGTCACGCAGGCGGTCATCACTGTCCCGGCTTACTTCAACGACGCCCAGCGTCAGGCGACCAAGGACGCCGGCCAGATCGCGGGCCTCGAAGTGCTGCGCATCATCAACGAGCCGACGGCGGCTGCGCTCGCCTACGGGCTTGAGAAGCAGGACGGCAAGACCATCGCGGTCTATGACCTTGGCGGCGGCACCTTCGACATCTCCATCCTGGAGATCGGCGACGGTGTGTTCGAAGTGAAGTCGACCAACGGCGACACCTTCCTGGGCGGCGAGGATTTCGACGCCAAGCTGGTGGAATATCTGGCCGCCGACTTCAAGAAGGAAGAGGGCATCGACCTCACCAAGGACAAGCTGGCGCTTCAGCGTCTGAAGGAAGCCGCCGAAAAGGCGAAGATCGAGCTGTCCTCGGCCCAGTCGACCGAAGTGAACCTGCCCTTCATCACCGCCGACCAGAATGGTCCCAAGCATCTCGTCAAGACCATCACCCGCGCCGATCTGGAGCGTCTGGTGGCCGACCTCATCAAGCGGACGATGGAACCCTGCAAGAAGGCGCTGGCCGATGCGGGCGTTTCGGCCGCCGAGATCAGCGAAGTCGTCCTCGTCGGCGGCATGACCCGCATGCCCAAGGTGCGCGAGGCCGTGAAGGACTTCTTCGGCAAGGAACCGCACACCGGCGTCAACCCGGATGAGGTCGTCGCCATGGGCGCGGCCATTCAGGCGGGCGTGCTGCAGGGCGACGTCAAGGACGTGTTATTGCTCGACGTGACTCCGCTGAGCCTCGGCATCGAAACGCTGGGTGGCGTGTTCACCCGCATGATCGATCGCAACACGACGATCCCGGCCAAGAAGTCGCAGGTCTATTCCACCGCTGACGACAATCAGCAGGCGGTGACGATCCGCGTGTTCCAGGGCGAGCGTGAAATGGCGGCGGACAACAAGCTGCTGGGTCAGTTCGACCTGGTCGGCATCCCGCCCGCGCCGCGCGGCGTGCCGCAGATCGAGGTAACATTCGACATCGACGCCAACGGCCTCGTCAACGTCAGCGCCAAGGACAAGGGCACCGGCAAGGAGCAGCAGATCCGCATCCAGGCCTCGGGCGGCCTGTCCGACTCCGACATTGACCAGATGGTGAAGGACGCGGAACGCTTTGCCGAAGAGGACAAGAAGCGCCGGGAGGCGGCCGAGGCGAAGAACAACGCCGAAAGCCTGGTCCATACCACGGAACAGCAGCTTTCCGAGCATGGCGACAAAGTGGATGCGGCCCTCAAGTCCGAAATCGAAACCGCCATCGCCGCGACCAAATCCGCGATCGAAGGCGGCGACGCCGAAGACATGAAGGCCAAGGCGCAGGAACTCGCCACGGTGGCCATGAAACTCGGCCAGGCGATCTATGAGAAGGAACAGGCGGCTGCTGCTTCTCCAGACGCCGAAGCGCCGAAGGCCGATGACGATGTCGTCGACGCCGAATTTTCGGAAGTGGACGAGAACAACAAGGCTTAAGGCCCGATGAAACGCTTCTCGACTTCGCCCCGCGCGGACGGCATGGTGTCTGACCAGCGCGCCCGTTCGGGGCGGAGCCGCGGAATGTGCGCGCCGGGGGCGAGATGACTACCGAAATCGACTATTATTCGCTGCTCGAGGTGGAACGCACGGCGGATGCCACGACCATCAAGAGCGCCTATCGCAAGCTGGCGATGAAATATCACCCCGACAAGACCGGGGGATGCACCGATGGCGAGGCCCGGTTCAAGGCCGTGTCCGAAGCCTATGAGTGCCTGAAAGACCCGCAGAAACGCGCGGCCTATGACCGCTACGGTCATGCCGCCTACACCAATGCCCAGAATGGCGGCGGTGGCGGCTTCAATGGCGGGCGCGGCGGTGGCGGCTTTTCCGACCTTGGCGACATTTTCGAGACGATCTTCGGACAGGCCGGTTTCGGCGGCGGCGGGCGTCAGGCCCAGCGGCGTGGCGCGGACCTGCGCTACGACATGGAGATCACGCTCGACGAAGCCTATCACGGCAAGCAAAGCGAAATCCAGATCGAAGTGTCCGCGCCCTGCGACGTCTGCGAGGGATCGGGCGCGCAGCCGGGCACGGGCGTCAAGAGCTGTGGCACTTGCGGCGGTCATGGACAGGTCCGGGCGCAGCAGGGCTTCTTCGTGGTGGAGCGCACCTGCCCGTCCTGCCATGGCGCGGGTCAGGTCATCGAAAATCCCTGCCGTTCCTGCCGGGGCGAAGGACGGGTGGACAGACCCAAGACGTTGTCGGTCAATATTCCGGCCGGCGTCGACGAAGGAACCCGCATCCGCCTGACCGGCGAAGGTGAGTGCGGCGCGCGCGGCGCGCCTCCGGGCGATCTCTATATCTTCCTGCATGTGAAGCGGCACCCGATCTTCGAGCGCGACGGCACGACGCTGTTCTGCCGCGCCCCGGTCAGCTTCACCACGGCGTCGCTGGGCGGCACGATCGAAGTGCCCGGCCTCGACGGCAGCCGGCATGAAATCAAGATTCCGAGCGGCATCCAGTCCGGCAAGCAGATTCGCCAGCGCGGCGTGGGCATGCCGGTGCTGAACGGACGCGGGCAGGGCGATCTGGTCATCCAGGTCGACGTCGAAACCCCGACCAAGCTCAGTGCCCGCCAGCGCGAACTGCTCGAAGCCTTCCGCGAAACGGAAACGGGAGAGGAGTGTCCCCAATCCACCGGCTTCTTCAGCAAGCTCAAGGAACTCTGGGGCGACTGATAACCCTCGCCAAGACAAAATTTTGAAGCCGGAAACAGTCTTCCCCTGTTTCCGGCTTTTTTTCTTTGCGTATAGATGTTCGGTGACGGCTTACGACCATTTTCCGATATTCAATGTCCGTCATCCCAGCGAAAGCCGGAATCTCCCTTGAGCTTGGTCTCACCACCCCGTCATGTCATGCCCCGGCCTGACTGTCCAACCGGGTCAGTGCCCATGCCGGCTGGTCCACCACAGCCCGGCGAGACTGATCGCTGCCGCCGCCGACATATAAAGCCCCACCAGTTCAATACCCTGCGCCGCGATCAGCCATGTCGCGACGATGGGGGCCAGCGCGCCGCCGATGATCCCGCCCAGATTGAAGGAGAAGGATGCGCCGGTATAGCGCAATTGCACCGGGAACAGCGCGGGCAGATAGGCGCCCAGCGGCCCGTAGACAAAGCCCATCATGAACAGAGCGAGGCTCAGGATCAGGAAGATCGGCAACAGCGCGCCCGTGCCCATGGCCGGACCGAAGGCGATGCCCATGAGCACCGTGCCGACGCATCCAATGACCAGTACGCGCGTCGGGCTGCTCCTGTCGGCCCACCATCCGGCCAGGATGATACTGAGCGCCATGAACAGAATCGCACCCAACTGCGCCGCGAGGAAGATTTCGCGGTCGATCTTCAATATGGTCGTGCCATATCCCAGCGCAAAAGCGGTTGCGATATAATAGATGGCGAAGCAGGCCACCACGGCGAAGGTGCCTGCGATCGCCGCGCCCAGATGGCTTTGGAACAGTGTGGCGAGCGGCACGGCGGGCGGCGGTGCTTCGGCTTGCGCGGCTGCGAATTCGGGCGTTTCGGTGAGTTTCAGGCGGACCCACAGGCCGAGAAACACCAGCACCGCGCTGCCCAGGAAAGGCAGACGCCAACCCCATGCGAAAAACGCCTCGTCGCTCAGCCACAATCCGAGAGCCAGGAACATGCCGTTGGCAGCAAGAAAGCCGACCGGCGCGCCCAATTGCGGGAACATCCCGAAGCGCGCCCGCCACCCCGGCGGCGCATTCTCCACCGCCAACAGCGCCGCGCCGCCCCATTCCCCGCCAAGGCCCAGGCCCTGCCCGAACCGCAGGATGCACAGGATCAGCGGCGCCCACCAGCCGATCGTCTGGTAAGTCGGCAGGAACCCGATGGCGAGCGTGGAGCCGCCCATCAGCATCAGCGATATGACCAGCGTCACCTTCCGCCCCACGCGGTCGCCATAATGGCCGAACACCGCCGCGCCCAAGGGCCGGGCAAAGAAGGCGAGCGACAGGCTGCCATAGGACGCCATCAACTGCGCGGTGGGGGAGGATGCCGGGAAGAACAGCGCGGGAAAGATCAGGCTGGCGGCCGTCGCATAGATGTAGAAGTCGTAGAATTCGACCGCCGTGCCGATCAGGCTCGCCCCCAGCACCCGCCGATGACGCCACATCGCGCCCATGCCGCTGTCATTCCCCATCCCGTTTCCCCCGATTATCTTTTCCGCTGCTGGTTCAGCAATTCATAGGCCATCACCGCACAGGCGACGGCGGCGTTCAGGCTGTCCGCCTTGCCCATCATCGGCATTTTCACAAGCAGGTCGCATTCGGCCTCATAGGCTTCCGGTAGGCCCTGTGCTTCGTTTCCGACCAGTAGGAAGGACGGACCATGATAGCGCGGCTCCTGATAGTCCTGCGCGGCTTTCAGGCTGGTGCCGATGAGTTCGCCGGGACCGGCGCGCAGCCATGCCATGAACTCGCCCCAACGCGCCTGCGTGATCGACTGGGTGAAGAGCGCGCCCATGCTCGCCCGCACCGATTCGACCGAAAAGGGATCGACGCAATCGTCGATCAGGATCAGCCCGCCCGCGCCCACCGCGTCGCCCGTCCGCAGGATCGTGCCCAGATTGCCCGGATCGCGCAGCGATTGCGCGACGATCCAGATATCGGCCTTCGCCCGGTCGAGCTTCGCCAGCGGGGTGAGGCGGTCGCGATAAACGCCGACCACCGCCTGCGGATTGTCCTTGCCGGAAATCTTCGCGAGGATGTCCGGCGAGGTTTCGATAACGTCGCCGCCCGCCGCTTCCATCGCCGCGATGAGGTCGGCGGCAAGCGGATGCGCGGACCCGGCGTGGAACAGCATTTCGGGCAGCACGCCTTCCTCGCGCGCTTCGGTCAGGATGCGAAGCCCTTCGGCCAGGAACAGACCTTCGGCCTTGCGGAACTTCTTTTCGCGCAGGGACCGGACGCGCTTGACCAGAGGGTTGGAAAATCCGGTGATCTCGCGTGCCACGCCTGTGCCTGTTCTTCGAAAGCGGATGAAGCGGCCTCTCTATAGGGCATGGGTCGAAAAGGGTAGGGGGTGCGTTGATGCTCCGGAAGGGGGAGGTGGCAGGAATCCACCCCAAACCGCTACCTGGAGAGGATCGCGGATCATCGACCCACAGCCGGTCGTCCCTATTCTTCCCCGAACTTGTCTTCCACCAGCGTCACCAACTGGATCAGCGAATCCTCCGCTTCCGGTCCGGCGGCGCTTATGACGATCGAATCGCCCAGCGCCGCGCCCAGCATCATCAGGCCCATGATCGACGTGCCGGTCACTTCATTGCCGTCCTTGCGCACCGTGATCTGCGAAGGAAGGCCGCTGGCCAGGGTGACGAATTTGGCGCTGGCGCGGGCGTGGAGGCCGCGCTTGTTGCTGATCCGGACTTCCTGGCTGATTTCGTTCATGGAGTGCTACCCAACAGTTCCGACGCTACGCTGATATATTTCTGGCCCGCCTCACGCGCGGCGGCGACGGCGGATCGCACGTCCATCACCTTGCGGGCGCTTTCCAGGCGGATGAGCATGGGCAGGTTGATGCCGGCGATCACCTCGATCTCGCCCGCGCGCAGCAGGGATATGGCAAGGTTCGACGGGGTGCCCCCGAACAGGTCCGTCAGCAAGATCACGCCCGACCCGTCGTTCACGCGATCGACCGCGGCGGAGATGTCCGCGCGGCGCAGTTCCATGTCGTCCTCCGGCCCGATGCAGATCGTCTCGATCTGCTGCTGCGGCCCCACGACGTGCTCCATCGCGACAACGAATTCCGTCGCCAACGATCCGTGGGTGACGAGTACGAGTCCAATCATCTGCGCTAACGGCCCATCTGTTTCATGATTGTGCTTTCGGGCCTCCCGGTCTGCGCTTCTCCAGGGCATCCTGAGGCGCTGATTCCATGTTTCTGTGGCTGACCGTGGGCGAAAAGCCGGCATCTTGCAAGTATCTGGCGACGCGCTCGGCCACATGCACCGACCTGTGCCGTCCGCCGGTGCAGCCGAAAGCCACGGTGATATATGTCTTTCCGCCCTCTGCATAACGAGGCAGCAGTATCGCGAGCAGCGCCTCGATCCGGCCCACCGTGTCCTCATAGGCCGGATCCTGCGCGATATAGGCGGCAACGTCCGGCTGAAGCCCGGTCTTGGGCCGCAACGCATCGTCCCAATGCGGATTGCGCAGGTAGCGCATGTCGAACACAAGGTCGGCGTTGCGGGGCACGCCGCGCGAATAGCCGAAGGACAATATCGTCAGCACCGGATCGGACAGCCGCTCGCGCGCATAGCGGTTGCGGATCTCCTGCTGTAGCGCATTGCTGCTATAGGCTGTCGTGTCGATGACCTGCGCGGCCCATCGCCGTAGCGGCTCGGTCAGCTCCCTTTCCCGCGCAATGCCGTCGGCGGCGGGCCGGTCGGCGGCAAGCGGATGCCGCCGCCGCGTTTCGGCGAAGCGCCGCTCCAGCTCGCTGCCCGAACAATCGAGGAACAGGGTCTCGACATCATGGCCATGGTGTTCGCGCAGCGCCTTGATGCGGCGGACGATGGCATTGGCGTCGAAACCGCGCGTGCGCGCATCGATGCCGATGGCGAGCGGCCGGTCGTCCGCATCGCTGTGCCCGGCGGGCAGCGGCGTATCGAGCAGCCGGTCGAGCAAGACCAGCGGCAGATTGTCCACCGCTTCCCAGCCCATGTCCTCCAGCGTCTTGAGCGCGGTCGTCTTGCCCGCGCCGGACAGGCCCGACACCAGCAGGATCGTCTTGGGCGCGGGGGAGACCGTCATGCCCGACCCATCGCCCTGAGCGCCAGTTCCACCTTGATCGGCGCGGACGCCTCCAGCCCGGCGAGCCGCACGAGGGGGATGTCGATGCCCGCGATCCGGCGGCGCGCGCCGTCCGCCGGCAACCGCTCGGCCACTTCGCCCAGATGCACGATCAGCGCGACCGGCACGCCGTCCCGATGCTGCATGTCGGCAAGGCCGATGCCGCGCACCTCCATCCTTCCGGCTATTTCGGCGGGAGCGGCAGCGATCAGTTGCCCGTCGCGCGCCGTCAGGATCGTATAGTCGTCGCTCACCAGCACCGCGCCCCGATCTATCAGGCGTAGCGCCAGGTCGGATTTGCCAGCTCCGCTCGGCCCGTGGAGCAACACGGCGCGTCCCCCGATGGCTACGCTGGTCGCATGAAGTGTCTGATGTGAAGCCGCGCCCGTCATGATCTGGTCCCTTCTAGCCCCAGTCGCGCGGGGAAGAAATCGAATTGCGCAGGAGAGGGCGCCGGAACCGCGAAAATTGTCCCGGCGCGGGACGGTCCCGTGAAGCGGCCGCGCTATTCCGACACCATTCCCGGATCGCGCTCCACCGCCATGGGCAGGCGCACGATGAAGCAGGCGCCGCTCTGTGCGTCCTGCCGGTCGGCGATGCTGACCTTGCCCTGATGCCCCTCCACGATGGAGCGGGCGATGGCGAGGCCCAGGCCGGAATGTTTGCCGAACGTTTCATTTTCCGGGCGGACGCTATGGAAACGGCGGAACACATGCTCGCGTTCGGATTCCGGCACGCCAGGTCCTTCATCCTCCACGCTGACCAGCACTTCATTGTCGGCCACGGTCGCGATGATCTGCACCAGCCCGCCATCGGGCGAGAAGGAAACGGCGTTGTCGATCAGGTTGTCGAGCACGCGGATCAGCCGCTGTTCCTCGCCCAGCACGACGGCCACATCCTTGCGCGGCCGCGCGAAGGCGAGGCGCACGCCCCGCGGCACGCCACGCGCCTCGCGGGCGATCACCATCTTTTCGATCAGCAGCCCCAGGTCGATGGGTTCGAAGCGCGTGCGCGAAAGCTGCGCGTCGATGCGCGAGGCTTCGGCGATATCCGTCACCAGCCGGTCGAGCCGCCGCACATCCTCCTTGCAGATGTCCATGAGCTGCGTCCGCAATTCCGGCTGCTCCACCCGGTCGAGCGCGTCGAGCGCGGAGCGGAGCGAGGCGATGGGATTCTTGAGTTCATGGCTCACATCGGCGGCGAAGGCGTCGGTGGCGTCGATCCGCTGGCGCAGCGCATGGCTCATGTCGGACAAGGCACGGGCCAGCATCCCGATCTCGTCGCGCCGTTCGGGCAGGCGCGGCACCGTCACCTCCCGCGCCCGGCCCAGCCGCACGCGCACCGCAGCGCGGGCGAGGCTCTGGATCGGCTGGACGATGGTGCGCGCCAGGAACAGCGACAACAGCACCGACGCCAGCGCGGCGGCGGCCAGCACGATCCCCAGCCGCAATCGTTCGGCCCGCACGACGCGCGTGATGTCACGGGCATTTTCGGTGGACAGGAGGCTGGTGCCGTCCTTCATCTTCACGGCCGCAGAAATCATGAAGGTCCGGTCGGGCGCGTAGCGATTGGTCGCCTGGGGCTTGCCGGTCTGGTCCGCCAGCATGATTTCCGGCCATGCCTGCGCCCGATCGACTGTCGGTTCCTCGAAATTGGGCGGTCGGTCCGCGAAGACGATGCGGTCCATCGCCTTGTCGAGGAAACGGGCGATATGCCGCTTCAATTCCTCCTCGGACGGCAGGCGCAAGCGATAGCGCGGCGCATTCATGGTGAAGCTGTCCGCAATCAGCCGCCCGTCAGGGGCATAGCGGCGCACGCGGTCGTCGGTCTGCCGCGCATAGGCCGCGATCAACCGTTCGTGCAGGTCGGGCGGGGCATTTTCAAGGCCGATGGCCAGCAGCTTCAATTCGCGCGCGGACTGTTCCAGCCGGTCGTCGACGATGCGCGAGCGATAGCTGTCGAGATAAAAGAAGCCCCCCGCCAGCAAAGCCAGCGCGAAGACGTTCACCGCCAGGATGCGCAGCGTCAGGCTGATGCGGCCCGACCACCGCACCGCCAGCGGCGCGTCATTCCTCCGAGAATCGGTATCCGGCGCCATAGAGCGTATCGATTGCGTTGAAATCGGAATCCACCTCACGGAACTTGCGCCGCAGCCGCTTGATATGACTGTCTATGGTGCGGTCGTCGACATAGACATCGTCCTGATAGGCCGCGTCCATCAGTTGGTTGCGGTTCTTGACCACGCCGGGCCGCGCGGCAAGCGTTTCCAGGATCAGGAACTCCGTGACGGTCAGCGTCACGTCCTTCCCGTCCCACTTCACCCGATGGCGCGCCGGGTCCATCTCCAACCGCCCCCGCACGATCGGATCGATCACCGGCTCATCGGCGGCGGCGGGAGTGCGGCTGGCTTCGGCGCGGCGCAATATGGCGCGGATGCGCGCGATCAGCAGGCGCTGCGAGAAGGGCTTGGCGATATAATCGTCCGCACCCATGGCGAGGCCCAGCGCCTCGTCCAGCTCGTCCACCTTGGACGTCAGGAAGATGACGGGCATCTGGCTCTTTTCCCGAAGCCGCCGCAGCAGCTCCAGTCCGTCCATCTGCGGCATCTTGATGTCGAACACCGCCAGGTCCGCCGGATTGTCGAGCAGAGCCTTGAGCGCGCCGTCCGGGTCGGAATAGATGCGCGTCACGAAGCCTTCGGCCTGAAGCGCGATCGACACGGAGGTCAGGATATTCTTGTCATCATCCACAAGGGCGATGGTGGCTGTCATGCATCATCCCGGTAATGGCGCTAAGGGCGATCGGCCCCTCAGTTAGACCATGGCCGTCCGCGCTGCAAGGAAGTCGCTATCGGGAATGAATATGCGGCACGACCGTCGATTTTCACGACAAACTCAGCCTTTCGGGGATTTGACGGTTTCCGTCCGACCGCCTAATGCCGACTCCATCCACCGCTATAGGGACGCTTGCCGGCAATGGACCGGGGCGCCTGTGGGGAGGATCGGCCGTCCCGGCGAGAATGCCGGCGGTGCGGACTACATTATTCAGGAGCAAAGGCGTGCAGGCCAAATCCGCTATCACCTTGGACAAACAGGGTATCTCAACCAACGCGACGCAGTTCTGGAACCTCGGCACCGCGCCGCTGGTGGAGGCCGCCATCCGCAATGGCGAAGGCATATTGTCGAAGGACGGCCCGCTGGTCGTCAAGACCGGCAAGCACACCGGCCGCAGCGCAAGCGACAAGTTCATCGTCAAGGATGCGGAAACCGAAAACACGGTCTGGTGGGGCAAGACGAACGTCCCCATGACACCGGAGCATTTCGCGGCGCTCAAGGCCGATTTCTTCAAGGCGCTGGGCGAAAAGGACAAGCTTTATGTCGCCGACCTCTTTGGCGGGTCGCAGCCCGAACATCGCGTCAACGTCCGCGTCATCAACGAACGCGCATGGCATAACCTCTTCATCCGCACCCTGCTCGTCCGCCCCACGCCGGAGGAACTGACCGGTTTCCAGCCTGAATACACCATCATCGACCTGCCGACCTTCCGCGCCGATCCGGCTCGTCACGGCAGCCGCAGCGAAACGGTGATCGCGGTCAACTTCACCGAAAAGCTGATCCTGATCGGCGGCACCTCCTATGCGGGCGAAATGAAGAAGTCGGTTTTCGGCATCCTTAACTATCTGCTCCCCGTCAGGGGCGTGATGCCAATGCACTGTTCGGCCAATATCGGTCCCAATGGCGACACGGCTGTCTTCTTCGGCCTGTCGGGCACGGGCAAGACCACCCTGTCCGCCGACGCCAGCCGCACGCTGATCGGCGATGACGAGCATGGCTGGTCGGATACCGCCGTCTTCAATTTCGAGGGCGGCTGCTATGCCAAGATGATCAATCTGTCGGCCGAGGCCGAGCCGGAAATCTTCGCCACCACCAAGCGGTTCGGCACGGTGCTGGAAAATGTCGTGATCGACGAGGAAACCCGCGTCATCGACCTCGACGACAACAGCCTCGCGGAAAACAGCCGCGGTTCCTATCCCATCGACTTCATCCCCAATGCAAGCGCGGACAATCTGGGGCCGGTGCCGAAGAACATCATCTTCCTCACCGCAGACGCCTATGGCGTGCTGCCCCCGATCGCGCGGCTGACCCCGGATCAGGCGATGTATCACTTCCTGTCCGGCTACACTGCGCGCGTCGCGGGCACGGAAATCGGTGTGACGGAGCCGAGCGCGACCTTCTCGACCTGCTTCGGCGCGCCCTTCATGCCGCGCCATCCGTCGGTCTACGGCAACCTCTTGAAAGAGCGGATCAACAAGGGCGGCGTCACCTGCTGGCTGGTCAACACCGGCTGGACCGGCGGCAAATATGGCGTCGGCAAGCGGATGCCGATCAAGGTCACGCGCGCGCTGCTCAACGCCGCGCTCGACGGCAGCCTCAACAATGCGGAATTCCGCACCGATCCGAATTTCGGCTTTGAGGTGCCGGTGGCGGTGCCGGGCGTGGAAAGCGCGATCCTCGATCCGCGCGCGACGTGGGGCGACAAGGCGGCCTATGACGAAACGGCGGGCAAGCTGGTCAAGCAGTTCGTCGACAACTTCGCCCAGTTCGAGGAACATGTGGACGCCTCCGTGCGCGGCGCGGCGCTGACCGCCGCCGTCTGACGGCATCCGCGACCGATTCGCGAAAGAGCCGGGGGAGGGGAAAGGGTCTTCCCCGGCTCTTTCGCTTTCTGCGGTCCCATAGAGATGCTAATCTGGATTTGATCTATAGCGGGAGTCGCACATGGGCATGTTTGATGATCTTCTGGGCAATGCGGGCGGGCTGGAAGCGATCGCCGCGAAAATCGGCGTGTCGCCTGAACAGATGCAGGCGCTGATGAGCGAGATCGGCGGCAAGATCGGCGGCGGCGAAACCAGCGTGTCCGCGCTCGCCGAAACGGCGGCGGAACATGGCGTGTCGGCGGACAAGCTCCAGGAACTGCTCGGCCAGTTCGGCGGTCCCGAAGCGATCCTGGGCAAGCTGGGTAGCCTGTTCGACCGCGACGGCGACGGCAATCCGCTGAACGAACTGGGCAACATCGCCAAGGGGCTGTTCGGCTGAAAGACAGGGCGAAGACGGGTCAGCTTTTGGCCCGACAAGTTTTTTTGGCCTTGCCATCGCGCTGCACACGCGCCATTTCGCGGACGCATCATTTATTGCGAACGATATGCAACTAGCGTCATCGAGGCGCCGGTCCCTCGCATGAATTGGCAAGGATAAAGGTCTTGAGCGAAGTGACGATCGAAAAGCCGGTGCTGGAACCAACGGGTGCGCTCAGCGTGGAAACGGTGCTGTCGGTGCGGCACTGGAACGAACATCTTTTCAGCTTTCGCATCACGCGGCCCACCAGCTTCCGTTTCCGTTCGGGCGAATTCGTGATGATCGGTCTCCAGGGCGACAATGGAAAGCCGCTGCTGCGCGCCTATTCGGTCGCCAGCCCGTCCTGGGACGAGGAACTGGAATTCCTGTCGATCAAGGTGCAGGACGGGCCGCTTACGTCCCGGCTCCAGCTCATCCAGCCGGGCGACCAGATCTATCTCGGCCGCAAGCCGACCGGCACGCTCGTCACCGACGCGCTGCTGCCGGGCAAGCGGTTGTTCATGCTGTCGACCGGCACGGGCCTCGCGCCCTTCCTCAGCCTGTCGCGCGACCCGGACGTTTACGAGTTTTACGAGGAAGTCGTGATCGTCCACTCGGTCCGCCGGGTCAGTGACCTTGCCTTCCATGACGAACTGACGGGCAAGCTGGCGGAAGACCCGCTGGTCGCCGAACAGGCGGACAGGCAGTTCCACTATGTCCCGACCGTCACGCGCGAACCTTTCCGCAACAATGTCCGCATTGATGCGCTGATCGAGAATGGCAAGCTGTTCGAAGGCATCCCCGGCGCGCCGAAATTCGATCCGGAGACCGACCGGATCATGATGTGCGGCAGCATGGAGATGATCAAGCAGTTCGGCGCCTGGTTCGAGGAGAACGGCTTCGCCGAAGGTTCCAACGCTGCGCCCGGCGCCTATGTGATCGAACGCGCTTTCGTGGGGTGATCGGTTGCCGCGAAGGATGCAAGGAAGGGTTGCTCCATGCGGCCCTTTTTGTGGCGGTTGCTTGAATGGCGGTTGTGGGTGGAAGACGGACGTAAATATCGCCATCCCAGCGAAAGCTGGGATCTCATTTAGGCTCGGTTGCGCCCTAAGAAAGAGAGATCCCAGCTTTCGCTGGGACGACGAATGTTGTGTGACCGCAACTGACCAAAACCCATCCTACCGCGCTGCCAGCACCCCATTGAACGGCCCCTTCCGCCGCGCGCTCCCCAAACCCGGCTTCGCGGACGACCTGCGCCAGCTTCGCTTCCGGCCTGCGCCCTCCGGTTCTTTCGTATAACCTGCCTTCCCCTTCATCCGAAAGTCGAATGGGATCGACGCCGTCCGGTCAGACTGGCTCCACCCGCAGGATCGAAGCCTCCGCGCCCACGATTCGTACTCGTGCTCCCACGGGCGCTTCGGGGCCATGGCAGGACCAGACGCCGTCGCCCACCTTCACGCGCCCGCGCCCGTTCTCGATAGCCTCGGTCACGGTCACGACCTCCCCGATCAGCCGGGAGGTGCGGTCGTTGAGCAGCGGGTCTTCCGACGAAACTGGATTGGCCGCATACCAGCGCCGCCCGCCCCATACCGCGATCAGGCAGAGCATGGCGAAGATCAGGAACTGCAACGATATCCCGACCGGCAGCGCCATCGCCGCCAGTCCCGTCACCGCCGCCGCGATGGCGACCCAGATCAGGAACACGCCGGGCATCAGCACTTCGCCGATGCCCAGCAGGGCGGCAAGGATCAGCCACCACCAATGATCTTCCAGCATAGCGAGCATGTCCATTGGCCGGCTGTCC
>Ga0180221_1000490_pt1 | contig 34715 bp, 29 predicted proteins | sample eDN5th37CKraftMG_FD_151339 | JGI IMG/M metagenome (GOLD analysis project Ga0180221, IMG submission 151339) | Enriched Miracle-Growth compost microbial communities from Emeryville, California, USA - eDNA 5th pass 37_C Kraft MG (version 2) (version 2) ...
GCCCTGGGGTTCGATCTGCCAGTTCAGCCACAGGCGGCGCTGGGCCGCGGATTGCGGCAGGTCGCCGCCGCGCGGCAGCTGGGCCATGGGCGCTTCCACCGCGGCGCCATTGGCCAGGCGAGCGGCCACGGCGGCGCTGAAGGCGGCCAGGCTCGGCGCTTCGAACAGCAGGCGCAGGTTCAGGTTGACGCCCAGGGCCTCGCGCAGCGCGGCCATGACCTGGGCGGCGGCGATGGAGTTGCCGCCCAGCAGGAAGAAGTTGTCGTCCGCGCCTACGCGCTCGACGCCCAGGTGCTCGCGCCAGAGTTCGGCGATGCGTGCCTGCAAGGCATCGGCGCCTTGCTCCGGCGCGGCTTCGGCCCGGGGTGCCAGGCCGGGGTAGACGGCGTAGGCGTCCAGGCTGCCGTCGGCCAGGCGCGTGCGGCAGGCCGAGCGCTGCAGCTTGCCGCTGGAGGTGCGCGGCAGCGCGCCGGGGTTGAGCAGCGCCACCACCTTGGGCGCCTCCTGGCAGGCCTCGGCCACCGCCTGGCGGATGGCGTCGATCAGGGCGTCGGCCGGGATGCGCTTCTGCAGCGCGCGGCCGACCTCGGCGGCGATGCCGATGCCCTCCTCGCCATCGACCTGCACGGCGAAGGCGGCCACCCGGCCCTTGCGCACCGCATCCACCTCGGTTTCCACGGCGCGTTCGATGTCCTGCGGGTAGAGGTTGTGGCCGCGGATGATGAGCATGTCCTTCAGGCGCCCGGTGACGTACAACTCGCCGTCGCGCAGGCAGCCCAGGTCGCCGGTGCGCAGCCAGGTGCGGCCGTCGCGCTCGACGAAGGCCTTGGCCGTGGCCTCGGGGTTGCGCCAGTAGCCGTGGGCGATGCTCGGCCCGGCGGCCCAGACCTCGCCTACCTGGTTCTCGCCCAGGGTGGCGCCGCTTTGCGGGTCGACGATCATCACCGCATGTTCCGGCTGGCTGCGGCCACAGCACATGAGCACGCTGTCGCTGCCCGCTTCGATGCGGTTCTGCGCCAGGGCCGCCTCGTCCACGCCCAGGGCGGCGATGCCCTGGCCGCGCTGGCCGCCGCTGACGAACAGGGTGGCCTCGGCCAGGCCGTAGCAGGCGAAGAAGCTGGAGGCCTCGAAGCGGCTGGCGGCGAACTTGGCGGCGAAATTATCCAGGCTGTCCTGGCGGATCGGTTCGGAGCCGGAGAAGGCCACGCGCCAGCGGCTCAGGTCCAGCCCGGCCAGGGCCGACTCGCTGACGCGCTCGGTGCACAGGCGGTAGGCGAAGTCCGGCCCGCCGCTGACGGTGCCGCCATGCTGGCTGATGGCTTCCAGCCAGCGCAGCGGGCGTTCGAGGAAGTAGCGCGGCGACATCAGCACGCAGGGCACGCCGCTGTAGACCGGCTGCAGCAGGCCGCCGATCAGGCCCATGTCGTGGTACAGCGGCAGCCAGCTGACGATCACATCGTCGGCGCCGATGCCGAAGCCGCCGCGGATCAGCCGCTCGTTGGCCACCAGGTTGCCGTGGCTGACCTGCACGCCCTTGGGCAGCGCGGTGGAGCCGGAGGTGTACTGCAGGAAGGCGATGTGTTCGGGGCGGACCTCGGTTTCCACCCAGGCCTCGGCGCCGGCCAGGTCCAGTTCGTCGACGCACAGCAGCTGCGGCGCGGCGGCGCCGGACAGCGCCGGGCAGCCTTCCAGCAACGCCCCGCGCAGTTCGGCCTGGGTCAGCACCAGGCGCGGCGCGCAGTCGTCGATGATCGACAGCAGGCGTTCCTGGTGGTGGCGGCGCGCCGACTCCGGCGGGTAGGCGGGCACCGCGACCATGCCGGCGTACAGGCAGCCGAAGAAGGCGGCGACGTAGTCCGGGCCGCTGGGGAACAGCAGCACCGCGCGCTCGCCCTGCCCCGCCCGGGCCTGCAGGGCGGCGGCGATGCAGCGGGCGCGGCGGTCCAGCTCGGCATAGCTGAGCACCAGGTCGCCGGCGCCGTCTTCGGCCAGGAAGCGCAAGGCCAGCCGGTCGGGTTGGGTGCCGGCACGCTGGCGCAGGGCCTGGGCCATTGAGGAGGGATGTTCGAACGCGTCCATTTGGATTTCCTGCTGAGTGCAACCGCGACTGGTCATCGACCGGAAAAGTCCCACTTGGGCCTTCAGCCGGTTCTCTCAGAGGTGTACGGACGATCATTCGAAATAATTAGTGTTCTCAGCTAGGCCGGCGAGCCCGCCCGGATGGCACAAAGCCAGTCTGCACGGGGCTTTCCGGCCAGCAAGAACATTCATTTACAATTGTTGACAATGATTCTCATTTCAAATACTTTCCGGCTCGGCTCGCTGGATGCGTACCTGACTAGCGATTTGCCCACCCACACTGCCGCTAGGTGATTCTCATGCTGGATGAACTGCCCACCTCCCGTTATGCCTCCCCGTTGGTCGCGACCTTCATCGAGAATCGTTCCATCCTGGTCAAGTTCGCCTCGCGCTTCCTCGGCTGCCGTTCCCATGCCGAGGACGTGGTGCAGGACACCTTCTTCCGCCTGCAGAACGCCTCCGGCGCCTCCATTCCGCTGAAGGCGCAGATGAGCTACCTGTTCCAGGTAGTGCGCAACCTGGCCATCGACCACTACCGCAAGCAGGCGCTGGAGCAGCGCCACACCGGCGCGCCGCAGGAGCTGATGGAGGCCGAGGCGGCCTACGGCGCCACGCCGGAAACCCTGCACATCAACTTCGACACCCTCGAACAGATCGACGAGGCCCTGAGCCAGCTGCCCGAGCGCACTCGCTACGCCTTCGAGATGTACCGTCTGCACGGCGTGCAGCAGAAGGAGATCGCCCGCGAGTTGGGGGTTTCCCCGACCCTGGTCAACTTCATGATCCGCGATGCCCTGCTGCATTGCTGCGCCAGCGTGGCCAAGGACGAACAGCCCGCCCGCCGCGCCTGAAGCCCCTTGCGCCCCGGTGCCGGATGCCATGCATCGCCGGGGCAAGGGGCAGCCGCCCCCGACCTGTCCCATATTCCCGACGGAATCTTCCTGCTTTACAGCCCCCGCCCCTGAATCTCCGCCAATACCCCCGGCGCGGCGCCCGGCCTTGTCCATAATGGCGCCCTGGCGTCTGCCATCCACCCGCCTCCAGCCACGGCATCGAGCCCCTCGAAAGCGCGCTCGCGCCAGGCGTGTCCGGCCCGGGTGGATGGCGCGGCGATCTCCACAGTATCGACGGAATCCACCATGTCCTTGGGGCCCATGCCCAGGCTCAACCTGCGCACCTTGATCCTTCTGTTCGCCTCGCTGGCGGCCATCGCGACCCTGGCCAACGACCTGTTCGCCACCTACCGGATCCAGCGGGAGACGCTGGTCCTCAGTGCGCTGGAACACAACCGGGCCTATGCGGCCAAGGTTGCGCTGAGCATCAACCAGAGCCTCGCCTCGTCCCTGGACCGCCTGGCCTACAGCGCGACTGTCCTCGGGCGTGATTTCGCCGATGCGGCGGTCCGCGGCGCCGAGGTGGAACGCCTGGCCCGCCAGGACGGCAGCTTCAATACAGTGGTCATCGTCGACGCGACCGGGCGGATCCTCAGCGCCCTGCCCCAGTGGCTCAGCGCCAATGGGCGCAAGATCCTCTCAAAGCGCCCCCTGGAAATGCGCCAGGCGATGATCAGCCCGGCCTTCCATTCGCAGTCCGGCGAGCGGGTGGTGTTCGTCTCCCATCCGGTGTGGAACGCCCGCGGCGACTACCTCGGCCTGGTCGGCGGGACCATCTACCTGAACCGCGCCAATTCGCTGAACCACATCGTCAGCCGGCACTTCCAGAAGGACACCTCCTTCGTCTACCTGGTGGACGAGCAGCGCCAGTTGCTCTACCACCCCGAGCGCGAGCGCATCGGCCAGACGATCGGCGTCAACGCCGCGGTGGACGCCGCGCTGCGCGGCGAAAGCGGCGCCATGCAGGTCACCAATCACGAGGGCCTGGAGATGCTCGCCGGCTACGCGGCGGTGCCGGACAGCGGCTGGGGCGTGGTCTCGCAGCAGCCGCTGAGCGTCACCCTCGGCGCCGTGCGCGCGCTGATGCTGCAGGTGCTGGCGGGGATAGTGCCGATGATCCTGCTCGGCTTCCCGCTGCTGTGGTGGATAGCCGCGCGGATCAGCCATCCCCTGCGCCGGCTGGCCGACTACGCGGCGCAGCTGGACAACACCGAGCGCATCGAGGGGGTGCGCGCCTGGTACTTCGAGGCCTGGCGCATCCGCCGGGCGCTGATCATCGGCGGACAGATGACCCAGGAGCGCATCGGCCAGCTCAACCGCCAGGCCCAGAGCGACCCGCTGACCGGCCTGGCGAACCGCCGCGCGCTGGAGGCGACCCTGGCGAGCTGGGTGGCGCGCGGCGAGCCCTTCGCGGTGATCAGCATGGACATCGACCATTTCAAGCAGGTCAACGACACCTTCGGCCATGCCGCCGGCGACCAGGTGCTGCAAGCCTTCGCCGAGGTGCTGCGGTGCAACTCGCGCAGCGGCGACCTGCCGTGCCGCGCCGGCGGCGAGGAGTTCATCCTGCTGCTGCCGGCCACCTCGCTCGGCGTGGCGGCGGAAGTCGCCGAGCGCATCCGCCTGACGACGGAACGCACGGACTTCCCGCAGGTGGGGCGGGTGACCCTGTCGCTGGGCGTGGCCTTCAGCAGCGAGGGACGGACGGACGTCGGCGCGGTGCTCGCGACCGCCGACGCCCTGCTCTACCAGGCCAAGCAGGCCGGCCGCAACCGCGTCATGGTGGCGGACGAGCGGCCGGTTGGCGTGGCGCAGCCTCATCCGTCCTGAGGGCCCGGCCCGGAGCATCCGGCGGTAGCGCGCCAGAACGTAGGGCGCATAACCGTTCGCGGTTATACGCCGTTGGCCATTGGCTATTTCAGGCGGGTTCGTGGTTGAGCATCACACCGAACAGTCCCCTCTCCCGCTTGCGGGGGAGGGTTAGGGAGGGGGAGCGGAGTTACAGGTTTTGGTAGCGGAGTGTTGGTGGAGTCCGTTGCCCTCACCCCAGCCCTCTCCCGGAGGGAGAGGGGGCTGTTCGGCGTGGGTGGATAACGCAGTGTCAGCCGGCAGGTTCGTAGGGCGTATAACCGTTCGCGGTTATACGCCGTTGGCCGATACACCGATGCCATCATGACTGTAGGAGCGAGCTTGCTCGCGAACGGGGTTTGCCGGTGGCGTAGGCGCTGGCTTCAAGAGCGCCCTCTCCCCAACCCTCTCCCTGAAGGGAGAGGGGGCTGTCCTCAGCGAAGGGAGAATCCAGAGTTATCCTGAAGCACCTATCTATCCCCGTCATTCCCGCGAACGCGGGACGCGGCTCCATCGCGAACAGCGCTTGCGCTGGCCCGAAGGGGAATAACCCAGTGACTGCGGGGTTCGCGAGCAAGCTCGCTCCTACGAAGAGCAGGATTTCCAGAGGAATATCCGAGCGCACCGGAGTGCCCCTTCAGAAGGCCGAACGAAACCCGCGCTCAGGAGGTCATGCGACATGGATGTCGCGAGAGCCCCGATGGGCTACAGGGACGTACCCTCGGGGCGGGCCTCCGTGGCGGGGGAATTCGCGAGGGTAGCCCGGCTCCATCGGGCCCGTATGTCGGGGCAAGCCTTTTTGGTTCCTTTTGTGGCGATTGACAAAAGGGACTCGCCCGAGGGGGCGAAACGAGAAATGTCCGCAGACTCGGAGCGGCGCGTTACACCGAGCAAGAAGGCAACTGGGTTATTCCCCTTCGGGCCAGCGCAAGCGCTGTTCGCGATGGAGCCGCGTCCCGCGTTCGCGGGAATGACGAGTTAAAAATCGAAGCCCTAGCCCCACCCCACATGAAAATGCCGTTTCCCCCATGAAGAGAAACGGCATTCTCTCTTAAGTGAACAGCCTCGTTACGCGAACCTCAGGCAGGCTGCTTGGCATAGCGCGCCAGCGTCGGATCACGCTGCATCACCGCCAAGGTGTTGGCATAGACCTGCTCCCCGGTCGCATCCTTACTGGCGAAGATCTCCCCAAAGTGCCGCTGAGTAACCTGCGCGAAATGCGCACGATCCTGAGCCTGCACCCCCAGCAGGGTGGCATAGGCATCCAGCGCATCTCCATGCCCCTTGGCCATATCCTCGGCAATGTTGTCGAGCATGCCGTTCATGGCAAAGATCGAACGACCGCCATACCCCAGCCGCGCATCGGAGTTACAGCCGTTGGTGCCGGAAGTCAGGCCGAAGGTGGCGTTGCCCGAAGTCCCGTTGGTGGTGGTAGCCAGCAGGTGCGGGAACAACCCGCGCTGCCCTTCGAACAGCATGTTGCCCCAACCGCAGCCGTTGCCCCCGGCCTGGTCCGCCTGGGCGAACAGGCTGGCGGCGCCGAGAACCGCGAAGATCGCACTCTTGCCGAGCAGTTTGCTTGTCATGGATGTCGTTCCTTGGTCGTTTGACGTATTTGGCGTGCCCTACTCCCCGGCTGCGCAGCGTCGCTGCAACAGTCTGGCTCGCTTTTAGGTGTAGGCAAGGAATCGCCAGGTTTCAAACCTACCGGCGGCAGGATTCGCACAATGAATACAGGAACACCCCTCGCATGGATTGCCACGGGTCAAGGCCGCAGCGTTTCCAGGCACATCGGCGTCGAATCCAGGCAACTCCGGCGTGGCCGTTGCCCCTATGGTGGCGGGCCACATCCCACCGACCTGGAGCTGTCATGTCCGACTTCATCACCGTACTGCGCGAAACCTGCCCCACCCCCGTGCTGGATGCCACCAAGTGGAAGCGCATCGGCGGCAACCCGCACACCGTCAACCTCAATGCCTACACCTCGGCGGACGGCAGCAAGATCATGGGCACCTGGATCTGCACCCCCGGCAAGTTCGAGGTGAACTACGAGAAGTGGGAGTACTGCCACTTCCTCGACGGCTACTGCATCATCACCCCCGAGGGCGAGCAGCCGGTGCACCTGAAGGCCGGCGACGTGTTCGTCATCGAGCCGGGGCTGAAAGGCACCTGGGAAGTGGTGGAGACGGTGCGCAAGTATTTCGTGTTTGCCTGATTGGCTTACGGCGCGCCGAAGCGCTCGTAGGATGGGTATCGCTTGGTGCCCCACCCATCCTGCGCCGGCGCTTTCCTGTCCCCAGGGTGCGCCTGCCGAGGCTCAGCTACCGGCTCATGCGGGGAAGAGGTCCAGCGTGCGCTCCACCTCTTCCAGGTCGATCCTGAAGCCTTCGCCTTCGGGCGTCCCGACCACGAAGCCGAAATGCTGGTGGTCACGGTCCGTCAGGTATTTGTAGAAGCACACGAACCGGTTCGGCGGTTGCAACGCCAGCACCGCACTGCCTGGCGGCAGCACGTTGACGCCATGCACCAGTTGGCTGCCCTCGACGCCCACCACGACCCTGGCCCCGGCGCAGGTCGCCACTATGGTCGGCAGGTCGCTCTTCGTCGGGTCGAGAATGCGGAAGCCCCGGTGCTTGCGCAGGTGTTCGGCGATTTCCATTTCATTGACCAGCAGGCGCAGGTCGCCTGTCTCGCCGCGCAAGATGAAGACGCCGGGGTGCGCCTGGTAGTTCACGTGGGCGAGCAGCTTTTCCCCCATCGCCCGGTAGCGCAGATGCTGGTGGCTGTTGTGGCCGAAGTCGTCGAACAGCACCAGCTCGCGGAAGAACGCGCTGTGCAGGCGTGTCGGCTGCATGTCCAGCCAGGCCTCGTAATCCAGCATCTGGGGGTAAAGCGGGTACCTGGCCGAAGGTGCGATGGTCACCGGCAGGCCTTCGTCGCGGGCCAGCGCATAGGTCAGGCAGTCCTCCGCCAGCCAGGTGCCGAACCAGCGGTTGCCATAGGGCGAGCAATAGACCGCCCCACGGTCGACTTCCCTCTCCACGCTGATCCGCGGCAGCCAGCGCGGACGGGTGGAGGACAGCCAGAAGCTCGCGCCGTCCTTGTAGAGGGTCCCGTCGATCATCAACACGTCCTTGATTAGGTAGCCCCGCGTCGGATGCTGCTCCATGCTGCCCAGGCCCTCCATGGTCCGCCGGGGGTGCTCGTAGGGAAAGAAGAGCTTCTCTTCCCATCCCGTCACGCGCTCCCACTGGTTGGGCAGGAAGAAGGCCGGCGGCGCCGGCGTGGTCTCGCGCGGGGCGATGTCCCAGGACTTGGCTGCCACGCTCTTGAGGTTTTCCGACTGCTTTCGCGCCAGCCGTCTCCGCGCGATATGCCAGTAGGCGGCAAGGCTCCAGTTCTTGCCGGCGAAACGTACCGCGGCACCGGCTTGCGAGGTATCGCTTTGCATGGTGGGACCATCCTTCGGTGACACGACCGATGGCCAGGCCGCGGGCGGGTTCCCCGGGCATGGTGCTGCTCAGTTGGAGGGAATTCTTTCCATGATCGGCGGCGACTGGAAGTGCGCATAGCGCTCGCGCAGGCTCTCCAGCAGTCGCTCGCGCGGATTCGCCGTGCAATACAGGTAGATCTTGAACAGCCCGCCGAAGACCATTTCGCGATAGCGCTCGACGATCTCTTCGTCGCTCGGCCCGTCGGGCAGGCCCAGGTGCAGGGTCAGCTTCCTGCCTTCCACGGCGAACAGCGGTGAATCCCAGAGGAACTGGGCCCTTCCGGTCCTGGGCAGGCGCACGAACATGTAGGCGTGGTTGCCCAGGGTATCGATGTCGCCGCCGCGGCGGCGCTTCCACTTCAATAGCCCGTCGTCCGGCCGGGCCAGGCAGTGGCCGATATCGTAGTAGTCGAAGCCATTCTCGATGGCCCACTCCAGCGCCAAGAAGGTGGTGATGGAGTTGACCTCGCGCAACCGCTTGGCATCGGAGAACACCGCCTCGGGGTAGCCGAAGCGCAGGGTGCTCCAGTAGCGCTTCCCGGCCCGGGTGATCACGCAGCCGAAGTGACAGGCGACGACGTCGTCGCCCTTGAGTATCAGGTCGAGCCGGCCGACGGTCTTGGCGATGCGGAACAGGTCGTTGGTGTCGAACTGCTTGGTGAATGCCCCGTGCCGCGCCTGGGCGTAGGGCTGGAGCATCTCGCGGTTGGCGCGGTCGATCTGCTCGTCCGTCAGCGCCTGTTGCATGCGGTACAGCGGCCGGCACTTGCGGAGGTTGCGGCGCAGCTCGCCGTCGTACTGGGCGGTGATCTCCTCCAGGGGGCGCCCCAGGGGGACCACCGCGCTCAGGTAGTGCGGCACCGACAGTGCGCCGGCGCTGGGCATTTCGCTGACCACCACCACATGGGACGAGGCTTCGGTAGCCGCGCCCTCCCCGCCTTCCTCGGCGCTCGCCAGGGGCTTGCCGCCGATCAGCAGCTTGGCCATGTCGCGCCGGGTTTTCCGCCCGACGTAGAGGACTTCGTAGTCGCTGTCGTTCTGCAGACGGAAGCGGGAGACCTCCCAGCGCCAGAAACAGGCGCGCCCGAGAATGTCCCGCGACCAGGTCAGGGCGCTCCTTATCTCATAGCGCAGGGAGGGCGGGATGAGTTTCCGGATCAATATCGCCAGGTTCTCTTTCATTTCTTCATCGACTTCCTGTGAGTTATCCATCTGGAAGAACGGAAAAGATCGAAGGGAAACTTCAATTAACCTAACTTGATTCTGACAAGAGAAATACTCGACAACGTCACATTCAGTAACATCTACGGTCCAGGTCGAGTAAAGATGCTGGCTAGAGACTTTGCAAGCGGTCCGGTGGCAACCTCGGTCATCTATTTTATGGCGTCAACTTTCCTGCTTCGGCGCGGTAATTCGAAGGAAATGAATATTGCCACGCAGCACTCTTTCTCAATCGAAAGTTGCATTATCGGCAACCCGGAAAGTTGGTTTTTTTGACGCCAGACAAATAGGCTCGCCTGCGTAAATCCAAAAGGAAACCTAATAGGCCTGCTTGCCGGTGAAGGCGAACAGGGTGCGCACCAGGATGATGAAGTCGAGCCATACCGACCAGTTGTTGATGTACTCGATATCCGAGTCGACGCGCTGGATCATCTGCTCGATGTCCCGGGTTTCCCCGCGGAAGCCCCGCACCTGCGCAAGGCCGGTGATACCCGGCTTGATGTTGTGCCGAGCGAAGTAGTCGGTGATGTCCTGCGAATACTGCGCGTCGTGCTGGATCGCATGCGGGCGCGGCCCAACCAGGGACATCTCGCCCGCCAGCACGTTGAACAGCTGCGGCAGCTCGTCCAGGCTGGTGCGGCGGATGAAGGCTCCGACGCGGGTCATGCGCGGGTCGTTGCGCTGCGCCTGCCTGACCACGCCGTCCTCCACTTCGTGGACGAACATGCTGCGGAATTTCCAGATGCGGAACACCTCGCCGCTCCAGCCCTTGCGCTCCTGGCGGAAGAACACCGGGCCCGGGCTGTCGAGCTTGATGGCCAGGGCGATGAGCAGCAGTAAGGGCGCCGCGAACAGCAGCATGAGCGCAGCCAGGACCTTGTCCTCGAGGGTCTTGAGGAACAGCCCGGTGCCCATCAGCGGGGTTTCGGAGAGGGTCAGCACGGGAATCCCGGCGATCTCCCGCACGCTGTGGTTGATCAGGCGCAGCGAGAAGATGTCCGGCACCCAGTTGATGGAGATGTACTTGTCCAGCAGCTTCAGGTAGACGGTGTTGATGACCTCGGAGCCCTCCAGCGGGGTGACGAAGTACACGGTGCGGATGGCGTGCCGGGCGATGATCTCGTCGAGGTCGGAGAGATCCCCCAGCACGTTCAGCCGCGGCAGCCCCTCGAAGCCCTCTCCGGCGCCCGCCGCGTCCTTGTCGATCAGCACGCAGCCGACGATCCTTTCACCGAGCCAGGGATTGTTGCTGATTTTCTGCTGCAGGAAGCTGGCCAGCTCGCCGCCGCCGATGATGAGCGCGTTCTCCAGGCGCGAAGGCAGCGCCAGGAATTTCTTCTGCACCTCGCGCACGACGAAGTGCAGGAACAGCTGTACCGCGTAGCCGATGACGAACAGCTCGCCCACCAGCAGCCGGGAATACTGCTCGCTCTGCTTGGTGAGGAAGGCCATGACCACCAGGAAGCAGAAAGTCGCCGACCAGGCCTTGAACAGTTTGAAGGCCTTGACCGAGAGCCGGACGTTGCTGCGGTAGATCGCGTAGTGGTCGTAGATGACCGCCAGCGCGCCGAGCAATAACAGCAGCATGATGACGTAGTCCGACGTCATGTAGCCGATGTGGTAGTAGATCAGCAGCCAGGCGGAACCGGTCACGGCCACGCCGTCGAGGCCGGCCTGGATGGCGTTGCTGATGCTGCTGCGGCGCTGCAGCAGGGAACGGCTGCTCCTGGGCTCGAAAATCATCGGTCGACCTCACTGATTCGAGACAGCGAACGCTTTCCCACCGACAGCCGGCGCACCGGCCAACCCCTCGCAAGCGTCCCGACGCCCGCCGCTAAAGCGGGGGCGAGAGGCAGCCGGAGCCGCGTAATGAGCATATGGAGAGTGACAGCGAAGTACTGAGTACATCCGGGAAGATCCTCCCTGACCTGTCGACCACCCGAGCCACGCCCGGCGCCGGATGCCGGTCCCCGCAAGGCCGCTGGCGCCACCCGTTGGGTACGGAAGCCGGTCCTCCGGCACGCTTGATATCAATGTAGCACTACAATCCGCAGGTGGTGGTTCACTCAGCCATCCTTTGCCGCCGCACGTCCGCAGGCCAGGGTGCGCAGCAGGAACAGCGGGTTGCCCAGCACGTAGCGGGCGAACAGGCGCCGCGGCTCGCGCAGCAGGCGGAACAGCCATTCGCAGCCCAGGCGCCGCAGCCAGCCCGGCGCGCGGCTGACCTTGCCGCCGAGGAAGTCCAGGATCGCTCCGCCGCAGACGATCAGGCACGGCTGGCCGCTGGCGGCCAGCCTGGCGGCGATGGCCTCCTGCCTGGGCATTCCCATGCCCAGCAGCACCAACTCCGGCTGCGTCTGGCGGGCGAGCGCCAGGTAGGTCCCGGCCTCGGCGAAACCGTGCTGCACGGACACCACCTGCACCCCGTACAGCGCCTGGCACTGCTGCGCGGCTTTCCCCAGGTACGGCTCCTCGGTGCCCCAGAGCGCGACGCGGCGCCCGGCGAAGGCCGCCAGCAGCTTGGGAATGAGGTCGGTACCGTTCATGTTCAACCCCGGTTCCAGGCCGGCGCGGCGGAACAGGATGGCCATGCCGCTGCCGTCGCGCAGCAGCACGTCGGCGGCCGACAACGCCCGGTAGAACTCGATGTCGTCCGCCATCAGGTTCATCGCGTGGGCGTTCACGAAGCCGAGCACAGCCGACGCCCCCGGTGCGCTCAACGCCTCCAGCAGGCGCTGCTCCTCGCCAGGGCTGGCCACTACCCGGAGCTTGCCGAGGATGGCTCGCCAGTGGTTCCGCCAGGCCGGGGCGCGCATCAGCCGTCGTCCCGCTTCGAGCGCACCCAGTCGACCTGGCGGCGGATCAGGAAGCCCAGGTACAGCGGGATTTTCCGCAGCGCGTAGAACGGCGCATAGAGCAGCACGGAGAACGCGATCAGCCCCCGGCCGAAGCGGCTCCAGGCCAGCACCACGGCGCCGGCCAGCGCCACCAGGGCGACGCTGGCCAGCAGCGCCGGGGCCAACGCGCCGCCCAGCAGGAAGACCAGCCAGCACAGGCCGAACAGCCCGGCCAGCGCCAGGCTCAGCAGGGCCAGCGGTGGCACCAGCAGGTCCAGGGTCATGGCCAGCAGCTTGCCGTTGCCCTGCGCGAGCGCCTCCGCCAGCAACCGCGGCGCGTCGCCGAGCAGCACCCCCAGGTGGCCATGCTCCCAGCGCGTGCGCTGGGCCTTCAGGCCTTCATCGCTGCCGGGGAAACGGCTGCTCACCAGCGCCTCGGGACAGAACAGCGGCGGCTTGCCGTGACGGCAGAAATCCAGGCCCATCTTCAGGTCCTCGACCAGATGACCGCTGGCCAGGTCGACCAGCGCCAGGTCGCGCCAGACGAAGGCCATGCCGGTGCCCATCAGTTGGCAAGGCAGGCCCAGCCGCGCCCAGCCCCGCGGCCGCACCAGGTTCTTCACGCGCCAGGCGAACTCGGCTATCCGCACCTTCAGCCCCGCGCCCTCCGGCGCGTGCATCAGATAGAGCGCCTGCGCCGGACGCCCGGCGTGGACGCAGCGCAGCGCCAGGCGTTCGATGCCGCCCTCGCCTACCAGGCAGTCGGCATCGACGATCACCAGCACTTCCGGCGCGTCCGCAGCCAGGTGGCGGATGCCGAAGTCCAGCGCGTAGCCCTTGCCGCGCAGTTGCCCGTTGCGCCGCTCCAGCACTTCCGCGCCGCCGGCGCGGGCCAGCGCGGCGGTGTCGTCGGTGCAGTTGTCCGCCACCACCAGCAGGCGGTCGCCATCGCGCAATTGCGGGCGGAGGCCGGCCAGCGTCGCCTGTATCGTCGAGGACTCGTCGTGCGCCGGCACCAGCACCGCCAGCTTCGGCCGTGGCCGCTTCGGCGGCGGCGCCGGCCACGCCGCCGGCAGGCAGGCCAGCAGCACCTGGGCGAGGAACACCGACAGCGGCAGACAGGCCAGCAGCACCACGGCGCCCAGCAGCCACCCCAGCAGGGCGCTCATGCCGGCGTCCGGAAGAAGCCAGCCAGCCTGGCCGCTTCGGTATCGATGTCGTGACGCTCCAGCACCCGCCGATGGGCTGCCTCGCCCATCCGCTGCAACACCTCCGGTGGTTGCCCGAGGCAGTCGGCCATGGCCGCCGCCAGCTCTTCCACCGAGCCAGCAGGGAACAGCCAGCCGTTCTCCCCCGGCCGCACCAGCTCGGGGATGCCTGCCACGGCGGTGGTCAGTACCGGGCGCCGCAGGGCCATGGCTTCCATGATGACCACCGGCAGGCCCTCGGCGAAGCTGGGCAGCACCAGGGCGCGCGCCGCGAGGATTTCCTCGCGCACCTGGGCGCTGCTGATCCAGCCGGTGATCCGCACCTGGGCCGGCAGGCCGTGGCGGGCCACCAGGGTTTCGAGTTCCGCGCGCATCTCGCCATCGCCCGCCAGCACCAGCTCGAACGCCAGCCCTCGCTCGGCCAGCCGCCGCGCCGCTTCCAGCAGCAGCAACTGGCCCTTCTGCTCGCACAGCCGGCCCACGCAGACCAGCCGCGGCAACGCCGGCGCCGGCACTGCCGGCACCTCGTGGAACACCCGCTCCAGTCCGCAGTGCACCACCTTGACCTTGGCCCAGTGACGGTGCGCCACCCAGCGGAACAGCTGGCTGCGGCCGTAGGAGCTGACCGCGGCGACGAAGGCCGCGCGCCGGACCTTTTCGCCCAGGTGGATGAACTGCGGTTTGTCGAACTCCTCCGGGCCGTGCACGGTGAAGCTGTACGCGGGCCCGCCGAGGGCGTTGGCGAGCATCGCCACCTCGGCGGAGTTGGTGCCGAAGTGGGCATGCACGTGCGCACCGCCGAAGGCCCGCGTCCATTGCACGACGCAGCAGGCCTCGGCCAGGTAGATGAGGTGGTAGGGCCAGGGGCGGTCGGCCCGGCGGCCCATCCGCAGCGCCAGCCACAGGCTGGCCAGGAAGCGCCGTGGCTCGGCGCGCAGCGCTTGCAGCAGCGGGCGCAACAGCCCGAGCACGCCGTCACGCAGCACGTAGCGGGTCTTCTCGCGCTCGGCGACGTCCTCGGCGTCCACCAGTTCGGCGTCCCAGCCGCGCAGAGCGATGCGCTGGACCTCGAAGCCCTGGCGCTCCAGCGCCAGGATCTCGCGACGAATGAAGCTGTGGCTCACCTTGGGGTACTGGTTGATGAAATATGTGATGCGCATGGGCGCCGAGTCGAAGGTCATCGCGCTGAATTTCCCCACCCCAAGTTAGTACAGCCGGTCCAAAGGTCAATCGAGGCCACGCCGCCGCTTCCGCCCTGCCCCCCGGCGCGCTTCAGGGCGTCGGGCCGGCGGCCTGGACAGTCCCTTGCCAAGGCTCCGTGGCGGCCCGCGCGTTGACCGGCAGCGCGGCCTCCACGCGGGCGAATATCTGCTCCAGCAGTTCATGCCGGCGGCGATACATCGCACGCTTCTTCGAGGGAATCTCCTCCACCGGCTTGCGCGACACGGCGAGGGGCATGGCGAAGAAGTCCTCGCGCTCGGAAGGGGTCGCGCCGTGCTCCCGCCAGATCGCGTCGTAGTCGGTCGGCAGCTCCCTGGCCTTCTCCGCACCGAAGTACGGGTGGCGATGATGGCGGTAGCCGTCGCCCACCGCGTACAACCGGGTGGCACCGACATGCCGGGCGAGGCACTTGAGCACTTCGATGAGCAGGCTCCGTGGCCGCAGCCCCTCGAAGTCCTTGGTCAGCACCCGGTAGATCTCCAGCGAGCGCTCGCTGTCCACGCCCTTGTGGATACCCTGCACGGCGCCGATGAAGATGCACAGCTCGCCCTCGAGGCGGCACAGGGTGAACGCCAGGGAGGCCACCCGCAGCTCGCCCTGAAACAGGTTCAGCACCAGCTCCCCTTCGCGCATGAACCAGAAGGGCCGGTCCAGCACCAGGGTGCAGCCGGCGGAATAGGCCGCCAGGTCGAACAGCACCAGGCGCTCGTCGCGTCCCAGCAGCAACAGTTGCCGGTGGTGCCGCGCCACTTCTTCGTAATGCGAGGCCAGCACGTCGAAGCGCACCGGCGCCTCCCACAGCCGGCTGATGTAGGGCCACTGCACGACGCCGACGCAGTCCTCCCCCAGGCGCCGCAGGCCACCGGCGCCCAGGGCGTTCGACAGCCGCGCGAGGTAGGCGCGCAGGCCCGGCCACTGGCGTACCACCAGCACCGTCAGCTTGTACTTGTTGTTCAGCGCCCGCAGGGAGTACCCCGGGTGCAGGGTGAACAGGCTCTTGGCTATCGGCCACCAGGTCATGGGCATCTCACTTGTATTCGATCAGCGCGGCCTTGCCGCCGCCGAGCCGGTTCAGGAGAAACTTCACTTGTCCGCACATCTCGGGAAACTTGCCCAGCACCAGGAAGAACGCCCATAGCCAGTTCTCCCTCGCCGAATGCCCGCCGCGCCGGGCCAGGCGCAGCACCTGCAGCGGGTAGGCCAGCAGCGGCAGCAGGCCGGGCCAGCCCAGCAGCGCCACGCCGAGCAGGCTCGCCAGCGGAAGGCCCAGGCCCCAGAACCAGGCGCGGCGCGATTCGCGCAGCCAGTGCCGCTCCGGCGCCGCGCCGTGCAGCGCGGCGCCCTCGGCGAAAGCGTAGCCGCCGCGCAGGCTGCGTTGCCACCACTGGCCGAAGCGGGTCATGGCGGCGTCGTGCAGGGTCATTTCCCGGTCCAGGCGCCAGATTTTCCAGCCGGCCGCGCGCAGGCGCACGCACAGTTCCGGCTCCTCGCCAGCGATCAGCTGTGAGCGGTAGCCACCGGCCGCTGCGAAAGCCTCGGCGCGCATGAGGGCGTCGCCGCCGCAGGCCTTGGCCTCGCCCACCGGCGTGTCCCATTCCAGGTCGCACAGCCAGTTGTAGATCGAACCCTGGGGAAAGCGCTCGCGGCGCCGGCCGCACACCACCGCCACCTCCGGGCGCGCGTCGAGAAAGGCCCGGGCGCTGGGCAGCCAGCCCGCGACCACCTCGCAATCGCCATCGACGAACTGCACGTAGCGCAACGCCGGGAAACCCTGGCGCAGGCGGGCGAAGCCTTCGTTGCGGGCCCGCGCCGCGGTGAACGGCAGCGCGAGGTCCAGCGCCAGCACCTCCACGCCCAGGCCTTGCGCCATTTGCAGCGAGCCGTCGGTTGAGCCGGAGTCGACGTACACCACCTTGTCCGCCCCACCGGTCAGCGACACCAGGCAGCGCTCCAGGCGCGCACCTTCGTTGCGGCCGATGACCACCACGCCGATGCCATTGCCCGAGACGTTCATTTGGCAGCACCCTCGGCCACTGATTTGGTCCGCTCAGCGCGACGCCGCATCGAATGCCTCCCGGGTGTTGCCAGGCTCCCCGCCCGAGCGCCGGGGCCTGACGGTAGCCGGCACCCCCACCGCCAGCGAATCGTCCGGCACGTCCACCAGCACCACCGCGTTGGCGCCGATCACCACATTGTTGCCGATGCGGATATCGCCCAGCACCTTGGCCCCGGCGCCGATGTCGACGTTGTTGCCGAACACCGGGGCGATCGGCTTGCCGACGTTCTTCAGGCCGACCACCACGCCGTTGCGGATGCGGCAGTCGTCGCCGAAGCGCGCGTAACCGCTGACGACGATGCCGCCGAAATGGTCGATGACGAAGTTGCGCCCGACCACCGCCTCGCACGGCAGCTCCACCCCGGTGAGGATCTGCACCAGCTTGAACAGCACCTTGTAGAGGAACGACAGGAGCTTGCGCAGCGGCGCCGGGCGGACCCCGTAGCGCCAGCGGCCGAAGCGGTACACCAGCATCACCCAGAAACCCTGGGCGGCCCAGTCGCCGCCGTGTGCGCGCAAGTCGGCGCGGATGTTCTCGAACATGCTGCCCCCTAGCGTGTCGGCCGGCTGGCGAAACGGGTGTCGAACAGCAGCCCCCAGGTGGTCCGGGTATGCCGCCAGGCCCAGGCCACCGAGGACCAACGGCGCTTGATCAGCGCCTTGAGCACAAGGATGGCGTCGCCCAGGCTCACCAGCAACATGTGCAGCGCCAGCCCGGCCACGCCATGGTGCTTGCGGAAGTACAGCAGCTCGCTTTCGATCTGCATCGTCGAGACCTGGCGGCCGGTCGACTCCACCCCGGCGTTCGACTTCGAACTCTCGCCGCCGATGTGCACCACGGTGGTGTGCGGGTAGTACACCACCTTCCAGCCGGCCTGCTTGACCCGCTTGCAGTGGTCCACTTCCTCGAAATAGAGGAAGTAGCGCGGGTCGAACAGACCGATCTGCTCGATCACCTCGCGGCGGACCAGGTAGTAGCAGCCGGGCAGCCAGTCGCATTCGCGCACCGAGGCGTGGTCCCAGGACATGTCGTCGACCATCCGCAGGCCAGGCAGGAAACGGCCCAGCCCGGTGCGCACGGCGAAGATGTTCAGCGGCGTCGGGAAGTAGCGGCAGCAGGGTTGCAGCACCCCGTCGCGCCCCACCAGGCGCACCCCGAGCACGCCGCACTCGGGGTGGTTCTCCATATAGTCGAGGGTCTTGGCCAGGGTGTCGGCGGAAAGGAAGGCGTCGGTGTTGAGCAGCAGTGCGTACTTGCCTTGCAGGTGCTCGACCAGTTGGTTGTTGGCGCGGCCGAAGCCGACGTTGGTCGGGTTGGCCACCAGCAGCGCCTCCGGACAGACCTCGGCCAGGCGCTGCAGCGAATCGTCGGCGGAGGCGTTGTCCACCACCAGGAAGCTCGCCTGGTTCGCTGCGTCCGCCTGGCGCAGCGCGTCGAACATCGGCTGCAGCAGCGCCGCGGTGTTGTAGTTGACGATCAGCACGTCCAAGGGCTTGCTATTCATTGGCCCCTCCGCCGAAGAAGTACTGCGCCCGCATCGCCGCCAGCGTCGGCTCCAGCACCGGGTCGAAACAGCCCCGGCGCTGGCGGATGAGATCCATCCACGGGTAGTCCGCGCAACGCTCCTCGACCTTCTTCAGCAGTTCCGTGGTGGTACAGATCACCTTGGCCGGGTTGCCGCCGACCACCGTGCCGGGCGGAACGTCCCTGGTGACGATGGCGCCGGCGGCGACGATGGAGTCCGGGCCGATGGTCACCCGCGGCATGATGATGGCGCCGTGGCCGACGAAACTGTTGTCGCGGATATCGATGGCGCCCACCGAGTCGAGCTTGACCTGGTAGCAGGCCTCGAACAGCAGCACCACGCCGTCATGCCCGAACAGCGTGCAGTCCGACAGGCCGACGTTGTTGCCCAGCCGCACCAGCGACGGGTCGGTGATGTTGCAGCCACTGCTGATGTACACGCTGTCGCCCATCGAATGCAGCGAACCCCAGCGCGCCAGGTACCTGGCCCATTCGACGCCATCGGGCCTGCACAACATCTTGTAGAGCGAGCGTCCACGCCCCGTCGACATGGCGAAGTAGGTCAAAGCGCTCCTCAGCCATCGATTCATCCTGCCTCCCAAGCTTACCGCTGTGAAACTGCACCAGAGCCGGATACCCGCTCGGTCCCTGCCGGCCTCGGCCGCCTGCTGCGGACCGCGCCATCGATACTTCCCACGTGCAACCGCGTTCAGGCGCTACCCGGCATGGCTGTCCTCATCTTGCGATCGAGATGGTCCGCCAGACGCAGGGCGAACTGCAGCAGCGGCATCGTCGGATTGGAGGCGCCGCCCGTGGAGAAGATGCTGCTGCCCGCCACATAGAGGTTGTCGGTGCCGAACACCTTGCAGTTGGTGTCGACCACGCCGACATCCGCCGAGGCGGCCATCCGGGTGGTGCCCATGTGATGGGCATGCGGAATCAGCTTCAGCGGCACCGAGAAGTCGTAGACGTAGTCGTTGAGCTTGACGAAGCCAGCGCCCGTCTCGGCGAACCCCTTGGCCACTTCCAGCCCTATGGACCTGATGGTGTTCCTGTCATCGGCGCTGAGCTGCCAATTCACGTTGACCTTGGGCATCCCCAGCTCATCCCGTTCCTCGATCAGCGAGACGCGGCTCTGCCGATTGGGGAACTGCTCGATCATGGTGCTGATGACACCGTCGCCCGGGCAGTTGAACTTGGCTATGTAGTCGATCTTGTGCGCTACCCCTATCTCGCAGGTCAGGGTTTCGAGAAAGTCCTTGATCTCCGCGGTTCTGCCATAGGCCTTCACCTCCGACAGCACCGTCATGGACACGTTGCCCTTGCCCGCGTGTCGCGCCAGCACGAAGGCGTCGGTGGTGTAGTACTGGCGTGGCTCCCGGCTCTGCCCGTCGCGCAGGATGAATGTGCCCAGCTCGATGTTCAGGTGTTCCATGAAGCAGCGCCCGACCAGCCCGTCCCGGCTCACCACCCCGCCCTCCACCAGTGACTGGCTGTTGAGCAGTTGCCGGGCATTCTCGATGGCGCCCATCGCCAGGATGTACTGGCGAGCCTTCAGCGGCTGCCGGTGCAGGTCGTAATCGGACACCAGCGCGGCAGTCACCCGCCCCGCCTGGCGATCGAACACCAGGTCGACGCAATTGCAGTTGATGAAGAGATCAAGCCCGCGGGCCTCCCGCAATGCCTTGTCGTACTTCTGGGCGAAGCGCGTGGGCGGGCTGAGCAGGAAGCAGTCGGCGCTGAATTCGCCACCGTCCAGTTGCGTGTTGATGGCCTTGAAGCTGGTGCCCGGCGGCAGATCGACGATGGCCATGGCCGCCGGCAGGTAGTGCTCGATCTCGGCGAAGGCGATCGGCCAGCCGGGCAGGTCGCCTGGCGGCGCCACGGCGAAGTCGGACGGCTCGAATGGACGGCAGCGCCCGGCCCAGTGATTGGAGGTGCCGCCGAGGAAGCGCAGGCGCGTCGACTCGGGGAAGGCGTCGAGGCCCGAGGTGGTGCACTGGTAGAGCGCCTGCGAGCGCTGCGAATACTCGCGCCCGCCGCCCTCGGCGAGCACCACGCTCCAGCCCGCCCCGGCCAGGCGCAACGCCAGGGTGATGCCCGCTGGCCCGCCACCGAGGATGCAGAAGTCATAGGTGTCGCGGAAATCCTTTTGCGACTGATAGTCCTTTATCATGCCTTCGCCGTCCGGAAATACGCGGCGGGCAGCACCCAGCCGTTGATGACGACGAATCCGGGCTCGGCGGCGGCCTGGCCTGCCGCGCCCCGGGAAAGCCCGGCCATCGCGCCCCCCAGGCCCAACAGCGCGCAGGCTCGGAGAAAGTCCCTGCGAGCGAGCAGCGAAGCGCCGACATTCATTGTTCTCATGACCCCCTGCCCCCGTCGAAGTGATGTAGGCACCCGCCCCATCGACACCAACCTGCTACCCGCCTCCGGCCTTCCGTGGCATCGGTCGTCCGGCGCTCCCGCTCACAGCCATTTGGCGAGCCCCATGACGAGCTCGCCACACAACACCCCCACCCCCAGCATCGGCAACACGACCAGTTCACGCTTCAGGCTGAAGATGCCCAGCTGGCGATTGACGTAGACGATCAGCACCAGGGTGGGCAAGGTATGCAGAGCCACGCCCCAGATCGCGTAGTCCGCCCCGCCGATGGCCAGCGACAGTGGCAGCAGCGTCCACAACGAAACGACGCGGATGATGTTGTCGATGGCCTGGTACTTGGTCAGTCCCAGGGCCAGCCAGACCTGATGCGCCAGGGTGTAGCGCAGGACGAAGAAGGACAGCGACAGAATGGCCAGCGTGCGGCCGGCCTCAGCGTAACGGGCGTCGTACAGCCAGCCGATGAGCAGCGGGCTGATGACCAGCAACAGTCCGCAGCCGAACAGCAGGGTCACGTCGAAGAGCAGCCGGAAGCGGTAGTACAAGGCCTGCAGCCTGACCTTGTCATCGCTGCGGGCAGCCTCGCAGAAGGCCGGGAACGCCACCGCACTGACCAGCCTCAGCAGCGCGGTCTGCAAGGCCCCGACCAACAGTGCCGCGATCGAGTAGACCCCCAGTTCCCTGGCCGTCATGCTGCCGCCGAACCAGATGCGGTCGCCGTACATGGCCAGCACCCCCACGGCCGAGGACAACAGAATCCAGCGCCCATAGGCCACCAGTTCCTGGAGGGCCGAGCGGTCCCATTGCAGGCGGTTGTCCGGCCCCTGGAACAGCAGGTGGCTGAGAATCACGTAGGCCAGGTTGCCGATCAGCCCTGCGGCCACCAGCGACCAGATGGAACGGGTGAGGTAGCCGAGCACGAGCATCACCACCAGGCCGGCGAGCTGCGACGCCAGATCGATCAGCACCGCCTTCTTCTGCTGGAAGGTCCGCACCGCCAGGTCGCCCTTGGTCGACTGGAAGCCGGAGATGATCGCCCCGATGCCGGTCACCGCCAGCACCAGCGGCAGCTCCGGTGCGGCATAGGTGGAATTCGCCGGCCACAGCTCGATGGCCTGGCTGCCCCAGGCCAGCAGGGCCAATACCAGGGTCAGGACGAAAAGCACCGAGCCGCGCAGAATCTGCACCGTCCAGGCGGTATTGAGGAAGACCGGGTCGTCGCCACGGGGGCTCTGGACAATGTTCTGCCGCAGGCCGACATCGGAAAACAGATGCAGGAGCACCGAGACCGTGGTGGTGATGGCCATGATGCCGAACATTTCCGGCACCAGCAGGCGAGAGATGATCAGGTTGCCGCCCAGACGGATCACCTGGGAAGCGATGAGCGCCCCGATGTTCCACATCCCGGCTGACATGGCCCGCCGGCGAAGGCTCACGGAGGGCGACAACCCAATCGAAGACATAAGCATCATTTCCCGAGCCGGTCACTAGGAAGTGACTATAGTCTCAATTTGCCATGTCGCTAGCCGTCGCCCACCAGGGATCAGGTCCCCGTAGCCCATGCCTGAACACTATCGTGCACTGGTCGTCATTCTGGTTCTGGCCATCGCCGTTTTCACCCTCGCCCGCCGCGCCGCCGCGGACCTGATCCCCTCCGGTGACTTTGCACGGCGGCGCAACCTGTGGTTCGTGCTGACGCTGCTGGCCTTCCTCTCGCCGAACTTCTGGGCCTTCGCCGGCATCGCCGCGACCCTGCTGGTCGTCGCCCAGCGACGTGAGCACAACCCCATGGCCCTGTTCTTCCTGTTGCTGTTCCTTATCCCGCCGACGTCGATAGCGGTGCCCGGCTTCGGCCTGGTCAACTATCTCCTGGACCTCAACTATGTCCGCCTGCTGACGCTGTGCGTGCTGCTGCCCGCGCTCCTCACCTCGGGCAGACAGGCCGATGCCGTTTCCTTCGGGCGCACCCTGCCCGACCTGCTGCTGCTGGCGAGCCTGCTGCTGGCCGCGCTGCTCTACTTCCGCGAAACCACGCTCACCGATACCCTGCGCCAGTCGCTCTACCTGTTCACCGATGTCTTCCTCCCCTATTACCTCGCCAGCCGCGCACTGCGGACAGTCGGCGACTTCAAGGACGCTCTGCTGGGCTTCGTGCTCGCAGGCCTGCTGCTCTCGCTCATCGGCGTCTTCGAGTTCGCCCGGCACTGGCTGCTATACAGTTCGCTGATCGGCGCCCTGGGCCTGCAGTGGGACATGAGCAGCTATCTGGACCGCGGCGGCTCACTACGCGCCAGCGCCTCCACCGGCCAGGCCATCGCCCTGGGCTACGTCATCAGCGTGACCATCGGCTTCTACCTGTTCCTCCAGGGCTACGTGCGCAGCCGCCTGCTGCGGCGGCTGGGCGCCCTGCTGCTGGCCGGCGGGCTGTTCGCGCCCATGTCCCGCGGCCCCTGGATCGGCGTGGGGGTCATCATCGCCGGCTACCTCGCCACCGGCCGCAATGCGGTCAAGCGCCTGATGCTCCTGGCGCTCGCCGGGGTGCTGGCGATTCCGCTGCTGGCCGTGCTGCCCGGCGGTGAAAAATTGATCGACATGCTGCCCTTCATCGGCACCCTGGAGAAGGACAACATCACCTACCGCGAACGCCTGATCGACAACTCGCTGATCGTCATCCAGCGCAACCCCTGGCTGGGCTCCTTCGACTACCGCAACACCCCCGAGATGCAATCGATGATCCAGGGCCAGGGCATCATCGACATCGTCAACACCTACATTGGCCTGGCGCTGGAGTTCGGCCTCGTGGGCCTGGCGCTGTTCGTGGCGTTCTTCGCCACGGTCGCGCTGGGTATTTTCAAGGCCATGCGCGGGTTCCCCGACAAGGACGATGAAATGTGCCGGCTCGGGCGTACGCTGCTGGCGACCCTGGGCGGGATACTGGTGATCATCTTCACCGTCAGCAGCATCACGGTCATCCCGGTGGTGTACTGGTCGGTGGGCGGGCTGGGCGTGGCCTACATCCAGATGGCGAGCCGCGTCAGGCGCACGCGCAGCGCAACGGTCGCCGTGGCGACGAACAGCAACCTTCGCCCCGGGCAAACCCCATGAGCACAGCACTTCGCCGCACCCTCGCGCGGCTCCCGGCCCTGCTGGGCCTGGCCTTGTCGTTCGGCGCCTGGGCGACGGACTGGAGCGCCAGCATCGACGACCGCAGCGGCCTGCCGCTGGTGACCCGCGGCGGCGGCACCGTGGTCGGCGCTTCGCTCAACTTCTGGGGGGCCGGCTGGGCCTGGGTCTACCTGGCCCCCCGCTTCCAGGTGAACGGCCCCTACAGCTATACCCTGAAAGGCAGCACCCAGGCACTCGACTTCGACCTGACCGCCGACATCGGCAAGACCGACGAACACACCCTGACCTGGAACATCGACCTCGACGCGCACAAGCTGCATACCGGTGTGATCGGCGGCGGCCTGATCTTCAACTTCGACCCGGCGCTGTTCGGGGAAATGGGCGAGCCGCAGCTGCTGCCCGGCAACCGCGGCTGGTCCTGGGGCAAGGACGGCCAGGGGCGGCGCATCGAGATGCGCTTCGAGCCGGCGCTGGCGAGCCTGTACTTCGAGCGCGGCAACCGCTCCGAGGTGCGCACCTTCTTCTACAAGGGCAGCATCAGGCCCGGCCGCCAGCGCTACAAGGCAGTGCTCAGCCTGGCCGGCGACGTGGCGCTGGGCCCGACCCTTGCCGAACGCTTCGGCCTGGCCGACCCGACACAGTGGCCGGACGACCGGGTCGACTGGCGCACCTCGCCGGTCGACCTGTCGTTCCTTAACGCCGGGGAAACGCCCGCGGGCAAGCACGGTTTTCTCCAGGCCGACGGCGAACAGCTGCGCTTCGCCGACGGCACCCCGGTGCGCTTCTGGGGCACCAACCTCTCGGCCTATACGCTGTTCGGCACCCCGGACGAGGAGATTCGGCAGCAGGCCAAGCGCCTGTCGGCCCTGGGCTTCAATCTGGTGCGCCTGCACCACCACGACTCGCCCTGGGTGCTGCCGAACATCTTCGGCGACAGCCGGCTCATCCGCGACACCCAGCACCTCGACCCGGACTCGCTGAAGAAGCTCGACTGGTGGATCAAGTGCCTGAAGGACGAAGGCATCTACGTCTGGCTGGACATGCACGTCGGGCGGGGAGTCACCGCCAACGACGGCATCTACGGCTTCGACGAGCTGGACAAGGATGAAGGTGGCTATGCCGGGCTCAAGGGCTACGCCTACGTCAACATCACCATGCAGCAGGCGATGAAGCGCTTCGCCGAGGCCTACCTGACCCACGTGAACGCCTACACCGGCCTGGCCTACAAGGACGACCCGGCGATCGCCGCGGTGCTGCTCACCAACGAGAATGACATCACCCAGCACTTCGGCAACGCCCTGCTGCCGGACAAGGGCGTGCCCAAGCACAACCGGTTGTACATGGCCGAGGCCCGGGCCTTCGCCAGCCAGCACGAGCTGCCCGGGGACCAGACCTGGCGCTCCTGGGAGCCGGGCCCCGGCAAACTGTTCCTCAACGACCTGGAGCGCCGCTTCGACGCGGACATGATCCAGCACCTGCGCGGCCTGGGGGTGAAGGTCCCGATCGTCACCACCAGCACCTGGGGCGGCAACGGCCTGAGCGCGCTGCCGGCCCTGACCAGCGGTGACCTGATCGACGTCCACAGCTACGGCGGCCCCGGGCAGTTGGAGAAGAACCCGCTGACCAGCGCCAACCTGCTGGACTGGATCGCCGCCGGCCAGGTCGCCGGCAAGCCGCTGACCGTCACCGAGTGGAACGCCGAGCCCTTCCCGACGCCCGACCGCCATTCGCTGCCGCTGTACATCGCCGGAACCGCCAGCTACCAGGGCTGGGACGCGCTGGTGCAATACGCCTACAGCCAGGAATCGATGACCGGCCAATGGGTAACGGCGGACAACTGGCACGCCTACAACGACCCTGCGCTGCTCGCCACCTTCCCCGCCGCCGCCCTGCTCTACCGCCGCGGAGACGTGCGCCCGGCCGGAACCACCTACCTCTTCGCACCCACCCCGGACACCCTGTTCAACAAGGCCATCACCCCGGACAGCTCCGTGCTGCTGCGCACTGCCGCGGAGAAAGGCCGGCTGCAGATCGCCATGCCGCAGACTCCGGAGCTGCCCTGGCTGCAACCCAGCCCGCTGGCCGGCGACGCGCAGCTGCTGCACGACCCGGACCAGTCGCTGCTGCCGGCCGACGCCGGCGAAGCCACCTCCGACACCGGCCAGCTCAGGCGCGACTGGCGGCAGGGCCTGTACACCATCGACACGCCGCTGACCCAGGCGGCCACCGGTTGGCTCGGCGGCAAGTCGATCGGCCTCGCCGACATCCAGGTCCAGCTCGCCACGCCCTACGCCAGCGTGGTGGTACAAAGCCTCGACGGCGCGCCCTTCGGCCAGTCGAAGCAACTGCTGATATCGCTGGGAACCCGCGCGGTGCCCCGCGACGGCAAGTCCACGCCGTTCCATGTCGAGCCCATCGAAGGCACGCTGATCATCAAGGCGCCGCCAGGGCTGAGGCTGTTCAGCCAGGGCTCCCATGCGCCGCCAAAGGAATTGCCGGCGCCCTACCATGACGGGCGCTACGCCATCCAGCTCGATGGCCGGCAGATGTCCAACTGGCTGTTCCTGAAATAGCTGACTAGAGTCACCAAGGCTTGCACCGGCACATTGCCACCAGACGGGCCCGCCCGCTCGGATCCAGGACGATCACACGCAGCAACAGCTTCCAGGAGCGTCATATGAAGTGTTTGGTTGTCGGCGGCGCGGGCTATATCGGTTCGCACATGGTCAAGCACTTGCAGGACGGCGGCCATACGGTGGTGGTGGCCGACAACTTCTCCGCCGGCCCGCGCCGGCCCGCGCTGGAACTGGACATCGCCGACGCGGAGGCGCTGGATGCGCTGTTCGCCGAACACCGCTTCGACGCCGTGTTCCACTTCGCCGCTTTCATCCAGGTTGGCGAGTCGGTCAGCGACCCGGGCAAGTACTACCAGAACAACCTCGCGGCGACCCTGACGCTGCTGCAGGCCATGCGCCGCGCCGGCAGCAACCGCCTGGTGTTTTCCTCCAGCGCCGCCGTGTATGGCGAGCCACTGTACGTGCCCATCGACGAAGCGCATCCCAAGGCGCCGATCAACCCCTACGGTCGCAGCAAGTGGATGGTCGAGCAGGTGCTCGAGGACTTCGACCGAGCCTACGGGCTGAAGTCAGTGAGCCTGCGCTACTTCAATGCCGCCGGCGCCGACCCCGACGGCCTGCTGGGCGAATGCCACGAGCCGGAAACCCACCTGCTGCCACTGGTGCTCCAGGCCGCTTCCGGGCGGCGCGCGGCGGTCACGGTGTTCGGTCGCGACTACGACACCCCCGACGGCACCTGCATCCGCGACTACGTCCACGTCGCCGACCTGGTCCGCGCGCACTCGCAGGCGCTGGACTACCTGCTGGCGGGCGGCGCGAGCGGCGCCTTCAACCTCGGCAACGGCCAGGGCTTTTCCGTGCAACAGGTGATAGACGCGGCGCGCCGGGTGACCGGCCGCGAGATCGCCACCCTGGATGCGCCACGCCGCGCCGGCGACCCGCCGCGGCTGGTGGCCGACGCAAGCCGGGCCCGCGCGGTGCTGGGCTGGCAGCCGCACTACGCCTCGCTGGAGCAGATACTGGCGCACGCCTGGAACTGGGAACGGAAATACCCCTGGCGCTGATGGCCCACCCCGCCCGCCTACCCGCCTCGCCTGCCTAGTAGTAGGTACGCGTCTGCAGCTCGGCCTTGTTCAGCACCGCGCCTATCAGGTTGGCGTTCGCCAGGTGGTAGAGGCTGTCCTCGATCTCCTTCTTGCTGTTCATGCCGTTGGCCACCACCAGCAGCACGCAGTCGAATTTCGGCAGCACGGTGATGGCGTCGTCGGAGCTGAGCAGGGGCGGCAGGTCGAAGATGATGATCCGCGAGTCGTAGCGCTCGCGCAGGTCGCCGATCAGCTCGCTCACCTGCGGCGAGGAGAGCACCTCGGTGGACAGCGGGATCGGCTCGCGGGTCGGCAGCACCACGAAGCGCGGCAGCGTCGGGTTGACCAGCACGTCCTCCAGGCGGGCCTCGCCGGCCAGCAGCTCGTTGAGCGACTTTTCCATCGGCAGGTCGAGGCAGGCGCCGACCCGCGGGCGACGCAGGTCGAAGTCCACCAGCAGCGCAGTCTTGGTGGTGTGGTGGGCGATGCTCATGGCCAGGTTGATGGCCAGCACCGTCTTGCCGGCCTCAGGCGTGGGCGAGGTGATCGCCAGCGTGCGCCAGCCGTTTTCCTCCATGGCCTGCAGGACCTGGGTGCGCAGCAGGTCGAAGGTCCAGCTCATATTCGAGTTCTTGTTGTAGGCGACGATGCGGTTGCGTTCCAGATGCTCCGCCCGCAACGGCACGACCCGCGTCTGCACGTAATCGAACTGGCCCGGCACATCGGGCCGCACGGCCGGGGAGACGGCATGCGAGGGCGCGGGTGGAGACTGCTGTTGGCTGTTATCGTGAGCCGGGGTATTTCTGTCCATCACTGCTTTTCCTATGTGAACCGGGCCATGGTCTTGAACAACAGAAGATCCAGGGGCATGTAGAAGAGGTGCAGGAGCACCAGGACGACAGCGATCAGCACCAGCGCGCCGACGACCAGTATCCGCCACCAGCGTTTGCGCCGGGCCAGTTCCTCCTGGGTGGGAATGCGTGGGATGGCGGCCAGCACGCGGCGGCCCAGCACGCTTTGCAGGGCGTCGACGCCACGCACGCGCTGGTTGAGCATCTCCAGCAGCATCACCAGCGCGCCGGCGCCCGCCGGAGCGAGGAAGACACCCAGGGCGACGATCTTCTTGCGGTTCGGCTTGACCGGTTTCTCAGGCATCAATGGCGGCTCCAGGAGGACGAAGCGCTCGGCCTTGTTCTCCTGTTCCAGGCTTTCGGAAATCTTCGCGGCCATTTCCTTGGCGCGGATTTCCTCGTACTTCTTGCGCGCGTTGTCGTGGTCGCGCATCAGCGTGACAAGGCCGCGCTCCACCTGCGGAGTCTCGATGATCTCGGCCTCGTAGGCGTCCATTTTCTTGATGAGCTCGCGCTTCTGGTCGGCCAGGGATTTGATCCGCCCTTGCGCGGCGGTGATCTTGGCCTGGGCCCTGGCGACGTCCAGGCTGACCGGCGACACCGCACCGGCGCGGCCGCCGGCGGCCTGGAGCGCATCGATCTTGCGCTTGACCGCCTGCACGTCCGGATGCGCTTCCTTGTACCTGGCCAGCAGCCGGACGTACTGCGCCTTGAGGCTGGCCAGGTCTTCCGGCTGCTCGGCCGCGGTGGCGTCGGCTCTTTCGGGTTTGCTGGGCACCCCGGCGCTGGCCGCGGAAAGCTCGAGCTCCAGGTAGCGCAGCTCTTCCTGCGCGGCCTTGTAGTCGCGGTCGACTTCCCGGAACTCCAGCTCCGAGCGCGACAGCATGCTCATGCGCAGCTCCTGGTGTTCGGGCAGGGCGTTGGCGTGGGCCTGCTTGAAATCCGCCAACTGGTTCTCCAGGCTCGCCAGTTCGGCGCCGAGCTTGTTCGCCTCCTGGCTGAGGAACTCGGTGGTCTCGCTGGCGCGCTCGGTGCGCTGCTTGATGTTCTCGTCGAGGAACAGCGTGACCAGTTCGTTGGCCACGTCCCTGGCCAGGTCCGGACGCCTGTCGTCGAAGGCGACCTGGAAGGCCACCGTCACTTCCCCACGGCCCTTGACCGAGGTGCTGAGGGTGGTGACGGTGATCGAGTTGCGCATCTGGTCGATCTTGTCCGACTCGCTCAGCTGCCGGCCACTGCCAGCGTACAGGTTGTACTTGTCGATGATCCGAAGCAGGTTCTCGCGGGTCATCACGCGCTGGCGGATGACCTCGATGCGCTCGTCGGCGTAGCTGTTGTTGTTCGCCGCGATCAGGTCCGGGGAAATCTGCTGGGACTCCACCAGGATGGTGCCCGAGGACTCGTAGACCGGGGGAATGGAAATCGCCACCGCCACGCTCGCCGCCAGGATCAGCACGCCGCTCAGGCCCAGCAGCAGGGCCCGGTCCTTGATGATGGCGAGGTAGTCGTTGATCGTCAGCTCGTATTCAGATTTCATGTTGGCCACACTGCTGAAATTCAGAAGTCGGGAAATCTATAGGTCAGGCTAAGCCCGAGGACTTTGCCGGTGGCATCGGGCAGACCGTCTTGCTGGCGCTCCTGGTACACCAAGGATAGGCGCACGAGCCAAAAAGGCGAGAGCTCGCGGCTGGCCCAGGCGCCGACCTTGCGCAGGGTGTTGGGCGTGGAGCCCTTGCTGTCCTGCCAGGATGCGTCCATGCCAAGCTGGCTGCGTTCGTCGACGGCGTAGCTCCAGGCGCCCTGCACCTGGTCCACTTCGGCGTAACCGCCCTCCCCGCTGGCGACACTGCTGCGATCCGCGGCGATGCTCGCATCGAGGCGCTTTCCCTGGTAATGAAGCTCCAAGCCGCCCTCTCCGCTGGTCCCGCCCTCGGCCCCGGAGAGCCTGTTGACCCCGGCGCGCAGGCCACCCTGCAGGCGCTCGGAGAATTGATACTTCACCCCGACCGAGGGGCTGTAGTCGTTGGTCGAGGCGTCGTTGCCGTCGAGGCTGTCGTCGGGTTCGTAGCGCTTGGCCGAGAAGCGCGTGAAGAGGTCGGTGCGCTCGTTCCAGGCATAGGTCCAGTCGAAGCGGGTCGACAACTCGTCGTAGTCGGTCAGCGTGGAGATGTCGTAACGCACGTTGCGGTACTCGGTCTCGTTGCTCAGGGTGTTGCGCTCGGTGAGCGCGGTGCTCCAGTTGCCGCCCAGCGAATACAGCTTCTGGGTGCCGTCGGTGGTGACCACGCCGGTTTGCTGGACCACGCTCGACAGTGTCGAGTTCTCGACGTAGCGCCCGGTGAAACCGTAGCGCCCACGCTCGGTCTCGCGCTCCCAGCCCAGTGCCAGGTCGGGGTCCTCACGGTCGGAAACGACACTGGTGTCGGAGGAACGCAGCACGGTCACCCCCAGGCCCAGGTGCAACTGATCGCGGCCGTAGGTACCGACCAGGTCGTACTCCGGAGCGATGCTGGTGCTCGTCGCGCCCTTCTCGCCGGAGGTCATCAGCTGCGGGTTGCTGTCGTACTCGACGCTCATCGGCACGGCTACCGAACTGTGCCAGATGGCAGCCTGGGCCAGCCCCGGGAACGGCAGGATCAGGATCGCCGTCGCAACGCCAGTCGTTCGCAGCAAAGGCACGGTAAGCTCCAATGCATCGCGCAAGGTCAGGGTACGACCAGCGTGTCGCCAGCCTGGAGTTGGATATTGGTGGACATGTCACGCCCGGAAATCAGGTCGCGGTAACGCACGGGCAGCACCTGCTGGATATCGCCCTTGCGCCGCACCACCTTGATGGCGTCTTCGTCGGCGAACTTGTCGAGGCCGCCGGACATGCTCAGCGCCTGCAGCACCGCGGTGGGACCTTCCATCTGCACCGGGCCGGGCTTGATCACCTTGCCCTGCACGTAGACCAGGTTGCCGGCGATGCTGGTGACCACGACGCTGACATTCGGGTCGGGCAGGTACTGTTCGAGCTTGGCGGCGACCTTCTGCGCCACCGTGGTGGCGTCCAGCCCCGCAACCTCGACCCGCCCTGCCAGCGGGAAGGTGATGCTGCCGTCGGGCAATACCTTGGCTTCCTGGCGCAGGTTTTCCTCGCGCCATACGGACACCATGATCACGTCGCCGGGGCTCAGCAGGTAAGGAGCGTTTCTTTCGTCGGCGCTGCCGGCACAAGGCCAGATCACCAGCGCGCACAGCACTGAAAACAGCAAACGCGACATCGGGATCCCTCCGGTCAGGTAGCCATGCAAAGCACTTCACGAGCAAAGCGGGGCGCAACCTCTCCCTCTCCTTCGCGGTTGGAACGACCTGCTGCAACCGCCGCGACCTTCCTGGAGGTCGGCCCCCCGTCGATACTGCACGGTTAGGGACGACGGGCTAACGGAATATAGCAACAGTCCGGGATTAAACAAGCTGCGGTCAAACAGGCCGAAACCAGGACTAATTGGAGAGTTTCAGCCAGTGCCCGATATACCAGCGAAAATATCCAGAACTACAACCGGCATATCGGAAGAGAGCAGCCTCGACATTCGAAGCAATGTCGGTAATTGCAAATAAATTAAAATATAATCCTTACAATATTCATATATATCAATCAGATATAAGCTAAACCTTACGTCGATTGGCAACAGCGACAAAACCAATCAATGCCGAGGCGAAGACCCAGGCGACACTTGTAGCCGGCACAGCCGCGGTTTGATTGATATAAGAATCGGCGGTTCCGGCAACACCACACAGAAGTATCAACAAAAAAATGGATTTAATGAGCAACGTCGAGCGCATAAACCACCCCTGCAAGGAGGATCATTATTTTTGTCGGACGCGGGATTTTCTGGTGCCTGGACCGAGCTTATTAGCACATGGCCACTACGTCAATGGAGCGTCACAATAGTAAATCCCAATGGAATATGACGATTTTCGTCAAAAAAACGTCGACGCTCGCAGACACTGGAGCAGGTCTGCGTCAGCGCGGAGGGAGGCGTCGGCAGAGGAGCGCACAGGGATCGTTTTACCGCACAACCGGCGCGACCGGCGGTAGCCGGAAGACGCCGGATGGCAGAGTAGCGAAAGACCCGCTGAATCAACCGCCCGCGTTGGCGAGCAGGCGGCGGGCGCGGGCCAGGACCGGGGCGTCGACCATCTGGCCGTCCACCTGGAAGGCCGCCGCGCCGCTTTCGGCCGCGGCCAGCACCCGGCGCGCCCAGGCCAGTTCCTCGGCGCTGGGGGCCAGGGCGGCGTGGAGCACGGCGACCTGCTTCGGGTGGATGCACAGCGCGCCCACCAGGCCCAGGTCGCGGCCGTGGCGGAGGGTCGCGGCGAAGCCTTCGGCGTCGTCGAAGGCCGGGTAGACGGTGTCCAGCGGCGCCTGCAGGCCGTTGACCCGCGAATGCAGCAGCAGGCTCAGGCGCACCTGGTCGTAGACCATGGCGGCCGCCGCGGTGCCGCTGCTCATGCCGATGTCCAGGGCCAGGTCGAGGCCGCCGAAGGTCAGGCGCTCGACGCCGGCGCAGGCGGCTATTTCCCCCACGGCCAGCAAGCCGCGGGCGCTTTCGATCAATGGCCAGATCGGCTTGCCGCAGGCTGACGCGGCACGCAGGTCGTCGGCGCATTCGACCTTCGGCAAAAGAATGCCCGCCACTCCCGGCAGGCGGCACAGTTCCAGGTCCGCAACGTGCTCGGGGTGCCCGGCGGCGTTCACCCGCACTCGCACGCGGGCCTGCGGATTGGCTTCGAGGAAGGCCGCCAGGTCGTTGCGGGCGCGGGCCTTGAGCGCGGCCTCGACGGCGTCTTCCAGGTCGACGATCACGGCGTCGGCGCCGCTGGCCAGGGCCTTGGCGAAGCGCTCCGGGCGGCTGCCGGGGACGAACAGGGCGGAACGGACGATGGGGCTCATGCGGGGTCCTTGGTCAGGTTCGGCTCACACTGCGCCCTGCTCGTGCAGGCGCTGGATGTCGGCGGCGCTGTAGCCCAGCTCGGCGAGCAGGCTGTCGGTATGCTCGCCCAGGCCCGGCACGGCGTCCATGCGCGGCGCATAGGCATTGCTGCGGGCCGGCGGCAGCAGCGCCGGCAGGCGGCCCACCGGGCTGTCGATCTCGCGCCAGGCGTCGCGGGCCTGCAGTTGCGGGTGGTTCCACAGGCCCTGCATGTCGTTGACGTGGGCGTTGGCGATCTGCGCCTGTTCCAGGCGTTCCACCACTTGCGCCGCGCTCAGCCCGGCGAAGGCCTCGATGATCAGAGCGCGCAGGGCGTCGCGGTTGGCCACCCGCAGGCTGGTGGCGGTGAAGCGCGGGTCTTCCGCCAGTTCCGGGCGCCGCAGCACCATTTCGCAGAAGACCTTCCACTCGCGTTCGTTCTGCACGCCGAGCATCACGTTCTTGCCGTCGCCGGCGGGGAATGGTCCATAGGGGTAGATGGTGGCGTGGGCGGCGCCGGCGCGCGGCGGCTGCGCCTGGCCTTCGAAGGCGTAGTACATGGGGAAGCCCATCCACTCGGCCATGCCTTCGAGCATGGAGACCTCCACCCGGCTGCCCTCCCCCGTGCGCCCGCGCAACAGCAACGCCGAGAGGATGCCGCTGTAGGCGTACATGCCGGCGGAGATGTCGGCGATGGAGCAGCCGGCCTTGGCCATTTCGTCCGGGCCGGGGCCGCCGGTGACCGAGAGGAAGCCGCTCTCGCTCTGGATCAGCAGGTCGTAGGCCTTCTTCTGCTCGTAGGGGCCACCTTCGCCATAGCCGGAGATGTCGCAGACGATCAGGCGCGGGAAGCGTTCGTGCAGCGCCTCGAACGACAGCCCCAGGCGCGCGGCGGCGCCGGGCGCGAGGTTCTGCACCAGCACGTCGGCCTGTTCCAGCAGTTGCTCCAGCACGGCGTGGGCCTCGCCCTGCTTGAGGTCCAGGGCCAGGCTTTGCTTGGAGCGGTTGGTCCAGACGAAATGCGAGGCCATGCCGCGCACGCGCTCGTCATAGCCGCGGGCGAAGTCGCCGACGCCGGGGCGCTCGACCTTGATGACGCGGGCGCCGAGGTCGGCCAGCTGGCGGGTGCAGAACGGCGCGGCAATGGCGTGTTCCAGGCTGATGACGGTGATGCCGTCGAGGGGACGCGGGTTCATGGGTGCTCCAGGTGTCTCGTGCGCCGCCGCCATGGACGGCGCGGCGCTGTCGGTGTGTATCCACGGCCCGGGCGGGCGGCGCCCCGCGCTCTGTGAACCCCCGGGTTCCGGAGGCCGCCCGCCCGGGCCGTGGGCTACTCAGGCAAAGGCTTCCAGGCTCGG
>Ga0180221_1000495_pt1 | contig 34424 bp, 30 predicted proteins | sample eDN5th37CKraftMG_FD_151339 | JGI IMG/M metagenome (GOLD analysis project Ga0180221, IMG submission 151339) | Enriched Miracle-Growth compost microbial communities from Emeryville, California, USA - eDNA 5th pass 37_C Kraft MG (version 2) (version 2) ...
CCGTCCCTGGGTCGCGCCCTTGCGCCGGCCCGCTGCCTATCAAGCGCTCTCGCGCATCGCTCCTACAGACGATACGCAACGCCGCCCGTGGCTGTAAATGTCCCGCCAGTCTTATTCTCCAGCCTTCCCGGCAACTTCCTGGGACACGAGGCATAGGCCGCCAAGGTCTCCGGAAGCTTATGATGGGGAGGCAAGCGGACACAAAAAAGGCCCGGCCGGGGCCGAGCCTTGGTTTTTGATGCCGCAGCAGCGAAAGCGGGCCTCTCAGGCGCCGTTCTGCATGATCTTCTCGACCGGCTTATAGGCCTCTTTGGCCATAGAGGCGTACATGCCGCCGATCTTCGACACCTGCTGCATATAATCGTCGTAGGCGCGCTTGGCATAGCTCGTCTGGATCTCGACGGCCTGCTCAACCGACTTCGACGACATGAGCTTCTCGAGCGTAGCGGTGCTCTCTTCGAACGAGCGCTTGGTGTAGTCGCTCATCTCGGCCGCGATCGCCTGCCAGTTCTTGTTCCACTCGCCCAGCAATTTCATAGCGCTGTCGACGTTGGTCTGACCCAGCTTCTGCATGTCCTCGAAATTCCTAATCATGGTGCCATCCGTGTTGACTGTCGAAACGATAAAGACGCAGCGCAGTGCCCCCGGCCCTGATCAGGACCTCACTCGCCCCAATTTTTATACGCACTGCACAAATCTTCAAGTCATTTTCGCGCTGCAATATAAGCGCCAGTCCTCGCCGGGGTTAACCCAACCGCAGGGCTCGCGCGGTTATGGTGAACCGGCGGAAAGGAACGGCGGGGGATCTGCGGATTGCTCCACCGCGAACGCCGCAAATGGGCCCTAAAACGGTGCTCCCTTATGGCCATAGCAGGCATATGGAAGCGCTTCGGGGATCGGCCTAACCCCTTTACGAGATTTGCGTTTCGATGCGCAGCTTCCGGGCCGCGCGGGGATGGTGAGATCGGCAGTCGATGTTGGGCGTACTAAAGTTGGCCGACCCCGGACGATGGCGCCGAGCCGTACTGATGGCGGTCCTCGTGTTTGCTACCGCGATGGCCTGTGGAGCACCTGCGCGTGCCGACGAGGTGCGCGCCGCTTCGATGGTTGTCGATGCCAATACGGGCGCTGTGCTGCACAATTCCGGCGGCGACAAGAGCGTCTATCCGGCCTCGCTCACCAAGATGATGACGCTCTACATGACGTTCGAGCTCATCGAGATGGGCCGGCTGAACTACGGGTCCAAAATCAAGATGACGGAGGCCGGCGCAGCGGTCGCTCCCTCCAAGCTCGGCCTCGATCCGGGCGAGGAGCTGACAGTCCTGGAGGCCATCAAGGCTCTGGTAACCAAGTCTGCGAATGACGTCGCGGTCGCCCTCGCCCAGCACATCGGCGGCACCGAAGCCAACTTCGCCCGGCTGATGACCCAAAAGGCGCGCCAGCTCGGCATGGCCAGCACCACCTTCCGCAACGCGTCCGGGCTGCCCGACCCGGGCCAGACCACGACCGCGCGCGACATGATCACCCTCGGCCTGCGGCTGCAGGACGATTTCCCGACGCACTATCGGCTGTTCTCGACCCGGAGCTTCAGCTTCCGTGGCAAGAACTACCGCAACCACAACACGCTGCTGCACCGCTATGCGGGCACCGACGGCATCAAGACCGGATACACGCGCGCCTCGGGCTTCAACCTCGTCTCGTCGGTGCGCCGCGACGGCAAGCACGTCGTGGCCGCCGTGTTCGGCGGCAAGACGGCCGCCTCGCGCAACGCCAAGATGCAGCAGATCATCAACAAGGCGCTGCCGAAGGCCTCTCGCACCGTGACGCGCAAGCCTGCGCTCGTGGCCCGCGCCCCGCAACCGCAGCCCGTCAGCCCTCCGCGCCAGGTTGCAGAAGCGCCGCGGCAGCAGCCTCCACCGCCAGCACCGGCCGCCCGCGAGCGGGGCTCGGATATTGCCGTCGCCAAGGTTCGCGCCGTCCGTATCGACGCCAATGCGCAGGCGGCGCGCCCCGACCCCGGCGACGAGCGGGCTCAATTCGCCGTGGCGGGTGCTTCCGCCGGCGCAGCACCGGCAGCAACCGCAGCGCCACGCGGCGAAGCCTTCCCGCGCTTTGTGCCGGAGACCGGCGCCCTGCGTCCCTCGACGCTGCAGGCTCAGGCTGCGCGCCTCGAGATGGAGATGGACGAGCCGACGCCGCGGCCACAGCCCGTCGCCGCGGTCCGCAACGCGCCGCCGGCGGCTCCGTCCGCACGCTCCGGCGCAAAGGGCCCATTCGAGATCCAGATCGGCGCTTTCGGCGATGAGGCGGAGGCCGAGCGGCGCATGTCGGCGGCACGCCAGCGCGCCGGCGGCATGCTCGATGGCTACCGCCCGGTTTCGATTCCGGTGCAGAGCGGTGGAAACAAATTCTATCGCGCGCGTTTCCGTGGCTTCGACGCGACGGCGGCGAACGAGACCTGCTCGCGTCTGAAGAACCTCAAGATCGACTGCTTCGTCACGCGGGCGCAGTAACGCGCAGTGCTGCCGCCACAGCGATGGCCGCGGCCTATTCCTGCAGCGCTTCGAGGGCGACGTCCTTCGCTTCGTTGATCTTCGCGGCGAGGTATGTCGAGCCGCCGCGATCGGGGTGCAGCTTCTTCATCAGCTCGCGGTGGGCGCGGCGCACCGCATCGCCATCGGCACCCGGGCCGAGCCCCAGGATTTCCAGCGCCTCTTCCTGCGTCATGCGCCCACCCGGGCCGCGGCTCATGTCGGATTCCCCGCGGGCCATATCCTCGCGCCAGGTGGGATGGATGCGATCGAGATAGGCCTCGATGAGCTGTGCGGAACGGGGATCGGTGTGGCGGCAATCCTGCCAAAGGAGCGCAAGGTCGGCGGCGCCGAGGGAAGAAATATCGCGGCCCGCGAACATGCCTTTCAGCACGCGCCCGTACATCGCGCCGGTGTCGTGGTCGAGCTCCATCTCGAGGTGATCGGTCGTTATGCGCGAGGTCTGTCCCGACGAACGGTGTGCGCCCCCGCCGCCGAGCCACGGCGGTGCGTTGCGTCCCCACAGGAGCCAGGAGCCGAGCATGGCGAGCGGGACCGCGATCGCGCCGCCGCCGCGCAGAAACAGAAGGCCGGACATCAGCAGCACGACAACCCCGCCGCCGACACGCATGCGGCGGGCCACGGCTGCGGGGTTGGCCTGCGCGAAGCTGCGCATAGCCATCAGTCCCAGAGCGAGCGCGAGCAATCCAAGCGTGAGGTAGACCATCAGCTGCCCGCCGCCCCGGTGCCGAGTTGCGGCAGCAGGAGGCGCGCGGCAGACCCCGCATCGCCCCGGCCGCTGAGCGCCAGCAGCGCTTTACGGCCACCGGCGGCGTAGACAGCCACCGCCGTGAGCAGGTCGCGCAATTGCCGCGCCGAGCCGCGGTCGAAGCGGCAAAAGGCGCCTTTCGTCAGTCGCGCGATCTCACGGAAGGCGCGTGTGGCGGTCTCGTCGCCGCCCTCCTGAAACATGAACACGGGCACGCCGAGCAGCCCCAGCTCACCGGCGCGCGCACAGAGCTGGTCTATGTCTTCCTCCATGCTGTCGCCGACGTAGACGATCGCATTGACCTTGCCGCGCCGGCTTTCATCGAGTGCGTGGGTGAGAACGCGGCCGATCTGCGTCAGCCCGCCCGCGCAGGCGACGGAGCGCATGAGGCGGGCGAGCGCATCGGGGTCACTGACCCACTTGGACGCCCGGCATTCCGAGGTGCCGCGGAAATAGACGAGCTGCACGTCGAGACCGCCCACGGCCTTCACGGCGGCGAACATCTCGCTCTGCATCGCCAGCGCCATCTGCCATGTCGGCGCGCGGCTCATGGTGGCGTCCATGGCGAAGAGAAGCCGCCCACGCTCGCCGGTGGCGGGCACGGCCAGGGATTTCATCTTGGCGATGAACTCGGCGACCTCGGCGTCGGAGGAGGCTTCACGCGCGGGCACCCGATGCGCGGCACGCGCGGCGGGCGATGATCCGGCGGCGGTACCGCCGGACTGCTCCCGGGTTGTGCTGGCAGGCTTGCGCGTGATCATTCGAAGGCCGCTAGGCTCCCTGGAACACTGCCTCGACAAGACCGCAGCATGACGATCCGCGGGCTGCCCCGCAATATCCCCGAATGCCTTAACGGCCGGGGACGGTCCCAGGGCCCAGCAGCTCGAGGTTGCCGCCGGTCGCCGTGATATCGGTGGAGCGCACCCGCTCCGTCGCATAGGCGCGCAGCGTATCGGGACCGCCGGCCTTGGGTCCGGTGCCCGACAAGCCCTCCCCGCCGAACGGCTGCACGCCCACCACCGCGCCGATCTGGTTGCGGTTGACGTAGAGATTGCCGACGCGCGCGTGCTCGGCGACGTAGTCCGCCACGCCTTCGAGACGGCTGTGCAGCCCCAGCGTCAGCCCGTAGCCCGTGGCGTTGATCGCATCGATCACCTTGGACAGCGCGCCGCGCTCATAGCGCACAACGTGCAAGATCGGCCCGAAGACTTCGCCGTCGAGCACATCGAGGCTGTCGATCTCGAAGGCGGCGGGCGTGACGTAACTTCCGGCGTGGCACGCCTCGGGCAGCATCAGGTCGACGAGCTGGCGGCCTTCCCGCTGCATGCGAATCTTGTGTCCGTCGAGGAAGTCCTGGGCGTCCTCGTCGATCACGGGACCGATGTCCGTCGCGTAATCGAACGGATCGCCAATGTCGAGCATCTGGATGGCGCCGACGAGCATCTCGATCGTGTCGTCGGCGATCTCCTCCTGCACGAAGAGCACACGCGCCGCCGAGCAGCGCTGGCCGGCGCTGTTGAACGCGGAGCGGACGGCATCGCGCACGACCTGCTCGGGCAGCGCGCTCGAATCCGCGATCATGGCGTTGATGCCACCGGTCTCGGCAATGAACGGGACGATGGCGCTGCGCCGGTCGGCGAGCGCGCGCTGGATGGCCCAGGCGGTTGCGTTCGAGCCGGTGAAGGAGATGCCGTTGACCCGCGTATCCTTCACGAGCGCTTCGCCGAGGCGGCCACTGCCGGGGAGGAACTGGAGAACGTCGCCGGGAACGCCTGCCTCGTGCAGCAGGCGCGTTGCCATGAATGCCGTGATGGGCGTCTGCTCGGCGGGTTTGGCGAGCACCGCATTGCCGGCTGCGAGGGCTGCGGCGACTTGGCCGGTGAAAATCGCGAGCGGGAAATTCCACGGCGAGATGCAGGCGAAGACACCGCGTCCATCAAGCGTCAGCGTATTGCGCTCGCCCGTCGGCCCGCGCAGCTCCACGGGGCCGACAAACAGCCGGCGCGCCTGCACGGCGTAATAGCGCAGGTAGTCGACCGCTTCGCGCACGTCGCCCTGGGCATCCTCCAGCGTCTTGCCGGCCTCGCGCACGATGATGGCCATGAGCCGCGCCTTGTCGCGCTCGAAAAGATCGGCGGCGGCATCGAGGACCTTCGCGCGTCCCGCACCGCCGAGCTTGTTCCAGGCACCCGCAGCGCCCGTCGCGCGGTCGATGGCGGTGTCGGCCTGGGCGAGCGTCGTTACGCGCACGGTTCCGATGCGCTCGCGCCGGTCGTGCGGACAGGTGACGATGCTCGCCGCCTCTCCGCCCGATTGCATCTTGCCACCGATGATGGGACCGGCTTCGTAGACGTCATCGAGCGCGTCGCCCATCTCCTTGAACAGCGCATGGCGGACGGAAGCCTCGGTCAGCGCGAGCCCAGCCGATGCCATCCGCTCGGGCATGAAGATCTCGCGCGGGGGAACGATGGCGGGTTTTGCCGCCTGCCCGGCGGTGCGCTCCGCTTCCGCCGTCTCCACCGGATCGCGAATGATGTCGGCGATGGGGGCCTCGCCATCGGAGAGCCGGTTCACGAACGAGGTGTTGGAGCCGTTCTCCAGCAGGCGGCGCACGAGATAGGCCAGCAGGTCCTCGTGGCTGCCGACCGGCGCGTAGATGCGGCATGGCCGGCGGATGCCGCGCACGCCGACCATCTCGTCATAGAGCGCATCGCCCATGCCATGGAGGCGCTGGAACTCGATGGAGACCGGACCTGCCGCCACGTGCGCTGCCGCGATCGAATAGGCATTGTGCGTGCCGAACTGCGGATAGAACGCCTTCGGATCGCTGATGAGCAGGCGCGCGCATGCGAGATAGGAGACGTCCGTGTGCAGCTTGCGCTTGAAGACGGGATAGTCCGCCAGCGCGCGCTCCTGCGCCCATTTGATCTCGCTGTCCCAATAGGCGCCCTTGACGAGACGCACCGGGATACGCTTGCCGGTGCGCTCGGCGAGCCGGCGCAGCCAGCGCAGCGTCGGGATCGCGCGCTTGCCGTAGGCCTGCACGGCTATGCCGAGGCCGTTCCAGTTGTCGAGGGCAGGGTGGGTGAGGGTCGCGGCGAAAATCTGCAGCGTCGGATCGAGGCGATCCTGCTCCTCGGCGTCGATGGTGATGGTGAGGCCGCGGGAGCGGGCGGCGCGGGCGAGCGTCAGCATACGCGGCGCCAGCTCCGAGGCGAGGCGCTCCTCCTTGCCGGGCTCGAAGCGCGGATGCAGCGCGGAAAGCTTTACCGACAGGCCTGGACGCCCGTAGAGCGCATCGGAGTGGGCCACGCCGAAAGGTCCTGCCGCCTGCCCCACCGCGTCAACCGCGGCGAGATAGCGCTCGAAGTAGATATCGGCATCCTTCTGCGTGCGGGCGGCTTCGCCGAGCATGTCGTAGGAGAGCAGATACCCCTTCGCCTGGTATTCGCCGGCGCGGGCGATCGCGTCGGTGATGGTGCGGCCGAGGACGAACTGATCGCCCAGGAGACGCACGGCATGGCGCACCGCCTGCCGGATCACCGGCTCGCCGGACCGGGCAATGAGACGCTTCATGGCGTCGAACGGATTGGCGCCCTGCGCCTCGCGCAGCTTCACGATCTGGCCCGTGAGCATCAGCGCCCAGGTCGAGGCGTTGACGAACAGGCTGTCGGAGTGGCCGCGGTGCTTCTCCCATTGGCCATCGGCCAGCTTCTCGGCGATCAGCTCGTCCGCCGTCTCGGTATCGGGGATGCGCAGCAGCGCCTCCGCGATGCACATGAGGATGACGCCCTCCTCGCTGGAAAGGCCATACTCGCGCATGAAGGCATCGACACCCGCCTGCCTCCCCTTGCCGCCGCGCGCTGCGTTGGCGAGGCGACGCGCGAGCTCTGCGGCGCGCCTGCGCTCGTCCTCGCTGAACACGGCACGCTCGATGAGGCGGTCGACCAGCCGATGCTCGTCGACGAGGTGACTGGCAGCAATTTCATCGCGCGGAGGAACGAGCCGGGCCCGCGCCTCGATCTCGTCTTCCGCTTCGACTGGCTTTACCGCGACCATCGTGTCCTCACCGTTATGCCGCCGTGCGATTCGACGAGCCGGTACAGTAGCAAATCGCCGGGATGCGCGCTTGCGCTCCCGGGACGCGCATACACGGGCTTGACGGCGCCTTTAAGCCTCGCCAGACCTTGCGGCGGATTGGGGTTTGCGAGGCTCGACGGTGACCACACAAGCGAAGGTCGTGCGCAGCGTTGCCGAATTGCGCGACGAAATCCGCCAATGGCGGAAGAACGGCCTCACGGTTGCGCTCGTTCCCACCATGGGAGCACTGCATCGGGGGCATCTGACGCTCGTGCGGCGCGCATCGGAGCTGGCAGACCGGACGGTGGTGTCGATCTTCGTCAATCCGGGCCAGTTCGCCCCGCACGAGGATCTGGCGCGCTATCCGCGCGATGAGCCGGGCGATCTTGCAAAGCTTGCCGGGGAGCGCTGCGACCTCGTGTGGGCGCCGCGGCCGGCGGACATGTATCCGGAGGGCTTCGCGACGCGCGTTCTTCCCGCCGGCGCGGCGCAGGGGCTCGAAAGCGATTTCCGGCCGCACTTCTTTGGCGGCGTGGCGACCGTGTGCGCCAAGCTATTCGGGGCAACGGCGCCCGACGTCGCTATCTTCGGCGAAAAGGACTACCAGCAGCTCTGCGTCATCCGGCAGATGGTGCGCGATCTCAACATGCCGCTGCAGATCGTGGGCGTCGATACGGTGCGCGAGCCCGACGGCCTCGCGCTCTCCTCGCGCAATGTCTATCTCTCGGCCGACGAACGCGCGATCGCTCCGGCGCTCAATCGCGTGCTGCGGGAGGTTGCGGCCGCGGCGCAGGAAGCGCTGCGCGGCAAGGCGGGGCCGCGCAAAGTGCCGCGCCCGCAGCCGCTCGTGGTCGATGCGTCCGAGCCGGCACCGGTCCAGGAGCTTGCCGAGCTCACCGCAATCTGCAAGGCGGCGGCGGCCGAGCTCAAGGGCGCCGGCTTTGCAAAGGTCGATTATATCGCCGTGCGCGAGGCAGACACCCTGCGCCTCGTCGGCGAATTGGGGCCGCGCCCATTGCGGGTGCTGGGCGCTGCGTGGCTCGGCGCGACGCGGTTGATCGACAACATGCCGGGTTAAAGTGCTCGATCAGGCGGTGCGGCGCACGGCGAGAAGAATGCCCGCAACGATGAGCGCAATGCCGACGAGCTGGTAAAGCTCCGGCCGCTCGTTGAGCAGCAGCACGGCGAACACGGTGCCGAATACCGGCACGAGATAGACGGAAAGCCCCGCCGTGTTGGCGCCGAGCAGCTCGACGGCCCGGTTGTATGCGCCGTATCCGATCGCGGAAGCGAACAGCGATACATAGCCGATCGCCAGCAGCGAACGGGTGCTCACCGGCATCGCCTGCACGAGCAGCGTTTCGCCAATGTAGAAGGGCAACAGCAGCATAGCGCCCACAAAGAAGGTGGCGAAGAGGAAGCTCAGCCAGTGGACCGTGGGGCGCAGACGCAGCAGCGCCGTATAGACGGCATAAAGAATGCAGGCTGTGAGCATCCAAAGATCGCCGGCGTTGAATGCGAGTTCAGTGAGAATGTGCAGATCGCCGTGGGTGATCAGCGTCATCGCGCCCGCCAGCGACAGCACCACGCCCGTCCCCTGCCGCGCCGTTATGCGCTCGTTGAAGAGCAGGAACGTCGCGGCGACGATCAGCACAGGCATTGCCGCCTGCAGCATGAGAATGTTGAGCGCGGTCGTCGTGTGGGCGGCGATGTAGAGCGCGGCATTGAAGAAGGCGATGCCCAGCGCCGAGAGCAGCACCATGATCGGCCAGGCACGGATCATGGCCGGCGCATCGCGGCGCACGTGCGGCCAGGCGAACGGCAGCACCAGGATGGCTGCCAGCATCCAGCGCCAGAAGGCGAGCCCGACCGGCGGCAACTCGCCTGCAAAAGCGCGCGCGACGATAGCGTTACCGCCCCATACCACGCCTGGCAGCAGCATCAGCAGGTACGGCGCCAGTGTGCGCGGCGGCGATGGGGCGAGTGTTGCAGCGGATGCGGATTGCGAATCGGGCGACATTGCTCACCGTCGTCAATTGCTCTGCGTTTCCGGCGAGGCTGGCGGAAGCGGGCGCGCTCGCGGCGGGCTTATCTAGCCCGCTGCTGCACGGAAGGCGATCCCGTGCGGGCAAGCGCCGCGGGAGACTCATGAAAAAGCGGAAGCTGGCGCTTGGCCGGCTTCCGCTTAAAGGCCCGCCGTCATGGGGGGTGTCTGTGTCTGTCGTTGTTCCGCCGCAGCGCTGCGCGCCTCGATATTAAAACTTGAGGAACGGATCGGGCTGGGCATCGTGGAACGGCACGGTGTCGACGCCGGAGGGCAGCGTTATCGTGTGCACGTGAATATCCTCCGCATGGGCGGCGCGCAACACGTCGAGCGCTTTCTCCTCGCGCGCTTCGTCGTCCGTGCGCACCCACAGCACAAGGCCGCCGTTTTTCAGGTGGCGGTCGATCTGGTCTGCGTGGCGCCGCTCCATGCGCCGTGCCGCATAGAGGCCGACGCAGCCGGCGAGCGCGCCGACGCCCAGCGCCGCGCCGGCGGTGGCGATGGCGGCAGCACCCTCGAGGGCTGCAATGGCGGCCGCGCCCGCGCCGCCGACGTACACAGGTATGCCGGCCAGCGCGGCGAGGCCTTCGGTGCGGGAATCGCTGGAGACATACGTGGCGCGGGGCGTAGCCGGGTCATCGGCCAGCGCCTCGGCGGCGGGGATATTGGCGCCGAACTTGTCACGCAGGGCCTTGTCGCTTCCGAGCACGCTCAGGTCGTCGCGGTCGAAGCCGGAGCAGAGGAGCCCGTCGACGGCCTTCTGGAGCGCGGTGGCCGAGTGGAAGATCGCCGAAGCCTCGCGCGTTGTTTCCTCGGTCTGATCGGCGCAGCATTGAGCCTGCGTAGATGCCATGATCTCTTGCTCCTTTATGGCCGTTCGTGGATGCACATGGACGAGCAGGCACGATCCGCCGCAACCCCTAAGATTGCTTTGGTTCGATCACGCAAATTGTCGAAACATCATCGACGCGGCCGCAGCGACCGCGTAGCGGTGCAACGCAGGTTTTCCCGTTTCTGCAAAGGCTTAACGGGGCTGTTCAGTGCGCCTCGCGGCGGCAGGCTTGCCAAATCCGCCTCCCCCGTGCGAGGTCTCGGCAACCACAAATAAGGGATTCGCCGCTCCCGGCCCCAGTCCCCGCGTTCCGTGCCGCGGCACGCAGCCACGACGGGAATGACGCATGGCCGGAGCCGTTCGCGACCTCTTCTCAACGATCGAAAGCTCAATGACCGAAAAGACGGCCCGTAGTCGCCGCACGACCGACGCCTCCGACGCCTACACAGCGGCCGACATCGAGGTTCTGGAAGGCCTCGAGCCGGTGCGCCGGCGTCCGGGCATGTACATCGGCGGTACGGACGAGAAGGCGCTGCATCACCTTTTCGCCGAGGTGATCGATAACTCGATGGACGAGGCGGTGGCCGGTCACGCCACGTGGATCGAGGTGGAGCTGGAGAAGGACGGGTTTCTCTCCGTAGCGGACAACGGCCGCGGCATGCCGGTCGATCCGCATCCGAAATTCAAGAACAAGAGCGCCCTCGAAGTCATCATGTGCACGCTGCATGCGGGCGGCAAATTCGAAGGCAAAGCCTATAATACCTCCGGCGGCCTGCACGGCGTCGGCGTGTCGGTCGTCAATGCGCTGACGGATGTTTGCGAAGTCGAGGTTGCGCGCAGCCAGCAGCTCTACCGCATGACGTTCTCGCGCGGCATACCGCAGGGCAAGCTGGAGAAGCTCGGCCCGGTGATGAACCGGCGCGGCACCAAGGTTCGCTTTCATCCGGACGAAAAGATCTTCGGCAAGAACACGCACTTCAAACCGGCGCGTCTGTTCAAGATGGCGCGCTCCAAGGCGTACCTTTTCGGCGGCGTGAAGATCCGCTGGAAATGCGATCCTTCGCTGATCAGCGACGACACGCCTACGGAAGCGGAGTTCCACTTCCCCGGCGGCCTCAAGGACTATCTCTCCTCAGAGATCGCCGGGCAGACGCTCGTCACCAAAGAGCTGTTCGCCGGCAACATCGAGAAGGAGGGCAAGCACGGCTCGGTGGAATGGGCGGTGGCGTGGGTCGCGGATGCCGATGGCTTCTCGCGCTCCTACTGCAACACCATCCCGACCGGCGAAGGCGGTACGCACGAGAATGGTCTGCGCTCGGCGCTCTCAAAGGGCCTGCGCGAGTTCGGTGACCGCATCGGCAACCGCAAAGCGGCGCAGATCACAGCGGACGACGTGATGGGCACAGCGGCTTCGATGCTGTCGGTGTTCATCCGCGAGCCGGAATTCCAGGGCCAGACGAAGGACAAGCTCGCGACGCAGGAGGCGACCCGCATCGTCGAGTCGACGGTGAAGGACGCCTTCGACCACTGGCTCACGGAAAGCCCGCAGCAGGCGACCAAGCTGCTCGAGTGGTCCATCGACCAGGCTGAGGAGCGCCTGAAGCGCCGGCGCGAAAAAGAGGTCGGCCGGCAGTCTGCGACCCGCAAGCTGCGCCTGCCCGGCAAGCTCGCCGACTGCACGATCCAAGCCGCCGCGGGCACGGAGATCTTCATCGTCGAGGGTGACTCGGCCGGCGGATCCGCCAAGAGCGCCCGCCAGCGCGAGACGCAGGCGGTGCTGCCGCTGCGCGGCAAGATCCTCAACGTGGCGAACGCCTCGTCGGCGAAGCTGGCGCAGAACCAGCTTCTCGCCGACCTCATTCTGGCGCTCGGCGTCGGCACGGGCGCGAAGTACAAGGACGAGGATCTGCGCTATGAGCGCGTGATCGTCATGACCGATGCGGACGTCGATGGCGCGCACATCGCCTCGCTGCTGATCACGTTCTTCTACCAGCAGATGCCGGAGCTGATCGAGAACGGGCACCTGTTCCTAGCCGTGCCGCCCCTCTTCAAGCTGACGCACGGGGCGAAATCGGTCTACGCGCGCGATGAGGCGCACCGGGCCGAGTTGGTCGCCAAGGAATTCAAGCCGGGCGCGAAGGTCGAGATCGGCCGCTTCAAAGGCCTGGGCGAGATGAATGCCGCGCAGCTCAAGGAGACAACCATGGATCCGGCACGGCGCACGCTGCTGCGCGTGGAGATCGGGGAAGGCGACCGCAGCGAGATCGGCGAAGCCGTCAATGCGCTGATGGGATCGAAGCCCGAAGCCCGCTTCCGCTTCATCCAGGAGCACGCCGCCTTCGCGCAGGATCTCGACATCTAAAACCGTTGCGGCACTACGCGATTGAGTTTCAAGCGAGATTTAGTTGCTGGAGCCGGGCTGCTGTGTTCAGCACCTGTGGCGGTAGCAACACATCGCCGGAAATGATTAGTCCGACGCCCTATCATGCGCTTGCTGATGGGTACCGCGCAACGCATTCTAGCTACTACTAGTGGTTGATGTAGCCTGTTGCGTATTGTCGGGGGTGTTATGTTGCGTTCGGGTATTTGCGCCGCTTTCGGCGCGCTTTTGCTTTCAGCTGCGCCGGTATTGGCGCACGACAGCGGAAGGCCCACGGATTGGTCCGGTCTCTACATCGGCGCCCACGCCGGCTACGGTTGGGGTGACCACGACGGAACATTTACCGTCCAGGGCGTCGATCCAAATACTCACTTTCCGCCGAGTGCGGCACGAAGCTACGAGCTGGATGGCGGCTTCGGAGGCGGGCAGATCGGCATCAACTTCCAACACGAAAGCCTGGTCTTTGGCGTTGAGGCCGACATATCGTACTCGGACATCGACGGTTCGGTGAGCGGAACGACTCAGACCTTCGGAACCTGGGGCAGCTACACGAAGACGATCACCACTGAAATCGAATGGCTGGGCACGCTGCGTGGCCGTCTGGGTGTCGACGTTGGTTCGGCCCTGATCTACGGCACCGGCGGTTTCGCATGGGCGAAAACGGATGGAGAGCAAGTAGCTACCTTCAACGGTGGCATTGTTCCGCCCAACCAAGGCGGTGGCGGACCGGCGGGATTACACGCTGTCAGCAGCGACAGCAAATGGGCCACGGGCTGGACGGTCGGTGGCGGTGTCGAGCTCGCGCTCAGCAAAAGCTGGTCGATCAAGGGCGAGTATCTCTACGTCGATCTTGGCGATGCCAACTATAACTATGTCGGAACAAAAACCGGAATTGGTGGTGGAGCCGCCGGTGACCCCCACACGACGGATGGATTTAGAGGCGATCTCGATCTCCACACCGTCAAAGTGGGCGTGAACTACAAGTTCGGTGGCGGCGACGAGATCGTGCCCCTCAAGTAGACGGAAGCCCGGCTGGATCCGGGAAGATTTTGGCGGGCGGCAGCAATGCCGCCGCCTCCCCGTTCTTGCGCGACGGCGCGTAACAGTCGCGCTCATTCCAGCTGGAGGACGTTGGCGCCGATCTCGGGGTCGACTTTACGCTCCAGCTTCCGATCGTGCACGAGGAGGGTGATCTCGGCGGAGCCCGTGCCTACCTTCGCATCCAGTACGTGCCCGCCGACAGCATTGAAATCGCGCCCCGCCGCAACGGCATGCAGGTGGACGGACGGCTTATTCTCCTTCCACGCAATGCTGCCGGTCATGCCGGCGACCTCGACGTCGTGGAATGTCTTGGGCGCAAACTCCTTCCTGTCGAAATCATAGAAGCCGAACGTGACATCGCTGAAAAAGCCGATGCCGGTCAGGCTCGCGCTCGGCAGCTTCTCGGTCTCGGCCAGTTTTTCGAGGCTCGCGATAACATCGTCACCGCGACGCAGCACCATCAGGTAGCCGGTCGGCGTTTTGACATAGCGGGGCATCTCGCGGGCGGCGGTGGGGGCTGGGCCGGCCAGAACGGCGGTTATTAGCGCAACGGCTAAAGGTACCGCCCTCGCCGTGTTCGTCGTCATCTGCTGCGGTCTCCTGATCCGATCGGAGAACTAACGCCGGTACCGTGCTTAACGCTCCCATCCGGCGAGGCCCGTATTTGCCTCAGCGCGCCGGCGGCGGCCTAGATGGGCTGCCAGGACCGCGAAATCGCCCTATTGCCTCCCGCAAATTGCCTCCCGCAAAAAACCGCACCCGCGGATACCACTCGGCAGATTGATGAATTGAACGGCTTGACCATCGATGTAAATTGTATAGCCAGCCTAGCAATGATCGATGCCTGGTCCCCCCTGGGCGCTCATGCCGATTTGAATTGGATCCAATCGCGCTAATCGGAGTTTAGGAATTCTCTAGTTAGATCAGCGGTTAGGGCTTTCTAAGGGTTACGATATGCTTTCTCAGTGGGCGCAGTGCCGCCGAACTCCCCTCCTTTCCCTGGCGATACTCGCGGCAGCGGTTGCCACGGGATTTTCGCCTGCCGCCGAAGCGGCGCCCCGGCAGAACCAGAGGTCCGCGGATGCGCAGGAGGAGGCCCGACAGGCCGGGCCGCCGCGTCTTGCCATCGTCTCGCTGGGCGATCAGCGCGTGACGATCTACGACGCGGACGGGGCCATCATGCAGGGGCCGATTTCGAGCGGCGCGACGCCGAACGATACGCCGCCCGGCATCTACGCCATCCTGCAGAAGAATCGCGAGCACTACTCCAACCGCTATGACGATGCGGCGATGCCCTACATGCAGCGCATCACCTGGACAGGCATCGCGCTGCACAGCGGCGCCCTTCCCGGTTATCCGGCTTCGCACGGCTGCGTGCGGCTGCGCGACGACTTCGCCAGCCGCCTCTTCGACATGACGAAGCTCGGCATGCGCGTGATCGTCTCGCGCAACAACGTGGCGCCATCGCCGATCACGCACCCGAAGCTGTTCAAGCCGGCGCCGTTCCGGGACAGCGTCGCCGTGCTGACGCCGGCTGCGATCACGATGCCGGCGCCCGCGCCTGAGGGCAAAGACACCCGCTATAATGGCGGCCCCAACGATCCGCCGGACCTTGCTGCCCGCACCGCGGCGCTGCAGGCTCAGTTCGCCGCACGGTCGGCCGAAGTCGCCGAACTCGAGGCTCGCGCCACGAAGGCGCGGGAGAACGCCAAGCAGAAGGCGCGCCAGAGCGCCGCGGCGGCGAAGACACTGCGTGGCGCCGAGCAGGCCGTGAAGCGGGCGACGGACAGCCTCGCCTATGCGGAGCGCGTGCTTTCGAAGGCAAAGAAGCCGGCGGCCGTGACCAAGGCTGAAACCGCCAAGGCCAATGCCGAGAAGCGTCTCTCCGAAGCGAAGGCAAAGCTCGAAGCGGTGCAGGCCGAGACGAAGCCCGCGCTGGAGGAGGCGAACCGCGCCGAGGATGCCGCGAAGGCCGCCGAAGCGGAAAAGGATGCTGCCGTCGCTGCGGCGCGCGAGGCCGAGCGCAAGCTTTCGCCCGTGTCGGTGTTCATCAGCCTCAAGACCATGAAGCTCTATGTCCGCCAGGATTTCGAGCCCGTCTTCGAAATCGACATCACCATTCGCGATCCCGACCAGCCGATCGGAACGCACACGTTCACCGCCGTCGACTACAAGCCCGGTGGACGCGAGATGCGCTGGAACGTGGTGTCGATCGCCGGCCGCCAGCCGGGCGAGCCGGAAAAGAGCAGCGGCATGAACCGTCATCAGCGCAACGCCTCGGTGCCGGCCATTCCGACCGACGTCGATGCGGCCGCAGCCGCGCTCGACCGCGTCGAGATCCCTGAGGAGACGGTGCAGCGGATTTCCGAGCTCGTGCTTCCCGGCTCCTCGCTGATCATCTCCGATGAAGCGGCGCACAAGGAGACGGGCAAGGCGACGGACTTCATCGTCCTTCTCAGCGGCGAGCCGCAGGGCGGCATCATTCTGCGCCCGAAGCCGAAGCCGGAATACTACGACGACGATGGCTACTACGGTGGCCCGTTTGGCTGGGGCAACTTCGGCTACAACCAGCCGCAGCAGCGTCGCGCCAAGCGCGGGCCCTACTACAACAAGAGCCCGTTCCCCTGGTGGTGATTGGCTGTTGATTGCGCGTGCTTCTGGCCGGGACATCGGTTCCCACTGTCCGGAAGCACGCTGATGAAATCAAAAGGCCGCGGACAGAGGCTCTGTCCGCGGCCCTTTTTCTTTCGGAGCGGAGCGCCTATCCGCCAAGCGATCTGCAGAGTGGCCTCGATGGCACTAAGCGCTCTTTCCCTCTTGCGCGGCCATCGCCGCAACGAGCGCGCCGAGCTGATCGAGCCCTGAATTTGTGCCCTGCTCGAAACCGCGCGACATGTGCGATCTGTACATGGCGATGCTCTCGAACACCGTATGGAGGGTGAGCGTCGTCTGCCCGCCCTGCTCATCAAAGCTCACGGTGACGAGCATGCGTCCCGCACCGTCGGTCTCGAAGCCGTTGTCGTAGACGATCTTCCGGTTAGGAATGATCTCGCGATAGGTGCCGCCGAAGGGCGTATTCTGCTTCCCGCTCGGGCCCGTCATCGCGAAGCGGAATTTTCCGCCGACACGGAAATCCATTTCACACAGCGTCACCGGCCATCCCACGGGGCCGAACCATTGCTTGATGTGCTCGGGCTTGGAGTAGGCCTCGAACAGAAGGCGCGCGGGCGCATCGAAGACGCGGGTGATCGTCACCTCGCGCTCGCTCTCGGGTTCATCCGCCGGTGCGTCTGCGGGCATTGCGCTTCTCCTTTTGCTGCATGACTTTCACATAATCATCGAGACGATCGAGGCTCCCGGCCCAGAAGTGCTCGTAGTTGCCGAGCCAGCCGGCGGCGGCGGCCAACGGCGCTGCGTCGAGGCGCACGGGACGGAACTGCGCGTTGCGTCCGCGCGCAACGAGCCCTGCGCCCTCCAGCACCTTCAGATGCTTGGAGATCGTCGGCTGGCTGAAACCGAATGGCTCGACGAGCTCGTTCACCGTCGCCTCACCCTCTGCAAGGCGCGCGAGGATCGCGCGCCGGGTCGGATCGGCGAGGGCGGCGAACACGAGGTCGAGATTGGGAGGACCGGCGGTTAACATAGATGCCCCATTGGCTATATAGCCAATACTGCATATGCGCCCGGTGCCCGTCAAGCCAGCCGCAACGGCGCCAGATTTTGGCGTGCCAGCGCCGGCGGCAGCGGGCAGATGCGCGAGTTCGTCAGAGGTCGCGCGGCAAGCCGCGAAGCTCGCGGCGCTGCCGCAGCCTCGGTGTCAAGCGGCCATCATGTGGTCTGAGGTCATTGGAGGCCGCGTGGCGCGCTGGCAAGCACGGAGCGGCAATTGCTCTCCGCGGGCGCGTGACAACGCGCGGGGGCGTCCATTTCAAAGCAAACCGCGGAACGTGCGCCAGACAAACCGCGGGAGCGCGCGGCTTGCCCCCCGCGCAAATTAGTTTGGCCGTTTCAGCGAAGCTTCCACCTCGCGGGCAATGCCCGCTGCATCGGCGATGTCCGCGTACTCGATGGCGGCGTTGTCGACGTAGATCGCTTCTTCGGTCTTGGGCGCGTGCCCCGGTCCGAGGACGCTGAACGCAGTCGGTGTGCCGTCCGAGCTATCGCTGCCGAAGAAGCCTTCCACGATGACGCCCTTCTCCGCGTACTCGGGGTCCCGCAGCAACGCCTCGTGCAGCTTGGGCAGATTGTAGTGCGGAACCGACGCCATCATGTGGTGCGGCAGGTGATAATCCATGCCCCAGGGAAACACCGCCCACCGCATCAGCGGACCGACGAGGAACACGCGCGTGTTCGTATAGCGGCCGCGATCGGCGTTACCGTGCTGCACCCACTGGCGCAGGATCATGAAGAGCGGGAACGCCGTGAAGAGCGGCAGCACCCAGAGCAGGCCGAAATAGGTCCAGGCGGCCCCCCATCCGGCAAGCTCGACGGCGGAAAGCGTACCGTAGAGCAGCGCCATGTAGGTGACGCGCTCGATCGCCATCTGCCGCAGCGGGCGCACCGGCGCGAGCCGCGTCGTCGGATAGCTGTCATCGGGCAGGCGCGCCAGGATCGTCACCACGAGCGCCCAGAGCGCGGGCAGCACGATCGCCACGGCAAGCGCCTGTCCGTAATACACGAGCGGAACGCAGATGGCCGGCGCACCGGCCGCGAAGAGAATGCCGGCGCGGAGCGGGCGAACCGAGCCGGGATGGTTCGGATCGGCATAGGGGTTCTGCGCCGCCCCGAGAGCGCTATAGCGCGCACGGGTGATCGTGTAGCGAAAAAGGTTCGGCAGCCAGAGCTGCTTCAGCAGCTTCCAGGCCACCTCCACGTGGGTGATGGGAAAGTCCAGCCAGTGGTCGCTGTCGTGGAGCTGGCTGATATCGGGATCGCGCTCGGGATCGTTGACGAACTGATGGTGCGCGAGGTGGTGCAGACGGAAGTGGTAGGTCGTCGTGTAAATCGGATAGGCCGCCAGCCAATCGGAAGCGAGCTCGTTGAGCTTGCGACCGGCGAACAGCATGTAGTGCGTGCCTTCGTGGATAGCTCCGCCGAACTGATGCTGCGCGGCGCCGATCGCGACGATCGCGAGTGCCAGCACCGGACCCGACACCCACCATGATTGGCTTCCGGCGACCGCCGCGCTCCACGCCCAGATGCCCGCCGCGAGGGCGGCGGCGATCACGATGTAGACGTGCGCCAGGTATTTCCAGTTGGTGACGTTGTCGCGCGCTTTCAGCGCTTGAACTTCCGCGGCGCTGTAACGATTCGCGCGCTGCGGCTTCCATTCCGCCCCGGACTTCTGCTGGGGCGCTCCGGCCGCTCCGATGGCTACCATGATTTTAGCTTCCACTTCTTGCGGGTCTACGGCGCGCCGAATCCCCGTCAACTTATTCCCCCAAACGATGAATCGCCCAGCCCCGGCGGGCGAAATGCCCGCACGTCGTTGCATCCGGGTTACGCGGGAGGTTGCAATACGCGAATTCGATAGTTGCCCACTGTTCAATCGAAGCATTAGTAAGGGAATCTTGCGGTGTGATGCTTGTCCCGCTTCGGCAAGTGCACCGCCTGCAGTGTGCGTTCTTCTGCGAAGCATAAACAGTCATGGGGGACGGACACATGCGGACAAAGGCTCTTGCCGCGGAATTCATCGGGACGTTTGCACTCGTTGCCTCGATCTTGGGGGCGGCGCTGTTCTCGTTCCCGATCTCCGGCATCACGGGCGTGGCGCTCTCACTCGGCTTCACCGTCATGGCGATGATCTTCGCCGTCGGTCACATTTCCGGTGGCCATTTCAATCCGGCCGTCACGCTCGGGCTGGTCGCGGGCGGGCGCTTCGCGGCGGGCGAAGCGATCGGCTACATCGTGGTGCAGTGCCTCGGCGGCATCGCCGCGGCCTTCACATTCTATCTCATCGCCTCCGGTAAGAGCGGCGGCTTCGAGGTCGGCAACTTCGCCTCCAACATGTTCGGCGGCGATGGCTACTCCATGCTCTCGGCCTTCGTCATCGAGGTGGTGCTGACGGGCCTCTTCATCTTCATCATCATGGGCGCCACGTCCGACCGCGCTCCGGCCGGCTTTGCAGCCATCGCCATCGGCCTGACTCTCGCCGCGACGCAGTTCATGGCCATTCCGGTCGACAACGCCTCGATCAACCCGGCACGCAGCCTTGCCACCGCCGTGGTGGCCCTCGGCGAGCCGCTGGCGCAGGTCTGGCTGTTCTGGGTGGCACCCATCCTGGGCGGCGTCATCGGCGGCCTGGTCGGGCGCTGGCTGATCGACGATAACGACTGAAAATCTCGGAAAACCGAGATTTGACGTTCTAAAAACAGTAGGAAAAACCGCGGTTCAACGCCACATGCCGCGGTTTTTCTTGCGTTTTCGCTACTGCTGTGTCAGCACACAAGCGGCTCGAGCGCAGGGGATGCTATTCGCTTCGTCCCTTTTCGAGACCCAAATTTTTTGTCTTAGGCCCTTTAGGCTATCTCAATACCCCTGCGCTCCGTCACCCGCTGCCGCCCCAGAGGCGTTGGCGCGGGCATGCATGGAACGCAGGACGGAGACGTTTACTTTTGGAAAATAAGACCTTCGGGGAGCTCGGCTTGAGCTCCAGGGTGCAGGCGGCTGTGGAAGCTGCCGGCTACCCGGCGCCTACGCCTATACAGGCGGCCGCTATTCCCATCGCTGTCACAGGCCGGGATGTTCTTGGTATCGCGCAGACGGGCACCGGCAAGACCGCCTCGTTCGTGCTTCCGATGATCACCCGCCTCGAATCGGGCCGCGCCCGGGCCCGTATGCCCCGCTCGCTCATTCTCGCGCCAACGCGCGAACTCGCCGCCCAGGTGGCGCAGAGCTTCGAAAAATACGGCGTCAACAACAAGCTGAACCTGGCCCTGCTCATCGGCGGCGTGTCGATGGACGATCAGGTCAAACGCCTCGACCGTGGCGTCGACGTGCTCATCGCAACTCCCGGCCGCCTTCTCGACCATTTCCAGCGCGGGCGCGTGATGCTGATGGGTGTCGAGATCCTCGTCATCGACGAGGCAGACCGCATGCTCGACATGGGCTTCATCCCGGACATCGAGAAGATCTGCAAGCTGCTGCCGCCGCGGCGCCAGACGCTGTTCTTCTCGGCGACGATGCCGCCGGAGATCACCCGCCTCGTCAGCCAGTTCCTCAACAATCCCGAGCGTATCGAAGTGGCCCCGCCGGCGACGACCGCGAAGACCATCACGCAGCAGTTCCACTACTGCGCGGACGGCGAGGATTGGGCCAAGCGCGAGGTGCTGCGCGAGCAGATCCGCAGCCAGCACGTCAAGAACGCCATCATCTTCTGCAACCGCAAAGTCGATGTCGCGATCCTGCACAAGTCGCTGCAGAAGCACGGCTTTTCGGCCGGCGCCCTGCATGGCGACATGGACCAGAAGAGCCGCATGGAAACGCTGGACAAGTTCCGTTCCGGCGACCTGATGCTTCTCGCGGCGAGCGACGTTGCGGCGCGCGGTCTCGACATTCCCGACGTGAGCCACGTGTTCAACTTCGATCTGCCCTGGCAGTCGGACGACTACGTGCACCGCATCGGCCGCACCGGCCGCGCGGGCAAGGAAGGGCACTCTACGTCGCTGGTCACCATCGACGAGCTGAAGTCGCTGAAGGACATCGAAAAGCTGCTTGGCGAACCCATAAGCTGGATCGGCGAGCCGCCTTCGGACGAAGACTTCGCGGAGGCCGGCAAGAAGCGCCGGGGCCGCGGTGGTCGCGGCGCTGCCCAGCGTGGTCGCGGCGGGCGCTCGGGCGCTTCGGCGCACCAGGGCCGCTCCGAGGAGAAGTCGCGCAGCGGCGGCTCGGGATCGAAGCGAAGCGGTGAGCGGCGGCCGAACCCCGAGCAGCCCCGTGCTGCGGCGGGGGAAGGCGAGCAAGCGCCGCGTCCCCAGCGCAGCGAGCAGCGTCAGCCGCGCCGTGAAGAGCGCAGCGGGGAGGCACGCGCACCGCGTGCAGCCCGCGGCGAACAGCGGGCGGCACCTTCTCATCAGCGGCGACACGAGGGGCGTCCGGCGCAGGCGCAGGAAGCCCGTGCGGCACAGCCCCGTGCCGCTCAGCCGCAGCAATCGGCGAAGCCGCAGCGTTCGTCGGAGCGTGGGCGCGAGCGCCAGCCGGAGGTGAGCCGTTCTTCGGGCTTTGCCGACAACGTGCCGGCATTCCTGCGCAAGCCCGTCCGCCGTCCCGCCAAAGTGGCGAGCGAATAGGCGCGGCTTAGACAGCGATCCCGCGCGCACCACCTGCGCGCGGGACGATCTTCAACGCGTTTCCACGGTGGTGCCCGCCGCCGGTCCTCTCAGCATGCGGCGGAGGACGGCGTTGCGCCGGACGAAGTGGTGATGGAGCGCCGCTCCAGCGTGGACGATCACGAGGGCGATCAGCGCGTAGGCCAAATATTCGTGCGTCGTGCCGGCCAGCTTGTGATAGGTGCGCCCCTCGATGAGCTGCGGGACAGGAACAAATCCCAGCAGCTTCAGCTCAATGGGCTGCCGCATGGTGCCGCTTACCAGCCAGCCGGCGGTGAGCGTAGCGAACGACAGCCCGTAAAGCAGTCCATGGCTGATGCGGGCGGACACATGCTGCCAGCGGGCAACGCCGTCCGGCGCGGCGGGTGTGCGGTTGAGCATCGACCAGAGAAAGCGCAGGACCATCAGCGCCAGCACGGTGATCCCTATGGAAGCGTGGATCGCATAGAAGTAGGGCCGGTCGGGCCGCTCCGGCACCTCCTTCATCCATAGCCCGAAGAGGAAGAGCCCGATGATACCGAGCGCGACAATCCAGTGCAGTGCGCGGGCGGGCAAGCCCCAGCCGTCGTCGGTGTTCTTGATCATGGCCGTCCCAATCCGTTTCCAGCCCCGGGCGGCTTCCGCGTCCCGATCTTAGAACGCGCTGCCCGGCTGTTTCAAAAACTCAATCTCGTCCGGCGTCGAGGGGCGCCCCAGTATTTCATTACGATGGGGGAAGCGCCCGAAACGTTCGATCACGTCGCGGTGGGCTTCAGCATAGCGCGTGTATTCGGCATCCCCCAGGGGCTCGATCAATTCCACCGCGCGAAGCTGATCGGCCAGCGCCTCGCTGTGCTCGAACGGGAGGTAGAGAAAAATCCGCCGCTCGAGGGGCACACGCTGATCGATGTGGAGCGCGATCGCCAGCCGCGCGATGGCGCGGGCGAGCTCATCGTAGGCAAACGCCTGGGGCGTGCCGCGATAGACGTTGCGGGTGAACTGGTCGAGCACGAGCAGGCTGGCGAGGAGGTGATCGGGGCTCGAGATCGAATCCTCGATTGCACGGCCATTGATCTCGCTGATCAACGGCGCAAAGCGGCTGCGGATCTCTTCGTCGATCGCCGGGTCCCGCGCGAACCAGCCCGGGCGTCCGAGCTTGTCAAACCAGAAAGACAGTACATCGGCCACCCAGGCCGGATCGGAAGTCGCATTCGCCGTCACGTCTGTGCCTCGCCTTCTGCGTATCTATCGTCCCACCATAGGACGATGTGGAGTCGAAGGCATACCCCGCGCGTCACGATCGCCCGCTGCGCGATGGCGATTTGCGTGGCTTCGGCTTCTGACCTGCGCGTTTCGCCACAGCGAGCGCACGCAACGCCCAAACCTGCATCTCATCGGCGTCATCGAGAAGGCGGTCGGGCGCACGCCAGTAGGACGTCTCGATGCGCCGGCCCGCCCGCGTGAAGCTGAACGGGCTCAGGCCTTCGCTCTCGAACGCGCGGCGGCTCTCATCGTCGGTCTTGAGATAAAGCGCTTCCCCGATCACGAGGGCGAAGATCACCCCGTCCGCATAAAGACCGCTGCCGCTGAACATGCGGCGCGCGGAAACATCCAGCGCGCCGGCCAGCAAATCTTTCACGAGATCGATGAATTCAGCGCGCGCAGCCACATCGCGCGGAGCCACGGGAGGCCGCTCCGGTCACTCGGTGCGGGCGGGGGCGTGCGTCTCGGCGGCGGGAACGAGATTGACGCTTTCGCCGCAACCGCAGGCGCCGCGCTGATTCGGATTGTTGAAGACGAACTGGCTCGAAAGCTTGTCGGTCTTGAAGTCCATCTCGGTGCCGAGCAGATACATGATGGCCGCCGGCTCGATGAGCAGAATGGCGCCGTCCTGCTCCACGACCTCCTCGTGCGCGCCCTTCTCCTCGGCGACGGTCATCGTGTATTCCATGCCCGCGCAGCCGCCCTTCTTGACACCAATCCGCAGGCCGAGCGCTTTCGGATTGGATTCCATCAGCGAGCGGACGCGGCGGACGGCGGCGTCGGTCAAGGTTACGACTTTTGGCATCATGCGCAGGGTGGGCATCGCGGTCATCCTGATATGTGTCAGACCCACATATAGTCAGCGTCGGGCGATTGCGAAACCGCTGCATTTTGGAATTAGAACATGTTGAGGGCGAGACGCGCCTCGTCCGACATGCGGCCCATGTCCCACGGGGGGTCGAATGTCATGGTGACGGTGGTATTGGCCACCCCCGGCACCGCATTTACCGCGTTCTCCACCCACTTCGGCATCTCGCCCGCGACCGGACAGCCGGGGGCGGTTAGCGTCATGGTGATGGCGACGTTGCGGTCGTTGTCGACGTCGACGGTGTAGATCAGCCCAAGCTCGTAGATGTCGGCCGGAATTTCCGGATCGTAGACCGTCTTGAGGGCGGCGATGATGTCGCCGAGCAGCTGGTCCTCCCCCGGATTGGTCACCTCCTCCATGGGCGCGCCAGCGTCTTCGGGCTTGCCGGCGTCCTGTCCAGGATCAGCCGAGGCTTGCACGTCGCGCGGGGTCACGAACGCGGCCTCCGCCGGCGAAAGCTCCGGTGCGCCAGCCGCGCGCGTGTCGGCGGATGTCACGCCGGCTTCGGTCTCGATCGTTTTGCCATCCATGGCGATGCCCTCACGCGAACAGCTCGTGCGCGCGCTCCAGCGCGGCGACGAGCGCGTCCACTTCCTGCTTTGTGTTGTACATGGCGAATGATGCCCGGGCGACGGCCGTCACCCCGAGGCGCTCCATCAGCGGCTGAGCGCAGTGATGGCCGGCACGGACGGCGACGCCCGAGCGGTCGACGATGGTGGCGATGTCATGGGCGTGCAGCCCATCCATGGTGAAGGAGACGATCGCGCCCTTTCCGGGCGAGGCGCCGTAAATCTTCAGCCACGGCAGGTCGGCGAGGCGTGCGTGCGCATAGCTGCGTAGCTCGCTTTCGTGCCGTGCGATGTTCTCACGTCCGACCTGCATCATGTAATTGAGCGCGGCGCCAAGGCCGATGGCCTCCACGATCGCGGGCGTGCCGGCTTCGAATTTGTGCGGTGTCTTTCCGTACGTGATGGCATCGACCGAAACATGCTCGATCATGCCGCCGCCGCCCTGATAGGGCCGCATGGCGTCGAGGTAAGCCTTCTTGCCGTACAGCACGCCGATGCCCGAGGGCCCGTAGGTCTTGTGGCCGGTGAACACGTAGAAGTCGGCGTCGAGCTCCTGCACATCGACGGGCAGATGCACCGCCGACTGGCTGCCATCCACGAGCACGGGGATGCCGCGGGCGTGCGCGAGGCGGATGACCTCACGCACCGGCACCAGGGTTCCCGTCACGTTCGACATCTGGGTGATGGCGACGATCTTGGTGCGCGGGGTGAGGAGCCGCTCGAACTCCTCCAGCAGAAATTCGCCGCTGTCGGAGATGGGCGCCCACTTCAATACCGCGCCGCGCCGCTCGCGCAGGAAGTGCCACGGAACGATGTTGGAGTGGTGCTCCAAGATCGACAGCACGATCTCGTCGCCTTCGCCGAAGGTTGAGCCGAAGGAATCGGCGACGAGATTGATCGCCGCGGTGGCGTTGCGCGTAAAGATGATCTCGTCGGCGCTTTCCGCATTGAGGAAGCGCCGCACGGTTTCGCGCGCTTCCTCGAAGTGCTGCGTCGCGGTGTTCGAGAGATAGTGCAGACCCCGGTGGACGTTGGCGTATTCGAAGCGATTGACATGGTCCATCGCTTCGATCACCGAGCGAGGCTTCTGGGCGGAGGCCGCGTTGTCCAGATAGACGAGCGGCTTGCCGTAGACCTCGCGATAGAGGATCGGGAAATCGGAGCGGATAGCCTCGACATCGAACGGCGCCGTGTTGCCGGCCACTGCGCGCGCGGCCTCACGCCGATCGCTCACTTCGCCCATTTCCCGTGTCCTCGTCTCCATGGGGAACCCTCCTATCAGGCGGCGCCCTTGCGGGGCTCCTCCATGTGCAGCCAATCGCGGGCGATCTGCGCCAGCGCTCCGCGCACGTCCTCGCGCTCGATCTTCTCCAGCGCCTCGCCGATGAACGATTTGATCAGCAGCACCCGCGCCTGGTGCAGCGGGATGCCCCGCGACCGGCAGTAGAACAGCAGATCCTCATCGAGATCGGCGCTGGTGGAGCCGTGACCGCACACGACGTCGTCGGCGTAGATCTCGAGCTCGGGTTTGGAATCGAACTCGCAATCCTGCGATAGCATCAGCACCTGGGCCATCTGCTTGCCGTCCGTCTTCTGGGCATCCTGGCGCACGATCACCTTGCCCTGGAAGATGCCGCGCGCGTGGTCGTCAAGCACGCCCTTGAACAGCTCCCGGCTGGTGCAGTTGGGCACGGCATGATCGACCACCAGGGTGGTGTCGATATGCTCGCCGTGGCGGGCGAGGAAGGTGCCGGAAAGGTCCAGATCGCCGCCCTTGCCTGCGAACGTGACAGCCATCTCGTTGCGGGCGAGTGCCGTGCCCGCGGTGAAGTGGAAGCCGCGATAACCGGCATCGGGGCCAAGCTCGACGAGCCAGTTGGCAAGATGCACGCCACCGCCCGCTTCGAGCGCCGTCTTGATGTGAGCGAGGCGCGCACCCTTACCGACGACCACCTTGCTCGCCGTGTTGAGCTGATACTCCTTCGCCGCGGACGGCAGCTTGAGGAACGCCTCGATCACCGTTGCCTCGGCGCCTTCGCCGACACGCACGACGTTGCGCGTGGTGGTGTACGAGGCCGACGGATCGGCGCGCAGGGCGACGATCAGCACGGGGCGATCTAGGGTTGCGCCCGGCGCGATGTCGATGACGGCGCCGTCACCGGCATAGGCGATATTCAACGCAACGATGGCATTATCGTCGCTGCGGCTCGCATCCAGCAGCTCCACCGCGCTCGTGTCGCTGTCGAGCAGGGTTGCGAGCGATGCCACCGACACGTCGCCATCGGCGACCAGCGCCGACAGGTCCGGGGCATAGCGTCCGTCGACGAACACCACGCGGTGCGCGGGAACGGCGGCAAGCGGACCGAGCGCGGCTTCGACATCGTGCTGCGTGGGCATCGGCGCCTTACCCGAAGACGCGGGCAGCAGCTCCTTCATCAGGTTGCGCAGGTCGGTGTACTTCCACTCTTCGATACGCCGATGCGGCAGACCGAGGGCGCTGAACCGGCCTATGGCGTTGAGGCGCAGCTTGCGGATTTCGGCGCTTCCCGGCAGGGCGGCGGCCCTGTCGGCGAATGCTTCGCTCAGCGTTTGCTCAGCCTTCGTTTTCAACACTGCTACGTTCATTTCGCGCCTCCCCGGCGCCTGTTGTGTGCGTGTATCGGCCTTGGCACTTGCACCGCCTTCGGCGGGGGCACTCGCACCGCCTTCGGCGGAGGCACTCGCACCGCCTCCAGCGGGCTGTGCGGCCGCGCGCAAAACATCTCCACCTGAAACATCGCGCTGCATGTCACGCGGCCTTCGTCTGGTATTCCGCGTAGCCCGACTTCTCGAGCTCCTTGGCGAGCGAGGCGTCACCCGACTTGCGGATGCGGCCGTCCACCATGACGTGAACCTTGTCGGGCACGATATAGTTCAGCAGGCGCTGATAGTGGGTGATGACCAGCATCGAGCGATCCGGCGAGCGCATGGAGTTGACGCCTTCGGAGACGATCCGCAGGGCGTCGATGTCGAGGCCGGAGTCGGTCTCGTCGAGCACGCAGAGCGAAGGCTCGAGCACTTCCATCTGCAGGATTTCGGAGCGTTTCTTCTCACCGCCCGAGAAGCCGACGTTGACGGGCCGCTTCAGCATCTCGGTGTCGATGTTGAGACGCTCTGCCTTCGCTTTCACGAACTTCATGAAGTCGGGTGTCGACAGCTCCGCTTCGCCACGCGCCTTGCGCACCGCGTTGAGCGCCGTGCGCAGGAACGTGAGGCCGGCAACGCCGGGGATCTCCATCGGATACTGGAAGGCGAGGAAAACGCCCTTCGCGGCGCGCTCCTCGGGCTCCATCTCGAGAATGCTTTCGCCGTTCCAGAGGATGTCACCGCCCGTTACCTCGTAGTCCTCGCGGCCGGCGAGGACATAGGCGAGGGTGGACTTGCCTGAGCCGTTGGGGCCCATGATGGCGTGCACCTCACCCTTGGGGACGGTCAGCGTCAGCCCCTTGAGGATCTCACGCTCCTCGTCGGCGATCTTCACATGCAGGTCTTTGATCTCAAGCATTCCAGCTACTTTCTATCTACGTTCGCCGAGCGCCGACTCGGTCAGGCCTTCATTCAAATCTCTCTGCGGCGAGCGCCGCAGCCGTATGACGTCATCCGTCAGCCGACGGAGCCTTCCAGCGAAATGCCGATGAGCTTCTGGGTTTCGGCCATGAACTCCATCGGCAGCTTCTGCAGCACGTCGCGGACGAAGCCGTTGACCACCAGAGCGACCGCCTCTTCCTCCGACAGGCCGCGCTGGCGGCAGTAGAAGAGCATGTCGTCGGAAATCTTCGACGTCGTGGCCTCGTGCTCGAAATGGGCCGTCGCGTTCTTCGCCTCGATGTACGGCACGGTGTGCGCGCCGCACTTGTCGCCGATGAGCAGCGAGTCGCAGTTGGTGAAGTTGCGTGCACCCGTCGCCTTGCGGTGCGCCGAGACGAGGCCGCGGTAGGTGTTCTCCGAGAACCCGGCTGCGATGCCCTTCGAGATGATGCGGCTCGAGGAGTTCTTGCCGAGGTGGATCATCTTCGTGCCGCTGTCGACCTGCTGGTATCCGTTCGAAACGGCGATGGAATAGAACTCGCCGCGCGAATTATCGCCGCGCAGGATGCAGCTCGGATATTTCCAGGTGATCGCCGAGCCGGTCTCGACCTGGGTCCAGGAGATCTTGGAGTTGTGGCCGCGGCAATCGCCACGCTTGGTGACGAAGTTATAGATGCCGCCCTTGCCTTCCTTGTCGCCCGGATACCAGTTCTGCACCGTCGAGTACTTGATCTCGGCGTCATCGAGCGCGATCAGCTCGACGACCGCGGCATGGAGCTGGTTCTCATCGCGCGTCGGCGCCGTGCAGCCCTCGAGATACGACACGTACGCGCCCTTGTCGGCGATGATGAGCGTACGCTCGAACTGGCCGGTCTCTTTCTCGTTGATGCGGAAGTAGGTCGAGAGCTCCATCGGGCAGCGAACGCCTTCCGGCACGTAGACGAACGAGCCGTCGGTGAACACCGCCGAGTTGAGCGCGGCGTAGAAGTTGTCGCCCTGGGGCACGACGGAGCCGAGATACTTCTTCACCAGCTCGGGATGCTCGCGCACGGCTTCCGAGATCGAGCAGAAGATGACGCCGGCCTTCGCCAGCTCCTCCTTGAAGGTCGTCACCACCGAGACGCTGTCGAACACGGCGTCCACGGCCACGCGCGCGCCCTGGACGCCCGCAAGCACCTCCTGCTCCTTCAGCGGAATGCCGAGCTTGGCGTAGGTCGCGAGCAGCTCCGGATCGACCTCTTCCAGGCTTTTGGGGCCTTCGGCGCCCTTGGGCGCTGCGTAGTAATACAGCTCCTGGAAATCGATCTTCGGATAGTTGACCTTCGCCCACGTCGGCTCGGTCATGTTGAGCCACCGGCGATAGGCTTCGAGCCGCCATTCGAGCATCCACCCGGGCTCGCCTTTCCGCTCCGAAATGAAGCGCACGATCTCCTCGGAAAGGCCCTTCGGCGCCTTCACCGTCTCGATCTTCGTCTCAAAGCCGTACTTGTACTGGTCAACGTCGATCTTGCGAACCTGATCGATCGTCTCTTGTACCGCTGCCATTCCTCTACCCTTTCAACGTCTCAATCTTTGACATCACGCGGCGAGCGCCGTTCCACCTGCTGCCTTCTGCCAAGCCGCCAGGAAGGCGGCGATATCGTCTGCTGTCGTTGCGTAACCGAGGCTCACGCGCACCGCCGAGGCGGTGATGCCGGAGCCCAAACCCATTGCCGCGAGCACCGTGTTGGCGCCGATCTTGCCGGACGAGCATGCGGCCCCGGAGCTGATCGCGACGCCGTCGAGATCCATGCGGATCACGAGCGTCTCGGACGGCTTGCCGGCGACCGCGATGCACGCGGTATTGGCGATGCGCGGGCTGCCGCGCCCGATGATGACGGCGTCCGGCGTCGCGGCCATGACACCTTCCTCGAGCGTTTCGCGCAGTGCAGCGATACGCGCGGCGCCGGCCAATTCCCGCGCGACCTCCACGGTGGCGGCGCCAAAGCCGGCGATGCCGGCGACATTCTCCGTGCCGCCGCGGCGGCGGCGCTCCTGGCCGCCGCCCTGGATCAGCGCGGGGAGGCTGGTGCCGTCGCGAACGACGAGCGCGCCAACGCCGCGCGGGCCGCCCAGCTTGTGGGCGGAAATCGTGAGCGTGTCGGCGCCGAGCGCGGCGAAGTCCAGCGGCACGCGGCCCGGTCCCTGCACCGCGTCGACATGCAGCGCGATGTTGAGCTCGCGCGCGAGCCCGGCCGCTTCCGCCACCGGCTGAATGACGCCGGTCTCATTGTTGGCCAGCATGACGCTCAGGAGCGTGCGGCCACCGGCCGATGCCTCGGCGAGCGCGCCTTTCGCGGCCGAAAGATCGACGCGGCCATCGGACGTCGCCGGCAGCGCGATGATCTTGGCGCCGCAGGCGCGCGCTGGCGCCAGCACCGATTCGTGCTCGATGGCGGAGACGCAAATCGTCTTCCAGCCCGCTTCGATGGCGCAGTTGTTGGCCTCCGTCGCGCCGCTGGTGAACACGATCTCGCTCGGCTTGGCGCCGATGAGCGCCGCCACTTGCTCGCGCGCCGTCTCAATGATGGCGCGCACGCGGCGGCCTTCGGCGTGCACCGACGATGGATTGCCGAACGCATCGTGAGCCGCGAGCATCGCCGCCCGTGCTGCGGGCCGCAGGGGAGCGGACGCGTTATAATCCAGATAGGTGCGCTGCTGCGTCATCGGGCGACGAACTCCGGTTCGCGCTGCGCTGGCGAAGCGCCCGTCAGCCCACTGGCCGTCTTGCCGGCCGGGATCCCGTCGATCACTTCCTGGAGCGTGACGTTCGCGAGGAACGCCACGATATGCGCGCCGAGCGCGTGCCACAGACCGTGCGTCAAGCAACGCCGGTCGCCGAGGCATCCTGTCTCACTGTCGAGGCAGCGGGTGAGCCGCGTCTCCTCTTCCACGGCGCGCATGATCTCGTCGATATGGATTTCGCTCGCGGGGCGCGCCAACACGTAGCCGCCGGAACGGCCGCGCGCGCTCTCGACGAGGCCTGCGCGTCGCAGGCGCAGGAAGATCTGCTCAAGGTAAGCAAGAGACAACTCCTGCCGCTCGGAGATGGCGGAAAGCGGCATCGCGCCGTCGGCCCCGTACTTGGCGAGGTCGGCCATGGCCATCACCGCGTAACGCGCTTTGGTGTTCAGCTCCACGCCCTGTTCCTCCGCGACCACCGCCCGGCCCGATCCCGGGTGCTTTCTCTTGCAATCGGCACCGGGCCGTGTGCTAAGAAGCGCCACCGTCAATGGGCTTGGACTGATCGAGATCAGGCCAAGTTCTTTCGAACGGTTCTAAAGTCTGTAGGAATATGAAAATTCCGAGCCCACAAGTCAAGGTTTGGGTGAGCCCCAATCCACGGCCTGTCTAGGCTCCGCCGCGCGCTCCGGCGCGGAAGGCCCATCCGCAGCCCCCTCAAGAACTGGAATCGCGATGCCCGAATTGATCATCAATGGGCCAGCGGGCCGTCTAGAAGCCCGCTACCACCATGAATCTGCGAACGATAGTCCCATCGCGCTGATCCTGCATCCGCACCCGCAGTTCGGCGGGACGATGAACAATCAAGTCGTCTACACGCTTTATCACACCTTCGTGGAGCGGGGCTTCTCGGTGCTGCGCTTCAACTTCCGCGGGGTCGGCCGCAGCCAGGGAATCTGGGACGGCGGCCCGGGCGAGCTTTCCGACGCCGCCTCTGCGCTCGACTGGCTGCAGATCGTGAAGCCGGACGCCAAGAGCTGCTGGATCGCGGGCGTCTCGTTCGGCACCTGGATCGCCATGCAGCTCCTGATGCGCCGTCCCGAGGTGGAAGGCTTCATCTGCGTGGCGCCGCCGTCGAACCTTTATGACTTCTCGTTCCTGGCCCCGTGTCCCTCGTCCGGCCTGATGATCAATGGCGACAAAGATCGCGTGGTGCCGTCCAACTCGGTCGCCGAGCTGTCCCAGCGCCTCAAGACGCAACGGGGCATCAAGATCACGCACCAGGTCATCCCGGGCGCGAACCACTTCTTCGAGAACAAGACCGAAGACCTGAAGGAAGCCGTCGGTGCTTACGTCGATGCGCGCATGGAGCAGGCGGAAATCGACCGCGCCAACGAGAAAGAGCGCGAGCGCGAGAAAGAGCGCGAACGCCAGCGCCAGCGCGAGGTCGAGCGCCAGGAGGATCCGGGCGATGTCGATGACGGCGGCGATGACTGACAGGCGGCCGGCGTGATCAGAATGGCAGCACTGGTCATCGCAGGGCTGCTCGGATTGGCGGCCGCCGCCCTGGCGGCCGCATACTGGTACTCACTCGGCGTGCCCGGCGATAGCTACGCCGGGCCCGCGGTTCCCGTGACCACCGAAGAGCGCGAGCTTGCGATGCGTCTTCGCGGGCACGTGGAGGCCATTGCCAGCGAGCCTCACAACACGGCGCACTATCCGGCGCTGGAACGCTCCGCGGCCTACATCGAAGGGGCACTTTCCTCCCTCGGGTATAGGCCGGCATCGCAGACCTGGGAGGTCGGCGGCAAGGCGGTGCGCAACATCTCCGTCACGCTCGATCCTCCCAATGCCGGCCCCCATACGCCAAGCATCGTCATCGGCGCGCATTACGATTCCTACGGCAATGCGCCGGGCGCGAACGACAACGGCAGCGGCTCGGCGGCGGTGATCGAGCTGGCGCGGCTTCTGAAGGATGCGCCGCTCACCGATACGCGCCTGCGGCTCGTGCTATTCGTCAACGAGGAGCCGCCGTACGATCGCACGCCGGACATGGGCAGCTATCGCTATGCCAAAAGCCTCAAGGATGCGGGCGAAAAGCTCGTCGGCATGATTTCGCTCGAAACGATCGGATCATTTTCCGATACGCCGGGATCGCAGCGCTATCCATTTCCGTTCAACCACGTCTTTCCGGACGTTGGGAATTTCGTCGCGTTCGTGGCCCTGCCGGGCGGGCGGACGTTCCTGCACGACGTGATCGGCAGCTTCCGCCGCAACACGCCGTTCCCCACCATCGGCGGCACGGCGCCGGATTCCATTCCGGGCATCGGCTGGTCGGACCATTGGGCATTTTTCAAGCTCGGCTATCCGGCGATCATGGTTACCGATACTGCGCCCTTCCGATACCCGCATTATCACACGCCGCAGGACACGCCCGATAGGATCGACTACGACAAGCTCGCGCGCATCACTCTCGGCATCGCGGAGACAACCCGCGAGCTCCTGCACTGACCGGCTGCCGCGAAGTTGCGGGTTGCCCCGGCGCGTAGAGGCTCGATGCATGCAGGCTCCGCGCGCGCAGGCTCAGCGACAGCTCAGCAGCACGCCGCCCGTCATCGGCGCCGGTGCGCCCGTCGTCTCGGGAAACGTGATGGGCAGACCAAGCGAGCACCGGACGGCAAGATAGGCCCAGGCTTGGGCTTCGATGGAGTCGCCGTCTAGCCCCAGCGCCTCCGCCGGCACGACCGCATTCTGCACATTCGCCGCGATGAGGCCCATCAGCGTCCTGTTCTTGCGTCCGCCGCCGCATACCACCCAGATGCGCGGCTCCTCCGGCATGTGCTCGCGGGCGCGGCCCACCGCCGCCGCGGTAAAGGCGGCAAGCGTTGCGGCACCATCCTCCAGCGACAGACCCTGCACCGGCGCAGCGGAGAACGCGTTGCGATCGAGGGATTTGGGCGGCGGCAGGCCGAAGTAGTTGTTGGTGAGCAGCGCCTGCAGCGCGTCCGCGTCGCACGTGCCCCGCGCTGCGAGTGCGCCGTCGGCGTCGTGGGCGGCGCCGCATTTGCTCATGACCCAGTCGTCGAGCAGCGCGTTGCCGGGTCCGGTATCGAACGCGAGCATGCGCCCGTCGCGCCCGATCCACGTGACGTTGGCGACGCCGCCGATGTTGAGAAACGCTGCCGGCAGGTCCGGCACCCCGCAGGCGAGCGCCCGGTGATAGACGGGCACCAGCGGCGCACCCTGGCCGCCCGCGGCGACGTCGGCGGCGCGCAGATCGTAGACGACGTCGATCCCGGTGCGCTCGGCGAGCAGGCGGCCGTCGCCGAGCTGCACCGTGATCCGGCGCGGGGCATCGTGCAGCACCGTCTGGCCGTGGAAGCCGATGAGGTCGACGCGCCCTTTGTCTATGCCGTTGGCGCGCAGGAAGCGCTCAACCGCTTCGGCGTTGAG
>Ga0180221_1000496_pt1 | contig 34357 bp, 30 predicted proteins | sample eDN5th37CKraftMG_FD_151339 | JGI IMG/M metagenome (GOLD analysis project Ga0180221, IMG submission 151339) | Enriched Miracle-Growth compost microbial communities from Emeryville, California, USA - eDNA 5th pass 37_C Kraft MG (version 2) (version 2) ...
AGCCCGCGCTCCACCCGCACGTAGATCCGCTGGCCCGGCTCGGCGCGGTACTTGAAGCTCTGCAGCTCGGCGAAGTCGTTCTCGGTGGGCACCACGTCCAGCGCCAGCGGGGTGGACTGGCGCAGGACCGCCTCGCCGACCTCCGAACCGCCCCAGGCGTAGGGCGGCGCGTCCTCGTCCTGCGCGACGCCGGGCTTGCGTCTGGGCAGCACCCAGGCGCGCACCAGGCCGGCCACGTCGCCGTCGCGCACGGCGCCGTTGAAATGCAGCACCAGCACCTGCTCCGGCTCGTACCTGTCGTTGTCGACCAGGGTGGGGCTGATCTCGTCCAGCGCCAGGCTGTAAAGGCCGGGCACGCGCACCCGGCTCTCGATCGCCTCGTCCGTGCCGTCGCCGCCGCGCGCGCTGCGCACGCCCTTGTCCAGCCGGAACTGCACCGCGCCGTCGTCGCGCGGCAGGTCCAGCGGCTGCGAGTGCACCCAGGCGTTGAGCTTGTAGGGATCGTAGGTGACGCTGAACTTGAGCTCCGGCCCGCGCGTGCCGTCGCGCTGCAGCAGCGCCAGCGACACCCGCTTCTCGAACTGCGCCGGGTCCACCGGGTAGTTGAAGCGGACCTGCACGATGGTCTTCCTGGCGGCCGGATCCTGCGGGTCCTGGTAGAACTCGCCGCTGCCGAGACGGGCCTCGAACGGCCGGGTGTCGAAGGCGAAGCGATCGTCGGCCATCCGCACGTGCGGCGCGAACACCCTGGGCACGTCGAAGCGCACCTCGAAGTGCCGGCCCACCGGCCAGTCCTCGGCCGGCTGGAAGCGCAGCAGGCGGTCGCCCACCCAGCGCCATTCGCCCTTCACCGCCGGCTGCATCACGATGCCCTCCGGCACCGGCTTGCCGACCCGCGCGAGCGGCGCGGCGGAACCCGAGAAGCGCACGTCCAGCGGAGGAAAGCTGATGGTCTGCGCGGTGTAGTCGGTGATCGCCGGCGCCTTGGCCTCGAAGTTCACCCGCTCCGGCTCGGGCGGCTTCGGGCGGTGCTGGTACCACTGCCAGCCGAACCAGCCGCCGACGGCCAGCAGCACGGCGGCCGCCGTGCCGCCGGCGAAATGCAGGGGCCGCCGCCGCGCGGCGGCCGCCGTGGCCGGCATCCAGGCCGGCGCCGACCAATGCAGCTCGCCCAGCAGCGGGCGCAGCAGCCAGCCGATCCCGGTCAGCAGTCCGCGCACCAGGCGCACCGGCAGCAGAAGCAGAAACCGCAGCAGATCCATAAAGCCTTCCCGTGCTTGTTCCATGGAGCCGGCCCGGCCGGCGGCTACAGTCGCGCGCAGCCGGCCGCCAGGCGGCGGCCGGACGGCGCGTATCGGTGTTGCTCTCCCCTACTCATCCTGCCGCCCGCAGATGGCAGGGAACGGCGCGGATTCTGGCATGTTGCCGCCCGCCGTGCGGACGGCGCGGGCTTTCTACGGCTTGCCGGCCATGTCGCGCACGACCGGCGCCAGCTTCGGGTCCTGCATGGCCATGTGCATGGTGGCGCGCACCAGGCCCGCCTTGTTGCCGCAGTCGAAGCGGATGCCCTCGAAGCGGTAGGCCAGCACCTTGCCCTGCTCCAGCAGCAGCGCCTCGATGGCGTCGGTCAGCTGGATCTCGCCGCCGGCGCCGGGCGTGGTCTGCTCCAGCAGCTGGAAGATGCGGCCGGGCAGCACGTAGCGGCCCACCACGGCGAGGTTGGACGGCGCGTCGGCCGGCTTGGGCTTCTCCACCATGTAGCGGATGCGCGCGCTGCGCCCGTCCACCGGCTCGGCGTCGACGATGCCGTACTTGTCGGTCTGGTCGTGCGGCACTTCCTCCACCGCGATCACGCCGGCCCGCTCGGCCTCGGCCAGCTCGGCCATCTGGCGCAGCGCGCCCTTGCCCCGGTTCCAGATCAGGTCGTCGGGCAGGATCACGCCGAACGGCTCGTCGCCGACCACCGGCTTGGCGCACAGCACCGCGTGGCCCAGGCCCAGCGCCTCGGGCTGGGTCACGAAGATCGCGCGCACGTGCCTGGGCAGCGTGCCCTGCACCAGCGCCAGCAGGTCGTCCTTGCCCTTCTCCTGCAGCTTCGCCTCCAGCTCGTAGGCCTTGTCGAAGTAGTCGGCGATGGCGTGCTTGTAGCGGTTGGTGACGAACACCAGCGTGTCGGCGCCGGCGTCCACCGCCTCGTCCACCGCGTACTGGATCAGCGGGCGGTCCAGCACCGGCAGCATCTCCTTGGCCACCACCTTGGTGGCCGGCAGGAAGCGGGTGCCGAGGCCGGCGACGGGGAACACCACCTTGCGCAGGGGCTTGCTCACTTACTTCTCTCCATGTTCGGTACGGCGGATGGAAACCACGTTGTCCGGCTGCGCCCCGTCGCTCCAGCGGAACGAGGGCAGCAGGCTGGACACGCAGCGGCGCAGCTCGTCCTCGTCGAAGGCGCCCGCGGCCTCGGCGGCCCTGGCCAGCATGGCCTGCAGCAGCTCCCACGACACCTCGCGGTGCTGCGCCAGGAAGATCTTGGCGTGCGCCGTGGCGATGTAGTTCTCCAGCGGGTGGAACAGCTCCTCGAACAGCTTCTCGCCGGAGCGCAGGCCGGTGTAGACGATCGGGATCTCGGTGCCCGGCTTCTTGCCGGCCAGGCGGATCATCTGCTCGGCGAGGTCGCGGATCTTCACCGGCTCGCCCATGTCCAGCGCGAAGATCTCGCCGCCCTTGCCCAGGCTGGCCGCCTGCAGGATCAGCTGGCAGGCCTCCGGGATGGTCATGAAGTAGCGCGAGATCTCCGGGTGGGTGATGGTCACCGGGCCGCCGTCGCGGATCTGCTGGCGGAACAGCGGCACCACCGAGCCGGCCGAGTCGAGCACGTTGCCGAAGCGCACGGTGAGGTAGCGCGTGTCCGAGCGCGCGTTGAGGTTCTGGCAGTAGATCTCCGCCACGCGCTTGCAGGCGCCCATCACGTTGGTGGGGTTGACCGCCTTGTCGGTGGAGATCAGCACGAAGCACTCGGCACCGTACTCGCCGGCCAGGTCGGCCATCGTGCGCGTGGCCAGCACGTTGTTGCGGAAGGCGCTGCGCAGCTGGTTCTGCAGCATCGGCACATGCTTGTAGGCCGCGGCGTGGAACACCACCTGCGGCTTCGACTCGGCGAACACGCGGCGCATCGCGACCGGGTCGCCCGCGTCGGCCAGCACGCTTTCCAGCACCAGCTCCGGGTAGCCGGCGCGAAGCTCCTGGGTGATCCGGTAGAGGTTGTACTCGCTGTGCTCGACGATGATCAGCGTCTGCGCGCCGAGCCGGCAGACCTGCCGGCACAGCTCCGAGCCGATCGAGCCGCCGCCGCCGGTGACCAGCACGCGGCGCCCGGTGAGCGTCTCGCGGATCGAGGTCCAGTCCAGCTCCACCGCGTCGCGGCCGAGCAGGTCCTCGATCGCGACCTCCTTGATCTCGTTGAACTGCGCGCGCCCCGCCACGACGTCCTCCAGCCGCGGGACGGTGCGGTAGGGCAGCCCGGTGCCGTCGCACAGCTCGACCACCCGGCGCATCTCGGCGGCCGAGGCCGACGGCAGCGCGATCAGCAGCATGTCCACCGCGGCCTCGCGCACGATCTCCGGCAGCTGCTCGATCCGCCCGAGCACGGGATGGCCGTTGATGCTGGCGCCGCGCAGGCCCGCGCGGTCGTCGACGAAGCCCACCACGCTGTAGCGGCCGTCGTGGCGCAGGTCGCGCGACAGCGTCTCGCCGGCCCGGTCGGCCCCCACGATCAGCACGCGCCGCACCTGCCCCGACTGGAACATGTCCAGCCGGCTGTCCTTCCAGAAGCGGTACGCCAGCCGGGGAACGCCCAGCAGCACGGCCAGCAGCACCACGTACAGCGGCAGCACCGAGCGCGGCACCCCTTCCAGGCGGTTGTACAGGAACAGCAGCGGGCCGATCACCAGCGCGCCGCCGACCGAGGCGCGGAAGATGTTCCACAGGTCCGGCAGGCTGGCGAAACGCCACACGCCGCGGTACAGGCCGGTCCAGGTGAACATCAGCCCCTGCACCAGCAGCACGATGGGGAATTCCAGCAGCCCGAAGTGCTCCACCTCGTCGGGCCTGACCGTGTAGCGCAGCATCTTGGCCAGCCACCAGGCCAGCGCCGCCATCAGCAGGTCGTGCACCACCACCGCGGTGCGCGGCGGGATGAAGCCGATGAGCCTACGCAGCGACACGGCGCCCTCCGTCGCGGCCGCGCCGCAGCAGGAACCGCCTGCCCAGGCACCAGGCCGCGGCCGCCAGCGCGTAGGCGGCCGCGCAGGCCGGCAGGGCCATGGCCGGCCGCGCCGTTCCCCATGCCGCCAGCGGGGCGGCCACAAGCAAATTCCAGACCGTGTACAAATCCGCACTCCTTGCATGCGTGTTGCCGCATCTCACCAGCCACTGGTAGAGATGCTCGCGGTGGGCCGCATACCAGCGCTTGCCCCGCAGCATGCGGCTGGACAGTGTCAGGCCGGCATCCGTAACGAAGGCGGAACAGAGCGCGAGTGCGGGCCACAGCAGGACGGGTTGCGTCCGCCAGAGCATCGCGGCATAGCCGAAGACTAGCAGGCCGATGCTGCCGCTACCCACGTCTCCCATGAAGATGCGGGCCGGCGAGCGGTTGTAGCACCAGAAGCCCAGGCAGGCGGCGGCCAGGCAGGCCGCGAAGGCCGCCAGCGCCGGGGCGCCGGCGACCCAGGCCAGCACGGCCAGCCCCGCCCCGACGAACATGCCCTGCTGCGCCAGCAGCCCGTCGATGCCGTCCATGAAGTTGTGCAGGTTGATGCTCCAGGCGCCCGCCAGCACCAGCACCGGCAGCCAGAGGAGGCCGCCCGCGCCGCCCAGCAGCGCGAGCGAGAACAGGGCCGTGGCCGCCAGCTGCGCCGCCAGGCGCGGCAGCACGCCCAGCGGGCGGTGGTCGTCCCACCAGCCCGCCGCCGCCACCAGCGCCAGGGCCGCCAGCAGGGCCGCCACGGTCCCGGGGCCTTGCGCGCCCGGCAGCGTCCATCCGGCCCCCGCCATGGTCAGGGCGCAGGCCACGACCACCCCGATGCCGCCGCCGCGCGGCGTGGCGACCCGGTGGGAGCGGCGCTGCCCCGGCTGGTCGAGCATGCCGCGGCGATGCGCGTAGGCGATCGCCAGGCGCACCAGCAGCCACGCCAGCGCGAAGGCCAGCAGCGGCCAGGCAAGGACGGTCACCGGCATGCCGGGCGCCACCGCCTCATTCGTTGGCCACGCCATGGATCGGGCGGATCGTGCTCCAGCTCTTGCAGCTGGGGCACTGCCAGTGGTGCGCCTTGGCGCCGAAGCCGCAGCGGCTGCAGCGGTACATCGCCTGGCCCTCGAGCAGCTTGCGGGTGAGGTCGCGCAGGATCAGGAAATTCTCGCGCGCCTCCCCTTCCACCTTGTCCATGGTGGCGTCGATCAGCGCCATCAGCCCGCGCACCGACGGCCGCTGGCGCAGCTGCGAGGTGAGGAAGTCGATCGCCGTGCGCTCGCCGTCGCGCTGCCCGTACAGGTGCGTCAGCGCCAGCACCGGCGAGATGCCGTGGTAGCGCGTGAGGATGTCCTGCAGGAAGCGCTCGGCGCGCTCCATCTGGTGCGAACGCGCGTAGCTGTGCAGCAGCGGCGGCAGGATCTCCGGCACGAAGGCGATGTCGGCCGCCACCGCCTGCTCGTAGGCCTCGACCGCCTCGGCGTGCTCGCCGTCCTCGGCGTGCAGGCGGCCGGTGATCATGAAGGCGCGCACGCAGTCGGGCTGGCACTCGAAGGCCTGGCGCAGGTAGTCGCGCGCCTCGGCGTGCGCGCCGTGCTGGCGCGCGCGTTCGGCCAGCTCGCAGTAGAACTGCGCGATCATCGGCGACTCCGGCTCGCCGGTCATCGCCTCCAGCCGGCGCGCGTGCTCGATCGCCTTGTGCCAGTCGCGCTCGTGCTGGTAGATCGACACCAGGTGGCGCAGCGCCGAGGGCGCGTGCGCGTTCATCGCCACCAGGTCGGAGAACAGCGTCTCGGCGCGGTCGAGCAGGCCGGCGCGCATGTAGTCCTCGCCCAGTTCCAGCAGCGCCACCGTCTTCATGGCGTCGGTGAGGCCGGGGCGCGAGACCAGGTGCTGGTGCACGCGGATCGCCCGGTCCACCTCGCCGCGGCGGCGGAACAGGTTGCCGAGCGCGAGATGGGTCTCCACCGTGTCGCGGTTGTACTCGGCGAGCTTGAGGAACACCTCGATCGCCTTGTCCTGCTCCTCGTTGAGCAGGTAGTTGAGGCCGCGGAAGTAGTCCGACGACAGCTCGCTGACCCGCATGCCCGAGCGGTGGGCGGCCGCGCGGCGGGCGGTGAGCCAGCCGCTCACGAACGCCGCCGGGATCAGCAGCACCAGCACATACACGATGCTCATGAATGGGCCGGCGTCCTGGCGACGGCGCCGCTACGGCGCTCCTTGCCACGCCGGCGGCGGTGCTGCCACTGCACGCCCAGCCACGCGGTCAGGCCGCCCAGCAGCCAGCCGACGACCAGCGCAACCAGCAGGGCCGCCCCCTTGGGCCATTCGATCCGGGCGAAGCCGAGGTCGTAGCTCACCAGATCGGCGTTGAGCGCGCCGATCGCCACGCCGGCGGCCGCGGACAGCAACAGAACGAGCAAGGCTAGCAATCGCATGGAACGGACTTTACCCGAAGCCGCCGGGCAGGCACAGGCACGGCGCCGTCGACGCGGCCGTCCGGCGCCCGGACATGAAAAAGGCAGGACCGGCTCGCGCCGCCTGCCCCCGGCTGGAGGAAAAAACGCGGGGCCGCTCAGGCCGGCGGATTCCCCGCGGACTGGTTGACCCGCTCCCGCAGCTCCTTGCCCGGCTTGAAGTGCGGCACGTGCTTGCCGGGCAGCGCCACCGCCTCGCCGGTCTTGGGGTTGCGCCCCATCCGCGGCGGACGGTAGTGCAGCGCGAAGCTGCCGAACCCGCGCACCTCGATGCGCTCGCCGTTGGCCAGCGCGTGGCTCATCTGCTCGATCACGCTCTTGACCGCAAGCTCGACATCGCCAAACGCGAGATGGGTCTGGCGCCGCGCCAGTGCCTCGATCAGTTCGGATTTTGTCATGGGTCCCCTATGTCCGTGACGTGGAGTGGCGGGACGGCTCGCGCCGTCCCGCTTCCATCTTTGCGACCGCGGATCAGTCGGCCTTGTTGAGCTGTTCCTTCAGCAGGGCGCCGAGCTTGGTGGTGGCGCCGCCGCCGGCGGAACCGTACTCGGCCATGGCGTCCTGCAGGTCGGCCTCGTCCTTGGCGCGGATCGACAGCGAGAGCTGGCGGCCCTTGCGGTCCATGCCGGTGAACTTGGCCTCGACCTTGTCGCCCACCTTCAGGTGCTGGGTGGCGTCGTCGATGCGCTCCTTGGCGATGTCGTTGGCGCGGATGTAGCCCTCGACGCCGTCGCCCAGGTCGACCACCGCGCCCTTGGCGTCCACTTCCTTCACCGTGCCGCTGACGATGCTGCCGCGCGGATGGTTGGCCATGAACTGGCCGAACGGGTCCTGCTCCATCTGCTTGATGCCGAGGCTGATGCGCTCGCGCTCCGGATCGACGGCCAGCACCACCGCCTCGATCTCGTCGCCCTTCTTGAAGTTGCGCACCAGGTCCTCGCCGGAGGCCTGCCAGGAGATGTCCGACAGGTGCACCAGGCCGTCGATGCCGCCTTCCAGGCCGATGAAGATGCCGAAGTCGGTGATCGACTTGATCTGGCCGGAGACCTTGTCGCCCTTCTTGTGCATGGCGGCGAAGGCTTCCCACGGGTTGGAGCGGGTCTGCTTGATGCCCAGCGAGATGCGGCGGCGCTCCTCGTCCACGTCCAGCACCATGACCTCGGTCTCGTCGCCGACCTGCACCACCTTGGCCGGGTTGACGTTCTTGTTGGTCCAGTCCATCTCGGAGACGTGCACCAGGCCCTCGACGCCCGGCTCGATCTCGACGAAGCAGCCGTAGTCGGTGACGTTGGAGACCTTGCCGAACAGGCGGCTGCCCACCGGGTAGCGGCGGGAGATGTTGACCCACGGGTCGTCGCCCAGCTGCTTGAGGCCCAGGCTGACGCGGTTGCGCTCGCGGTCGTACTTGAGCACGCGCACTTCCAGCTCGTCGCCGACGTTGACCACCTCGGACGGATGGCGCACGCGCTTCCACGCCATGTCGGTGATGTGCAGCAGGCCGTCGATGCCGCCCAGGTCCACGAACGCGCCGTAGTCGGTGAGGTTCTTGACCGTGCCCTTGACCACCGCGCCCTCGGTCAGGCGCTCCAGCAGCTTCTCGCGCTCCTCGGAGAACTCGGTCTCGACGACGGCGCGGCGGCTGACCACCACGTTGTTGCGCTTGCGGTCCAGCTTGATGATCTTGAACTCGAGGTCCTTGCCCTCGAGGTACACCGGGTCGCGCACCGGGCGCACGTCGACCAGCGAGCCCGGCAGGAACGCGCGGACGTCCTTGATGTCGACGGTGAAGCCGCCCTTGACCTTGCCGGAGATCTTGCCGGTGATGGTCTCTTCCTTGTCGAAGGCCTGCTCGAGGTCGTCCCACACCATCGAACGCTTGGCCTTCTCGCGGGAGAGCTTGGTCTCGCCGAAGCCGTCTTCCAGCGCGTCGAGGGCCACCTTCACCTCGTCGCCCACCTGCACTTCCAGCGTGCCGTCCTCGTTCTTGAACTGCTCGATCGGGACGATGCCCTCGCTCTTCAGGCCGGCGTTGATGACCACCACATCGTTGCGGATCTCCACCACGATGCCGGTGACGATGGCGCCCGGCTTGAGCTTGGCGATGGCCTGCTGGCTCTGTTCAAACAGCTCGGCAAAACTTTCAGTCATGTTGATTCCAGAAATGAGAAAAGGCCGCCGCCCGTGCGCGCCGTCGGATGTCATGCGCAGGGACGATCAGGCCCACCGGTTGTGGGTGCCGCAGGCCCGGTGCGCGAAGCGCCGGTCCGTTGCCACCGTTGACCAAGACCCCCGCCGCGGCGGAGGCGCCTAAAGGCCGCGCACGGCCCCTTGTCAGGGACGCACGACGGCCAAAACCTTCGCGACCACGTCCGCGATGGGCATGCCGGTGGAATCCACCAGCAGCGCATCCTCGGCCGGTTTCAGCGGCGCGACCGCCCGCGACGCATCGCGTTCGTCCCGCGCCTCGATTTCCCGCTGAAGAGTGCCGAGTGTAACGCCAAGCCCCTTTTCCTTCAACTGTTTATAGCGCCTTTTCGCCCGCTCGGCGGCGCTGGCGGTGAGGAACACCTTGTATGGGGCATCGGGGAAGATCACCGTGCCCATGTCGCGCCCGTCCGCCACCAGCCCGGGCGGCTTGCGGAACGACAGCTGCAAATCCACCAGCGCCTGGCGCACCGACGGGATCGAGGCGATCGCCGAGGCCGCCGCGCCGGCCGTCTCGGTGCGCAGCTCGTCGGTGGCGTCGTGGCCGTTGACCAGGATGCGGGTGTCGGCGCCGTCCGCGCTGGGCTGGAAACGGATCTTCACCGACTGCGCGCAGCGGGTCACCGCGTCGCCGTCGGACAGGTCCAGCCCCTCCATGCCGGCGGCGTAGCCCACCGCCCGGTACAGCGCGCCCGAGTCCAGCAGCCGCCAGCCCAGCTGCTCGGCCACCAGCCGGCTGACCGTGCCCTTGCCCGACCCCGAAGGTCCGTCGATGGTCAGCACGGGGACGGACGAGGCTCGGCTCATGGGGAATTCCTGGTGGTGCGGGACGAATGCGCCAGTCTAGCGCGTTGACCCTCCCGGGGGCGCGTGCTATCAAGCCGCACCGCTTTTCCGCAGGCCAGCGCCACCCGCCCATGAACGATCTTCGCCGCGAGTTCGACCAGGCCGCCGAGGACGTCAAGCAGCTGGCCCGCCGCCCGGACAACGACACCCTGCTGCGCCTGTACGCGCTCTACAAGCAGGCCACCGAGGGCGACATCCACGCGGACCAGCCCGGCTTCTTCGACTTCGTCGGCACCGCCAAGCACGAAGCCTGGAACCAGCTGCGCGGCCTCGGCGCGGAGGAGGCGATGCGCCGCTACGTCGCGCTGGTGCGGCAGCTGCTCGCCTGATCCGCCGGCCCGCGCCGTTCTCCCGACCGCCCGCGCATCCGGCATCGCCGCCGGACGCGCGCGCCCGCTTGACCGGCGGCCGTGCAGGCGGCAAATTCATACATTCGTTTGAATCCGGCCGCCCGCATGCGCTACCCGCACCTGTTCGCCCCGCTCGACCTGGGCCACGTCACCCTGCCCAACCGCATCCTGATGGGGTCGATGCACACGGGACTGGAGGACCGGGCCGCCGACTACGACAAGCTGGCCGCCTACTTCGCCGAGCGCGCGCGCGGCGGCGTCGGCCTGATGGTGACCGGCGGCATCGCGCCCAGCATCGAGGGCTGGCTCAAGCCCTTCGGCGGCCGCCTGTCGATGCCCTGGCACGTGGCGCGGCACCGCAGGCTGACCCGCGCGGTGCACGCCGAGGGCGGGCGCATCTGCCTGCAGATCCTGCATGCCGGCCGCTACGGCTACCACCCGCTGTCGGTGGCGCCGTCCAGGCTCAAGTCGCCGATCACCCCCTTCACGCCGCGGGCGCTCTCCGCGCGCGGCGTGGAGCGCACCATCGGCGACTTCGCGCGCTGCGCCGCGCTCGCCCGCGAGGCCGGCTACGACGGCGTGGAGGTGATGGGCTCGGAGGGCTACCTGATCAACCAGTTCATCGCCGCGCGCACCAACCGCCGCGACGACGCCTGGGGCGGCGACGCGGCGCGGCGCATGCGCTTCCCGGTGGAGATCGTGCGGCGCATGCGCGAGGCGGTGGGCCGCGACTTCATCATCATCTACCGCCTGTCCATGCTCGACCTGGTCGAGGGCGGCCAGGACTGGAGCGAGGTCGTCGCGCTCGCCAAGGCCGTCGAGGCCGCCGGCGCCAGCCTCATCAACACCGGCATCGGCTGGCACGAGGCGCGCGTGCCCACCATCGTCACCAGCGTGCCGCGCGCGGGCTTCGCCTGGGTGACCCGCAAGCTCAAGGGCGAGGTGGGCCTGCCGCTGGTGACCAGCAACCGCATCAACATGCCCGAGGTGGCCGAGCGCGTGCTGGCCGACGGCGAGGCCGACATGGTGTCGATGGCGCGGCCGCTGCTGGCCGACCCGGACTGGGCGGCCAAGGCCCGCGCCGGCCGCAGCGAGCGCATCAACACCTGCATCGCCTGCAACCAGGCCTGCCTCGACCACGTGTTCCAGAACCGCCGTGCCAGCTGCCTGGTCAACCCGCGCGCCTGCCACGAGACCGAGCTGAGGATCGCGCCGGCGGCGCGGCGCAAGCGCGTCGCCGTGGTCGGCGCCGGGCCGGCCGGCCTGGCCTGCGCCACCACGCTGGCCGAGCGCGGCCATGCCGTGACGCTGATCGAGCGCGCCGCGGAGATCGGCGGCCAGTTCAACCACGCCAAGCGGATTCCGGGCAAGGAGGAATTCCACGAGACGCTGCGCTACTTCCGCCAGCGGCTGACCGAGCTGGGCGTCGAGGTACGGCTCGGCCAGGCGGCCGACGCCGCCGCGCTGCAGGCCGGGGGCTACGACGAGATCGTGGTGGCCACCGGCGTGGTGCCGCGCAGGGCCGACTTTCCCGGCTGCGACGACCCGCGCGTGCTCGGCTACCTGGACGTGCTGGCGCGCGGCGCGGCGGTCGGCCCGCGGGCCGCGATCGTCGGCGCCGGCGGCATCGGCTTCGACGTCGCCGAGTTCCTGGCCGAGACGCCGCCCTCGCCCGCCACCGATCCCGCGCGCTGGTGCCGCGAGTGGGGCGTGGACATGCGCCTGGCGCACCGCGGCGGCCTGCTGCCCGCCGCGCCGGAACCGCCGGCGCGGCAGCTGTGGCTGCTCCAGCGCAGCGAGGGCCGCCCGGGAGCCCGCCTCAACAAGACCACCGGCTGGGTGCACCGCGCCACGCTGAAGGCCAAGGGAGTGACCATGCTGGGCGGCGTCGCCTACCGGCGCTTCGACGACGAAGGACTGCACATCACGGTGGACGGCAGGGAGCAGGTGCTGCCCGTCGACCACGTGGTGGTCTGCGCCGGCCAGGAGCCGGACCGCCGCCTGGCCGAGGCCCTGCTGGCCATCGGCGTGAAGGCCCACGTGATCGGCGGCGCCGACGTGGCGGCGGAGCTCGACGCCAAGCGCGCCATCGACCAGGGCACCCGCCTGGCCGCGAGCCTCTGAGCGGCGGCGCCCGCCGCGGCTTGCGCAGGGAAGCGGAAACGAAAGCGCCCCGCGAACGACGCGTCGGTATCGGCTCGGGGGGGAGATAGCCGGATACCGCGGGGATAGCGTCGCTGCGGGGCGAGGGTCACCGCCACCTGGGGGAGGGGTAGTGGCGGGACGGGGATAGATTATGATCGACCGGGTATCCAATCCAATATATATTTTGGATACTTCTTATTTGATATTCGTATATGTTCGATTTCCGCCAGTTGCGCTACTTCGTGGCGGTTGCCGAGGAACTGAGCTTCACCCGGGCCGCCCAGCGCCTGCACATCTCGCAGCCGCCGCTTTCGCAGCAGATCCAGGCGCTCGAGCAGGACCTGGGCGTGCGCCTGTTCCAGCGCGACCGGCGCAACGTGGCGCTGACCGAGCCGGGCCGGGTGATGCTCGAGCAGGCCCGCCAGATCCTGGCCAAGGCCGACGAGGCGCGCGCGCAGGTGAACGAGGCGGCCGCCGGCTTCAGCGGCCACCTCAAGCTCGCCTATACGGTATCGGTCTCCTTCCACCGCGCCCTGCCCCAGACCCTGCTGCGCTTCGGCCAGCGCGTGCCCAGGGTGCGCATGCAGCTGCACGAGATGTATTCCGAGGCGCAGTTCGACGCGCTGCGCAGCGGCCAGATCGACGTCGGCTTCGTCCGCGCCGAGCCGCGGCACGGGGCCGACGTGCGCGCCCTGCGGCTGGACGTGATCGACTACGAGCCGCTGCTGCTCGCCCTGCCCTCCGGGCACCGGCTGGCGGGGCGCGACAGCCTGGAGCTGGGCGAGGTGGCCGGCGAGAGCTTCGTGATCCAGCCGCGCGAGCTGGCCTCCAACCTGCACGACCGCCTGCTGCAGCTGGCCGCCAAGGCGGACTTCCACCCGACGATCCGCCTGCAGGCGCAGCAGATCAACGGCCTGATCGCGCTGGTCGCCGCCGGCATGGGCCTGGCGCTGGTGCCGGCCAGCATGCGCGCGGTGCAGCTGGGCGGCGTCAGCTACGTCTCGCTGGAGGACCCCGACGCCTACCTGCTGCTCGCCGTCGCCAGCCGCCGCGACAATCCCTCGCCGGCGCTGGCCAAATTCCTGGACATCGTCACCGGCGCCGACGACGGCGCGGACTTGTGAACGGGCCGGCGAGCCGCTACACTTACGCGCTTGTATTTCTTCGATTAGTTCCAGGAGCTGGCCGTGAAGGTGCTTTCCTCTTTGAAGTCCGCCAAGCAGCGGCACCGTGACTGCAAGGTTGTGCGCCGTCGCGGCAAGGTATTCGTGATCTGCAAGAGCAACCCGCGTTTCAAGGCCCGTCAGCGCTGAGCCTCAGCCGCGACGAGCGAAACGGAAAGGGCCGCGCGAGCGGCCCTTTTTGTTGTCCGGCGTTTTCCTTCGGCAGGAGGAGCGCCTTGGCCCGATGGGATGGGAAGGCATCGCGGCCGGAGGCCGCTCCCACAGGCTTGCCGCGACCTTGTGGCCGCGATGGACCTGCTCGGCGCGAGAAGCCGCCGGCTCCCGCAATTGCCGCGCCCTACCCCTACTCGTAGCGCACGCCCGTGATCTCGTAGCGCTTGACGCCATTGGGCGCCCTGAACTCGAAGCTGTCGCCCTCGCTCCTGCCGATCAGCGCGCGCGCGATCGGCGAGGACACCGCGATCAGCCGCTTCTTGATGTCGGCCTCCAGGTCGCCCACGATCTGGTAGGTCACCGCCTCGCCGGTGTCCTCGTCCTCCAGGTCCACGGTGGCGCCGAACACCACCTTGCTGCCGGCGGATAGGCGCGACACGTCGATCACCTCGGCGGTGGACAGCGCGGCCTCCAGCTCGGCGATGCGGCCCTCGATGAAGCTCTGCTGCTCGCGCGCGGCGTGGTACTCGGCGTTCTCCTTCAGGTCGCCGTGCGCGCGCGCCTCGGCGATCGCCGCGATGATGCGCGGCCGCTCGACCGACTTGAGGCGTTCCAGCTCGGCGCGCAGGCGCTCCGAACCGGCCTTGGTGATGGGGGCGCGACTCATGCGCTCAACTCCTTGTGCAGTTCCTGCAGGCTGTGCACCTCGCCCGCGCCGTGGAAATCCAGCGAATGCACGAGCGCGCGCGCGCCTGCGACGGTGGTGGAATAGGTGACGCGATGCTGCAGCGCCTCGCGCCGGATCGAGAACGAGTCGGCGATCGCCTGCTTGCCCTCGGTGGTGTTGACGATGTAGACGATCTCGCCGTTCTTGATCAGGTCGACGATGTGCGGCCGGCCCTCGATCACCTTGTTGATGCGCTCGCAGGCCACGCCGTGCTCGCCCAGGTAGCGCGCGGTGCCCTCGGTGGCGACCAGGCTGAAGCCGCGCGCCAGCACCTCCTTCGCCACCGGCAGCAGGCGCTCCTTGTCGGCGTCGCGCACCGACACGAACACCTTGCCCTTCGGCGGCGTCTTGATGCCCGCCGCGTCGTGGCCGCGCGCGAAGGCGGCGCCGAAGCTGGGCCCTAAGCCCATCACCTCGCCGGTGGAGCGCATCTCGGGGCCGAGGATCGGGTCCACGTTCTGGAACTTCAGGAACGGGAAGATCGCCTCCTTCACCGAGTAGTAGGACGGGATCACCTCGCGGGTGGCGCCCTGCGCCTGCAGCGAGCGGCCGGCCATCGCGCGCGCGGCGATCTTGGCCAGCGGCACGCCGGTGGCCTTGGAGACGAACGGCACCGTGCGCGAGGCGCGCGGGTTCACCTCCAGGATGTACACCGTCTCGCCCTGGATGGCGAACTGGGTGTTCATCAGGCCGACCACCCCGAGCTCCCTGGCCATCAGCGCGACCTGGCGGCGCAGCTCGTCCTGCACCGTCGGCGACAGCGAGTACGGCGGCAGCGAGCAGGACGAGTCGCCCGAGTGCACGCCGGCCTCCTCGATGTGCTCCATGATGCCGCCGACCAGCACCTCGCCCTCGGCGTCGGCGACGACGTCCACGTCCACCTCGACCGCGTGATCGAGGAAGCGGTCCAGCAGCACCGGCGAGTCGTTGGAGACCTGCACCGCCTCGCGGATGTAGCGCGCCAGGTCGGCGTCGCCGTAGACGATCTCCATCGCGCGGCCGCCCAGCACGTAGCTCGGGCGCACCACCAGCGGGTAGCCGATCTCGCGCGCCAGCGCCAGCGCCTCGTCGGCGTTGCGCGCGGTGCGGTTGGGCGGCTGCTTCAGGCCGATCTTCTCGATCATCCGCTGGAAGCGCTCGCGGTCCTCGGCCAGGTCGATCGAGTCCGGCGTGGTGCCGATGATCGGCGCACCGGCCGCCTCCAGCGCGCGCGCCAGCTTCAGCGGGGTCTGCCCGCCGTACTGCACGATCACGCCCCTGGGCTGCTCCAGCGCGACGATCTCCAGCACGTCCTCCAGCGTCAGCGGCTCGAAGTACAGGCGGTCGGAGGTGTCGTAGTCGGTGGAGACCGTCTCCGGGTTGCAGTTGACCATGATGGTCTCGAACCCGTCCTCGCGCAGCGCCAGCGCGGCGTGCACGCAGCAGTAGTCGAACTCGATGCCCTGGCCGATGCGGTTGGGGCCGCCGCCGAGCACGATGATCTTCTCGCGGCCGCTGGGGTTCGCCTCGCACTCCTCCTCGTAGGTGGAGTACATGTAGGCGGTGGTGGTGGCGAACTCGGCGGCGCAGGAGTCCACCCGCTTGTACACCGGGCGCACGCCCAGGGTGTGGCGCAGGTGGCGGATCGCCGCCTCGTCGGTGCCCACCAGCTCGGCCAGGCGCGCGTCGGAGAAGCCCAGGCGCTTGAGCTCGCGCAGGCGCGCGGCGTCGAGCGCGGTGAGGCCCCGCGCCTGCACTTCCTGCTCGGCCAGCACGATGTCCTCGAACGCGGCGAGGAACCAAGGGTCGACGCGGCTCAGGCCGTAGACCTCCTCCAGCGACAGCCCGGCGCGGAAGGCGTCGGCCAGGTGGAACACGCGGTCCGGCCGCGGCTCGCGCAGCTCGCGCTTGAGCGTGGCCAGGCCCTCGTCGGTGGACAGGTCCAGCCCGGTCGGGTTGAGCCCGGTCTTGCCGATCTCCAGGCCGCGCAGCGCCTTCTGCAGCGACTCGTGGAAGCTGCGGCCGATCGCCATCACCTCGCCCACCGACTTCATCTGGGTGGTGAGGCGCGCGTCGGCCTGCGGGAACTTCTCGAAGGCGAAGCGCGGGATCTTGGTGACCACGTAGTCGATGGCCGGCTCGAACGAGGCCGGGGTCAGGCCGCCGGTGATGTCGTTCTTCAGCTCGTCCAGCGTGTAGCCGACGGCGAGCTTGGCCGCCACCTTGGCGATCGGGAAGCCGGTGGCCTTGGAGGCCAGCGCCGAGGAGCGCGACACGCGCGGGTTCATCTCGATCACCACCACGCGGCCGGTCTCGGCGTTGACGCCGAACTGCACGTTGGAGCCGCCGGTGTCCACGCCGATCTTGCGCAGCACCGCGATGGAGGCGTCGCGCAGGCGCTGGTATTCCTTGTCGGTGAGCGTCTGCGCCGGCGCCACGGTGATCGAGTCGCCGGTGTGCACGCCCATCGGGTCGAGGTTCTCGATCGAGCAGACGATGATGCAGTTGTCCGCCCTGTCGCGGACCACCTCCATCTCGAATTCCTTCCAGCCCAGCACCGACTCCTCCACCAGCACCTCGTGCACCGGCGAAAGCTCCAGGCCGCGCTTGACGATCTCCTCGAACTCCTCGACGTTGTAGGCGATGCCGCCGCCGGAGCCGCCCAGGGTGAAGCTGGGGCGGATGATGGTGGGGAAGCCCACCTTGGCCTGGATCTCCAGCGCCTGCTCGAAGCTCCTGGCCACCTCGGCCTTGGGGCACTCCAGGCCGATCTCGCCCATCGCCACGCGGAACAGCTCGCGGTCCTCGGCCATGCGGATCGCCTCGCGCGAGGCGCCGATCAGCTCCACGCCGTACTTGTCCAGCACGCCGTGGTCGGCCAGGTCCAGCGCGCAGTTGAGGCCGGTCTGGCCGCCCATGGTGGGCAGCAGCGCGTCCGGGCGCTCCTTGGCGATGATGCGCTCCACCGTCGGCCAGTTGATCGGCTCGATGTAGACCGCGTCGGCCATCTCCGGGTCGGTCATGATGGTGGCCGGGTTGGAGTTGACCAGGATGACGCGGTAGCCCTCCTCGCGCAGCGCCTTGCAGGCCTGCGCGCCGGAGTAGTCGAACTCGCAGGCCTGGCCGATCACGATGGGGCCGGCGCCGATGATCAGGACGCTCTTGATGTCGGTGCGCTTAGCCATGCGTGCGGGCCTCCTGCATCAGGGCGGCGAAACGGTCGAACAGGTAGCCGATGTCGTGCGGCCCCGGGCTGGCCTCCGGATGGCCCTGGAAGCAGAACGCCGGGCGGTCGGTCAGCGCGAAGCCCTGCAGCGAGCCGTCGAACAGCGAGGTGTGGGTCACCCGCGCGTTGGCCGGCAGCGTGGCCGGGTCCACCGCGAAGCCGTGGTTCTGGCTGGTGATCAGCACGCGGCCGTCGTCCAGGTCCTTCACCGGGTGGTTGGCGCCGTGGTGGCCGAACTTCATCTTCAGCGTCCTGGCGCCCAGCGCCAGGCCCATGATCTGGTGGCCCAGGCAGATGCCGAACAGCGGCACCTTGGCGTCCAGGAAGGCGCGCGCGGCCTCGACCGCGTAGCCGCAGGCCGCCGGGTCGCCGGGGCCGTTGGAGAGGAACACGCCGTCCGGCCGCATCGCCAGCACGTCGGCGGCGGGCGTCTGCGCGGGCACCACGGTGATCTCGCAGCCCTGCTCGGCGAGCAGGCGCAGGATGTTGCGCTTCACGCCGTAGTCGTAGGCCACCACCTTGAAGCGCCTGGCCGGCTGGCGGAAGGCGGTGCGGTCGAGGTCGTAGACGCCCTCGTTCCAGGGGTACGGCGCGGCGACGCTGACCTCCCTGGCCAGGTCCATGCCGTTCAGGCCGGGGAAGGCGCGCGCCTTGGCCAGCGCGGCCTCGGCGTCGATCCCCTCGCCGACGGCGATGCAGCCGTTCTGCGCGCCCTTGTCGCGCAGGATGCGGGTCAACCGGCGCGTGTCGATGCCGGCGATCGCCACGATGCCGTGGCGTCCGAGGTAATCGGGCAGGCTTTCCGTGCTGCGCCAGTTGCTGGGCCGGCGCGGTACGTCGCGCACGATCAGGCCGGCCGCATGCACGCGGTCGGACTCGGCGTCCTCGGCGTTGACGCCGGTGTTGCCGATGTGCGGATAGGTCAGGGTGACGATCTGACGGGCGTAGGAAGGATCGGTGAGGATCTCCTGGTAGCCCGTCATCGCCGTGTTGAAGACCACCTCGCCGACGGTTTCGCCGGCCGCGCCCACGGCGTAGCCGTGGAACACGCTGCCGTCTTCGAGGGCAAGCAGAGCGGGAATGGGCATGGAGGCCGCCTTTGGGTGCAGCAAGGTCCGCAAGCCGCGCTTGGCAGGCTTGTGGACCTTGGGTCGAGGAAAAGTCTTGGGCGGGACGAAATGATAGGCGCGCGGGGGGCTTCCTGTCCACCGATGCGAGGTAAACGAGGCGCTGCATTCAGCGTTCCAAACGCACGTCGCCGGGTTAGACTCGCGCAGCCAGCCGTCAGCCGTGAACCGCCAGCCCATGAACAACGCCGCCCTGCTCGACCCCGCCCGCCTCGACCGTGCGGACACCGAGGTCCGGCTGGAGCCGTTCCCGTTCCTGGTGGCGCACGGCCAGCTGCCGGCCGAGGCGCGTGCCGCCCTGGAGCAGGACTTCCCGCGCTACAGCAGCGCCGGCTTCTTCCCCTACGATCCGGCCGACTGCGGCCCCTCGGTGAACGCGCTGGTCGAGCAGCTCACCACGCCGGCCTTCGCCGACGCGATCGGCCGGCGCCTGGGCATCGACAACCTCGGCCGGTACCCGACCCTGGTCACCCTGTGCCGCTTCCTCAACAAGCGCCACGGCACCATCCACACCGACAGCCGCTCGAAGGTGGCCACCGCCCTGCTCTACCTCAACACGCAGTGGCCCGACACCAGCGACGGCTGCCTGCGCTTCCTGAGCCGGATCGACGACATCGACGCGCTGGTCGCCCCCGAGCTCAAGCCGCTGTACGGCGAGTTCGCCGTGTTCAAGCGCTGCGACAACTCCTTCCACGGCCACCTGCCCTACGAGGGCGAGCGCCGGGTGATCCAGGTGGCCTGGCTCACCAGCGAGGAGGAGAAGCTGCGCAAGACCAAGCGCGGCAACTTCTCGCGCGCCTTCAAGAAGCTCTTCGGCAAGCTGGACACCCGGCTCGGCGCCGGCCGCGACCGCAACGCCTCGCACCGGGACTGAGCGCGGCGCTCAGCGCGCGAAGTGCCAGGCCACGAACGCCGCGAAGGCGACGTACAGCAGGCCCACCGGCACCAGCCGGCGCGCGTCCACCCCGCCGCGCCGGAACAGCCGCCAGAGGAAGACGATCGCCAGCGTGGTGACCGCGCCGGCCGCGACCAGCGGCGCGTCGAACAGCCAGGGCGTGGCGAACAGGCCGAGCGCGCTGGGGATGGTGGCCTGGATCATCATCGCGCCGGAGATGTTCGCCAGCGCCAGGCGCTCCTTGCCCTGGCGCACCCAGATCAGCGCGTTGACCGTCTCCGGCAGCTCGGTGGCCACCGGGCTCAGCAGCAGCGCGACCAGGTGCGGCGACAGGCGCAGCGCATGGCCGATGGCCTCCAGCTGCGCCACGAAGACGTGCGAGGCCAGCGCGATCACGCCCAGCGCCAGCGCGGCCTGCAGCAGCACCAGCGAGAGCCGCGGGTCGGCCGCGCGCGGCTGCAGCTTCAGCGGTTCGAGCTCCTCCTCCTCGGGGGCGGTGTCGCTGTCGCGCAGCTCGCGCCAGACGTACAGCGCGTAGGCCGCCAGGAACAGCACGCCCAGCCACGGCTTGAGCGCGAACGCCACCAGGCCGAGCGCGCACTTGGCCACGAAGATCGCCAGGAACCAGAACTGGTCGCGCGCCAGGCGCCGGTGGTCGACCGCGAGCCGGCAGTCGTCGCGCCGCTGCCGGCGGCGCACCTGCCACAGCGCCAGCCCGACCACCGCGTAGGCGATGGTGGCCAGCACCAGCGGCCCGCCCAGCGCGGCGCCCACGCCGATGTCGCGCTGCCGGTCGGTCTTGCCGAGCACCGCCGCGACGAAGGTCACCGCGCTCTCCGGCAGCGCGGTGCCGAACGCCGCCAGCACCGTGCCCACCGCGGTGGCGCCCAGCTCGAACTTTCGGCCCAGCCATTCGATGCCGTTGACGAAGTACTCGCAGGCGAAGTAGATCGCGCCCGCAGAAAGCAGGAACAGCAGGACGACGGAAAGCATCGCGGTATCCATGACCGGGCGGGCGCGAAACCGATGGCGCAACGACGCCGCCCGCCCGGCCGGGTGAGCACGTCGTGGCCAAAGGTCTCGCCGGACCGCTGCGCACCGCCGGGCAGTGCGACCGGCCATCCGCGCCATGGGGCGAAACCCCAAGTCTGTTGACGCGGATTCCTCGCGGATGGAAGCGGCGCTTCCCGGGAGCGAGGATGGCTACTCCCCGATGACAACGGCGCGCCATGCTAGCGGCAACCGCCGCGCAGCGGCAAGCCGGACCGGCCGCGCCGGGACGGCCGCGAAGACTCAGCCGCCGGCGATCCGCTCCGCCAGCATGGCATCCAGCGCGTAGGCCCCGGCGGACTTGCCGGCGAGCCAGTGCGCCGCCTCGATCGCGCCGCGCGCGAAGATCGAGCGGTCGGTCGCGCGGTGGCCCAGCTCGACGCGCTCGCCCTGCCCCAGCAGCAGCGCGGTGTGCTCGCCCACCACGTCGCCGCCGCGCACCACCGCGAAGCCGATGGCGCCGGGCTCGCGCGGGCCGGTCTGCCCCTCCCGCGCGTACACGCCCGCGCGCGCCAGCGTGGTGCCGCGTGCCGCGGCGGCGGCCTCGCCGAGCAGCAGGGCCGTGCCGGAAGGCGCGTCCACCTTGCGGCCGTGGTGCGCCTCGACGATCTCCAGGTCCCAGTCGCGCAGCACCGCGGCGGCCTCGCGCAACAGGCGGGCCAGCACCGCCACGCCGAGGCTGAAGTTGGCCGAGCGCAACAGGGGGATGGCGCGGCCGGCCGCCTCCAGGCGCCGCAGCATGGCGGCGTCCAGCCCGGTGGTGCCGACCACCAGCGCCACCCCGCGCGCCTCGCAGTGCGCGAGCGCCTCGGCGAGCCCGGCCGGGCTGCTGAAGTCGATCGCCACGTCCAGCGCGCCGGCCTGCGACCAGTCGTGCGAGTAGCGCACGGTGCTGCCGGGGGCGACCGGCGCGCCCATCTCCGGCGCATCCGGCGCGGTCAGCGCGGCGGCCAGCTCGAAGCGGCGGTCGCGCCGCAGCAGCTCGACCAGCAGCCGCCCCATGCGGCCGGTGGCGCCATTGACGGCAACGCGGACGGGACGGCTCATGGACGATGCTCCAACGGGGGACGAAAGCGCCGATGATGCCAGCACCCGGCGCCGTTCACCTAGGCGGCGCCCGCAGCCCGTTCACGATTTCCGCGCGCCCTGCGCCGGGAGCCGTGCGCGAGCGGGCAAGGAAGGGCGAAAGCGTGGACGCCGGTTCACGGCGGCGCGGCGTGGCAAGAGTGGCGGGAGGATCCGGACATCGCGGCCGGAGGCCGCTCCCACAAGGCTTGCGAGGCTCATGCGGGAGCGGCCTCCGGCCGCGATCGATCAGGACGTGACCCGCGACCAGAACTGCTTGACGCCGTCGACCCAGTTCTTGGCGCGCGGCATGTGCCGCTCCGCCTCGCCCTCGGCGAAGGTCGCCTCCAGCTGTTCCAGCAGCTCGCGCTGCTGGCGGGTCAGCCGCACCGGCGTCTCCACCACCACGCGGCAGATCAGGTCGCCGACGCGGCCGCTGCGCACCGACTTCACGCCGCGGCCGCGCAGGCGGAACTGCTGCCCGGTCTGGGTCTCGGGCGGGATGCTGACCGCCACCTCGCCGTCCAGCGTCGGCACGGCGAGCTCCGCGCCCAGCGCGGCCTGCGAGAAGCGGATCGGCACCTCGCAATAGAGGTCGTTGCCGTCGCGCTGGAAGATCGCGTGCTCGCGCACACGCACCTCCACGTAGAGGTCGCCCGCCTCGGCGCCCGCCTGGCCGGCCTCGCCCTGCCCGGCCAGGCGGATGCGGTCGCCGTTGTCCACGCCGGCGGGGATCTTCACCGACAGCGTGCGGGTGTCCTCCAGCCGGCCCTCGCCGTGGCAGGCCTTGCACGGCTTCTCGATCACCTGGCCGGCGCCGCCGCAGTGCGGGCAGGCCTGCTGGATCGAGAAGATGCCGTTCTGCATGCGCACGCGGCCGTGGCCGTGGCAGGTGCGGCAGGTGACCGTCCGGCCGTCGGCCGAGCCGGTGCCGTTGCAGTGGTGGCAGTTGACCTGGGTGGGGATCTCGATCTTGCGCTCGACCCCGAATACCGCCTCCTCCAGGTCCAGCTCCAGGATGTAGCGCAGGTCGGCGCCGCGCCGCGGCCGGCCGCGGCCGCCGCCCATGCCGAAGATGTCGCCGAAGATGTCCCCGAAGATGTCGCCCACGTCGGCAAAGCCGGCCCCGCCGTGGCCGCCCATGCCGTGCTCGAAGGCGGCATGACCGTGCTGGTCGTACAGCGCCCGCTTCTGCGGGTCGGAAAGCACCTCGTAGGCCTCCTTGGCCTCCTTGAACTTCTCCTGCGCGTGCGGATCGTCGGGACAACGGTCCGGGTGGTACTTCATCGCCAGCCGGCGGAAGGACTTCTTCAGTTCGGCCTCGGTGACCGTGCGCTCGACGCCGAGGACTTCGTAGTAGTCACGCTTGCTCATCACTGCATCCGGATACGGACCCCTCGCACGAACCGCTGCCGATCCATGCCCCCTTCATGAAACAGCCCGCGCCAGGGGACATGCCGAGGCGCGGGCTGCAGATCGGATCGACAGCGCCGATCGCCGTATCTTACTTCTTGTCGTCCTTGACCTCGGTGAACTCCGCATCGACCACGTCGTCGGCCTGCGCCGAGCCGCCCGGCTGCGCGCCGGCCTCGGCGGCCTGCGGCCCGCCCTGCGCCGCGGCGTAGAGCGCCTGCGCGGCCTGCTCGAGCTTGCCGATCTTGGCCTCGATCGCCGCCTTGTCGTCGCCGTCCTTGACCTTCTCCAGCTCGGCCAGCGCCTCCTCGATGCCGCCGATCTGCGCACCGACCTTGCCGCCGTGCTCCTTCAGCGCGCTGCGGGTGGCGTGCACCAGCTGGTCGGCCTTGTTGCGGACGTTGACCAGCTCGTGGAACTTGCGGTCCTCCTCGCGGTGCGCCTCGGCGTCGGCCACCATGCGCTGGATCTCCTCGTCGGACAGGCCGGAACCGGCCTTGATCTCGATGCGCTGCTCCTTGCCGGTCTTCTTGTCCTTGGCCGACACGTGCAGGATGCCGTTGGCGTCGATGTCGAAGGTCACCTCGATCTGCGGCATGCCGCGCGGCGCCGGCTCGATGCCGGCGAGGTCGAACTTGCCCAGCGACTTGTTGGCGCTGGCGCGCTCGCGCTCGCCCTGCAACACGTGCACGGTCACCGCGGTCTGGTTGTCGTCGGCGGTGGAGAAGATCTGCGAGGCCTTGGTCGGCACCGTGGTGTTCTTCTCGATCAGCTTGGTCATCACGCCGCCCATGGTCTCGATGCCCAGCGACAGCGGGGTCACGTCGAGCAGCAGCACGTCCTTCACCGAGCCGCCCAGCACGCCGCCCTGGATCGCCGCGCCCACGGCCACGGCCTCGTCCGGGTTGACGTCCTTGCGCGGCTCCTTGCCGAAGAAGTCCTTCACCGCCTCCTGCACCTTGGGCATGCGGGTCTGGCCGCCGACCAGGATCACCTCGTCGATGTCCGACACGCGCAGGCCGGCGTCGTTGAGCGCGGTGCGGCACGGGTCGATGGTGCGCTTGATCAGGTCCTCCACCAGCGCCTCCAGCTTGGCGCGGGTGAGCTTGATGTTGAGGTGCTTCGGGCCGGAGGCGTCGGCCGTGATGTACGGCAGGTTCACCTCGGTCTGGTGGCTGGAGGACAGCTCGATCTTGGCGCGCTCGGCCGCGTCCTTGAGGCGCTGCAGGGCCAGCGGGTCCTTGCGCAGGTCTAGCCCCGAGTCCTTCTGGAACTCCTCGACCAGGTAGTCGATCACGCGCAGGTCGAAGTCCTCGCCGCCGAGGAAGGTGTCGCCGTTGGTGGCCAGCACCTCGAACTGCTTCTCGCCGTCGACCTCGGCGATCTCGATGATCGACACGTCGAAGGTGCCGCCGCCCAGGTCGTACACCGCGATCTTGCGGTCGCCGCCCTTCTTGTCCAGGCCGTAGGCCAGCGCGGCCGCGGTCGGCTCGTTGATGATGCGCTTGACCTCCAGGCCGGCGATGCGGCCGGCGTCCTTGGTGGCCTGGCGCTGGCTGTCGTTGAAGTAGGCGGGCACCGTGATGACGGCCTCGGTGACCGGCTCGCCGAGGTAGTCCTCGGCGGTCTTCTTCATCTTCATCAGCACCTTGGCGGAGATCTCCGGCGGGGCCATCTTCTTGCCGTCGCTGGTCTCCACCCAGGCGTCGCCGTTGTCGTGCTGCACGATCTTGTACGGCACGATGTGGATGTCCTTCTGCACCTCGGCGTCGGTGAACTTGCGGCCGATCAGGCGCTTCACCGCGTAGAAGGTGTTCTTGGGGTTGGTCACGGCCTGACGCTTGGCCGGGGCGCCGACCAGGACCTCGCCGTCCTTGGTGAACGCGACGATCGAGGGCGTGGTGCGGTCGCCCTCCGAGTTCTCGATGACCTTGGTCGTGCTGCCGTCCATCACGGACACGCAGGAGTTCGTCGTGCCCAGGTCGATGCCGATGATCTTGCCCATGTGAGTGCTCCGAAATCTCTTATGCGGCCCCGCGGCCGCGACTGGCTTCCAGATGGGGTCCTGGCCCGGCGATTCAATGCCGGCGCGGCCCCGCGTGCGTTGCGTCGTGCGTCTTCAGTCCTTGGCCACCGCCACCAGCGCCGGCCGCAGCAGGCGCTCGTTCAGCACGTAGCCCTTCTGCAGCACGCTGACGACCGTGCCCGGCGCCTGCCCCGGCGCCTCGACCATGCTCACCGCGTGGTGCCGCTCCGGATCGAGCGGCTGGCCCAGCGGGTCGATCTGCACCAGGCCGTTGCTCTCGCCCACCTTGAGCAGCGACTTCAGGGTGAGCGCCAGGCCCTCGCGCACCGCGGCGGCGTCGCCGCCCTCGCTCTGCAGGCCCATCTCCAGGCCGTCGTACACCGGCAGCAGGTCGTTCAGCAGCTTCTCGTTGGCGAAGCGGCGGGCCTGCTCCAGGTCGCGGTGCAGGCGGCGGCGCTGGTTCTCCAGCTCGGCCTTCTCGCGCAGCACGGTCTCGCGCAGCTCGGCGTTGCTCGCCTCCAGCTCGGCCACGCGGGCCTTCAGGCGCTCCAGCTCGCCGGACCCGTCCGGCTGCTGCTCCGGCTGTCCCTGCGCTGCCGCACCGGGCGATTGCGGTTCGTTGTTCTGCATGCATCCACTCCAACAAGCAAACGGGCCGGCCGGCCGCCAGGCCGCCCGACGAAAAAAGCCATGCGGGGGAAATCCCGCCTCCCGCGGGCGTTATTGGGCCGTCGCGGCGCGATTCAAGGCATCGCTGAGCAGGCCGGCGGTGGCCTGCACCACCGGGATCACCCGCTCGTAGGCCATCCGGGTCGGCCCGATCACCCCGACCGCGCCGAGCAGGCGACCCTGCGCGCCGTAGCTGGCGGTCACCACGCTGCAGCCGTCCAGCGCGGCGAAGCCGGACTCCTCGCCGATGAACAGCCGCACGCCGGGCGCCCGCGCGCAGACCTCCATCAGCTGCAGCAGCTCGTTCTTCTTCTGGAACGCATCGAACAGCTCGCGCAGGCGCTCCAGGTCGGCCAGCTCGGCGTAGCCCATCAGGTTGGTCTGGCCGCTCACCAGCACGTCCTCGCCCTGCCCCCGCGGGGCGAACGAGGCCGCCGCCAGCTCCATCGCGCTGGCCAGCATGCGGTTGAGCTCGCTGCCCGCCTCGCGCAGCTCGCGCAGCAGGTGGGCGCGGATGTCGTCCACGCGCAGGCCGACGAAGTGGGCGTTGATGTAGTTGGCCGCCTGCTCCAGCCCGCGCGCGTCGGGCGGCCGCGCCAGCTGCACGACGCGGTTCTGCACCTGGCTGTCGGAGAACACCAGGATCACCAGCACGCGCGACTCCGGCAGCGGCACGAAGTCGATGTGGCGCAGCGGGAAGTCGGCCTGCCGCGGCACCGTCACCACGCCGGCGAAGCGGGTCACCGCCGACAGCAGCGCCGAGGCGTTGCCGAGCAGGTCGCGCACGGTGGTCGGGCCCGGCGGCAGCTCGCGCTTGAGCCGGGCCATCTCCTCGCGCGGCAGCGGCTGCAGCTCGATCAGGCTGTCGACGAACAGGCGCAGCCCGCGCGGCGTCGGCACGCGGCCGGCCGAGGTGTGCGGCGAGGCGACCAGGCCGGCCTCCTCGAGGTCGGCCATGATGTTGCGGATCGTGGCCGGGCTCACGTCCAGGCCGGAGGAGCGCGACAGCGTGCGCGAGCCCACCGGCTCGCCGTCGGCCAGGTACTGCGAGATCAGCGTGCGCAGCAGGCGTCGGGCGCGGGCGTCGAGGTTGTGGCCGTCGAGATGGGGCATGCGCTGTGGCAATCCGTGGGACGACAAAGAAATAAGGTCTGCCGCGGCGCTTTGCAACAACCGCGGGGCCCTGCCGCGCCGGCCGGCCCTGCCCTTACAATCGGCCGATCCCACACGCGCTCCGGACATGCTCACGTCGCTCTACGTTCGCCATTTCGCCGTCGTCGAGGAAGCCGAGGTCGCCTTCGGGCCGGGCATGACCGTGGTGAGCGGCGAGACCGGCGCCGGCAAGTCGCTGCTGGTGGACGCGCTGCTGCTGCTGGCCGGCGCCCGCGCCGACAGCGGCATGGTGCGCGAGGGCTGCGACCGCGCCGAGCTGGCCGCCGAGTTCGACCTCGCCGGGCTGCCCGAGGCGCGCGCCTGGCTGGAGCGCGAGGCGCTGGACGAGGACGGCGCCTGCCAGCTGCGCCGGGTGATCCGCGCCGAGGGCAGCTCGCGCGCCTGGATCAACGGCCGGCCCGCCAACGCCAGCCAGCTCGGCGAGCTGGCCTCGCTGCTGGTGGAGATCCATGGTCAGCACGAGCACCAGGCCCTGCTCTCGCGCGCCCACCAGCTGGCCCTGCTGGACGCCTACGCCGGCCACGAGGCGCTCGCCGGGCAGGTACGCGCGCTGGCGGCGCAGTGGCGTGAGCTGGGCGCGCGCATCCGCAAGCTCGGCGGCGGCGAGGACCGCGAGCAGCGGCTGGAGCTGCTGCGCCACGAGCTGGCCGAACTGGAGCAATGGGCGCTGCCGCCCGCCGCGCTGGCCGAGCTGGAGGCCAGCCACAAGCGGCTGGCCAACGCCGGCCGGCTCGCCGAGGGCGTCGCCGGCGTGGCCGAGCTGATCGACGGCGACGGCGACTTCGCCCTGCGCCGCGCGCTGGGCCGCGCGCAGGCCGAGCTGGCCAGGCTGGCCGCGCTCGACGAGCGCCTCAACGGGATGGTCGAGCTGCTCGACAGCGCGGCGATCCAGCTCGGCGAGGCCAGCGACGGCCTGCAGCGCTACGCGCAGGACGTCGACCTGGACCCCGAGCGCTACGCCGAGGTCGACGCCCATCTCGCCCGCCTGCACGAGCTGGCCCGCCGCCACCGCCTGCCCGCCGCCGAGCTGGCCGACAGGCTGGCCGCCCTGCGCGCCGAGCTGGAGGAACTGGAAGGCGCCGGCGCCACCCTCGCCGGCCTGCAAGCCGAGCGCGACCGCCTGCGGCGCGAGTACGACCAGGCCGCCGCGGCGCTCGGCGCCTCGCGCCGGGCCGCCGCGCAACGGCTGGGCGCGGAGGTCGGCGCGCTGATGGGCGAGCTCGGCATGCCCGGCGGCCGGCTGCTGGTCGAGCTCGAGCCCGCCGGGGACGACGAGCCCGACGCCCAGGGCCGCGAGCGCTGCGAGCTGCTGGTCAGCGCCAACCCCGGCCAGCCGCCGCGGCCGCTGCGCAAGGTGGCCTCCGGCGGCGAGCTGGCGCGCATCAGCCTGGCCATCGAGGTGGCCGCGCTGGGCAAGGACAGCGTGGGCACCATGGTCTTCGACGAGGTCGACAGCGGCATCGGCGGCGCCGTGGCCGAGGTGGTCGGCCAGAAACTGCGCGCGCTGGGCGCCCAGCGCCAGGTGCTCTGCGTGACCCACCTGCCGCAGGTCGCCGCGCAGGGGCACGCACACCTGAAGGTGAGCAAGCGCAGCGAGGACGGGGTCACCCGCACCTGCATCGAGACGCTGTCCGCGGAGGGGCGCCGCGACGAGCTGGCGCGCATGCTCGGCGGCGTGGAGATCACCCGCGAGACGAAGGCGCACGCCAAGCAGATGCTGGAGCGCGCCCAGACCGGCTGAGCCGCGGCGTCAGCCGTGACCGTGCGGCAGCAGGCCGCGCTCGGTGGCCATGCGGTACAGGTCCAGCTCCGAGCCGGCGCCGAGCTTGCTCATCAGGCTGGCGCGGTGGATGTAGATGGTCTTCTGGCCCACGCCGAGCTCGGCCGCCACCTGCTTGGGCGCCCGCCCGGCCGCCAGCAGCAGGAACACCTCGCGCTCGCGCGCGGTGAGCCGGCTGACCGGGTCCAGCGCCTCGCTGGGCCGCTCGGCGCGGCGCTGGCGCAGGTCCGAGCTCAGGTAGTTCCCGCCCACCATCACCGCGCGCAGGCCGGCCACCAGTTCCTCCGGCGCCACGCCCTTGGTCACGTAGCCGCTGGCGCCGCGGCGCAGCGCCTCGGAGACGTAGGGTTCGCCGTCGTGCATGCTCAGCACCACGATGCGGGTGGAGGGCGAGACGCTGCGCAGGTGCTCGATCAGCGGCAGGCCACTGCCGTCCGGCAGGGACAGGTCCAGCGCCACCAGGTCCGGGCGGTGCTGGTTGATCACCTCAACCGCGTCGTCCGCGCAGCGGCACTCGGCGATCACCTCCAGGTCCGGCTCCATCTCGATCAGGCGCTTGAAGCCCTCGCGGACGATCGCGTGGTCATCGACGAGAACGATGCTGTACATGCGCAAACCCTGCAGCCCCGTGCCGCCATCGTTGCGGCGAGCATCGCACATGTAACATCCCCGCATGCAATCGAAAAGTCTCGCCCTGCCCGACTCCGGCCCCCTGCTGGGCGCCGTCTACGTGCTGCTGTGGGCCGCGCTGCAGCCGACCGAGCAGCCGTACTGGGCGCTGCCGTACGGCCTGCGCTTCGGCGCCCTGCTGCTCACCCCGGTGCGGCACTGGCCCTGGCTGCTGGGGCTGGAGCTGGCGGCCACCGCGATCATCGACATGCACGCGGGCATGCCGCTGGGCTGGATGGAGTTCTTCGCCGGCGACCTGCCGACCCCGCTGGTGGTCGCCCTCGGCCTGGGCATCCTGCGCCGCGCCAACCTGCACGCCAGCCTGCGCGACCCCGAGGACGCCATCCGGCTGCTGCTCTCGGCCGTGCTGGTGGTGGCCGCCAGCACCGCCGTCGACGCCACGGTGCTCTCGCTGATCCACAACGCCACCGCCTCCAGCGCGATGCTGCAGATGCTCGGCCAGGAGATGCTGGGCGACTACCTGGGCATCCTGCTGGTGACGCCGCTGCTGGTCATGCTGCTGCGCGCGCGCCCGGGCCGGAAGACCCTGGCCGCGCTGGTGATGGACGGCATGCTGGTGATGCTGCCGGCCATCGCCATGCTGCTGATGCTGTCGCGCCACGCCGACCCGCAGCCGCAGTTCGCGCGGGTGCTGTCGCTGGCGCCGGTGCTGTTCTTCGCCTTCCGCCACGGCTGGCGCGGCGCCTGCCTGTCGATGCTGGTCTCCAGCGTGGCGATGGCGCTGGCCGACCGGCATGGCGGCGGCCAGCCGCCCGGCGCAGCCGGCTACCTGTTCCTCGCCGTCGCCGGCACCGGCGCGCTGATGCTCGGCTCGGCCAGCGACGCCCTGCGCCGCAGCAGCGAGCGCGTGGCCGAGCAGAACGCCTACCTGGGCGCGGTGAACCGCCGCCTGGACCAGCTGGCCCGGCAGCTGCGCCAGGCCGCCCGCGGCAACCTGCAGGCGGAGGAAAGCCAGCGCCGGCACATGGCCGCCGAGCTGCACGACGAGCTGGGGCAGAACATCACCGCGATCCAGACGCACGTGAAGCTGGCGCAGTCGCGCCTGCGCGAGGCCGGCCTGGAGGACATCAGCATCTCGATCAACACCATCCTCGGCCACATGCGCCGCGCCCTGCACCGCCTGCTGGACGACCTGCGGCCCGCGGTGCTCGACGAGTTCGGCCTGCTGCGCGCGCTGGACGAGGGCCCGATCCGCGACCTGCTCAACACCGCCGGCATCGACTACGTCACCGAGCTGCACGGCGACCCGCGCCTGCTCGACGAGGACACCCGCACCGCGATCTACCGCCTGGTGCAGGAAAGCGCCACCAACGCGGTCAAGCACGCCCAGGCCAGCGAGTTCCGCCTGCGCCTGCGCATCGGCGAGCGCCACGGCACGGCGCTGGCATTGCTGGACATCCGCGACGACGGCGTGGGCCTGCCCGACCGCCTGCCCCGCGGCGGCCGCGGCCTGCAGGGCATGCGCGACCGGGTCACCTCGCTGGGCGGGCTGTTCCGGCTGCGCCCCGACCGCCAGGGCGTGCACCTACGCATCCTGCTGCGCAGCAGCAATGCCAGTACGGATATCGGCCGGCTGGCATAGGAATTTTTCCAATACCACCCCTGTGAAAGCCCCGTTAGCATCCTCCCATCGATGTGGGGGAGCCATCACCGCAAGGTGATGAGCCAGGTCCGCCGTGGGGACGGTGGACCTGAAGGACGGCAGGAAGCCGTTCCACCGGCCCTCGACGCAAGGGGCAGCGAGCAATTCGCCCAGCCGAAGCGTCGTGGCAACCGGGTCAGCCGTGGGTGGACAGGAGTCCTCCCGCGGCTTTTTTCTTTCCGGGCCCGATCCCGCGCCGCTGGCGGAGCGCCCCGCCCGCGCGGCCGGCTACTTGCGCTTGGGCCGCACGTAGAGCACCAGGCTGTGGTCCTCGATCACGTAGCCGTGGCGCGCGGCGATCTCCTGCTGCAGGCGCTCGATCTCCTCGCTGACGAACTCGATCACCTTTCCGCTGTCCACATCGATCATGTGGTCGTGGTGCTTGCCCCGATCGAGTTCGTATACGGCCTGGCCGCCCTCGAAGTTGTGCTTGACCAGGATGCCGGCCGCCTCGAACTGGGTCAGCACGCGGTACACGGTGGCCAGCCCGATGTCCTCCTGGCTCGCGAGCAGGCGCTTGTAGACGTCCTCGGCGGTGAGGTGGCGAACCTCCTCGTCCTCGAAGATCTGCAGGATGCGCATGCGCGGATGGGTGACCTTGAGGCCGGCCCGGCGCAGTTCTTGGGTTTCCTGTTCCATGAGCTCACTCCCCGCACGACGGCGCTGCCAGGCGCTTAGTGTATCATCCGACACCTTCACGATCCGGACGCCAACACGCATGCAAAAGCTGATCCGCACGCTGGGTTCCGCCACGCTGGCCTTCGCGCTGGCCGGCTGCCACCTGGTCTATGTTCCCGACGTGCACCAGGGCAATCTGATGGACAAGAAGGCCGTGGACCAGCTCAAGCCGGGCATGACCAAGCGCCAGGTGCTGGTGCTGCTGGGCTCGCCCTCGGTCGCCACGCCGTTCGACCAGGACCGCTGGGACTACGTCTCCACCCAGCAGCATCGCGGCGGCCCGATCCAGATCCGCACCTTCAGCCTCACCTTCAACAACGACACCCTGGTGCGCACCGAGGGCGACTTCTTCGCGCAGGACCCGGAGCAGCTGCTCAAGGTCAGCCAGAAGTACCGCGCCAACTACCCGGTGGACGAGACCAAGGGCGACAAGAGCACCTCCGGCAACGACTCCGGCGGCGACAGCGGGGACGGCAAGCCCTGAAGCGGCGCTCAGCGGGAGGCGCGCTGCCGGCGCGCTTCCTTCGGGTCGCGCAGCAGCGGCCGGTAGATCTCCACGCGATCGCCGTCGCGCAGCACGTGGTCGGCCGCCACCCGCCTGGCGAAGATGCCCAGTGGCGGCGCCCCGGCCGGATCGCCGGCCCAGCCGGCGAGCGCCACGGCCTGCCCGGCGGTGGTTCCCCCGGGCACTTCCAGCCGGCGCACGTGCTGCTCCCCCGGCAGGGCCAGCACCACCTCGACCCGGATCAGCGGCTCAGCCATAGACGCGCTCGGCGGCCTTGCCGAAATCCTCCACCATGCGGCTGGCCAGCCCCTGGAACCCCAGCCGCAGCGCCCCGGCCGCCAGCCCGGTGTACTCGAAATCGAGCGAGAACACGATCTTGCAGCCATGCGCGCCCAGCGGCAGGAACTCCCACAGCCCTTCCAGGTGGCGGAACGGCCCCTCCACCAGGCTCATGCGCAGGCGCTGCGGCGGCTCGGCGGCGTTGCGGGTGGTGAAGCTCTGCCGCAGGCCGGCGAACTTGAGATCCAGCCGCGCCACCAGCACATCGCCGTGACGCTCCAGCACCTGCGCGGCGGCACACCAGCCGAAGCGCTTTGGGTATGCTTCGACATCGTTGACCAGCTCGAACATCTGCGCCGGCGTGTAGCGCACCAACGCACTGCGGCGAATTTCGATCACGCGGGTTTTCCATTCATCCAGGCGGCGGCCCGCGGCGGCCGTGCCTGCGCCGGGCCAAGGCCCGAAGTTTAGCGGACATGGCAAAAGCGAAGGACAAGGACAAGCAGGGCGGCGGCACCATCGCGCTCAACAAGCGCGCGCGCCACGAGTTCCACATCGACCGCCGCTTCGAGGCGGGCATCGAGCTGCAGGGCTGGGAGGTCAAGGCGCTGCGCGCCGGGCGGATCAACTTCGGCGACAGCTACGCGATCGTCAGCAAGGGCGAGATCTACCTGTTCGGCGCCTCCATCCCGCCGCTGATCAGCGCCTCCACCCACGTGGTCGCCGAGGACCGCCGCACGCGCAAGCTGCTGCTGCACCGCGAGGAGATCGACCAGCTGATCGGCGCGATCGAGCGCAAGGGCTACACGCTGGTGCCGGTTGCGATGTACTGGAAGGGCAACAAGGTCAAGGTCGAGATCGGCCTGGCGCGTGGCAAGCAGGCCCACGACAAGCGCGAGAGCGAGAAGGAGCGCGACTGGCAGCGCGAGAAGCAGCGCGCCCTGCGCTCGCACAACCGCGCCGCCTGAGCATTGAAGCCCGGCCGGCCGGCCCCATATACTCCACCGACTGACCAGCTCTTTTCCCCGGGGGTGTCATGGCTTCGACGGGGGTAGTGAGATGGCTTGGTGCATGCCGAGGGGGCAGCTTTCCTCGTAAATCCAGCGGCAAAAAAACAGACGCCAACGACGACGTCTACGCTCTGGCCGCCTAAGGCCTAGCCCCGAACCCACTTGTGCCCGTGCTCGTGGATGTAGGGTCATCATCACGGGATCGCCTGTCGTTGCCGCCTGCCGGCGCCGGGTCAAATCAAGCAGGCTGGTCTTCCGGTGCGCTTCGCACGTCGTGCTGCCGGGGACGAGATCGAACGGCGGGCTAAGCATGTAGTACCGGGCGTCAAGCGCCTTCGGACGGCGGTTCGACTCCGCCCACCTCCACCAATACCCAAACCCCAACTGTTCTCAGTTGGGGTTTTTTTCTTGCCCGATCGCGCCGGTTCCCGCGTGTTCGCGGGGCTTCCTGCGAAAGCCTGCGGACTTCGGCGTCCGGCCCCTGGCCCCGTCCAAGGCCACCTTCCTCTCTCCCGGCCGTTTTTCTCTCCGGCCTCGCTCCCCCATACACGCCCGAAGTCCGCAAACGCCGCAAACAAGGCCATTATAAATCAATGCGTTACGCGCGGACGAATCAAGCGGTTGGATTGCAGCATTGGGTGGCAGAGGAAACACCTTGTCAGGACAATGTCCGGACGCCTACAATAGAAGCATCCAAGATCAATCCGGAGGGGCACCATGAGCACCCTAAATCTTTCCAAGACCGAACGCATTGACGTTCGTGCCAGCACGCCGGTCAAGCAGCTGCTGCAGGAAGCCGCGCGCGCCTGCCACAAGA
>Ga0180221_1000500_pt1 | contig 34189 bp, 33 predicted proteins | sample eDN5th37CKraftMG_FD_151339 | JGI IMG/M metagenome (GOLD analysis project Ga0180221, IMG submission 151339) | Enriched Miracle-Growth compost microbial communities from Emeryville, California, USA - eDNA 5th pass 37_C Kraft MG (version 2) (version 2) ...
GGCCGAGGCCTCGCGCCAGCTCGCCGAACACGCCGGGCAGTTGGCCGGCACCGTGGCCGACAGCAGCGCCGGCACGCGCCGCCAGCAGCAGGAGACCGACCAGGTGGCCAGCGCCATGCAGCAGCTGGCGCAGAGCGTCCAGGAAGTGGCGCGCCACGCCCAGCACAGCGCGGTGGCGGCGCAGTGCAGCGAGCGGGTGACCCAGGCCGGCCAGGGCGAGGTGCAGGCCACCCGCGGCCAGCTCGCCGCCCTGGAGGACGCGGTGCGCCGCGCCAGCGAGGCGGTGGAGCAACTGCACGGGCACAGCGAGGGCATCTCGCGGATGCTGCAGGTGATCCAGGAAGTCGCCGGGCAGACCAACCTGCTGGCGCTCAACGCCGCCATCGAGGCGGCCCGCGCCGGCGAGGCCGGGCGCGGCTTCGCCGTGGTCGCCGACGAAGTGCGCGCGCTGGCCTCGCGCACCGCCGACTCGGCATTGGATATCCACAGGCTGGTGGGCGACTTGCAACGCGGCGCCGACGCCTCGGTGCAGGCCCTGCGCCACAGCTGCGAACAGGCCCACACCAGCCTCGACCAGGCCGGCCGCGCCGCCGGCGCGCTGGAGGAGATCGCCGGGCAGGTCTCGGCGATCCAGCGCATGAGCCTGGAGATCGCCGGCGCCATCGAGGAACAGGGCTGCGCCAGCGAGGAGATCGAACGCAGCCTGCTGGCCATCCGGGAGTCGGCCGACGGCAATGCCGCCAGTGCGAGCCATAGCCAGGCCAGTGCGGCGCGGGTGGCGGAGTTGGCGGCGGGGTTGAGGATGATGGCGGGGCATTTCTGGGAGGGGCGGCGCAATGCCTGAATGAGGGCGCTGCTCTTCGTAGGAGCGAGCTTGCTCGCGAATGGGGTTTCCTGGGAGCTGCAGGTGCTGGGGTTCAGAGCGCCCTCTCCCTAACCCTCTCCCTGAAGGGAGAGGGGACCGTTGGGCAGATGCTGATATTTCGGCGTTAGCCGGCTTGTACCGAGTACCCGGCTGACACCAAATCCCTTCTCGGCACGGACAAGCCCCCTCTCCCTTCAGGGAGAGGGCTGGGGAGAGGGGACGGAGCCAAACCAAAACACCGAAATCACCGCTGAGCCCCGTTCGCGAGCAAGCTCGCTCCTACGAAAAGCCCCCCTACCCCGCCCGCAACCCCCGCGCCGCGATGAACGCCAGAAACGCCTCCCGGCTCGAATACCGCGGCTGATACCCGAACTCCCGCTTCAACCTCGCATTGTCCAGCACCGGCCGGTAGCGCATGAAGTCCACCTGCTCCGGGCCGAAGGGCGCCAGGCCCAGCGGCCGCAGCATGGCCAGCGCGCCGCGCAGCAGCGGCGCCGGCAGGGTGCGGTAGGGTTTGCGCAACAGCCCGGCGATCTCGCGCAGGCTCAGCGCGCCGTCGCCGGCCAGGTTGTAGATGCCTTCGCTGCCCTGCTCCAGGCCCTGGCGGATGATGTTCACCACGTCCTGGTCCCAGATGAATACGAAGCGGCTGCAGCGCCCACTTATCCCCAGCACCGAACGCCCCATGAACAGGTCGGTGACCGGGTTGTGCACACCCCTCCCGAGGATGGTGCCGGGGCGCAGCACCAGCTGGCGCAGCTGTGGACAACTCTGCCGCAGGCCGGCCAGCAGCTGTTCGATCTCGTGCTTGTGGCGGGCGTAGGGGAACTGCGACTGGCCGCGCAGGGGGTGGTTCTCGTCGATCAGCTCGGCGTTGTCCGGGTGGAAGCCGTAGGCCGCGGCGGAACTGGCCACCACCAGTTGGCCCACCTCGTGCTCCACCGCCGCCTCGAACAGCGCACGGCTGCCGCCGACCTCGATGGTGTGCAGGCGGGTGGCGGACATCTGCGGCGGCGGGTTGACCACCGAGGCCAGGTGCACGATGGCCTGCGGGCGCCACTGTCGCACGCACTCGCGGACCTGCCTGGGGTGGCCGATGTCCAGCTGCACCGGCTCGATGTTCGGCCGCAGGTGCTGCGTCGGCAGGCTGCGCACGTCGGCGGCCACCAGCGTCCAGTCGCGGTGCTGGACCGCCAGTTCGTTGAGCAGGTTCTGGCCGATGTGGCCGGCCGCACCGGTGATCAGGACGCGCATGGGAGCGGCCTCCGCGTTGGACGATACGGCAGGGCGTTGCCGCTAGCGAAAGGCCATCAATCACCCATCGCGCCACGCCTGATGATAGACCGGGCCGGGGCAGGTCGCAGCCCGTCGCCAAGGGTGCCGCCCATGGGTAGGTGGATCGGCGGCAATCCGCTATTCTCCTGGCTTTGCTTTTTTCCAGGCTTGGCCCATGCGTTGGTTGTTCCTCCCCCTCCTGTTCCTGCTCGGCGGCGGCTGGTCGTTGGCCGATTCGCGCTCGACCGTGGAGGGCTACCAGTTGCAGAACGGCATGGGCGTGCTGTTCAAGCCGACCAGCCAGCGCGGCTCGGTGTCCATCCGCCTGGTGGTGGGCGTCGGCTTCTCCGACTTCAGCTGCCATGACCGGCAACTGCCGCACCTGCTGGAACACCTGTTCTTCAGCGGCCTGGACGGCGGCGACGAGGCCGGCCTGGAAGCGCGCATGCAGGCCCTGGGCGGCCAGTGGAACGCCTACACCAGCGAGGGCGACACCACCTTCGTCATCGAGGCGCCGGCGGCCACCCAGCGCCAGGTGCTCGACCTGCTGCTGGAAGTGCTCACCCGCACGCAACTGGACAAGGCCAAGGTAGAGGCCACCAAGCAGGTGCTGATCCGCGAGGACGGCGGCCACTACTCGCACCTGCAGCGCTTCCTCGACCACCAGAACACCAGCCGCCCGGGCCAGGAACAGCTGGCCGTGGAACTCGGCCTGGCCTGCGCCGAGCGCCCGCAGGTGGCGCACCTGACCCAGGCCCAGCTGGAGCAGCTGCGCAGCGACTGGTACGTGCCGGCCAACATGACGCTGATCGTGGTCGGCGACCTCGACCCGCGCCTGCCCGCCTACCTCAGCCACACCTTCGGCAGCCTGCCCGACCGGGCTACGCCGGAACGCCGCGAACTGCCGGAAATGCAGGGCCCGGCGGCGCGCCAGCGGACGCTGGACAGCGGCCTGTTCGGCGAGGGCGCGGTGGTGCACTGGATCTTCCCCGAGCCGGCCGAGGCCGACGGCGCCGCTCTAGACCTGCTGCAGGCCTACCTGAGCGACGCCCTCTATGCCGACCTGCGGGTCCATCGCGAGCTGTCCTACGGGCCCTGGAGCGAGCGCACCTCCTACGCCAACCAGGGTTTCCTCAGCCTCAACGCGGACATCGCCCGGGAGGATGAGGACGCCACCCTGAAGGCCCTGCGCGAGGTGGTGGAGAACATCCGCCAGCACGGCCTGGACGCCCAGCGCTTCGCCCGCATACAGCGGGTGCAGCGGGCGCAGTTGGCCTGGAGCACGCCGAGCAACGCCAGCCTCGCCGACTACTACTGGGGCGCGCTGGGCGACTACGACGGCAGCCAGTTCCCCAACGAGGACCGGCGCCTGGCCAAGGTCAGCCTGCAACGGGCCAACGACACGGCGCGCCAGCTGTTCAAGGACGAAGGCTACCTGCGCATCGAGAAGCCGCTGCTGGACGACGACATGGTCTACCCGCTGGCCGCCGGCGCGGTGCTGTTGGTGCTGCTGCCGCCGGCGGCACTGTGGCTGTGGTGCCGCCGGCGCAAGCGCTGAGCCTTACAGCGCCAGGCGGCGGATCACCCGGGTGGCGTCGTCCGGGTCGCGCTGGGCGCGGAAGCCCAGTTCCACGGCGAGGTCGCGCATGTCGCGGTCGATGGCCTGGTCGATGCTGTACATCTGGGTGAAGCCGTTGCGCCGCGCCACGTCGATCAGGTGGCGCATCAGCGCCTTGCCCAGACCCCGGCGCTTCCAGTCGTCGGCGGTGGTCAGGGCGCATTCGCACTGGTTCGCGTCCACCTTGGCGTAGCGGCTGATGCCGATTTCGCGCAGTTCGCCGTCATCGTGCACCAGGGCGACGAACGCCATGTTGTCCTGGTAATCCACGTCCATCAGGCTGTCGAGCAGCGCGTCGCTGATCTTCACTTCGCCGTGGAAACGCAGCTTGCGCGTCATCGGCGACAGGCGTTCGAGGAAGTTGCGCTCCAACTCGCGGTCTTCCGCGCGCAGCGGGCGGATCAGCACGTGGCTGCCGTCGTCGAGCGTCTCGATCCAGTGGTCATGGCCGCCGGCGGCGAGCGCCGCGGCTTGCTGGTGCAGGGGGGTGGGCATGGCGTTGTCTCCGAGGAGAAGAAGGAAATGTCATTGACCTATCCTTCTCCTGCCGCCCCCGGCCACCCTTGACCGAGGTCAAGGCCGGCCGGGGGCGGCCAGTGGCAAAGCGCCGCAGCCCCTCAGGCGCCGGCCAGCGCGCCGCCGGAAGTGGCCGCGCGGCCGCGGCGGCGGAACAGCACCAGGGTGGCGGCCAGGCCCAGCAGCGCCGCGCCGCTCAGCCACAGGCCGGGGGCGGCCTTGTTGTCCAGGGCGTGGATGAGCCAGGTACAGGCCGCCGGGGTGAAGCCGCCGAAGGTGGCGGTGGCCAGGCTGTAGGCCAGGGAGAAGCCGGTGGTGCGCACGTCCGCCGGCATCACCTCGGTCAGCGCCACCACCATGGCGCCGTTGTAGCTGCCGTAGAGGAACGACAGCCACAGTTCCACCGTCAGCAGGCGGGCGAAGCTGGGCTCGGCCACCAGCCAGGACAGCGTCGGGTAGGCGGTCAGCAGCGCCAGCACGGTGGCGGCGAGCAGCAGCGGGCGGCGGCCGACGCGGTCGGACAGCGCGCCCATCACCGGCAGCCAGAAGAAGTTCGACAGGCCGATGCACATGGTCACCAGCAAGGCGTCGAAGTCCGACAGGTGCAGTTCGTTCCTGCCGAAGGTCGGGGTGTAGGCGGTGATCAGGTAGAAGGAAACGGTGGTCATCACCACCATGGCGGTGCCGGCCAGCACCAGGCCGAAGTTCTGCCCGATGGAGCGCAGCACCTCGCCCAGGCGCGGGTGGTGCTTGCGTTGCTGGAAGGCCTCGGTCTCCTCCAGGGAGCGGCGGATGACGAACAGCGCCGGGACGATCATGCAGCCGACGAAGAAGGGCACGCGCCAGCCCCACTCGCCCATCTGCGCGGGGCTCAGCCAGTGGTTGAGGATGACCCCCAGCAGCCCGGCGAAGACCACCGCCACCTGCTGGCTGGCGGACTGCCAGCTGACGAAGAAGCCGCGCTTGCCGGGGGTGGCGATCTCCGCCAGGTACACCGACACGCCGCCCAGCTCGACACCGGCGGAGAAGCCCTGCAGCAGGCGGCCGAGCAGCACCAGCAGCGGCGCCAGCGCGCCGAGGGTGGAATAGCCGGGGACGAAGGCGATCAGCAGGGTGCCCATGGCCATCAGCGCCAGGGTGATGATCAGGCCCTGGCGGCGGCCGTGGCGGTCGATGTAGGCGCCGAGGAAGATGGCCCCCAATGGGCGCATCAGGAAGCCGGCGCCGAAGGTGGCCAGCGACAGCATCAGCGAGGCGAAGGGGTCGTCGCCGGGGAAGAAGGTCTTGGCGATGGCGGTGGCGTAGAAGCCATACACCATGAAGTCGTACATCTCGAGGAAGTTGCCGCTGACCACGCGGAACACGGCCTTGGCCTTGGAATTCTTGGAAGCCATGGGAAACACCATTCTGACGATCACGGGGCCCTTCCCGGATGCGAGCAGGCAGGCAGCGGCCGGGAAGATATTTGTAACCCTATGTGTAAAAACTACCCGAGATCAAATGAAAAATGGCTGAAAGGCCCGAATTACAAGGGTTTGAAAGGCTGGCGAAAGCTTCGTGACAGCTCGTCGGAAAATTCACAAAAGATTGGCAGGTATGGCAAGCGTCATTCCTGCCTATGGATTGCTCGCCTGCAACCGGCGCCCCATTTCCGCTTCCCGTTCCCGCGCCAGCTTCACCTGGAACAGCTTCCATTCGCGCTCGATCACCGCGTAGGGCACGAACACGCTGATGCGTTTGGCGCCCTTGAGCCCCGGGTGCTGCACGCCGCCCCAGGCCGTGCCCTTGTAGCCGATGTTCATGCCCAGCACGCTGCCGTCGGCCGCCACCAGCGGCCCGCCGGACATCCCCTGGGCCAGGGCCGCGTCATGGATGCCGTACAGCTCTTCGTTGGGCTCGTTGAGGTTGCGGTAGGGCACCGGCCACACCCGCCCGCGGGAGCTCACCGGCAGCAGCAGGGTGCTGCTGCCCAGCGCCGTCACCGCCTCGCCGTTGCGCGGCGCGCGCCAGTGCGGCAGCGGCCCGTCGGCCTTGCGGCGGATGAACACCAGGTCGCAGCGGGTGCTGCAGGAATAGGCCAGGTCCGACAGGTAGGGCACGTGGGCAGCGGTCACCGCATAGTCGGCGTTCCACTGCACCGCCGAAGCCACCATCAGCCCCGGCGCCGGCAGGCCGGACAACACCGTGAAATAACGCGAATTGAGCTGGCCATCGACTTCCGGCTTCACCCAGCCGTTGCAGCCGGCCAGCAGGGCGCACAGCGCCAGGCAACTCACTTTCCCTCTCATTGCGATTTTCCTTAATTTGATTTGAGGAAAATCTAATTTCGATTAAAGGAAAGTTCTTATGAAAAATTAACCCTGTTAAGTGGCGCGAATCCTTAATTAAAAATCCAATTACCTAATTGTTTCTGAAAGAAACTTCAGAAGAATAAGGATATTTAAATATTTTCCGCTTTTGTTAATTAAACGACCGGGCTTCAACCGAAGAACCAGTAGCACACGCCGATGGACGCCAGTACCCCGGCCAGGTCCGCCAGCAGGGCGCAGCCCACGGCGTGGCGGGCGCGCTGGATGCCCACCGAGCCGAAGTACACCGCCAGCACGTAGAAGGTGGTCTCGGTGCTGCCCTGCACGGTGGCCGCCAGGCGCGCGGCGAAGCTGTCCACGCCCTGGCTCTGCATGGTCTCCAGCAGCATGGCGCGCGCCGCGCTGCCGGAGAACGGCTTGACCAGCGCGGTGGGCAGGGCGTCGACGAAGCGGGTGTCCCAGCCCAGGCCCTCGACCGTCCAGCGGATGCCGCCGAGCACCATCTCCAGGGCCCCGGAGGCGCGCAGCACGCCGACGGCGCAGAGCATCGCCACCAGGTAGGGCAGCAGGTTCTTGGCCACGTCGAAGCCTTCCTTCGCCCCTTCGACGAAGGTTTCGTAGACCGGCACCTTCTTCAGCCAGCCGAGCACCAGGAACAGCACGATCAGGCCGAACAGGGTGAGGTTGCCCAGCAGCGACGAGAGCTGCGCCAGCGCCGTGGCGGAAAGCCCGGCCAGCAGCGCCATGAAGGCGCCCAGGGCGAGGGCGCCGGGGATCAGGTAGGCGAGCACCAGCGGGTCCCACAGGCGCAGGCGCTGCATGACCGCCACCGAGAGCAGGCCGACCAGGGTCGAGGCGCTGGTGGCCAGGAGGATCGGCAGGAACACCAGGGTCGGGTCGGCCGCGCCCTGCTGCGCGCGGTACATGAAGATGGTCACCGGCAGCAGCGTCAGCGAGGAGGCGTTGAGCACCAGGAAGAGGATCTGCGCGTTGCTCGCCGTGGTGCTGCTGGGGTTAAGTTCCTGCAGCGCCTTCATCGCCTTGAGGCCGATGGGGGTAGCGGCGTTGTCCAGGCCCAGGCCGTTGGCGGCGAAGTTCAGGGTGATCAGGCCGATGGCCGGGTGCCCGGCCGGCACCTCGGGCATCAGCCGGCGGAACAACGGGCCCAGCAGCCAGGCCAGGCGCTCCACCAGGCCGGCCTTCTCGGCGATGCGCAGGAAGCCCAGCCAGAGCGTCAGGGTGCCGAACAGCAGGACCATGACCTCCACCGACAGCTTGGCCATGGCGAACAGGCTCTCGACCATGGCGGCGAACACGTCGGCCTGGCCGCCGAGCAGCCAGCGCGACAGCGCGGTGACCGCCGCGACCAGGAAAAAGCCGAGCCAGAGGCCGTTGAGCATGAGTATCCCCCCAAGGACGTTGGCCGCGATGATAACGGCGCGCGTCCATCGCTACCAGAAACGCCAAGGCCGCAAAGCGCCTCCGGGCTCGATCCCGAAGCCGGGCATGCGCCCGGTGTAACGGCGGATAACCGCGAACGGTTATTCGCCCTACGTCAATGGTGGGTTGGGTGTAGGGCGAATAATGCGAAGCGTTATCCGCCGTTCGACCTGGCTCAGCGCGCGGTGCTCTGCCGGGCGTCGCTCAGCAGCTCTTCGCCGCGGCCCTGTTCCACCGCCTGCCAGTAGAGCGCGCCCTGCTTGCCGTCGTAGATGCCTTCCCACTTGGAGATCACCAGCACCGCCAGGGCGTTGCCGATGACGTTCAGCGCGGTGCGCGCCATGTCCATGATGCGGTCGACGCCGGCGATGAAGGCCAGGCCTTCCAGGGGAATGCCGACGCTGCCCAGGGTGGCCAGCAGCACCACGAAGGACACCCCCGGCACGCCGGCGATGCCCTTGGAGGTGACCATCAGCGTCAGCACCAGCATCAGCTGCTGGCCGATGGACAGGTCGATGCCGTAGAGCTGGGCGATGAAGATCGCCGCGATGCTCTGGTAGAGCGTCGAGCCGTCGAGGTTGAACGAGTAGCCGGTGGGAACCACGAAGCTGCTCACCGCCTTGGGCGCGCCGTAGGCCTCCATCTTCTCGATGATGCGCGGCAGCACGGTCTCGGAGCTGGCGGTGGAATAGGCCAGGACCAGCTCGTCCTTGAAGATGCGCATCAGCTTGATGATCGAGAAGCCGAACAGCCGCGCCACCAGGCCCAGCACCATGAAGGCGAAGAAGGCGATGGCGAAGTACACCAGCAGCACCAGCTTGGCCAGCGGCAGCAGCGAGGCGAAGCCGAAGCTGGCGACGGTCACGGCGATCAGCGCGAACACGCCGACCGGCGCGTAGAGCATGATCATGTGGGTGACGCGGAACATGGCCTCGGCCACGCCCTGGAACATCTTCACCAGCGGCTCGCGAGTGGGCGCCGGCAGCGACGACAGGCCCAGGCCGAACATCACCGAGAAGAAGATGATCGGCAGCATCTCGCCGCGGGCCATGGCGGCGAAGATGTTCGACGGGATCAGGTTGAGGATGGTCTCGATGAACGCGTGGTGGTGTTCCACTTCCTTGGCGGTCTGCGCGTACTTGGAGATGTCCACCGTGCCCAGGGTGCTCATGTCGATGCCGGCGCCGGGCTGGAACAGGTTGGCCAGCACCAGGCCGACGACGATGGCCACCGTGGTGATGATCTCGAAGTAGACGATGGTCTTCAGGCCGATGCGCCCGAGCTTCTTGGCGTCGCCCATGCCGGCGATGCCGACGATCAGCGAGGAGATGACGATCGGTACCACGATCATCTTGATCAGGCGGATGAAGATGTCGCCCGCCGGCTGCAGGATGTTGCTGATCCACCAGGCCTTTTCCGCGCTGAAGTGGTTCAGCACGGTACCCATGGCGATGCCCAGTGCCAGACCGATGACGATCTGCCAGGCGAGGCTGAGCTTGGCTTTGCCCATAGTGTGTTCACCCTTGGTTCTTGTGGAAGTCGGGGGTTTCGCCCGCCGCCGGGATGGCCGGGGTGGCGAAAAAAAGGGCGCATGATTCCCACCCCCCTTCTTCGCGTCTAATGCCGGAAACGGCTACCCCATGCACAATCGGAATGGGGAAAAGCAAATGGAACGGGTGTTCCAGGCCCACGGGCCATTGCTTTTTGCATGGGATTGGGGCTGAAAAAGCCGTGATGGCCGCTTTTTTCGAACCCTGTGGGTGGAAAGCGAGTCCCGGGGAGGCATTCGCTTTCCCTGCCGCTGGTGCGCTGCCGTGACGCAGGCGTGGGGGCCTGTAGTTCGCGATGGATGGTCGTCCGGGTGACCTGGCGCGGCGGTGATATTTTAGGGGGCCAGGGGGGTGGGTCGGGGTTGATTGATATCAGGGAAGTTGGAGGTGGGTGATGGGGCCTTAAGAGCGCCCTCTCCGTTCAAGAGCGCCCTCTCCCTAACCCTCTCCCTGAAGGGAGAGGGGACCGTTCGGAGTGCGTGGGTATTCCTGAGTTAGCCGGCAACTCCGAAGGTTTCCGGCCGAAACCTTAACTTTCAGCCAGCGGACTGCCCCTCTCCCTTCAGGGCGGGGCGTGCAGCCGAGGGCTGGGGAGAGGGGCTCTTCAAGCTCCACAAGCTCCATAACTTCCACAAGCTCCACAGAAGCCATCGAAGCTCCCCCTCACAGCCTCACACCTGACCCGGCCCTCGTCGGAGGCACTCCCTGTACCCCTGGGTCGCTGCGGGCTCACCACTCCCCCCAGCATCCCGGCCCCCTGGTCATGCGCCGTCGCCGGCGCGGATTCAGTACCAGTTCGGATCGGCCTTGAGCTGCTCGTCGAGCAGCTGCTGCATGCCGGCGTCCGGCTCGCCCAGCCAGCGGAAGCTGGCGTGGCGGCTGGGCGACTTGTCCGGCGGCAGGTTTTCCGGCACCTGCACGTAGAGCGCGTAGGCATCCTTCTTGTTCCAGCTGAAGGCCACGTAGAGGCGGTTGGCCGCGCAGTCGTGGGCCTTGCACAGCTCGCCCACCAGGTATTTGTCGCCGTCCTCCTCTTCTACCTGCATGGGTGTGGCGGTGCCGTCCAGGTTCATCACCCAGTCGGGCAGCCGTTCTTCCTTCTTCACCAGGTCCTGCCAGGTCTCGCGGTACTGCGGGTCGCTGTCCAGCAGCTCGTTGAGGCGGTAGATGGCGTCGTTGTCGGCCGCCCACCCCTGCCCGGCCGCCAGCAGCGGCAGCGCGAGCAGGAACCGACGCAGCGGGCGCGGCTCAGCCACGGCGCCGCCCGACGAAGAAGGAGATGACGAAGAGCACCAGGAACAGCACGAAGAGAATCTTGGCGATACTGGTCGCGGCGCCGGCGATGCCACCGAAGCCGAGTACCCCGGCGATGATGGCGATGATCAGGAATGTGAGAGCCCAGCTCAGCATGGAATGTCTCCTCTGTCATGGAAAGGCGGTGCGCGCCCCTCAGAACACCCAGCTCACCCGCGAGGTCTGGCGGACCACCGCGGTGCTGGCGGCCTCTTCCGTGATGGCCATTCGTTCATCCTGCAGCCTCGACGGCTGTCCGAGGAAAGCGCTGGACACAGGTTCCTGCACCGGCGCGGCGGAAGGCTGTGGAGCGACCGGATACCAACGGTCCAGCAGTACGACCACGGCGACGGCCAGCAACAGCAGCCGCCCCAGCGAATCCCCCTTGGCTCCATCAGCGTTCATCGACGTGCTCCTCCCGAAGGACTGGTGATCGGCCGGTGCGGGTGCACCGGGCCTCCCGCAACCTGTCTCGCACGCCGCGTGCCAGGTCGATGACTTTGACTAATCCCTTTTAAAACAATGGCTTGTAAAAATCAGCGGGCCGCCGGCAGCGCGCATCCTGCACGACAGGCCGGTTCCGGCCGTGCGTTTTGCACGGGACCCGGCAGGTCGTTCCCCTTCCCGTCCGCTTTCCTTCGCCAGAGGCGCCGGTGTCCTTCAGAGATGCGTCTAACTTTCATTGCAACTTGCAAGAAATTTCCTGGACTAAAAGACGCATACGCGAAAGGAATTTCCTACTACGAGGCACCCCGAATGGACCCCACTCCGGAGACGCTTGGCCGAATCCTGCTGGTCGACGACGAACCCGCCATCCTGCGCACCTTCCGCTATTGCCTGGAGGACCAGGGCTACAGCGTGGCCACTGCATCCAGCGCGGCCCAGGCCGATGCCCTGCTGCAACGCCAGGTCTTCGACCTGTGCTTCCTCGACCTGCGCCTGGGCGAGGACAACGGCCTGGACGTGCTGGCCCAGATGCGCCTGCAGGCGCCCTGGATGCGCGTGGTGATCGTCACCGCGCATTCCGCCGTGGACACCGCCGTGGACGCCATGCAGGCCGGCGCCGCCGACTACCTGGTCAAGCCCTGCAGCCCCGAGCAGCTGCGCCTGGCCGCGGCCAAGCAGTTGGAGGTGCGCCAGCTCACCGCACGCCTGGAGGCCCTGGAGGGCGCCCAGGCCAGCCAGGCCGAGCAGCTCGAATCCCACAGCCCGGCGATGACCGCGGTGCTGGAGACCGCGCGCCAGGTAGCCGCCACCGACGCCAACATCCTCATCCTCGGCGAATCCGGCTCCGGCAAGGGCGAGCTGGCCCGCGCCATTCACGCCTGGAGCAAGCGCGCGAAGAAATCCTGCGTGACCATCAACTGCCCGTCGCTGAACGCCGAGCTGATGGAGAGCGAGCTGTTCGGCCACAACCGCGGGGCCTTCACCGGCGCCAGCGAGAGCACCCAGGGGCGGATCAGCCAGGCCGACGGCGGCACCCTGTTCCTCGACGAGATCGGCGACTTCCCGCTGCCGCTGCAGGCCAAGCTGCTGCGTTTCATCCAGGACAAGGAATACGAGCGCGTCGGCGACCCGGTCACGCGCCGCGCCGACGTGCGCATCCTCGCCGCCACCAACCGCGACCTGGCCGGCATGGTGGCCCAGGGGGCGTTCCGCGAGGACCTGCTCTACCGCCTCAACGTCATCGTCCTCAACCTGCCGCCGCTGCGCGAGCGCGCCGAGGACATCCAGGGCCTGGCCGAGCGCTTCCTCGCCCGCTTCGTCAAGGACTACGGGCGCCCGGCCCGCGGCTTCAGCCCGGCCTCGGCCGCGCTGCTGCGGCAGTACGCCTGGCCGGGCAACGTGCGCGAGCTGCGCAACGTGATCGAGCGCGCCAGCATCATCTGCAACCAGGAACTGGTGGAGCCCGAGCACCTGGGGCTCGGCGAACAGAGCGGCGCCGCCGCCGTGCCGCGGGTCGGCGAGGCGCTGAGCCTGGAGGAACTGGAGAAGGCCCACATCGCCTCGGTGATGGCCAGCGCCCCGACCCTCGACCAGGCGGCGAAGATCCTCGGCATCGACGCCTCCACCCTGTACCGCAAGCGCAAGCAGTACAACCTGTGAAGCGCGCGCTGACCCTGCGCTCGCGGATGTTCCTCAGCATCTCGGCGCTGATCACCCTGGCCCTGATCGGCCTGCTGCTGGGGGTGTTCAGCGTGATGCTGATGGGCCGCGAACAGGAGCGGCTGATCTCGCACAACTTCGCCACCATCGCCAGCAGCCAGCAGCTGCGCCAGTCGCTGGACGACCAGTTGGCCCAGCTGCTCAGCGACAGCCCCGACGCGCAGCGCCTGGCGCGGCTGCGCGAGCAGTTCGACCGCTACCTCGCCGAAGGCCGGGCGAAAGCCGCCAGCGACGTCGAGCGCACCCTCTACGAGCGCATCGACCAGGCCAACCAGGAGTTCCAGGGCCAGGTCAGCTCCTCCGGCAGCAACCGCTGGAGCCTGGTGGTGGAGAGCGACTTCAGCCGCACCTTCACCTCCCTGCACCAGTACCTGCTGGCGCTGCACAACCACGCCATCCAGACCATCAGCGACGCGGAGCGCAGCTCGCGCCGCCACGCCTGGCTGATCGCCAGCCTGCTGGGGCTGGTGGGCGTGGCCATGCTGGTGATCGGCTTCGTCACCGCCCACGGCATCGCCCGCCGCTTCGGCGCCCCCATCGAGGCCCTGGCGCAGGCCGCCGACCGCATCGGCAAGGGCGACTTCGAGGTCAGCCTGCCGGTCTCGCGGGAAGCCGAGATGGCCTCGCTGAGCCGGCGTTTCGGCCTGATGGCCCAGGCCCTGGCCGAGTACAAGGCAACCAACATCGAGGCGGTGCTGGCCAGCCAGCGGCGCCTGCAGGCGGTGCTCGACAGCATCGACGACGGCCTGGTGATCATCGACCGGCGCAGCCGCATCGAGCACGCCAACCCGGTGGCCAGCCGCCAGCTGTTCTCCCGGGCCGACCCCCATGGCCAGCTGCTGGGCGAGCTGATCGACAACCAGGAGCTGCTGCAGGCCACCGGCCTGGTGCTGCAGGGCGAGTCGATGGGCGACGATACGCCCCAGGACCTGCAGGTCGAGATCGGCGGCGAAAATCGCCTGCTGGCCTGGACCCTGGCCCCGGTCACCCATGACGACGGGCGCAACATGGGCGCGGTGCTGGTGCTGCGCGACGTCACCGAGCTGCGCGCTTTCGAGCGGGTGCGCAGCGAATTCGTGCTGCGCGCCTCCCACGAGCTGCGCACCCCGGTCACCGGCCTGCACATGGCCTTCGCCCTGCTGCGCGAACGCCTGGCGCTGCCCGAGGGCAGCCGCGAGCGCGAGCTGGCCGATACCGTCGACGAGGAAATGCAGCGCCTGGTGCGGCTGATCGACGACCTGCTGAACTTCTCCCGCTACCAGGACGGCCAGCAGAAGCTCGACCGCCAGCCCTGCACGGTGGGCGAGTTGCTGGAACAGGCGCGCCAGCGCTTCCTCGCCCGCGCCCAGGCCCAGGGCATCGGCCTGGGGATAGTGCTGGAGGACCAGTTGCCGGTCCTCAGCGTCGACCGCCTGCGCCTGGAGCGCGTGCTGGACAACCTGCTGGGCAACGCCCTGCGCCACACCCCGAAGGGCGGCAGCGTGCAGCTGCTCGCCCAGCGCCAGAGCCAATGGCTGATGCTGGCGGTGGAGGACTCCGGTGAGGGCATCGCCTACAGCCAGCAGGCGCGCATCTTCGAGCCCTTCGTGCAGGTGGGCCGGCGCAGCGGCGGGGCCGGCCTGGGCCTGGCCCTGTGCAAGGAGATCGTGCAGCTGCACGGCGGGCGCATCGGCGTGCGCTCGCAGCCCGGCCAGGGCACGCGCATCTACATGCTGCTGCCGGTCTGAACCGCCGGCGCGGCCATGGAGGTGGGCACCGCCAGCAGCAGCGCGGCGGTCTCCAGGTCCGGCACGCCGTCGAAGCGCGCCGGCCGGTAGCGCATCTGGAAGGCGGCGATGACGTTGCGTGTCGCCTCGTCCAACTGGCCATTGAGCGGTACGGCGTAGCCATGCCGCGCCAGTTGCTGCTGGAACCAGCCGGGCGCCGGCAACTGGCCGTTCAGCTCGGCCAGGCGATGCGCCAGGTCGCCCGGCTGCGGCCAGGGGATCAGGCCGGCGTCGGCCAGGCGCTTCCAGGGGAAGGCCGGGCCCGGGTCGACCTTACGCTGCGGGGCGATGTCGCTGTGCCCGAGGATGTGCTCGGGGGTGATGCCCTGGCGCTTGACGATGTCCTTCAGCAGCAGGATGAGAGCATCGATCTGGCCCTGTGGATAAGGTGTCCACACCCGCCCTCCCGGCGTCTCGCGGTAACCCGGGTTGACCAGCTCGATGCCGATCGAGGTGGAGTTCAGCCAGGTCCGCCCCTGCCACTCGCTCTGCCCGGCGTGCCAGGCGCGGCGGTTCTCGTCCACCAGCTGGTAGATGGTCGGCGGATTGGCGCCGATCAGGTAGTGGGCGCTGACCTCGCCGCGGGTGAGCAGCTGCAGCGAGCGCGGCAGGTCCGCCGAGGTGTAGTGGATGATGATGTACTGGACACGGCTGTCCTGGTTGCGCGAGGGGTGCTCGCGGTCGATTTCCAGGCCGCCCCGGCCGGCGCAGGCGGCCAGCAGCAGGGTGGCGAACATCAGGCACAGGTGGCGCATGGTGGCTCCACGGTCATCCGACGATGTGCAGCACGCTACGCAGGTTCTGCAGCAGCATGTTGACGCTGAGCATGATCAGCAGCATGCCGGCCAGGCGCTCTACGGCGGTGAGCCCGCGCGGGCCGAGGAAGCGCTGCAGGAAGGACGCCTGCAGCAGGATCAGCGCGGTGGCGGCCCAGGCCAGGATCACCGCCAGGTACAGCTCCCATAGCGGACCAGTGTAGGTGGTGCGCAGGGTGATCAGCATGGCCAGCGCCGAAGGCCCGGCCACCGCCGGAGTGGCCAGGGGCACCAGCAGCGGCTCGCTGTCGGGCATGTCGCCGAGCACGCCTTGGGGCGTGGGGAAGATCAGGCGCATGGCGACCACGAAGAGGATGATGCCGCCGGCGATGCCGGTGGCCTCCCTGGACAGGCCCAGGCCGGTGAGGATGTGCTCGCCCAGGGTGAGGAACAGCAGCAGCAGGCCGAGGGCGAACAGCAGCTCGCGCAGCGCGACCTTGAGCCGGCGTTCGGCCGGTACCGACTTGAGGGCGGCGAGGAACACCGCGATGTTGCCGAAGGGGTCGGTGATCAGGAAGATCAGGACGGCGACGCCGAGCATGTGGATAACTCCAGGAACAGGAACCGACGCCTGGGCGCCGGGCAGAAAGCCGTCCCTGTGGATGAATCAGCCGGGGACGCGACGGCCGTGGGCGCCTGTGCATAACTTCACGGCAGGCGCCGCGCGGGTGTGGATGTCGGTTTATCCACAGCCCCTCAGGACTTCTTGATCTTCTCCGGGCGCTTCCAGCCCTCGATCACCCGCTGCTTGGCGCGGCCGACCGCGAGGGTCTGCGCCGGGACCTCGGCGGTGATGGTGGAACCCGCGCCGGTCGTGGCCCCGGCGCCGATATCCACAGGCGCCACCAGGGAGTTGTTGGAGCCGATGAACACGTCCTCGCCGATCACCGTGCGCCATTTGTTGGCGCCGTCGTAGTTGCAGGTGATGGTGCCGGCGCCGATGTTGGTACGCGCACCGACCTCGCTGTCGCCCAGGTAGGTCAGGTGGCCGACCTTCACGCCCTCGTGCAGGTGGGCGTTCTTCAGCTCGACGAAGTTACCCACATGCACCTGGCTCTCCAGCACGCTGCCGGGGCGCAGGCGGGCGAACGGGCCGACGTCGCTGCCGGGGCCGACGTCGGCGCCTTCCAGGTGGCTGTTGGCCTTGATGATGGCGCCGCGGCGCAGGACGCTGTTGCGGATGGTGCAGTTCGGGCCGATCTGCACTTCGTCCTCGATGTCCACGCGGCCTTCCAGCACCACGTTGACGTCGATCTGCACGTCGCGGCCGGCGTTGACCTCGCCGCGCACGTCGAAGCGCGCCGGGTCCAGCAGGGTCACGCCCTGGGCCATCAGGCGGCGGGCGATGCGCAGCTGGTAGAAGCGCTCCAGCTCGGCCAGCTGCAGGCGGTCGTTGGCGCCCTGCACTTCCATGGCCGCCTGGGGTTGCGCGGTGGCCACGCGCAGGCCGTCGGCCACCGCCATGGCGATGACGTCGGTGAGGTAGTACTCGCCCTGGGCGTTGGCGTTGGACAGCCGGCCCAGCCAGCCTTCCAGGCGCTGGCGCGGCACGCAGAGGATGCCGGTGTTGCCCTCGCGGATGGCGCGCTGCTCGGCGCTTGCGTCCTTCTGTTCGACGATGGCCTTCACCTCGCCGTCCTGGCCACGGATGATCCGGCCGTAGCCGGTGGGGTCGTCCAGCTCCACGGTGAGCAGCGCCAGCTGCTCGGCGCTGGCCTGCTGCAGCAAGCGTTCGAGGGTCGGCAGCTCGATCAGCGGCACGTCGCCGTAGAGGATCAGCACACGCTCCGCGCTCAGGTAGGGCGCGGCCTGGGCCACGGCGTGGCCGGTGCCCAGCTGTTGTTCCTGGACCACGAAATTCAGGTCATCGGCCTGCAGGCGCTCGCGCACCCGTTCGGCGCCATGCCCGATCACCACGTGGATGCGCTGCGGGGCGAGGCCCCGGGCGGTATCGATCACGTGGGCCAGCATGGGTTTGCCGGCGACCGGATGGAGGACTTTCGGCAGGGCCGAGCGCATGCGCGTGCCCTGGCCGGCGGCGAGGATGACGATTTCGAGGGACATGAAGTTGGACCGTCCTGGTAACGCTGGATGTAGAAAAAGAAAAAGGGTAGCCAAGGCTACCCTTTTCCCCTAGGTCGCTAAAGCCCGGGCCCCGGATTCGTCGCCGATCCCGAAAGCCCTGGCCGTTGCGAGCCGGCTCAGCCGCCGAACTTCTTGCGAACCTGCTGGACCGTGCGCAGTTGCGCTGCGGCTTCGGCCAGGCGGGCTGCAGCGGAGCTGTAGTCGAACTCGGCACCTTTGGCGTGCAGAGCCTTCTCAGCTTCCTTCAGCGCGGTCTGAGCGGCCGCTTCGTCGAGGTCGCCCGCGCGGATCACGGTGTCGGCCAGGACCTTCACCATGTTCGGCTGGACTTCGAGGAAACCGCCGGAGATGTAGTACACCTCCTGCTCGCCACCCTGCTTGACCACGCGGATCGGACCCGGCTTGAGCTCGGTGATCAGCGGCGCGTGGCCCGGGGCGATACCCAGATCGCCGAGGGAACCGTGCGCAACGACCATCTCGACCAGTCCGGAGAAGATCTCCGCTTCGGCGCTGACGATGTCGCAGTGGACAGTAATAGCCATACCCTTGCCTCACGTAAGCGCCCGTTGCCGGGCGCACGGATTACAGCTTCTTCGCTTTCTCGATGGCTTCTTCGATGCCGCCGACCATGTAGAACGCCTGCTCCGGCAGGTGGTCGTAGTCGCCGTTGAGGATGCCTTTGAAGCCAGCGATGGTGTCCTTCAGGGAGACGTACTTGCCCGGCGAGCCGGTGAAGACTTCTGCCACGAAGAACGGCTGGGACAGGAAGCGCTGGATCTTACGAGCACGGGCCACCAGCAGCTTGTCGGACTCGGACAGTTCGTCCATGCCGAGGATCGCGATGATGTCCTTCAGCTCCTTGTAGCGCTGCAGGATGTACTGCACGCCACGAGCGGTGTCGTAGTGATCCTGGCCGATGACCAGCGGGTCCAGCTGACGGGAGGTGGAGTCCAGCGGGTCCACGGCCGGGTAGATACCCAGCGAGGCGATGTCGCGGGACAGTACCACGGTGGCGTCGAGGTGGGCGAAGGTGGTCGCCGGGCTCGGGTCGGTCAGGTCGTCCGCGGGAACGTAGACGGCCTGGATCGAGGTGATCGAGCCTTGCTTGGTGGAGGTGATGCGCTCTTGCAGCACGCCCATTTCCTCGGCCAGGGTCGGCTGGTAGCCCACTGCGGAAGGCATACGGCCCAGCAGTGCGGATACTTCGGTACCGGCGAGGGTGTAACGGTAGATGTTGTCGATGAACAGCAGTACGTCGCGGCCTTCGTCACGGAACTTCTCGGCCATGGTCAGGCCGGTCAGCGCCACGCGCAGACGGTTGCCCGGCGGCTCGTTCATCTGGCCGTAGACCAGGGCTACCTTGTCGAGAACGTTGGAGTCCTTCATCTCGTGGTAGAAGTCGTTGCCCTCACGGGTACGCTCGCCCACGCCGGCGAACACGGAGTAACCGCTGTGCTCGATGGCGATGTTGCGGATCAGCTCCATCATGTTCACGGTCTTGCCGACGCCGGCGCCACCGAACAGGCCTACCTTGCCGCCCTTGGCGAACGGGCAGACCAGGTCGATCACCTTGATGCCGGTTTCCAGCAGCTCGTTGCCGCCAGCCTGGTCAGCGTAGGAGGGAGCCTCGCGGTGGATACCCCAGCGCTCTTCCTCGCCGATGGGGCCGGCTTCGTCGATCGGGTTGCCCAGTACGTCCATGATGCGGCCCAGGGTCGCTTTACCGACCGGGACGGAGATGGCTGCGCCGGTGCTTTCCACGTTCAGGCCACGCTTGAGGCCTTCGGTGGAACCCATCGCAATGGAACGGACCACGCCGTCGCCCAGCTGCTGCTGGACTTCCAGGGTGGTGTCGACGCCCTGAACCTTCAGGGCCTCGTAGATGCTCGGCACGGCATCGCGCGGGAATTCCACGTCGATCACGGCGCCGATGATTTGAACGATACGTCCGCTACTCATGTCTGGTTCCTCTGAATTTTGAACCTGTTCTTACACCGCGGCAGCGCCGCCGACGATTTCCGAGATTTCCTGGGTGATCGCCGCCTGACGCGCCTTGTTGTAGACCAGCTGCAGTTCGCTGATCAGGTCACCGGCGTTGTCGGTAGCGTTCTTCATTGCAATCATCCGGGCCGCCTGCTCACAGGCGTTGTTCTCAACCACCGCCTGGTACACCTGGGATTCCACGTAGCGCACCAGCAGGCCGTCGAGCAGGGCCTTGGCATCGGGCTCGTAGAGGTAGTCCCAGTGGTGTTTCAGGTCTTCGTTGTCCTCGGCCACCAGCGGAACCAGCTGTTCCACGGTCGGCTTCTGGGTCATGGTGTTGACGAACTTGTTGGAAACCACGTACAGGCGATCGATACGCCCGTCCAGGTAGGCATCCAGCATGACCTTGACGCTGCCGATCAGATCGTTGATCGACGGCTCTTCGCCCAGGTGACTGATGGCTGCGACCACGTTGCCGCCATAGTTCTTGAAGAAGGATGCGCCCTTGGCACCGATCACGCACAGGTCGATCTCCGCGCCGGCTTCACGCTGGGCGGACATGTCCTTGACGAGCGCCTTGAACAGGTTGATGTTCAGGCCGCCGGCCAGGCCGCGATCGGAGCTCACCACGATGTAACCGACGCGCTTGACGGGGCGCTCGATCATGAACGGGTGACGGTACTCCGGGTTGGCGTTGGCCAGATGGCCGATCACCTGGCGAATGCGCTCCGCGTAGGGACGGCCGGCCGCCATGCGCATTTGTGCCTTGCGCATCTTGCTCACCGCCACCTTTTCCATGGCATTGGTGATTTTCTGCGTGCTTTTGATGCTCGCAATCTTGCTGCGAATCTCTTTTGCGCCTGCCATTTCACACCTATCGGGTTAGCAGGCGGGGGCCATTACCGGCCCCCGCTGCGGCTTACCAGGTTTGGGTGGCCTTGAACTTCTCGATGCCGGCCTTGATGCCCGCGTCGATTTCGTCGTTGAAGTCACCCTTCTCGTTGATCTTCGCCAGCAGAGCGGCATGCTCGCGCTGGAAGTAAGCGATCAACGCCTGTTCGAAGGCGCCCACCTTGGCGATCTCGACGTCCTGCAGGAAGCCGCGCTCGGCGGCGTACAGGGACAGCGACATCTCGGCGATGGACATCGGCGCATACTGCTTCTGCTTCATCAGCTCGGTAACGCGCTGACCGTGCTCGAGCTGCTTGCGGGTGGCGTCGTCCAGGTCGGAAGCGAACTGGGCGAAGGCCGCGAGTTCGCGGTACTGCGCCAGTGCGGTACGGATACCGCCGGAGAGCTTCTTGATGATCTTGGTCTGGGCCGCGCCACCAACACGGGATACCGAGATACCGGCGTTGACCGCCGGACGGATGCCCGAGTTGAACATGGAGGTTTCCAGGAAGATCTGACCGTCGGTGATGGAGATCACGTTGGTCGGAACGAACGCGGACACGTCGCCAGCCTGGGTCTCGATGATCGGCAGAGCGGTCAGGGAACCGGTCTTGCCAGTCACGGCGCCATTGGTGAACTTCTCGACGTATTCCTCGGAAACGCGGGAAGCGCGCTCCAGCAGGCGGCTGTGGAGATAGAACACGTCGCCCGGGTAGGCTTCGCGGCCCGGCGGACGGCGCAGCAGCAGGGAGATCTGGCGGTAGGCAACGGCCTGCTTGGACAGGTCGTCGTACACGATCAGGGCGTCTTCGCCGCGGTCGCGGAAGTATTCGCCCATGGTGCAGCCGGAGTACGGCGCCAGGTACTGCAGAGCAGCGGATTCGGAAGCGCTGGCAACCACCACGATGGTGTTGGCCAGGGCGCCGTTCTCTTCCAGCTTGCGCACGACGTTGGCGATGGTCGATTGCTTCTGACCGATGGCCACGTAGACGCAGCGGATGCCGCTGTCTTTCTGGTTGATGATGGCGTCGACGGCCAGGGCGGTCTTGCCGATCTGACGGTCGCCGATGATCAGCTCGCGCTGGCCACGGCCTACCGGGATCATGGCGTCGACCGACTTGTAGCCGGTCTGCACCGGCTGGTCTACCGACTTACGCCAGATCACGCCCGGTGCCACTTTCTCGACGGCGTCGGTCAGCTTGGCATCGATCGGGCCTTTGCCGTCGATCGGGTTGCCCAGCGCGTCGACCACGCGGCCCAGCAGTTCCGGACCGACCGGAACTTCCAGGATGCGGCCGGTGCACTTGGCGTTCATGCCTTCTTTGAGGTCCTGGTATTCACCCAGTACCACGGCGCCGACGGAGTCCTGCTCCAGGTTCAGCGCCATACCGTAGACGCCGCCCGGGAATTCGATCATCTCGCCGTACATGACGTCGGCCAGACCGAAGATGCGCACGATGCCATCGGATACGGAAACGATGGTGCCTTCGTTGCGCGCTTGCGAGGCGACATCGAGTTTCTCGATGCGCCCCTTGATGATTTCACTAATTTCGGAAGGATTGAGTTGCTGCATGCCGCTGCCCCTTCAAACTCAAGATTTCAACGCTTCAGCCAGTTTCGCGATCTTGCCGCGCACCGAGCCATCGATTACCAAGTCACCGGCGCGGATCACCACGCCGCCGATCAGGCTCGCGTCTTCCGACGCATGGAGTCGCACTTCGCGACTGAGCCGGGCGCTGAGAGCCTTGGCGAGTTTGTCCTGCTGTTCCTGGTCCAGGGCGAAGGCGCTCACGACTTCTACCTCGACCAGCTTTTCCTGCTCGGCCTTGAGCTGCTCGAACATCTCGGAGATGGTCGGCAGCAAGTCCAGGCGCTTGTTTTCAGCCACGGTCCGCACGAAGTTCTGGGCCGGAGCGTTGAGCTTGTCGCCACAGACGTCGATCAGGGCATCGGCCTTGGCCGCCGCGGTCAGCTGAGGCTCCTTGAGCAGCTGGCGCACGGTGTCGTCCTGCGACACTGCAGCCAGCACACCCAGAGCAGCGGACCAATCGGCCAATTGCTGATGAGCCTGGGCGTACTCGAAAGCCGCCTTCGCGTAAGGACGAGCCAACGTGGTCAGTTCTGCCATATCGCCCTCGCTCAGATTTCGGCGGCCAGTTGATCAACCAGCTGCTTTTGCGCGTTGGCATCGATCGAAGCACCCAGGATCTTCTCGGCGCCGGACACGGCCAGGGCACCCACTTGGGCACGCAGGGCATCCTTGACGCTGTTCAGTTCCTGTTCGATCTGGGCCTTGGCCTGGGCGATCATGCGATCGCCTTCGGCACGGGCCTGCTCACGGGCTTCATCAACGATCTGATTGGCGCTTTTCTTCGCCTGCTCGATGATTTCGGCCGCCTGAGCCTTGGCCTCGCGCAGTTGCTGGCCCGCTTTCTCGTGGGCCAGTTCCAGGTCACGAGCAGCACGGTTGGCTGCGTCCAGACCGTCGGCGATCTTCTTCTGACGCTCGTGCAGAGCCGCGATGACCGGAGGCCATACGAACTTCATGCAGAAGATGACGAAGATGGCGAACGCAATGGCCTGGCCGATCAGAGTTGCATTAATGTTCACGCCAACACCTCGCTCGTTCGTTGTCAGTCACGAATTTCCGGAATCCGGAAATTACTGGGCTACCTGAGCAATGAACGGGTTAGCGAAGGTGAAGAACAGGGCGATACCAACACCGATCATGGTCACGGCGTCGAGCAGACCGGCGACGATGAACATTTTCACCTGCAGCATCGGAACCATTTCCGGCTGGCGAGCAGCGCCTTCCAGGAATTTACCGCCCAGCAGGCCGAAACCGATGGCGGTACCCAGGGCACCCAGACCGATCAGCAGAGCGACGGCGATAGCAGTGAGTCCAACTACAGTTTCCATTTTTCCTCCCGACTTTCTGTCGTGTTGGTTAAGTTTTGAAGCAAGTTAAGGTGGTGAAACTTCCCTTCCGCCCCCGCCGACGTGGCGGGGAGCGGTCAGAATCTTTGGATCAGTGGCTGTCTTCGTGGGCCATCGACAGGTAGACGATGGTCAGCATCATGAAGATGAAGGCCTGCAGGGTGATGATCAGGATGTGGAACACCGCCCATGCCCAGTTCAGCACCACGCCCATGCCGCCCAGCCAGAGGATGCCGGAGCCGAACATGACGGCGATGAGGATGAAGATCAGCTCGCCGGCGTACATGTTGCCGAACAGACGCAGGGCCAGGGAAACCGGCTTGGCGATCAGGGTGACGAACTCCAGCAGGAAGTTCACCGGGATCAGGATGATCTGCACCAGCATGTTGCTGCTGTGGAACGGGTGCAGGGTCAGTTCGCCGAGGAAGCCGCCGATGCCCTTGACCTTGATGCTGTAGAAGATGATCAGGGCGAACACAGCGATGGACATGCCGAAGGTGGCGTTCGGGTCGGTGGTGGCCACGGCGCGGAAGAACAGGTGCTCGTTGCCGGTGATCTTCGCGGCGGCCAGCGGCAGGAAGTCCACCGGCACCAGGTCGATCAGGTTCATCAGGAAGATCCACACGAACACGGTCAGCGCCAGCGGTGCGATCAGCGGGTTACGGCCGTGGAAGGTGTCCTTCACGCTGCCGTCGACGAACTCGACCATGACCTCGACGAAGTTCTGCAGGCCGCCCGGAATACCGCTGGTGGCCTTCTTGGCCGCCATGCGGAAGATCAGGATGAACACCAGGCCGAGGAATACCGACCAGCCCAGGGTGTCGATGTGGAATGCCCAAAAGCCCATTTCCTTGGCTTGTTCGGCTGTGTGGGCGAACCCCCAGCCACCTTCCGGCAGACGACCGAAGGTCAGGTTCTGCAAGTGGTGCTGGATGTAACCCGAAGCGCTTTCTGCTGCCATGTTTGCCTCAATCGCTCTAAGGTCTTGTAAATGTGTGTCCCATCAGCAGGGGTGCGCACCAGCTGACCATCAGGGTCAGCAGGTAGAGGCCGAACAGAGCCAGGGGCTCCAGCGGCTTCACGCCTGCGAACGCCAGTGCGAACAGCACTGCCGTCAAAACCAGCTTCCCGGCCTCGCCCGCATAGAAGGAGCGGACGATCATCTGAGCCGAGCGCGCTCCGCTGTAGCGGAACGCCTTGTATGCGAAATAAACGTTCGGCAGCCAGGCGATCAGTCCGCCGAGCAGACCAGAATAGCCGGCAACCACGCCCCGGGAGAAAAACAGGACGGCAGCCCCCAGAAGCACCACGGCCAGCTGGACGAGCAACAGGCGCAAGGCCGGTTGGCGATGGAAGGGCAGGCGGTTCGGCTTGCTGGGTTCCATCTGTCTCAAAGTCCTCTGGCGTCGGCTTCGCAAATCAACAACTTGGCATACTTTGTGCCGACAAAATTGCGCGCAGAGTATAGGGGGCCGGGCATACCCATTCAACAGCCGGGTAGTGATTTCCGACTATCGCTACACAGACGATGGTCTTAGCGGATGTGGGCCAGAACCCCTTGCAACTCGTCCAGCGAGTTGTAGCGGATCACCAGTTGCCCCTTGCCCTTCTGGCCGTGGCGAATCTGCACCGGAGCGCCCAGGCGCTCGGCCAGGCGCTGTTCCAGGCGGCTGATGTCGGGGTCGGACTTGACCACCTTGGCAGGTTCGCCGGGGGCGTTGAGCCAGTGGCGCACCAGTGCCTCGGTCTGGCGCACGGTGAGGCCGCGTGCGACAACATGTCGCGCACCTTCCACCTGCCGCGCCTCGGGCAAACCGAGCAGCGCTCGGGCATGGCCCATCTCCAGGTCGCCGTGGGAAAGCAGCGTCTTGATCTCCTCGGGCAGGGCGATCAGGCGCAGCAGGTTGGCCACGCTGACGCGGGACTTGCCGACGGCGTCGGCGACCTGTTGCTGGGTCAGCTGGAACTCCTGCTGCAGGCGTTGCAGCGCGACGGCTTCCTCGAGGGGGTTGAGGTCCTCGCGCTGGATGTTCTCGATCAGCGCCATGGCGATGGCGGCTTCGTCCGGCACCTCGCGCACCAGCGCCGGGATGGTGTCCAGGCCGGCCTGCTGGGTGGCGCGCCAGCGGCGCTCGCCGGCGATGATCTCGTAGCGGCCCTTGTCGACGGGGCGCACCACGATGGGCTGCATCACCCCCTGGGCCTTGATGGACAGGGCCAGCTCTTCCAGAGCCTGGGGGTCCATGTCGCGGCGCGGCTGGTACTTGCCGCGCTGGATCAGGTCCAGCGGCAGGTGCTGCAGTTCTCTGCTGTCCGCCTGGACGGCCTCTTCCTGCAGGGTGGCGGCGCTGGAGCCACTGAGCAGGGCATCCAGCCCGCGTCCGAGACCTCGTTTCTTAACGGCCATGCGGGTTCCTTAATGGGTCATGCGGTGGCGGCTTTGCGGGCGGCGCGCTGTCGGCGCGAGAGTTCGCCGGCCAGCGCCAGGTAGGCCATGGCCCCGCGCGATTGCTTGTCGTAGACCAGCGCCGGCATGCCGAAGCTGGGCGCCTCGGCCAGTCGCACGTTGCGCGGGATCACGGTGGTGTAGAGCTTGTCGCCGAAGTGTTCCTGCAGCTGCGCGCTGACGTCGTTGGTCAGGCTGATGCGCGGATCGTACATGGTCCGCAGCAGGCCCTCGATGCTCAGCGTCGGATTCAGACGCTCGGCGATGCGCTGGATGCTGTTCATCAGGTCGGTCAGGCCTTCCAGCGCGTAGTACTCGCACTGCATGGGGATGATCACGCCGTCGGCGGCGGACAGGGCGTTGACCGTGAGCATCGACAGCGACGGCGGGCAGTCGATGAGGATGTAGTCGTAGTTCTCGCGCACCGGGGCCAGGGCCTGGCGCAGGCGGTGCTCCTTCATGTCCATCTCCAGCAGCACCACTTCCGCGGCGGTGAGGTCGCGGTTGGCCGGGAGGATCTGGTAGCCGCCGTGCTCGGAGAACTGCATGGCCTGGGCCAGGTCGGCCTCGCCGGTGAGCACGTCGTAGATGGAGTATTCCAGGGACAACTTATCCACACCGCTGCCGGTGGTGGCGTTGCCCTGTGGATCGAGGTCGATCAGCAGCACGCGGCGCTTGGTGGCGACCAGCGAGGCGGCGAGGTTGATGCAGGTGGTGGTCTTGCCGACACCGCCCTTCTGGTTGGCGATCGCGAATACCTTAGCCATGGTTTTCCCCCGTCCCCGTCATGCTCCGGCGCAGTATCAGCAGATGCCGCTGGCCTTGGCAACCCGGCACGCTGAGGGCGTGCTCGGCTTCGACCCGGAAATCTTCCGGGAGTGCCGTCAGCTCCTGCTCCGGGTGCACGCCTTTCATCGCCAGCCAGCGGGTCTCGCCGTCGCCGAGGTGGCGGGTCCAGTTGCAGAAGTCTTCCAGGCTGCTGAAGGCCCGGGAGACGATGCCGTTGAATGCCCGGTCCGGCTGGTAGGCCTCGACCCGGCTGTGGATAACTTCCAGGTTGCGCAGCTTCAGTTCCAGCTTCACCTGGGTGAGGAAGCGGGTCTTCTTGCCGTTGCTGTCGAGCAGCGTCAGGCGCTTGTCCGGGAACAGGATGGCCAGCGGGATGCCGGGCATGCCGCCGCCGCTGCCCACGTCCAGCCAGCGCTCGCCGCCGGCGGCGAGGAAGTGCGGGACGACGCTGAGGCTGTCGAGCAGGTGGCGCGAGACCATCTCGTCGATGTCGCGCACCGCGGTGAGGTTGTAGGCCTTGTTCCACTTCGCCAGCAGGGCGAGGTAGGCGAGCAGGCCCTGGCGGCCGGCTTCGTCGAGTTCGACGCCGAGCGCCGCGGCGCCACGCACGAGCTCGTCGGCGTGGGCTTGGGTGACCTGGGACATCAGGCGCTCTGCTCCAGTTGGCGGCCGCTGGCGCGCTTCTTCAGGTGGATCAGCAGCAGCGAGATGGCCGCCGGGGTGACACCGGGGATGCGCCCGGCCTGACCGAGTGTCTCGGGGCGGGCCTGGCCGAGCTTGTTCTGGATCTCCTTGGACAACCCGGAGATGCCCGTGTAGTCGATATCCACAGGCAGGCGGGTGTCCTCGCTGGCGCGCAGGCGGGCGATCTCTTCCTGCTGGCGGTCGATGTAGCCGGCGTACTTGGTGCGGATCTCCACCTGCTCGGCGACCTGCGAATCCTCGGCGCCGGCGCCGGTCACTTCGGCCAGGCTGGCGTAGTCGATTTCCGGGCGGGCCAGCAGGTTGAGCAGGTTGTACTCGTGGGCCAGCGGGGTGCCGAAGCGCTCGGCGATGGCGTCGCCCTGCGGGGTGTTCGGCCGCACCCAGGTGCTCTTCAGGCGCTGTTCCTCGCGCTCGATGCCTTCGCGCTTGGCCTCGAAGGCCGCCCAGCGGCGGTCGTCGACCAGGCCCAGCTCGCGGCCCTTCTCGGTCAGGCGCAGGTCGGCGTTGTCCTCGCGCAGGATCAGCCGGTATTCGGCGCGCGAAGTGAACATGCGGTAGGGCTCCTGGGTGCCCAGGGTGATCAGGTCGTCCACCAGCACGCCGATGTACGCCTCGTCGCGGCGCGGGCACCAGGCCTCGCGGCCCTGGGCGCGCAGCGCGGCGTTGGCGCCGGCGAGCAGGCCCTGGGCGCCGGCCTCTTCGTAGCCGGTGGTGCCGTTGATCTGGCCGGCGAAGAACAGGCCGCCGATGACTTTCGTCTCCAGGCTGTACTTCAGGTCGCGCGGGTCGAAGTAGTCGTACTCGATGGCGTAGCCCGGGCGCACGATGTGGGCGTTCTCCATGCCGCGGATGGAACGCACGATCTGCAGCTGCACGTCGAACGGCAGCGAGGTGGAGATGCCGTTGGGGTACAGCTCGTGGGTGGTCAGGCCTTCCGGTTCGAGGAATACCTGGTGGCTGTCCTTATCGGCGAAGCGGTGGATCTTGTCCTCGATCGACGGGCAGTAGCGCGGGCCGATGCCCTCGATGACGCCGGAGTACATCGGCGAGCGGTCGAGGTTGGCGGCGATGATCTCGTGGGTGCGCGCGTTGGTGTGGGTGATCCAGCAGCTGACCTGGCGCGGGTGCTCTTCCTTGCTGCCGAGGAAGGACATCACCGGGATCGGGGTGTCGCCGGGCTGCTCGGTCATCACCGAGAAGTCCACGCTGCGGCCGTCGATGCGCGGCGGCGTGCCGGTCTTCAGGCGGCCGACGCGCAGCGGCAGTTCGCGCAGGCGCCTGGCCAGGGCGATGGCCGGCGGATCACCGGCGCGGCCGCCGGAGTAGTTCTCCAGGCCGATGTGGATAAGTCCGCCGAGGAAGGTGCCGGCGGTCAACACCACCTGGTCCGCGTGGAATTTCAGACCCATCTGAGTCACCACGCCGCGCACCTGGTCCTGTTCGACGATCAGGTCGTCGCAGGCCTGCTGGAATATCCACAGGTTCGCCTGGTTCTCCAGGATCTCGCGTACCGCGGCCTTGTACAGCACGCGGTCGGCCTGGGCGCGGGTGGCGCGCACGGCTGGGCCCTTGCGGCTGTTGAGCACGCGGAACTGGATGCCGCCCTTGTCGGTGGCATGCGCCATGGCGCCGCCCAGGGCATCGATTTCCTTGACCAGGTGGCTCTTGCCGATACCGCCGATGGCCGGGTTGCAGCTCATCTGGCCCAGGGTTTCCACATTGTGGGTGAGCAGCAGGGTCTTCACGCCCATGCGTGCGGCCGCCAGCGCGGCCTCCGTGCCGGCATGGCCACCGCCGATCACTATCACGTCAAAACGGGAAGGGAAATCCACCACGCACCTCGTGCCTGTCGATCAGGGAAAGAAAAAGAGAGCCGCACAGTATAGGGGCTTAGCCCTGCCGATTGAAGGGACCTGTATGAAAAGTAGCCAATCGGCCTTTTGTGCGTCACACGAGGGAATGCTTCATTCACAAAATAAAGAGAGAAGGAATTTTTAAATCTTTTTAGAGCTAGTGATTATGTTTGGTGTGGACAATTTTTGTGGATAAGTGCTTCGGGGCCTTCTGGAGCGAGATTTACAGCGAAGGATAAACCTGTGCCGAAGGTGTCCGGAAGCAGGGCACTTCCGGTTGAACACCTGTGCATGGAATGCAGGGTTATGCACAGGCCGGTTATCCCCGGTTTTGACCACTGGGTTGTCTACGTAGCTATACGGTAGTTTTCCACAGGGTTCAGGGCGGCATGTGAATAGGTTGATCCAGGCCAGATTCCACAGTGGTTTCGTTGTTTACGCCGATAGATCAATCCACAAGCTGCCAGGGATATGGGCAAGGAAAGGGGCTATCCACAGGCCATTTCTTCCTGTGTTCAAACCAGGACGTGGGGAACGGGCACTGCTCTTCGTAGGAGCGAGCTTGCTCGCGAACCCCTGGGAATGAGTTCCTGGACAGAAGCGAGCGTGTACCATCGCCACTCTTCACCCGAACCAAGACAGCCAGTCATGAGTGAATACCAGTACTACGAATTCGCAGCCATCGATCGGCCGCTCACCCCGCAAGAGATGGCCGAACTGCGAGCCAGGTCCGGTCGCGCCGTCATTACTCCGACCGCTTTCACCAACCATTACAACTGGGGTGATCTCAACGGCGACCCGGATGAGTGGATGCGGCGCTATTTCGACGCCTTTGTCTATTTCGCCAGTTTTGCCAGCTGCCGGCTGTCGTTGCGGCTGCCCAGGTCCGCCCTCCCGGCGGAACGGGTATTGCCCTTCGCCATCGCCCCCTTCAGTTTTTCCATCGTCGCCAGCGATTCGCATTGGTGCTTCAACTGGATGCTCGACGAGACCGAGAACTTCGATCGTTTCGCCGTGGACAATGGCACGCAGTGGATGCCGCGCCTGCTGCCATTGCGGGAGGAATTGCAGGACGGCGACCTGCGCCCGCTCTACCTGGGTTGGCTGGCGGATGCGCCTTTCCTGGAAGCTGAGGATGAGGAACCCGAGGTCCCGCCAGGCCTGACGGAGTTATCCACAGCGCAGCAAGCCCTGGTGGAGTTCCTCGAGATCGACCCGGACCTGCTGGACGCGGCTGCGGAGCCATGCGCTGGGACCGCCAGGCGCCGCGTGGCCGAACTCTGTGAACGCGCGGAGGCGATCGCTTCGGCCCGTTAGCGAAGTTACTGGAGAGTTTGTTTTCAGGCGCAAACCCGATAGGGGCGAGACGCAGGGCTCGAGTCAAGGCTATGGGTTGTTGCGGCAAAGGCTTGGCCGAGATTCTGCTGGAATTGGCGCATCGCTTTAGCGCGGACGCGGATAGCCAATGCTTTGAGCCAAGGTAAAGCGGACGGTGGCGGATCTGCTCGCTATTGCCCAATGCTGATCGGTGGTCGATAGAAACCTTTGATTCATCGGGCTGGTGCCGTATATCGCTCAATCTCCATCGCCCATCTATCACCGATATGGCGCAAATTGTCCGATAGCCAGCTCATGACACTGCCCAATACCTCCGCCAACGATTGTTGCCTTCGAAACGCGCCTCTCCGCGTTCGATCAATTCGTCTAGTGCGCGTTTGACCTGCTTGGGGTGAATTTCGGCACCCACACGCTGGTGGATATCGCTAATGGCGGATTCGGGGTAGCGTTGCAGGTCCTCAAGCACCAAGGCAGCCAAGCGATGCGGCTCGATGCGCTTGAGCGTGGTCGATGTGGAGAAGTCCAGACTGCGCAGCAACTGCGGATCGATGAAGTAGCGCATAGCCTGGGTCCGGCCGCTACTGCGCACCAGTTGCCATTCCAGAGGCCTCTTGAGCCATGGGGGCAGCGATTCGACCGATGGAAGCTCCAGTGCCTGGGCCAGTTCCCGGGCTGTCAGGGCATCGTGCTGCGCCAACAGGCCCAAGGTAATGCGTTCGCGTTGGGTCAATTGATAGGTCTGGTCAGCCTTGGTGATGAAGTCGATGACTTCGGGCTTGAGGATGCGGCGGCGCACTGTCACCTGTACGCGATCATGCAACTCGACCAGTTCAGGCGCAGGCTTGCCCTGCGACAGCAACACTTCGAACATCTTGTCGAAGCCGCTGCCTTCGCGCTCCATCAGCTTGAGGTCGTGGAACAAGCGAGCAAGATGCTCGTTGCGACGTACCGTCGTGTGCAGAATGTTTCTCGGGGTGACGCCCAAAGGAAGCAGGCCGGGATTGACGACTTCAAGCCGGTCGGGATGCAGATTCAGGAAGATGTCGCCTCGCTGGGTGTAGGGACGATGCACGAGGGCATTGACCAGCAATTCGCGCACCACGATCTCATCGAACGCGGGCACGTTCTGGCGGTACAGGCCATCTGGTAATTCATAACGCTCCCGGAAATCCGGTACTTCTTGCCAGACGGCCTCGATCAGCTCCATCGGGCTCAGCGTATGGTCGTCCCAGACCAGCTTGTTGACCTTCTGCCCATGCTCGTCGTACTTGATGAACTGGATAACTGGCGCGGTCGCCAGTTGCGCCCGGTGCTGCTGCTTGCCTATGCACAGGATGCCGAGATGGGTCAGATATTGGTCCTGTGCAAGCTGGTAGTGATCGAGCAGTTCTTCGTCATCCTTTTCCTTGACGGATGATTTGACGCGGTCGGATGCACGCAAGGCATCCAACAGCCGATGGCATTTTCCTGAGTCACGCTCTGTGCGCTGGATGTGCAAAGTGGTCTGCATCTCCCAGGGCAGTGCATTGCGCTCGGTGGCCAAACGCATCACCTCGTCGCCGGTGACAGGCTTGCTTTGGTCTGCGACACGCAGGAAATAACGGCCGTCTGTCGTCGATGCGACTGCGGTGGCACGCGGGATGGTCAGGTCGATGTATTGACCGCCGTTGCTGGCCGTCACGATGTTGGGGAGCGCCACGACGTTGACCGTAAGCTCGGCGAGCCTGCGTCGCAACGTGTCGGATAGTCCGACTGGGATTCGCTGGCTGGCAGGGGGATCGTTCTGATCATCCTCAATGCCGATCAGGAGATGGCCGCCCGTTGCATTGGCGAATGCAACACAATCCTTGGCCAGTTCTACCCAATCGGCGGTCTTGCCTGACACCGCGCGCAGCGATTTCTTGTCGAGTAGTTGCCCTTCCTGGCTCACGGGTTGGCCCTCTTCATGTCTGTTTCCATCAATCCAGCACCACCAGGAATTCGGTCGCCAGCGCGGTTGGCTGAACATCCCGGACATTGCGTTGCAAGGAAACCAGCCCATAGTCAGCCATCAGCCGCAGCGTGCGCGACAGGTTCGGCACCTTGCGCCCGCTGAGTTTGGCCAGCTCCGTCAGGGACTTGGGTTGCCTGTCGTGGATCAGGCGCAATAGGCGGCGGTTGTCGTCGGAAAGCACGGCAGCCAGCGACGCCAGCGAGGGGAACCAAATGCTGGGCATCTCGCTCTTTTTCGGGGGCGGGCTATCCGGTCGTCGGATACCGACAATGCAGCGCTTCATGGTTTCCGATCCAATGACATGTCAGGTCGCAATCATATCAGTGCCTGATAATCATTGGTGGTCAAGCATGCTGGCCGGAAATGGAAGGGACAAGGGAATGGCCCCCAAGGGACAACGGCCCTACCCGGAAAAGGAAGGGGCCTCCCTCAAGCCGAAGCAGCACCGATCACCAGATTCCCCGACGGTGCCAGCCCATCGATGTAATCCGACCACGCCTGCGACATCTTCCGCCGCTGCTCGGCGTACTCGGCGCGGTTGTAGACACCGCGCACGCCGCCGATGGTATGGTTCAGCGCCTTCTCCACTACATCCGAAGGCCAGCCCTGCTCGTGCAGCAATGTCGATGTGGTGCGTCGCAGGTCGTGGATGGTGAAGGCGGGGATCTCCTGCCCCTGCAGCGACACCTTCAGCGCCCGGTCGCGGGCGGCGGCGCGGTAGACGTGGCGCATCGGAAGGGCCATGACCGGGTTAGCTTGGATCAGGCCGCAGATCAGTGCGTAGTCGAACATGCGCTTGAGCAGGCCGCGCACCTAGCCGGCGGCGGCATCGAAGCTTTGTTTCTTCTTGCGCCAGATGACGCTGCGCACGTCCTCAGCGGTGATGTCCCGAACTGGCTTGCTGCCGATGTGCGGCAGGATGTCCTTGAAGAAGCGTTCGGCGAAGTCGGCCACGGTGGCGTCTTCTGCGCCGGCCACCTTCTCCTGCTGCTTCTTCCTTGCCGGCGACTCGCCCATCGCCACCTGGTGGGCTGCCTCGTCCCGCTTCAGGCGCGCATTCTTCAGCGTCAGCTTTTCGTACTTGCCATTGAGCCGGTAGCGCCAGACGACGCCCCCGGTCGGGAAGACCTCCACATACAGCCCACGGTCGTCAGTGACGCATAAGTCTTGTCCCTGGGCTTGAGTGCCTTGAGCGCAGTGTCGGTCAGTGCCATCTCATCCTCCGTATGTCCAAGCAGAAGGATGGAAGGCAGAATCCAGCTACTTGGAATCAAACTTGGACATAAAAGCGAGTGGCTTTGACTGTGTCACCGAATCACTCAGCAGATAAAAATTCCTTTATTCGCGCTGGTTTAAGTAGCTTTAGAAGACTTCAGTGGATGTCCTTGGATTCCACATCACTTCCCGATGCAGAAACTGGAGAAGATCCTCCCCAGCAGATCATCGGAGCTGAACGCCCCGGTGATCTCGCCCAGGGCCTGCTGGGCATGGCGCAGGTCCTCGGCGAGCAGTTCGCCGGCGCCGGCGAGCAGCAGTTGGGCGTGGCCGTGGTCGAG